>JRHI01001477.1_pt1 | contig 19587 bp, 23 predicted proteins | sample 215371 | NCBI WGS metagenome assembly JRHI01 (sample SAMN02929681, study PRJNA255918) | sediment metagenome | biome: cave system; feature: Ice Cave; material: Sediment; isolation source: sediment from deep within a dark volcanic ice cave with no known source of... ...
AACTGTTGTCTAGCGCGCAGAGATCAGTGATGCCGGACGTTAGTCGGGCAGGTCGTAGAATTCGCCATGGAGGCCGGCTTGCCGACAATTTCCGATATCCCAAGCTCTTCACGTGCATGCGCACCTAGCGCGTCCTTTGCCATCAACTGGAGGGCAACTTGCTTGGCAAGTTCGGGGGCGAGACCGCGCTTAACATAGATATCGGCAAGCTCCTCACGCTCGAAGCTCACGTTCTCAGACAGCTCGCGGCGCTCGCGAGTGAGATCCGCCTGTTCTGTATCCGACTGCGAACTCACCGATACATATTCACCGGCGGCCATCGACATTGCGCCCGCCACCAAGCCCGCAATTCCCGCGATCAAGATTTGACTCTTTTGCGAGGAGGCGGCGGCGACGCCGACAATGAGACTTGCCGTCGAGACGATGCCATCATTAGCCCCAAGCACAGCGGCGCGCAGCCAGCCGATGCGCTGAACGAGGTGACTTTCCGCATGCTTCCAACTTCTGCTCATATTAAACATCCGGTCTCCGATTGGCTCCGCCTTAATAGGCTAACCAACCCGCCTGATCTAACAAAGGAAAAAGCCCCGCTGGGATCACTCCGGCGGGGCTTTCTTCGGGCCTACATTTAATAGGCGGAAAGTTGGCGGACGCAGATTTTTCGCCAGTTGTCTTTCGTGATGTGCGTCTTGCTGTCCCAGCTTGCCATGCACTGCTCAAGTCTTTCCTGCCGCGCTTCAGGTGTTTCGGCGGAAGAGTCTGTGCTGCCCTTGGACTCTGTTGTCACTTCGATGCCGTCGGAACCGTAATTGCGGGTGCCCTTCCGCCCCTGGATCTCGACGAAGAAAGAGTGAGCATTGGTCCTGGGCGTCAAGGCGACGGAGCCCTGCAATGCCTGCGCAGGATCGCTGTAAGCCGCTACTGTGATCAGCTGCGCACACACGAACCAACGCAAGGTGCCGTCAGTAAACATCTGCGACCCGAGGAAAGGCAGGGATCGCAGCTTTGGCCCCCGTCGGGCAGCTTCGGCAACAAAAAAGCCCCGGTATGGCTACCGGAGTTTTAGTTCTAGTGCAGGCTGATCAAGACCTCTCGACCCTTGCGGGCTTTGCGGATCACGCCTTCGAGCTGGGCGGCCCGCCTTGAAGCTTCTCCTGGTGAGCAGTCCATCAACTCCGCCAGTCGGCGGTTGTTGACGGGCTCGCCGGCGAGGATCAACGCCCTCCGGCTCGACCGGCTTCGGCTTGCGTCTTGACCAGGCCTCGGCCGCCTTGCGGCAGCCGACCCGCGCGAAGTAGATCGGAACCCAGTGCCTTGTCTTTCTGCAAGAGCACGAAGCCCCAGTTGAGCACCGCTAGCTCGCGCTCGCCATCGGCGGCCTTGCGGACAACGGGAGCCTGATAGCCGGGGAAGATCGCGTCCCGTGGCTCGTAGGTCGCGGCGCGATTGTGCGAGACCCGGAACAGGCGCAGGATCGCCTCGCGGTTGCGCGTCATGGAGTAGAGATTGCACATTCAGATCAGGTCCGCCGTTGGGCCATGAGCGCATCAAATGCTTTCAGGACCGCGGCTTGGCCGCGCTGATCGCTGAGCACCGCCAGGCTCCAGCCCAGCTCGTCCTCATCAACGAGCGGCAGTTTGGCGGCATCGGCGATGAGACCCGCCACTCTCCAACCGAGCCGATGCGCTTGCTCATGATCGCCGGTCATCATGTAAGCTGCGTGGATGAGGGCTCCAACAGCGCAGAACCGCTGTGCGTCATCATCGCAGGCATCGCACTCGCGCCGATCGACCGTTACCGCTTCCGCGCCGCGCAGCCGGCGACGGCGGTCGGCAATGATGGAGCGTGCGTTGATCAGCACGCAATCAATTAGAGGCTTCGCCATAGCGGTGTCCTCCCCGAGGGTATGCCCCGACACGTTAGCCGAGGTACCGCCTAATAGGCGAGGGAAGTCCGAACAAATCCCGTGGATCGAATAGGCAATCTAAGGGTTCTTTGGCGCAGCCTTTGCCTTCAGCTCCCTCTTGCACTTAGAGCGGAACTCTTTGCGTTGGGTTGTCTTCGTTGATGTCTCGGCGGCTGCCACTGCGGTCGCCCAGCCAACCACTAGCCTGTTTAAGCGATAGGTCCCTGGTTCGAGTCCAGGCATGGGAGCTATATCATCGCCGAAAAGCGCCAATGAATGGAGCGCGCCTGAATGGACTGTAGGCGTAGCCGTACGGCAGCGCATCCCGTCCTCGAAATTTGAGACCACCTTGCGGTTCCCCACTGATCAGGACCACGAAGTCCGTCGCTTTGCCGGTTTCTTTGCTGAGGTCTTCATCGGATACAATCAGTGAAGATCCGGGCGAGAGGGATTGGGAAATGCGGTCCCGGATCTCCGACGGGATCGTAAAGCGGTCAAGTGCGGCAGCGGCTGCTGCTTCGTCAGTTTGCAGCGGACCAGCAGTTTGATTGCCTCGATCCCTCCGTGGCGATGCTTGGGTTGAGCCGGCCCCGTCGAGGTGCCCTCCGCCTAAGGAGACCACGCTCCAGCGCATGTCTGCGCCGCCGCGGTCGTAAGCCAGTGCGGTGAAGATGTGCGTGCCGATCGTTTTATCGGGTTCACGGATTGAAATCGGACTGTCCAGCACGGGTTCAAACGCCTGACGGATATAGAGGCGCTGCGTCTTTAAGCTAATGAAGATAGAGACGGGGGCGTGCTTACGCCTTGCTTCTTGCACTGCTTCCAGGGCGGCGTTCGTCGCGGCCACTGCAGTTTTCGCTAGTTCAATAGCACGCGCGGCCTCATCGAACTTAGCTTGAATTTCCGTTCGCGTAGTCTCGAGCTGCGCCTCCGCTTCGGCGAGTTTCGCGGCGGCTTCAGACTTTGCTGCCTCGGCCTGCGCGATCTCCTCGGGTGAGCTCGCTACTTTGAGGGCATCATCGGCCGCCGCCAACTGCGCTTTGGCCCTGTTCTTTGTAGTCTCCGCCATGCGGAGCGTTCGGCGCGCGCGTTCCCTCTCAGAGACCTTCTGTCTCGTTACCAGCCTCACTTGCTCTCCTCTCTTTCGAGCTGCACGGGCTTCCGCTAACTTGGCGGAGAGGATCGATTGCAAATCGACGGAGCCACCGAACTTTGTGAGCAGGGGGTGGGATATTGCAGCGGGTAGGACGTCGTAGTGCGCAACGATTATCCGCAGCCCAACCTTGGTGAGGCCGAAGAGGTGCTCGGCAAACTCAAGGGGCATGCGGATGCAGCCATGCGAGGCTGGGTATCCTGGTAACACGCCAGCATGCAGAGCGATCCCTGACCAGGTAATGCGCTGCATAAACGGCATCGAGGCATCATCGTAGCGGTTGGAGTAGTGCTCCGCTTCTTTTTGGAGAACGCTATAGATGCCGACAGGAGTTTCGTATCCGGTTCGTCCGCTAGAGACGGGTGCACGCAAGATCGGGCCGTCGGCGTCGTAGATCGTAATTCGCTGCTTTTCGAGCGAAACGATCGCCATGAGTGGTGACCCCGCGGGCCCGACTTCATCCCACGTTACGTCCTGCGTTGCGTGGGCGGGCGCAAGCATGCCTGCCACGACCAATCCCGCAAGCGCAAGAATGGCAACCGCGAACTTTGGCGTGTGCGCGCAGAACATCGACGAGGACCCCCGTGTCCCTTTTAGCAGTGAGTCGAACCCACGGGCAGGTATCGCTGGGTTGAGATGGAACTTTGAACGCTGAATAAGTCGCTTCGCGCCTTTGAAGCAGTTGGCGTCGAGTTTATTGATGAGGGTCCGGAACACGGCCCAGGCGTGCGCCTACAAAAGGGCAGACTCGCCGGCAAGAGGAAGTGAGTGGCATGTCTGGCTGGTCTCATCTCCACGATGAAAAGGTCCGCGTCCTCGAAGTCCTTCATAAGTCGCTCACGGCGGCATTGCCGGACTGGCGCGCGGAGATGCCGAAGAAGCTCAGAGACGAGCAGCGGCGCCTCCTGTCGGATGCCGAAATCGATCAGATGATGGGGGAGGAATTCGCGCTTGTTCGCGCGGCGCTGCAGGAGTGCGTCGTGCTTCTTGATGGCGCCAAGACGGACGCTGAGATCACGATCGCGCTAAGAACGGTGCGAGAGATCACCAAAATGAACTGGTGGCTAAGCTAACGGCGATGCGCTACCAAACCTTTCGCTCCGTCTCCGACGTGCACGTGTTCGTGCTCTGCTACGACGGCGCCTTTTACGATGCCGTCCCCCCAGATGTTCGGAAGCAAGGCCCGTGGCAGGGCAACCGCGGCGGCGACGTCGAGGCGTTGAAGCCCGAGTACCGCTTGGCGCTCGCTCGAGACGGCTACATGCTGGTGAGGTGTGAGGCCGCGGTGTTCAATCCGGAGGCTTAGCCCGCATCTAGATCTCGATTGTTGGGTTTCGGATTTCGCTGAGAAGAAAATCGATAGGGTCTACATCAGCGCGCAGGACAGGGAGAAGGTCTTTGAGCCTCTCGTACTCGTAGACCATCAGGCCGTTCTCCTTGGCTTGTATTTGGCTACGCCACTCCTTGATTGTGGGCTTGCTCATTTTGACGTCGTAGGAGGAAGCGTAGGCTCGCACGTCATTAAACACCTCGTCGTCGACCTTCGAGCGCGATCTCGCGGCTCGCTTTTCTCCAGGAAGTCGGTGGGCCGCATAGATTAGATCGGCCGCGAGCACACAGCGGGCCTTGAACAGTGCCGTCCGCATGCCGTGCAGGCTTCTGCCCGGAAGTGTTTCTTCTGGCGGTCGCATGAAGGGCGCAACCGTTCCAATTTCCACATCCATCAACGATGTCGACAGAAATATGAGAGGTTGCTGGCGCCGACCCTCGTAATTTTCTGGCAATGCTATGCGCAGATACGCATCAAAATTGGCCAGCCAACTGATAAGCGCACGTCGCGTCTCCTTGCCCTTGTCTGATCGCCCAACGCTGCGCCGAAGTTGGGTTATCGCCTTGCCCACGTTCTCTTCCATGGCGCGCTTGATTTGTGCCGCCTCTTTTAAGTTGCCTCGCCGCTTAGCATGTAGATGCGCCGAGAAAAGTTCGACGTTGTTGACGTTGTCCCCTTGTGAGAAATCTTTTGCGGTTGTCATTGTGCACGCCCCCCGTGCTTGTGCACGCAGAACGTGGCCCAAGCGTCCATGAGCTTGCGACGCTTCTCGAACATGTCGCCGCGCCGATAGGCCGCCTCGACCGCATCGGAGACAGCATGTCCGAGCGCGAGCTCAGCAGCTTCACGCGGGAACGCGCTCACTTCGGCAGCCCAATCGCGGAATGTGCTTCTGAAACCGTGGACGGTGATCTCAGTTCGCCGCATCCGCCGTAACAACATGGCGAGCGCCATGTTTGAGAGGCCGTGTTTGCGCCGAGCAGCTGGGAACACGAACTCGCTGTGCCGGATCTCGGCCATTTGCTTGACGATCGTGGCAGCCCGAGAGGAAAGGGGAACCCGGTGCTCCTTTCCGTTCTTCGTGCGCTCGGGCGGCACAATCCACATGCGCCGCTCGAGATCGAACTCCTCCCAACGGGCACCAAGTGTCTCGTTCGTGCGTGTCGCAGTGAGGATCAAAAACCGCAGGGCACTAGCCGCGATGCTCGTGTGCTCTTGCAACTCGCGCATGAACGCTCCGAGTTCTTGATACGGCAGTGCAGCGTGGTGTTTAACCCTGCGCACCTTTTCCTTTGCGGGTAGAAGGTGGTCTAGGTGCCCGCGCCATCGCGCTGGGTTCTCGCCGTCGCGATAGCCGCGCACCTTCGCCCAGTCGAGCACGGCCTCGATGCGACCCCTCACTCGTGAAGCGGTCTCTGGTTTCGTTGCCCATATGGGCTCGATGACCTTGATCACGAGGCTCGTGTCGATCGAATCGACTGGGAGCTTGCCGAGGACCGGCCGCGCATATGTGGCGAGCGTGGAGCGCCATTGAGCGCGATGCTTGTCGTTCTTCCAGCCGGCCTCATGACTGACCATGAAGGCGTGGGCGCACTGATCGAAGGTCATCGCTTTTTCGGAGGCGATGCGAGTGGCCGTGCGCTCCTCATTGCGCGCCTCGATGGGATCAATGCCGCCTGCAACCATTTGACGGCAGCGGACCGCCTCCGCCCTGGCGGCTACAAGGCTCACCGCCGGGAATGCGCCCAGGCCCGCATCGCGGGTTCTGCCTTCCAGCGCGAACCTGAAAATCCAGCCCTTACTGCCCGTTGGCGCGACGCGGAGGTAGAGATTGCCGCCGTCGGCGTAGTAGCCGGGCTTCTTCACAGTGTTGGCTTTGACTGCAGAGAGCCGATGGATCGATCGCGGCATAGACCCCTCCGCCGAACATGGTCTGCCCATGCTCCTGCCCATGTTTGAGAGGTCGTTGCTAATCGACTTCGGCGGACATGTCTAGACGCTGGCAGTAAGATAGCCCCAGGAACATTGGGTTTTTATCGACGCAGATCGACATGGGCAGACACCAATCGACGACGGTCTGGCGGATGGGGTGGGATTCGAACCCACGGTGGGCTTGCACCCACGCCGGTTTTCAAGACCGGTGCCTTAAACCACTCGGCCACCCATCCCGCTTTGCGCTTTCCTGCGAGCTTCCGCGGCGAAGCCCGGCACCGTATCTGCGGGCGCCAAAGCTCTCAAGCCTGCCGCAGGGCTGCCCTGAAGCGTGCCGCGCTTTTACCCAATCCTAAGCGGGCTTTGCCATCGTTGTGACGACATGGCGCCAAGCTGCGGCTCTAAGCTGCGGCGCTATTGGTGCAGGCGAACGGTGGCGATCGAGGGCATGCAAGTGCGTGCGGTGGGCGTGATCTCTGCGAGCGCGCGTAGGGCTGGCCGTAGTCGCCGGCCCCGGCGCGAGCTTGGCAACCGGCTCTTTAGCTCTACAACTCTCCTGCTTCTGACGACCGCTGCAATCGGCGGCTGCTCGGATTTCGACGGCCCCGATCCGAAGTATGGCGTCTCCGCGAGCCCCCGCGTCGTGGCGGGGCGCGAGGTGGCCAAGGGCGGCGGCGACTACAAGGTCGGCCGCCCCTACAAGGTGGCAGGGCGCTGGTACGTGCCGCGCGAGGCCCCGAGCTACGACCGCACCGGCATCGCATCCTGGTACGGCTCGGCCTTCCATGGCCGCCGCACCGCCAACGGCGAGGTGTTCGACATGGGCGCCTTGACGGCGGGGCATCCGACGCTGCCGCTGCCGTCCTACGCCTACGTCACGAACTTGCAGAACGGCCGCACCATCATGGTGCGCGTCAACGACCGCGGCCCCTACGTGAACGACCGCATCATCGACTTGTCGTGGCGGTCGGCGAAGGAGCTGGGCTATGCCGGCCACGGGCTCGCGCGCGTGCGCGTGCGCTATGCGGGGCCGGCGCCGCTCAACGGCTCGGATGCGACTGAAAAGCAGTATCTCGCGGCGCAATCCTGGCGCGGGCCGGGCAATCAGAATCAGGCGGTCGCGCAGAATGAGCGCACCGAGCCGCCGCTCGACGCGATGGCCGCGCTCGAATCGAATCCCAACTGGTCGGTTGCGGGCTACCGGCAAGGTCTCAATGGCCAGGGTCCCCAAGGCACCAAGGGTGCAACGCGCGAAGCGCTGGGCGGACCACAATCCTCGATCATCGATGTTGGCCCGTTCGCCACGCTTGCGGAGGCCGAACGCATGCGCCACGTGCTGAAGGATACYGCGTTGGCCGTCATCGACAATACGGGGACCGACGAGTTCCCCGCCTACCGCGTGCGCGCCATCCCGTTGAATGCGCCTTCCGCCGAGGGGTCCAGCGAGCCGATTCAGCAGCTCGGCGCCGCCCTCGGCGAGCCTGCGTCGCGGTAGCTTTGGGGTCGTTCAGCTATGTCGTTGACTTAAGCCGTGTGGTGATTTGATAGTCGATCGATTTCCTCCAGAGGTGCAAGGGGAGCCATGCCTGGATTGGGGAATTGGCGCGCGCGCCGGGCGCTTCTCGGTGCCCTCGCGCTCATCGGCGCCGTGATTGCGCTGGCCGCATCCGTGCGGGCCGCTCCGACCGACACCGGGATCTTTGCGACGCGAGCGCGGTCGGCGGTGCTGATGGATGGCGATACGGGCGCCATACTCTTCCAGCACAACGCCGATGAACTGCTGCCGCCTGCGAGCGTCACCAAGTTGATGACGCTCGAGATTGCCTTCCAGGCGATCAAGGACAACCGTCTGAAGCTCGACGACGACTGCACCATGAGCGTGCACGCGTGGAAGACCGGCGGCGCACCCTCGCGCACGTCGTCGATGTTCGTGCCGGTCAACAAGACGGCAAAGGTCGAAGAGCTCATCCGCGGCATGATCATCCAGTCCGCCAACGACGCGGCGATCGCGCTCGCGGAATGCATGGCGGGCACGGAGGATAACTTCGCCAAGCGCATGAACGTGGAAGGCAAGAAGATCGGGCTCACGCGGTCGGTGTTCAAGAACCCGTCGGGGCTGTTTGATCCCGACCACGTGATGAACGCGCGCGAGATCGGGAAGCTCGCCTACTACATCATCAAGACGCACCCGGAGTTCTACAAATACTTCTCGGAGAAAGAGTTCGCCTACAGCAAGTTCAAATTCCGCAACCGCAACCCGCTGCTGTTCGCCGACATCGGTGCCGACGGCCTCAAGACCGGCCAGCTCAAGGAATCGGGCTTCCACCTCGTCGGCTCCGCGGTTCAGGGCGACAAGCGTCTGATCGCGGTCGTCATGGGACTGCTGAGCCCGGAGCAGGGCGGTGCGGAAGCCCAGCGCCTGCTCGACTGGGGCTTCAAGGCATTTGCTCCGTTCAAACTGTTTGACGACGGCGAGATCGTGTCGCGCGCGCGCGTCTGGGGCGGCCAGAGCTTCTATGTTCCGGTGGCAGGGAAGGGGCCGATCATGGTGATCCTGCCGCGGGTGCCGGTGAACCCCAAGCTCAAGGCGGAGATCACGTACGCCGGGCCGCTGAAACCGCCGATCAAGAAAGGCGACCGCGTAGCGACCTTGCGCGTGACGAGCCCGACCGGGTCGGTCAATGAGGTGCCGCTGTACGCGGCCGAGGACGTGGAGTCCGGCGGCATCATGCGCCGCGGCCTCGACTCGCTTGCCCATCTCGCGTTCGGCTGGGTGCTCTAGCTCGGCTGCGGCCGGCATGTTAGGCACGGGCCCTCGGCTTGGCTTCAAGCAGGCGGCGACATGGCGGTCGGCAAGTTCATCACCTTCGAAGGCGGGGAGGGGTCGGGGAAGTCGACCCAGGCCCGGCGTCTCGCCGACCAGCTTTGGAAAGTCGGCATTCACACGATGGTGACGCGGGAGCCGGGTGGCTCACCCTTCGCCGAGGCCATGCGCAAGGTCATCCTCGATCCCGAGATGCCGCCGCACTCGGCGCTCTCGGAAGCCCTGCTGTTCTATTCGGCGCGCGCCGATCACCTCGACAAGACCATCCGCCCCGCGCTCAACGAGGGCCTGTGGGTCATCTGCGACCGCTTCTCGGATTCGACCCGCGTCTATCAGAGCGAGGCCGGCGGCCTGCCGGGGGAGGTCGTCGACATTCTCGACTTGATGGTCGTGGCGCCGACGACACCGGACTTGACCCTCATCCTCGATCTCCCGGCCGAGCTGGGGCTCGGGCGCGCGCTGGGCCGGCGCGTGCACGGGAGCAATCCCGACACCGAGGCCGATGCCTACGAGAAGCGCGACCTGGCTTTCCACTGGCGGCTGCGCGAGGCGTTCACGGCGATCGCGCGTGCCGAGCCTGAGCGCTGCGTGCTGATCGATGCGACGACAGACGAGAGCAACGTGTTCGCCGCCGTATGGCAGGCCGTGCAGTCGCGTCTGCTGGTTGGGGCGCGCTGATGGCGCGCGCCGCCGCCACCGTGGAGATCGACGAGCTGCCGGAGGCGGACCGGCTCGAAGGCTTCCCGCATCCGCGACAGACGAAGAAACTGTTCGGGCACAAGGCGGCCGAACGCGTCCTCGCAGAGTCGCTCAGCGACGGTCGCATGCACCACGCATGGCTCGTCTCGGGTCGGCAGGGGATCGGCAAGGCAACGCTCGCTTACCGGTTCGCTCGTGCGGCGCTCGCGCATCCAAGTGAACGCGCCGTCAACGGGCAGAGCCTCGAGGTTGGCGAAGACACGAGCGCTGGCCGCCAGGTGCGCGCGCTCTCGCATCCGGGCCTGCTCGTGCTGCGCCGACCCTATGACGAGAAGGGGAAGCGCTTCGCCGCCAGCATCCCCATCGACGAGGTGCGCCGGTTGCGCTCGTTCCTATCGCATCGCGCGGGGGAGGAGGCCTGGCGCGTCGTCATCGTCGATGAGGCAAACGAGCTCAACGTCAACGCAGCCAACGCGCTTCTGAAGTCGCTGGAGGAGCCCCCGGCGCGCGCCGTGTTTCTGCTGATATCGTCCGCTCCGGGACGGCTCTTGCCAACCATCCGCTCGCGTTGCCGCATGCTGTCGCTGCAGCCGCTTTCTCCCTCCGATCTGCGCGCTGCGGCGACGCAGGCCTTCGAGGCGTCCGGCAGTGTTGCGCCGGATGCGGCGGCCTGGCCCCCACTCGAGCGACTCGCGGAGGGTAGCGTCGGGCGCCTTCTCAGCCTGCAGGGCGCGGGAGGCCTCGAGCTCAACGGGCGCGTCATGAACCTCGTGGCGAGCCTGCCGCGGGTCGACTGGCGCGCCGTGCATGCGCTATCGGACGAGCTGCAGCCGACGGCCGCGCAGGCACGCTTCGAGCTGTTTTACGAGCTTCTGCTCGATTATGTCGGCCGCCTTGTCCGCGCTCAAGCGAGCGGGGAGGGGTCCAAGGAGGACAAGGAAACGGCCGCGCGGCTGATCGGCGAGGGCCGGCTTGCCTCGTTCGCCGGGCTGTGGGAAAGAATTGGCCGCGAGACGACCGACGCGCTGACGCTCAATCTCGACCGCAAGGCTCTGATTTTGGAGACCTTCGCCGGATTGGCTGCCGCCGCCCAGGACCGCAAACCCGGCTAGCAGATGCATTTTATGCGCAGGTCGAGACACCAGGTGAGCCGCTCCGCCCGAATGTGAGGCGAGGAGCGACGGCACATGCCTCACGTCGAACCCTGTCTTTCACCATCTGACAGCACGAGGACTGAAGTCCCATGAGCGGGCGCGCGAAATTCTACATCACGACCGCGATCTCCTATCCCAACGGCGAGCCGCACATCGGCCACGCCTACGAAGCCATTGCGACCGACGCTATTGCTCGCTTCGAGAGGCTCGACGGCAAGGACGTGTTCTTCCTCACCGGCACCGACGAGCACGGCCTCAAGATGAAGCAGACCGCGGTGGCCGAAGGGCTCAGCCCGCAGGCGCTCGCTGACCGTAACTCGCAGCGCTTTCGCGACATGATGGTCGCCCTCAACGTCAGCCAGGACGATTTCATCCGCACCACGGAGCCGCGCCATCATCGCTCCTCGGAGGAGATCTGGCGGCGCATGGAGAAGGCCGGCGATATCTACCTCGACAAGTACGCCGGCTGGTACTCCGTGCGGCAGGAAGCTTATTTCGACGAGAAGGAGACGACGCTCGGATCCGACGGCGTCCGCCGCGAGCCGTTGGGCTCGCCGGTGGAATGGACGGAGGAAGAGACGTATTTCTTCCGGCTGTCGGCCTATCAGGACAAGCTGCTCGTGCACTACGAGAAGCATCCGGACTTCATTTTGCCGCCCGAGCGCAGGAACGAGGTGGCAAGCTTCGTCAAGACCGGCCTGCAGGACCTGTCGATCTCGCGAACCACGGTCGACTGGGGCATCAAGGTGCCCGGCCAGAAGCGTGATGCATCGAGGAACGCGGCAGAGCACGTCATGTACGTGTGGGTCGATGCTCTGACCAATTACATTACGGCGGCGGGTTTCCCGGACGAGAAAGCCCCGCGCTGGCGCTACTGGCCGGCCGACGTGCACATCATCGGCAAGGACATCGTGCGCTTTCACGCCGTCTATTGGCCGGCGTTCCTGATGTCAGCCGGCATCGCGGTACCCAAGCGCGTGTTTGCCCACGGCTTCCTCTACAACCGCGGGGAAAAGATGTCGAAGTCGGTCGGCAACGTGGTCGATCCGTTCGATCTGGTGAAGGCCTACGGTGTCGACCAGGTGCGCTACTTCTTCCTGCGCGAGGCGGCCTTCGGACAGGACGGGACCTACAGCCCCGAGGCGATCGCCAACCGCATCAACGCCGATCTCGCCAACGACCTGGGCAACCTGGCGCAGCGCTCGCTGTCGATGATCGACAAGAACTGCGGCGGCAAGATCCCCACGCCGGCCACGCTGACCGAGGCGGATAAGACCGTTCTGGCGGCAGCCGATGCGCTCTACCCCAAAGTGCGCGAGGCCATGGACCGGCAGGGCATCAAGCACTATCTCGACGCCGTGTGGGGCGTGGTGGCGGACGCCAACCGCTACTTCGCCGGCGAGGAGCCATGGGCCAAGCGCAAGACCGACTTCAAGCGCATGGAGACGATCCTCTACGTGACGGCAGAGGTGGTGCGGCAGGTGGCGATCCTGGCCCAACCGGTGACGCCGACCGGCGCGGCAAAGCTGCTCGACGGCCTCGGGCAGGGACCGGATGCGCGCAGCTTCAAGTCACTGGGCGAGGTGGGGCGGCTTGTCCCTGGCACCGCCATCCCACCGCCAACCGGCGTGTTCCCGCGCTATGTCGAGCCGGGGACCGAACGCGACGAGCCGAAACCGAAGAAACAGAAGTAGACGTGAGCCAACTCCCTCTCCCCAGCGTGAAGTGCGACGGGGGAGGCGCCAAGCCCCCGCCACGCTCAATCCTCTGCCACCGGCACCTCGACGGAAACCAATTGCTCCCCTATGATTTGTCCATGACGAAACTTCTCGATAAAGCCCTCGAAGCAGTGCGGCGGCTGCCGCAGGATATCCAGGATGAGATCGCGCGCACCGTGCTCGAGCTCGTCGGCAGCGAAGATCAGCCGGAGGCTGTCGACTCGGCCCTTTTGCCAGCCGTGCTGGAAGGGCTCGCCCAGGCCAAGCGCGGCGATTTCGCCAGCGAAGCGGAGGTCGAGGCCGCGTTCCGCCGTTTTGATGGATAGTGCGCGCGTATGGGTCAGACCCTCGACATGCAGCGCATCTTGGTTTCTCGACAGATCAGAAGGGTCTGACCCTCTAGCAACATGCTCGTCGACCATCACTGCCACCTCGACTTTCCGGATTTTGCGGCCGATCTCGACGGCGTCGTGGGCAGGGCGCGCTCGGCCGGCGTGGGAATGATCGTCACTATCTCCACACGCATCCGCCGGTTCGATGGTCTCCTCGAGATTGCGGAACGGTACCCGCAGGTGTTCTGTTCGGTGGGTACGCACCCCCATTACGCGCACACCGAGCTGGACGTGCCAGTGGAAGAGATCGTGCGGCTCGCCCAGCACCCCAAGGTCGTCGCCATCGGCGAGGCCGGTCTCGACTACTTCTACGACAAGAGCCCGCGCGCCGCGCAGGCGCAGGGCTTTCGCATCCACATCGCGGCGGCGCAGGGGACGGGACTGCCGCTGGTCATCCACGCCCGCGATGCCGATGCGGACGTGGCGGCAATCCTCGAGGAGGCAATGGCGAGAAAGCCCTTCTCGGCCGTCCTGCACTGCTTCACGAGCGGACCGGAACTGGCCAGGCGGGCGCTCGCCATTGGGCTCTACGTCTCGTTCTCGGGCATCTTGACGTTCAAGAAGTCGGACGCGCTGCGCGAGATTGCCAGGACCGTGCCGCTCGACCGACTGCTGGTGGAGACGGACGCACCCTACCTCGCGCCGGGCAAATACCGAGGCAAGCGCAACGAGCCGGCCTACGTGGTGGAGACGGCAAGAGAGCTGGCCAAGGTCAAGGGCGTCTCGGAGGCGGAGATCGCCGGGGCCACGACCGAGAATTTCTTCCGGCTCTATGCCAAGACGCCCAGGACGGCGCTGGCCGCATGAGTATGCGCTTCACGATCCTGGGCTGCGGCTCCTCGGGTGGCGTGCCGCGCGTCGGCAACGTCTGGGGCAACTGCGATCCGACCAATCCCAAGAACCGCAGACGGCGTTGCGCGCTGCTGGTCGAGCGGTTCGGCAAGCAGGGGCGCACGACCGTGCTGGTCGACACACCCCCCGACCTGCGCGAGCAGCTGCTGGCCGCGCGCGTGGAGCATATCGACGCCACTCTCTTCACGCACACGCACGCCGACCACACCCACGGCATCGACGATCTGCGGGGCATGTTCTTCATCACGAAACGCCGCATCCCCATCTACGCCGATGCCGAAACGCGGCGCAGCCTCGAGAGCCGCTTCGACTACTGCTTCGTCCAGAAGCCGGGCTCGTTCTATCCAGCCATCCTCGAGACCCGCGATATCCATCCGCCCGAGCCCATCTGCGTCGACGGGGCCGGCGGGCCGATCGAAGCCGTGCCGATCCTGCAGGCGCACGGCGATTCCCCCTCGCTCGGCTTCCGCTTCGGCGGCCTCGCCTATTCCCCCGACATCAGCGGGATTCCGGAAACATCGATGGAGTTGTTGCAGGGGCTCGATGTGTGGATCGTCGACGCGCTGCGGCCGGCGCCGCATCCCAGCCACTTCGGCGTGGGGCAGACACTGCAATGGATCGAGCGCCTCGGCGTCAAGCGGGCGATCCTGACCCATATGACGGTCGAGCTCGACTACGACGCGCTGCGCCGCGAGCTGCCGGCGCACGTGGAGCCGGCGTATGACGGCATGACGGTGCAAATCTGAGAGGGGGTCGACCCCCTTTCCGCAATCGATTGATTGACGTGATATTCGATACGTATTACATACTGCCATGATCAAGAGCTTCAGGTGCAAAGCCACTGAGGCCCTCTTTAAGGGTGACCAACCTGCAAAGCACCTGCGGGCGATTGCCAAAGTGGCAGCGCGCAAGCTGGATATGATCGAGTATGCAGAGCTGTTGCGCGACCTTCGCGCCCCTCCGGGCAACCGGTTGGAAGCCCTGAAGGGCGACCGAAGGGGTCAGCACAGTATCCGCATCAACGACCAATGGCGCATCTGCTTCGTCTGGCGAGAGGACGGTGCCCACGACGTCGAGATCGTCGACTACCACTGACGGAGGACAGCACCATGCGCGTCCAGACATCGCCGGGCGAGATCCTGCTCGAGGAATTCATGAAGCCGCTGGCCCTGAGCGGCAGCGAGCTCGCGCGGCACCTCAAGGTGCCTGCGAACCGCATCAACGACATTGCGCGCAACCGCCGTGAGATCAGCGCCGATACGGCCCTGCGGCTGGCCCGCTATTTCGGTACGACCGCGCGCTTTTGGCTGAACGCGCAGGCTGCATACAACCTGTCCAAGGCCGAATCGGAGGATGCCGGCCGGATCGAGTCGGAGGTGCGGCCGCGCACGGCTTGATCACTCACCGCACCGCGCCGGTGTTCAGGTCGAACAGCTTGCCGTTGTCGGTGCAGGTGGAGGCGGCGAGCTTGACGAACACCTCGGCCACGTGATCGGGCGGCTTGAGCGAGGCGGGGTCCTCGCCGGGAAAGGCCTTGGCGCGCATGCCCGTGCGCGTCGGCCCCGGATTGACGAGATTGACGCGCACGGGCGTGTTGGCCACCTCGTCGGCGTAGACTTTCACCAGCGCCTCGAGCCCCGCCTTGGAGGCGGCGTAGGGACCCCAGTAGGCGCGTGGGTTGGTCGCTGCGCCCGAAGAGACGAAGATCGCGCGGCCGGCTTCCGAGCGGCGCAGAAGCGGGTCCAGCGTGCGGATGAGCCGCCAGTTGACGGTGAGGTTGATCTCCAGCACCTCGCTCCAGGCATCCGCCGTCACGTGGCCCAGCGGCGAGAGCGGGCCCAGGATGCCGGCGTTGCCGACCAGGATGTCGAGCTTGTTCCAGCGCTGGTAGATGGTGGGTCCCAGCGCGTCGATCTTGTCGTGCGTCTTGAGGTCGAGGGTCAGCAGCGTGGCGCTGCCGCCGAGCGCCCGGATCTCGTCGTCGACCTCCTCCAGCGCACCGGCCGTCCGGCCGACCAGGATGAGGTGCGCACCTTCCCGCGCATACGCCAGGGCGACGGCCCGGCCGATGCCGCGCGTGGCCCCGGTGACGAGTGCGAGACGATCGGCAAGACGTTGGGGGGAGTTCATGGCGTGTTGACTGTCAGACCCTCTGGGTCTGACACCATTACACCGCACTTCGATGTTGTGCCATGGTGTCAGACCCAGAGGGGCCCAGAGGGGTCTGATACCTACGCCATCTCAGTTCTTCTTCGGCGTGTCCGACTTGGACTTGTCCATCAGCTCCTTGGCGATCCGGAGGGCGTCGTCGTAGGCCTTCTGCGCCGCCTCCTTGCCCTTGTCGTAATAGGGTTTGGCCGCCTCGCTCGCCCGTTCGGCCGCCTGCTTGGCCTGCTCGGTCGCCTCCTTCGCCGTGTCCATCGCTTTCTCGGTGTAGGGCTTGGCCTTCTCGCGCGCCTGCTCGGTGGCCTCCAGGACCTTCTCGGTGCTGGTGGCGGAGAGCTCCTTGGTGCGCTTCATGAGCTTCTGGAACAGCGACTCCTCCGGCAGCAGCGAGCCCGACTTCAGGGCGGCAACCGTGCGGATGAGGTCCTCGTGGTCCTTGCGTGCCTGCGCACCCTGGACACGGTCGGGCGCCCCGGTGAAGACCACCAGCGGCGTGCAGGCGGTGACGACCTTCTTGCCGGACTTGGTCCACTGCGCGTCCTCGACCTGCGTCTCCTGCGCGAAGTAGATCTTCTTGCCCGCCACCTCCTGGCGCAGGATGGTGCGGTCGATCACCGGCACGATGTGGCCGCCGAGCTTGCCGACCTGCGCGAATTGTTCGGCGTCGGGGTCGGCGAACTGCACGAACAGGCTCACCGTGTCATCGGCGGACAACGCCTCGCGGATCGCCTCCTCGGTGGAGGCCGCGTTGGTGACGCTCTTGGCCTTGCCGAGGCCGTCGGCATCGTTGGCCCGCAGGAACTGGAAGGTGCCGGCGCTGCCCGAGGCGGCCGGCGGCAGGATGAAGCGCAGCCGGCCGGCATTGGCAGACAGCTCGCCCCAGTTGGAGATGTCCTTGTTGCGGGTGACGGCGAACAGACATTCGCGCACGTCGTCCTGGCGCACGATGGTGAGCGCGGCCTCGGCCTTCATCTGCCGGCTCTCGAGCGCGAACACGTCGAGCTGGCCGTAGCCGAGCTGCCGCGGGTTGGCGAGCACGCGCTCCATGTTCTCGCGGGTGCCCGCGGACGGCGTGCAGCGGTAGTCGAACTGCGCAAGCTTCAGCTGCTGGGCGAGCACGGGACAGAAGCTGGTTTCGTAGGCGCCCGCGCTGCCGCCGGTGTTGATCTGGCTGGCGTCGGCCGGCAGCGCGAGCGCGGCGAAGGCCGCTAACGCGAGCGGCAGGGCGAGGGATCGGGTGACGGGGTGTCGGGTGACGGAAGTCATGTGCGGTCTCCTGCACCGGTCGGCGGGACTCACATATGGGCCCCCGTGAGGCCGGCAGGTAGCCCAAAATGGTGGCGCAAATGCGCGTTACCAAATTGTCATGGGACGCGCCACGGAGATGGCATAGCGTATACCCCATAGTGCGCGGCGTGGGAGGGAGCGTCGAGGCCGGGATGATGCGGGGGCGGCATCGCTGGGCGCGGCAGCACGGGGTTTGCGGGGTTGACTGGGGGGCGTAGAATAGCCGCCATGGTCACCATCATCGACAACCGCCCGCCGCGGCACCCCGAAAAGGCGAACAGGCCGGATACGCCGCTCCTGCGCAAGCCGGACTGGATCCGGGTGCGGGTGCCGGCGGCTTCGCGCGAGTACGGCGAGACGCGCCGGGTGCTGCGCGAGCACGGCCTCGTCACGGTGTGCGAGGAGGCGGCCTGCCCCAACATCGGGGAATGCTGGAGCCAGCGCCACGCCACCATGATGATCATGGGCGACACCTGCACGCGCGCCTGCGCATTCTGCAACGTGGCGACGGGGCTCCCCCTACCGCTCGATGCCGCCGAGCCCGAGAACGTGGCGGCGGCCATCGCCAAGCTGGCGCTGGCCCACGTGGTCATCACCTCGGTGGACCGCGACGACCTCCCCGACGGCGGGGCAGAGCATTTCGCGCAGACTATCCGCGCCATCCGTGCGCGCACGCCGGCGACCACCATCGAGGTGCTCACCCCCGACTTCCTGCGCAAGGAGGGCGCGGTCGAGACCGTGGTGAGGGCTAGCCCTGACATCTACAACCACAACCTGGAGACGGTGCCGGGGCTTTATCTCAAGATCCGCCCAGGTGCCCGCTACTTCGCCTCGCTGCGGCTGCTGCAGAAAGTGAAGGAGCTCTCCCCCACGATGTTCACCAAATCAGGCATCATGGTGGGCCTGGGCGAGGAGCGCGAGGAGGTGCTGCAGGTGATGGACGATTTGCGCGCCGCCGACGTCGACTTCCTCACCATCGGCCAGTACCTGCAGCCCACCCGCAAGCACGCCGAGGTCAAGCGCTTCGTCGAGCCGCAAGAGTTCAAGGCCCTGGAGACCACGGCACTGGCGAAAGGCTTCCTGTTGGCCTCGGCCAGCCCGTTGACGCGCTCCTCCTATCATGCGGGTGAGGACTTCGCCCGGCTCAAGGCGGCGCGGCTTGCGGCCCAGGGCTGATCTCGCCGGCGTGCGGATGAACTAAGGGTGCCGACGCCGTCATGCCCACGTTCAGCACCACCCGCCGCGTACCCTTCACCTCGCGACAGATGTTCGATCTCGTGGCCGACGTGGAGCAGTATCCGAAGTTCCTTCCCCTGTGCGAGGCGCTCCTCGTCAAGACGCGCGAGCGCGCGGGTGAGACGGAGACGCTGATTGCCGAGATGACGGTCGGCTATTATGCGCTGCGCGAGAGCTTCACGAGCCGCGTGGTGCTCGACGCTTCGACGCTGCAGGTGCACGCTGCCAGTGTGCCCGAGTACCCGAGCGGGCCGTTCCGGCAGGTGGAGAACCGCTGGAGCTTTGCGCCCGCCGAGGGCGGCTGCGACGTGCAGTTCCATATCGCCTACGAGTTCAAGTCGCTCGCGCTGCAGATGCTGGTGGGGAGCCTCTTCGACCGCGTCTTTCGCCGCTACACGCAGGCCTTCGAGGACCGGGCACAGGTGGTCTATGGCCGTCCGCCAACGGCAATCTGATTTTCAAGTCGCCCAATACGCAAAATGCGGTCGCTATGTGCGTCGGCGAGCATCCCAACTTTGCCGGAGGGGCAATAACGCGGTGATGATCTCCTCATCGGAGTAAAATCTGTGCTCGATGTGATCCAATGGCATATTGTCGAGCCAGACATCGAGATGCGTAGCCCCGCGGCCGATTGGGGCAGTCATCTTGGACATGCTGGAGTTGACGCGACCGAAAAGCCGGCGCCTTCGATTGACGTGCTCGGCTTCCGTGTCGAACATCGGCGCGCCGTTCCCAGACACCTCGGGTAGAACTGGTGCTATTCGATCAAAGGTGCGGTCCCTCAGAGGGGCGCGCTCCTTCCATGCCTTGTAGGAGCGGTGAATGAGGTAGAGAAATCCGACCTTCGTGGCCAGAGCGGCCTCCGCCGCCAAGTCCTTCGTTAGCTCTCGGACATATTGGATCACTACTGTCTGGCTAACTCTCGAACAGATTCAACT
>JRHI01001478.1_pt1 | contig 19573 bp, 14 predicted proteins | sample 215371 | NCBI WGS metagenome assembly JRHI01 (sample SAMN02929681, study PRJNA255918) | sediment metagenome | biome: cave system; feature: Ice Cave; material: Sediment; isolation source: sediment from deep within a dark volcanic ice cave with no known source of... ...
CTCTTGCAGCAGACAATAAGGTGCCGTCACCGCCGAGAACCACGACCAGGTCCAATGGTCTGGAAGACATTTCCGTGCGCGGGACGACTTCCGGTCCAGCTGCGTATTTCGCCGTTGCGGGATCGACAATCACATAGTAGCCATGCTCTCGAAGCCAGTCGAGAAGGCCAGGCACAATCTGCGCGACCTCGGGACGAGCAGGTCTCGAAATGATGGCTGCGACTTTCGGATGAGAGGACGATTGCGGGCTTGGCATGGTGAAACAGAGATTGTACAGAATTAAAGAGGAAACCTTTAACCGAAGAGTGAAGAGAATGACCGGCCGCGACCGTATTTCTAGAACACGCCATGAAGAAGGAATTCACGATTTCCTTCAGCGCCCAGAATTGGAGACTCAATCGAGTCAGTGTTCCGGCAACCAAGATCCAGCAACGACTGCGTCACTTTCTCCACCGCAGCCAATTGCGCTGCGGGTTCGCGGACGATTCCTCCCTTGCCCACGTGTTCCCTGCCCGCTTCAAACTGAGGTTTGACCAGCACGACGATCTGCCGTCCCTGACGTTCGGCAATTGCCTCCGGAAAAGCGGAATGCACCACAGCCGGAAGCACAAGCGTTGCAGAGATAAACGAAACGTCCATTACAACGAAATCTGCAGTAGTTCCTATTGCCTCACGGGTCACATAGCGGGCGTTGCATTTCTCCAGTAGTCGCACGCGGGAATCCCCGCGAAGCTTGAAATCCATCTGACCGTAGCCGGTGTCCACCGCAATCACGCGGGCGGCGCCGTGTTGCAGCAGGCAATCGGTAAAACCGCCAGTCGAAGCACCCACATCCACACATACCTTGCCATCTACCTTGAGCTGCCAGTGTTCGAGAGCGCGTTCGAGTTTAAGCCCGCCGCGGCTAACATATTTCAGATCCTCTCCCAGCAGTCGAATTGTAGCTTCAGAAGCAACCTGGGCCCCTGACTTGTCGAGCTTCTGATCGTTGACCAGCACCTTTCCTGCAAGGACGAGAGCTTGAGCGCGCTCCCGTGACGCGGCCAAGCCCCGTTCAACCAAGAGTTTGTCGAGTCTAAGTTTCAAAGGAAAGCCTGCACCCAGTGTCCCACTTGCGATTTTTTATCTGGAGGTCTTACCCGAAAGGTGCCAGCACCCGCCTCAGTGCAAAGTGCTGAAATATGTGTGACTGCATCACTTACAAAGGTACTTTGCTGTTTTTACACTGTATTTTCCACGGTCGGTGTTGAAAACCATTCCCATCAGTTCCGGCCGACGAATGCGTAGCAGCGCCTGTATTCAAGCCTGGCGTGCGGAAAACTTTGGTAAAAAAAACTAGCCGCCCTTCGCGGGCGGCTAATTTTAAAAAGTAACGAAACAAGCTACCCGGCTACCTCTTCCAACAACTTCTGATCGATGTCGAAATTGGAGTGGACATTCTGCACGTCATCCTGGTCTTCGAGCGCCTCCATCAACCGGATCATCGTGTTGGCCGCGGCCCCTTCCACCTTGATGTAGTTTTGCGGGATCATGGCAACGCTGGACGATACCGGCTCAATCCCTGCCTTCTTGACCGCTTCGAGCACAGCTTCGTAGGCGGAGGGTTTGGTGAGAATTTCCCAGTTGTCGCCATCATCGTTCAAATCTTCACCGCCAGCCTCAAGGACGATGTTCATCAGATCGTCCTCCTTCGCCGCGCTCTTCGGGATAATGATGTCGCCCTTCTTGTGAAACATCCAAGAAACGGCGCCGGCTTCTGCCATGCTCCCACCATTTTTTCCAAAGCAGTGGCGAATTTCGCTCACCGTGCGGTTACGGTTGTCCGTGTTGATCTCGAGAAGAATCGCCACGCCGCCCGGCCCATAGCCCTCAAGCGAGAACTCTTCGTAGGTAGTCCCGGGAAGCTCGCCCGTGCCCCTTTGAATGGCCCGCTTGATGTTGTCCGCAGGCATGTTCTCGGCTTTCGCAGCAACAATTGCGCCCCGCAGACGAGGGTTGGAGTCGGGATCGCCCCCGCCGTTTTTAGCGGCGATACTAATTTCTTTAATGAGACGGGTGAAAATCTTGCCGCGCTTAGCGTCAAGCGCGCCCTTCTTGTGCTTGATTGTGGCCCACTTTGAATGGCCAGACATGGCTAGACCTCGGATCTAAGGATCAATTATGCGCAGGATTCGCCGTAGAGGAGATCATAGGACTGCCTCGGTACACCGTAAAGGCGAACAGGGATTATACCACGGGCGATACGGAAGAGCTCCAAGTCTAGGGTCGACTGGTCCGGAAGCTTGTTTCGAAGCACCTTGCGCGTTGGCTCGGGCAGTCGGCCCGGCGTTGTCTCGACTGATATTGACTAGGTTCGCCACCGCCCCTAACATGCCAAGACAAGGCGCGCCTTTGACATTATGACTGGCCAATTGTGGGACATTACCGGGTCCTCGAAAAGATCGGTGAAGGCGGGATGGGCGAAGTCTTTCGGGCGCGTGACGAAAGACTGGGCCGGGATGTAGCCCTCAAGCTCATTTGCCCCTCGTCCAGTACCAATCCGGACCACGTGCGCCGTTTCGACCAGGAAGCACAAGCCGCCGCCGCACTGAACCATCCCAACATCGTTGCAATTTACGATGTAGGCCTCGAAAACGGGTCGCCCTACATTGTCTCCGAACTCCTGCACGGTCAGACGCTGCGGCAGCGCCTGTACGAAGGACCGATTTCCTTCGACCGGGCCACTGAATATGCTCTCCAGATCGTCGTTGGATTGATTGCGGCTCATGAGCGGCGCATTGTCCACCGTGATCTTAAACCTGAAAACCTTTTCATTACTCGCGACGGCCGCATCAAGATTCTCGATTTCGGCGTGGCCAAGCTCCAGTCTCCCATCGAGACCGACCAACCCGTAGATGCCATGACAACGGTGACTAAGACAGGTGCCGTAGTAGGTACTGTCGCCTACATGTCGCCGGAGCAACTCCGGGCCAAACCCGTGGATCATCGTAGCGACATTTTCAGTTTGGGAGCGATCCTCTACGAAATGCTGACGGGACGCCGTGCCTTTCTCGGTGAAACGGAAGTCGACACGATGACCGCGGTTCTCCGCGAAGAACCGCCGGAGATGGATGTCAGGCAGGGCCGTGTTCCATCCTCTCTTCACCAGATCATCCGGCATTGTCTCGAAAAGGATCCGGAAAACCGATTTCAGTCCGGAAAGGATTTGGCATTCGCACTTGATGCTCTTTCAGGTTCATCGGCAAGCAAGACCAGTCTCTACCGGAACCGTCGGCCGCTAGCTTCGAGGGCGCTGTTGTGGACCGCGGGAGCGGCCCTTCTTGCATCCGTTCTATTTCTCCTTGGCACACAATCGCGGCATAAGGTGCACTCGCCCAGTTTCCAGCGCCTCACCTTCGAAGAAGGCACTATCTACTCTGCGCGTTTTGCCCCTGACGGGCAGTCCTTCCTTTATGGAGCCGCGTGGAACGGCAGGCCGCTGCAGCTCTACTCCACCCTCGGCAATTCTGTGTTGGCCCAGCCCTTGGCTCTGACGGACGCTGATCTTCTAGCCGTCTCACGTTCCAACGAACTCGCGGTTGTACTCAGGGGCGCGCATATGGCTCACCTGGAGCCGGAGAACGGGATGCTGGCGCGCGCTCCCTTGGCCGGAGGTTCCCCGCGGGAGGTACTGGACGACGTTCATTGGGCTGACTGGGATCCAAATGGCGAACTGGCGGTGGTCCATCATGTGGATGGGCGCAGCCGCCTCGAATATCCGTTGAATCATGTGCTCTATGAGAGTGGAGGTTGGATCAGCCACATACGTTTTTCTCCGCAAGGCGACAAGATCGCATTCATGGAACACCCGGCTCTTTGGGACGATCGCGGTTCGGTCTCTATCACGGATTTGACTGGCCATGTGCAAGTCCTCTCTTCGGGATGGGGCTCGGAAGACGGGCTGGCGTGGCGACCGGACGGTGAGGAAATCTGGTTCACTGCTATCGACAACGGTAACGACCGCGACCTGAAGGCGGTCAACCTTTCGGGCCGGGTCCGCACCCTGCTCGACGTCCCTGGCGGCCTGACCTTGCAGGACGTGGGGCCCGATGGCAGAGCTCTGGTCAGCGTCAATACCGAACGCCTGGGACTGGCCTCTGGTACCCGGAATAGCAGGGCCATAACCGATATTTCTTGGCACAGCTGGAACGTCGCCAAAGACATTTCCAGCGACGGTCAGTGGGTCCTGTTCGAGGATGCCAGTGCAGCAGCGGGACCGAATTACGCTGTCGCAATTCGCAAGCTGGACGGAACGTCGCCGGTGCGCCTCGGTCAAGGAAGTGCCGGGGGATTATCACCGGATAGTAAATGGGCAATTGCCATTTTTCCCAGCAGTCCACCGCGAGTGACACTGCTTCCGACTGGTGCTGGTCAGCCTCGCATCGTTCCGACGAACGGGTTGGAAGGCATACAGGTCCCCGCTCGTTTTCTGCCCGACGGTCGGCAAATTATTGTGAATGGTAATGAACCCCATCACGGATTGCGCTGCTATGTCCTAAATTTGAACGGGGGGAAACCCAAACCAGTCACTCCTGAAGGGATTCCCTGCCAGATTGTTTCGCCTGACGGCCGCTATGTTCTTGGTGCGAGTGCCACGGCCCAGGCCACCATCTATCCCATGGATGGCGGTCCGCCTTGTCCTATTCCAGGATTGGAACCGGATTTTGCGCTGGTTCAGTGGTCGGAGGATGGCTCGTCCCTGTACGCCTACCGGACGGGGCATATCCCGACCACGATCTACCGCGTCAATCCTTCAACAGGGAAGAAAACCCGCCTGCAGGAACTCTTGACGGCGGCCCCCGCGGGCGTTGTAAACGTCGCTCCGCTCGTAATGAACCGTGAAGCTTCGCGATTCGTTTACAGCTACTACCAAGTCTCCTCGGTGTTGTATATGATTTCAGACCTACGGTAGGCAAGCTGGCGGCTCCGCAACCCGAGGAGCTTCAACGAACGTTTTAATCCAACGAGCCGGTGAATCCGGCCGGCACGTAGTGAAAAAAGATAGACGTTGATGTGTGACCTTTGGGCAAAGCATCCCTATAGTGCGGTACGCGAGGTCCACGATAGACAAGCCCGTCGCCCAGGGCTTGATAAACCGTAACCCTCCCACAGGAACTATCCAGGCGGATCGGCCAGCAGGTTTCGCGCCGGGGCTCGGGCGAGAAGTCCAGGCACAACGTTACGCTGAATTCGCACTGGGCACGATCGATGTGTTTCTTGAGAACGGCACCGCTCACGTAAGAGGCTGCATACACGTAAGACGGAATGACCGGCTCACCCACAATCAGGCTTACGGTCTTGGCAATCTGTTGATGAAAAAAACGGGCGACGCTCTCGTTGTGTACTCCGTAACGCCGGGAACTCTGCTCGTCGCCAAAGTGAATTCGTCCAGTTCGAATCAGGTACCGGAAGTAGCGGCGTAACGCAGCTACGTGGAAAGGATGCATCAGGCTGCGAATAGGCGCGTAGTCACGTTTCTGGAACAAGTCCGCAGCTTTGCCGATTGCGTCGCGCCAACGTTTACTTTCGTACTCACCCTGATGTGGGGTCGAGACGATGCCCGCAGTCGCGAGCAAGGCAACGTCCTCGTGGGACAACCATTCAGGAACACTACCTTTCTGCTGCATAGCTGCTACCGCACTCTGCAATCGCGGGCCCAGCCAGAAAGGCAACCAAGAATCGGTAATCGGTTGCTGTATCCATGCGGTCGTCCCCTGAAGGCTAAACTTTTCCAGGCACTTCGCGCGAGCGAAATTTTCTGGAGCCGCGCCATGCGGAAGTATGCGAGCCAGCGGATTGAGGCGGAGCTCTTGCCTCTGTTCCGGGTGCAATGGTAGTGCAGCAGCCGAAGTTCCTGCGGGAATCAAGTGGAGGGGCAATTCATCCAGTAAACAATGGAATTGGTCCGGGGGAAACGTCGCGGCACACTGCTGCCGCGACGCCTCACCCAGCAACGTTGAGACCCAATCCAGCCACTCCGAGTTTTTTAGTTGTGAATCCATCCGTTGAGCGTGAAACGACTATCCGCGAACGCCTTTGACGGGCACCGCACCGGGGTGATTTCGTGCACCATTGCGCAGGGGAAAAACACGATTTGATTCTGCTCTGGAACAATGGTCCGGTAGGTGCCTTCGCTGACGTAACGTTCTCCTTGCAAGCGAGAATCGTGAAGTCGCAATTCTCCGCCTGTAAACTGCGTCGGCTCGCGATGGAAGAAGTAGACAAACGTCAAGTAACGCGATGCAACTTCGTCGTGGCCATCGTCTGTGTGTACGGCAAACGAATCACCATCGTTGCTCGCCGTCACCTGCACTTCCGTTCGGGTGATCGGATATTCTTCCATGTTTAGTTTTCTCAACACGGAAGGCAAAACGGTCTTGATCCGGTCCAGAATAAGAGTTTGATAGGGACCGGCTTGATCCAACACGCGAGAGCGCCTGTGCTGGTAGTCGATGACTCCGCCTGTAGGAGAGATTACCTCGCTCGCCTGAAATTCGGCTTCGTGGGTAAGCGTAAAGGCGATGAGTTCCTGCAGTTCTTGCGGAGCCAGAAATTCATCCAGCACAACGCACTGCGCCGGCAGGATTTCGGACCGATCCAAAACCGCGACTCGCGCCTGCGAACGCGCATCGCTGCTCATGTTTGCAACCTGCTCCTTTTGGCTATGGCCCGGAGGTTGCGGCACTTTAATAGGCGGCTGCGGTACCGCCGTACCAGGTGGCTGCGGTACTTTACCGGGCGGCTGCGGCACCACCGTACCAGGCGGCTGCGGTACGGGCATCGCATAGATGGTTGTATCTTCGATACTCTCTTTTTCTGCTGCCGCTACCATGCGTTCGACGATGCTGCTGCCCAACACCGTAAAAGCCCGATGCGCGACTGTCTCGCCCATCGCGGAAGCAATAACCGAATTCACCGCTGACTGAATTTCTGGATCTGTGGGAGAAGCTGTTTTGGCATGTTGCAGAAGAGTGGCCAGCAGCGCGCGCTCCTGGGGACTGAGTATCCGTTCATCGCGCATCAATGTTTCGGAAAAACCATCGAGAATCTGCTTCGGTGTCATTTCAGACAAGTCTCCCTGCGTGAATTTGTAATTGCACTAGGGGCCCAGAGAAAGAAAAGTTGTGACGGCGACAATATACCGACTCCCGCCGCAACCGCCAAGAAAAATTTAACGCTTTTGATTAAGCAGGTAGATTAGTTACTTGGCGGTCAGGGCGCCAACCATGGAATGGAATATCTTGAGACCGTCGGTGCAGCCTAGTTCCGGCTCCGCAGCCCGTTCGGGATGCGGCATAATCCCGACGACATTACCGCCCGGACTGCAGATGCCCGCAATGTTTTCCATAGAGCCGTTGGGATTGGCTGCAGGAGTAGCTTCCCCGGCCGCGGTGGCGTAACGAAAAACAATGCGATGGTCACGGTTCAACTCTTCCAGCGTCGCCTGGTCGCAGAAGTAGTTCCCTTCCATGTGACCGATTGGGATAGTCAGGATGTCCCCCTTGATGCAGGCGTTGCTAAAGGGAGTTTCCGCGTTATCAACTCTCAGGTGAATGGGCTTGCAGACATACTTCAAACCCACGTTGCGCATCAGGGCTCCGGGCAAAAGGCCGGATTCGCATAGGATTTGGAAGCCATTACAGATTCCGAGAACTAGTCCGCCATTGGCGGCGAACTTTCGCACCGACTCCATCACCGGAGAGAACTTCGCGATGGCTCCTGTTCGAAGATAATCCCCATACGCAAATCCTCCGGGGACAATAACGGCATCACAGTTTTCCAGATCGTGCGACTCGTGCCAGAGAAAAGTAACTGACTGCTTGGCTACCTGCTGAATCGTCCAAAAAGCGTCGTGATCACAGTTGGAACCAGGGAAAATGATGACGCCGAATTTCATGGACCTCCTGCATCAGGCTGGCTTTTCGCTTAGTTTAGCACGAGGAACAATGCGGACGAATTTTGCGGAAGAGGGTTCACATGCGGCCAGCGCTAGGTCACAAGCCCGCGAGGTTCCGGTGGACCGAATTTCAACGAAGCGGCGGTGGATTCTCAGTAGTGCCAGTGCCCGAAGGATAGCTTGGCGCTAGAGTAGCCAGCGGCGGCTGCGAAAGTTCCCGAGCGGTAGGCGCAGCGCCCTGCGCCGGATCCTGCATCGGAGGAATCGGTCCGGCCGAGTGCTGGGGAGGATATCCGCGGGCCTGCACAATCGCCCAGTGCCACTCCTGGTCTGGACCAATTTCCACATTGAGCGGCGCCCGGAAGACGGTTGTGGCTGCCGGACCTGCGGCGGCCCTCATCCGGTAAATGACGGTCACATCGGATCGTTTTTCAGATTTGCTCTCGGGTTCCTGAACCGGGGTCGCGGTTACGGCCGGAATCAGTTTTGCTGCGCCGTAGTCGGAAACGGTGTCGTGGGCGTCCGATCGCTTCAGGAGTGTAAGCGCGATCGATAGCTCACTTACATGCCAATCGGTGCCATTGAAAACTGAGACCTGCAATGCGTCTCCATCGATGCTCGCCGGACCTTCAAGTTTGAGTAGTTCACCCTCAGGAAGGTCGAGCTGCACGTATTGAGTGGCCAGCAAAGCTTTGGTGTTGGCACTGAACGCCAGGCTGCACGTGACGTCTGGAGCGGAAACTTGAAAGCTTTTTCCTCCCGTGTCCATTGAATACCGAAGCGATGCAGCGGAAGCGTGGTGGCTTTCCACCTCATCCATCACCTTCGAAAAATTGTCGTTGTCGATGACTTCCTGAGCCGAGGGGTTCTTCTTGCGGAAACTGCGAGCTACATCTCCCAAAGGTGTACCGCCATCCTCCTGCGCCACGAGCCAGGCCGGCAACAAGACCGCGACGATAACCACGGCGGTCGCCAGTTGCACCCGCGTTTTACAAACTTTTCGCACCGCTCTCCAGGGCCTGAGATTGGACGATTCCAGGCAAGACGATCCCAAGCAAATTGTAGTGAGAAATAGAAGCGAAGAAGAGGGTACCAAGGCGCACGTTGGTGCTAGATCTTTGGATTAAAGTGGGAAGTGGGCGCGCGCTGACGAAATGGAAGCGCAACGGGGCGCACGCCCAAACCTAGGAACGTCCCTACAAAAGGCCGGCAGACCGAAAACGCGTGAGCGGGTCGACTAAAGGCATTGCCTGCCGCCGGAAAATCCAGCGAGCCACCGCAAATCCAACTGCCGCATAGCACAGATGCATCACCCGCATACACACCCCCAAACGGATCGGCTGGTACTTTTCTGGGGAGGAAACCACATTAGGCTCTATCGGCACAATAGCAACGAGCGCGAAGCGCGACAAGGCCCGACCGTGCCATGCTAATGGCACGGAAGTAATAGGGGTAATGGGCGCATGTTTGCGTCCTGAGTGGCAGCGACCCAAGCCTTAATGGGTCTCTACATCGTCAACGACGTTACCAGCTTTACCTGCGGGCGGAACCACGACCGAGGAAAGGCTACCTTCTGCCGTGAGTTTCTGAAAGGCTGCCAAGTCAGCATGCTGCAGTTCAGTCCAACGGGCCGTGATTTCTTGGTTCTGCCGTTTCAACTTCTCAAATTCCAGCTGCTCCGCTTCGGTTGGAGCCGAGTCAGCGCTGCCCACATCCATAGCCAGGTACGCGAGCTTTGCATCCAGTTGCGGAGGATACGCCAAAGAGTCTTCGTTGGCACTGATGGTGAGGTTTACCAATTGTTCGCGAACTGCGACAAGTTTCTTTTCGAGATCGTCGGCCGAGGTAGAGATCGTTTTCGCGCTCGCATTTTGCGGCAGGCGCTTTTTCAGTCCCGCCAGTTGTAAGCGAACATCCTGAATCTGGTTGACCATGTCGTAGAGGTGATTCAGCTCTTCGTGTATCTGAACAAGCAGTGTGAATTGCTGGTCCAGATCACCTTGGCTGACTTTGACCCGTGGATCGAGCGCAACCTCGAGCGGCGCTGTCTGGCTCTGACTCCCCACGGTAAGCCGCACCTGATAGTGACCAGGCGCGGCCACGGGCCCTTGCGCGCCCCGGTTGTATTCCCAGAGATAGTAACCGGGGACGCGATGCGCCTCTTCATAGCGCAGGTCCCAAACAAAGCGGTTCAAACCAGCCTCCGCCTTGATTTCTTTCTCGGGTTTCTTGTCGTCGGGATCAAGCGGCTCTTCCGGCTGCTTAACTTCCGTGCTCGAATACTTTCGGATCACTTTACCCGCACCATCAAGAATTTCAATCTTAGCTTCTGTCTCCGTTTTGGGCGCTTCCTTCAGGAAGTAATAGATCACCGCGCCCGTGGGTGGATTTTGTCCCGTCTTTTTTGACGGATGCCTTTCTTCGCTGGCCCCTCCCTGAATTCGGTAGGCCGTTGCCGGCGTGTAAAGGAAGGCATCCTTCTGCGCGATCTCATCCTTGAACTGACGAATCGGGCTGAGGTCGTCAAGAATCCAAAAGGCGCGGCCATGGGTCGCAACCACAAGGTCGTTGTCTTTGACGACCAGATCGTGCACCGGCGTCGTAGGCAGGTTCAATTTCATCGGACGCCAGTTCGATCCTTCATCGAACGACACATATACCCCGTCTTCTGTCCCGGCATAAAGCAGTCCACGCTTCTTGGGATCTTCCCGCACGGCGCGGACAAAACTGGTGTCGGGAATCCCGTTCGTAAGTTTTGTCCAGGTCTTGCCGTAATCGTTCGTCTTGTAGATGTAGGGATGCAGGTCGTCACTCTGATGGCGATCAGCAGCCACGAACGCAGTGCCGGCGTCGAAAGGGGACGCGTCGATCTGGCTGATGCGGCTCCATTCCGGCAAATCTTTCGGCGTGATGTTCGTCCAGGTTTTGCCTTCGTCGCGGGTGAGCTGGATCAAACCATCATCGGTACCAACCCAGAGCGTACCCTTGGTCACGGGAGACTCGGCCAGGGCGAAAATGGTGTCGTAGTATTCAGTGCCGGAGTCATCCAATGTAATGTCGCCGCCGGAAACCTTTTGCTTGGCCTTGTCGTTGCGCGTCAGGTCCGGACTGATTGCCTGCCAGTGCACCCCACCGTCCGAGGTCTTAAACAAACGTTCCCCCGCGTGGTACAGCGTGTTGGGATCATGCGGCGAGAGCATTACCGGCGCGGTCCACTGAAATCGATGTTCAAGATTGGCGGCCCCATGCGCATCAGAAAGTTCAGGCTGCTCCGTAATCGCTTTCACTTGCCCGATGCGCTTATCGAAGCGTGTGATGTTTCCCTGGTAGTCAGCCGCGTAAACGATGTTGGGATCAGGCGGATAGGGAGCGATGTAGCCGGCCTCACCTCCACCCACGTCGTACCAGTCTGAGCGGTCAATGGAACCGTCATCGCTGCGACTGACAATGGCTACCGTTCCGCTGTCCTGTTGCGGTCCGTAAACGCGGTATGGAGTGCTCGTATCGGTTGTGACGTGATAAAACTGCGCCGTAGGCTGGTTGTCTTGGGGAGACCAGTTTTTGCCGCCATCGAGCGTGACGGTCACGCCGCCGTCGTTGGACGCAATCATCCTGCGCGTGTTCTGCGGATCAATCCAGAGGCCATGATTATCGCCGTGGGGAATCTTTACTTTGTTGAACAGGTGGCCGCCGTCCGTGGATTTGTAGGCGTCAACGTTCATGATATAGAGGCCGTTTTCGTCTTTTGGATCGGCGACTACGTGCATGTAGTACCAGGGGCGCTGCCACAAGCTATGGCTGGGATTGATCAACTGCCACGTCTCGCCACCGTCGTCAGAGCGGTAGAGTCCGCCGTCGGGGTTGTGCGCCTCGATCAGGGCATAGACGCGCTCGGAGTTGGCGGCGACGGTCACGCCGATTTTTCCGTATGGCCCTTTCGGCAATCCGTGTTCTTCTATCCGCTTCCAGGTTGTGCCTCCATCGGCGGAACGGTAGAGTCCGCTGCCCGGACCGCCGCTGGAAAAACTCCATGAGGTCCGACGAGCCTGCCAAAGGGCGGCAAACAAAATGTTCGGGTTGTGCGGATCAAAGGCAATATCGATGCCGCCCGTATTCTCGTCTTTGTAAAGAACCTTCTCCCACGTTTTACCGCCGTCGCTGGTGCGGAAAATGCCGCGTTCGGCATTCGGACCGTAGGGATGGCCAAGAGCCGCAACGAAAGCAATATCCGAATTCGCGGGGTTGACGATTACTTTGCCGATCGAGCGACTATCACGCAGGCCAACATTTTTCCAGGTCTTGCCGCCGTCCAGAGACTTGTACACTCCGTCGCCGTGAGAGATATTGCCGCGGATGCACGCTTCTCCTGTGCCCACATAAATCACGTTCGGATTCGAGTTGGCCACTGCGATGCTTCCGATCGATGAGGTGCCCTCCTTGTCGAATAACGATGACCACGTCATCGCCCCGTCGACCGATTTCCAGACTCCGCCTCCGGTTCCTCCGAAGTAATAGGTCGTCGGGTCGCCTGGAATTCCGGCCGCAGTCAGCGATCGCCCGCCGCGAAAAGGACCAATCAGGCGATACTTCATACCCTTGAAAGGCTTCTCCTCCGGCTTGGCGGGTTCGGACTCGGCCGCTGCCACATTCTGATCGGTGGCTGCCGTGTTGGTTGGCGAGGGCGAAGTGGGCTTGACTGCCTTGGATTGCCGCTCGGGCTTGGTCTGCCCAAAGCCCGCGACAACAAGCACTACCGACACCGTGAAGGCGAAACAGATTGCGCGAATGAGTTGAACCGTCTTAGATCTCTTTTTACGCGACGTAGTTCTATCAACCATGTGGTCGTCCCCCGGGGCCGATTTACTATGTTAAACGAATTCGAATGCTGCAAGATTTGTATCAGGGTATGCCGTCGGGCTAACCCAAGCCGTAACTCAGTCGCCATTGGGCGTTGCCCCTGAACAGCGCAAGGCGCAGCTCTTCCGGCTGCCCGCACACATTACTTTTTCAGCAGCAATCTCTTTGCCTCTTTTAGTTCTTTAAGTTTGGCGGCGTCAACCTTGGGATACGACAGTTTAAGTTCCTCCAGTGTGTCGACAACCACCGCAGACACCACTAGCCGGGTGAACCACTTGTTGTCTGCCGGGACGACATACCAGGGGGCGTTGTCGGTTGCCGTATTGCGGATCATGTCTTCGTAAGCCTCGTGGTAGTCGTCCCAGCATTCGCGCTCCCGAATATCCGCAGTGGAGAATTTCCAGTTTTTTTCCGGCTGCTCCAGCCGAGCCAGAAAGCGCTTCTTCTGTTCTTTCTTCGATAGGTAGAGAAAGAATTTCCGAATTACGATTCCATTTCGGCTCAACTGCTTTTCAAAGTGCACGATGTCCTCGAAACGTTCGTCCCAAATATTCTTGGTCACCAAGGGGGGCGGAATCTTCTCACTCTTGAGTATCTCGGGATGGACTCTTACAACCAGTACCTCTTCGTAATACGACCGGTTGAATATCCCGATGTGGCCCCGCTCCGGCAGACAGCGTGTGGTTCGCCACAGAAAATCGTGCTGAAGGTCCTGCTCGGACGGCGCCTTGAACGAATAGACCTGGCAGCCCTGGGGATTCACCCCTGACATCACGTGCTTGATGGCTCCATCTTTTCCAGCCGCATCCATCGCCTGAAAAATCAGCAGCACGGTCCAGCGATCCTGGGCATAAAGCTTGTCCTGCATATCTGCCAGCCGCACAGTGGCCTCTCGCAGTGCCTCTTCTGCATGTTCTTTGAAATGCCAATGTCCCGTGTCGGCCGGATCGAAATCCTTCAGGCGAAAATCTTTCCCGCTGGCCACGCGATAGACCTTTTCGAGCTTTCCAGTCTTCATTTGCATTACTCCGGAGTCCGCATATAGCAGTTTTCGAGTGTACACCGTGCTGCTATGGCCTTTCTTCTGGCAAGATCAAGTCAATGAAGATAAGCTGCGACTCGCGTCAGCCTTCGAAGTGCATTCCACTGCCGATCATTAGCATGAGCATTAGCACCAGCGTCAGCGTTCTCGCAATAAAACTTTTGCTCGCCCGAGGGACACTTGTTCGACTCTGATTTCCTTACTAAAGAAAGCACGGAATCATATCGGCGAATTGTCATGGACGTCGCCGCGGTCATCTGTGCTTCCCTGCCAGATCAGCCATACAACGGCCAAGGCGCTGCTTCCCTGGCGGCTCTTATTAACCGGGAGATTCTTCCTGAAACTGGCGGTTCATGGGAACAGATCCTCAACCAACTCCGCACGACAATTTCAAACTCAGTCGCGGTCACGCATCCGTACACGGCGGCCCACTTGCACTGTCCCCCACTGTTGCCCGCGCTCGCCGCCGAGGTCGTGATTAGCGCCCTGAACCAGTCGATGGATTCATTTGACCAGGCACCGATAGCAACAGTCATGGAGCAAAAACTGATTCGCTGGTTATGTGACGAGGTTGGACTGCCACAAACCGCGGACGGAACTTTTACGACCGGCGGAAGTCAGTCCAATTACATGGGGCTTCTGTTGGCTCGCGACGCCTTTCTCAGTGCTCACCTAAATTGGTCCGCACAGAAGTTGGGGCTTCCCGCGGAAGCTCGGCGTCTCCGCATTCTATGTTCCGAAGTAGCGCACTTCACCGTAGAGAAGTCAGCGTCCCAACTGGGGCTGGGCACAGATTCAGTTGTGAGGATAGAAGTCGATGGGCAGTTCCGCATGAGGCCGGATAGGCTGCGGGCTTCTCTGGAAGCACTGCGCGAACAGGCCCTGCTTCCGTTCGCCGTCGTGGCGACCGCGGGCACCACGGACTTTGGCTCCATCGACCCCTTAAAGCATGTTGCCTCCATCGCTCGATCCGCGGGCGCTTGGTTTCACGTCGATGCTGCCTACGGTGGCGCTTTGCTGTTTTCGAAAGTCCACCGCGACCAGCTCCAGGGCATTGAGGCCGCGGACTCGCTCAGTATCGATTTTCACAAGCTCTTATGGCAGCCCATACCGTGTAGCGCGTTCTTGCTTCGTGATCGGCGGCACTTCGAGTCAATGGAGCTGCGCGCGGACTATCTGAACCCCGAAGCCCACGAAGATCAAGGAATTCCCGACCTGGTGACGAATTCCCTGCTTACGAGCCGCCGATTCGATGCGTTGAAGTTGTGGATATCCTTTCAATCTCTGGGACGAGAAAAACTCGCAGCCATGATCGAGCGGACCATGCATCTGGCAAATCATGCCGCGGATATAGTGCGCGCTACGCCAAAGTTAGAATTACTGCACAGCCCCGGTCTGAGCACGATCGTGTTCCGCTATGTTCCCTCACGCGCCGAGGTTGACGCAGACGAGCTTAACAGCCAACTTCGCCAGCACCTGTTTGATCGTGGTATCGCAGTGATCGGGCAGACGCGAGTGCGGGGCCGGCAATGCCTGAAGTTTACTTGCATGAATCCCGCGGTCAGCGAAGATCAGATGAAGGCCCTGGTCAGCATCATCTCAGACCATGGCGAGAGGCTCGAACGTGAGGGCAAGTCTGCGCAGTAAGCTGCCAGGCTCAAGCACCTGCGATCAGGAAGGCAGTGGGGCGATGAACTCCAATCCAAAGCAAAAACCGTTGCGAGAGCGAACAATCGCAGTCATCCGCGACTGAGTAGGAGTGTCGAATTCAATTTCCAGCAGATCGCCTGGACTCAGCAACATCCCGGCGTACAGCACCATCCCGCCCTCGCTGATTTCGGTGCCGCGTCCCGGCACCACCGTGGTGGAAAATCCTTTGGCCGTCACCACACGCACTGGTAAGTCGACGGGAACCCGCGGCCAGCGACGCTCTTTAGGAGAACCCGACATTAAGTCGATCATTGTCCTTTACGCTGCGAGATTCAAATTACGAAGGTGCAAGCCCTGTTTCGTCCGCCAATTTCGCCTGGTTCTCAAGCAGTTAGCGTGTCTCGCCTTGGTTAACTACTTGCGGAAACAACTCTCGTCCCAGCCTTGTTTTGAAAGGGTGCGGCTTCAGCCATGCCGTAAACGCCGCAAATGAATGCTGCAAGAGTTGTTAAATGCCCCCTAACAGAATCCTTCGGGTACACTTTGTTTTTGCTCGGCGTTTTTTTGGCTCATGCCTCACATCACAGCTTTGCTTCACACGGCCAATGACGGTCTGCGCCTCGGACGTGCTCTTGAGACCCTGCACGCTTGTGAAGAGATCATCGTCGTCGATCATGATTCGTCGGACGCGACATTGCGCATCGCGCGTGAATACGGCGCGCAGATTCTTTCCCGGACAACCGGGGAGGATCCGCGCAGCTATCTTTGGGCCGCCCGTTACGATTGGATTTTCTGCCTCGAACCGGTGGAATCAATCACTGAGGGCCTGGAGGCGACACTCTATGAGTGGAGATCGGCGACGGACGTAGATAGCAACGCCGGGGCCTTCGCAGTTTCCATCCGCGAGGAAACATCCGACGGCTGGCTGGATCACCCTAGTCCTCAAACGCGCCTGGTTCCTAAAAACTGGAATCGGTGGAACGGCCGCCTTCCTGCCAACGATCCGTCCGCGATCGCGTTGGAGGGAACACTTCTGCGCTTTGTTTTTCCTTAAATTGACCTGATAACGATTTGCCTTAGCGGCTGCCATTCCCCGGAGATACCACTCGTCCGTATTCAGTCGCACGGCTGAGGCGATCAAACATGCGCCACGCTGCCAGGGAGACCTTGCTGATGGCTTCCTCACCGTCGCGCTCGTTGCGCAGAAATGCGGTCATCACGCAGATCACGTAGGGACGGTTTTCGACGAAAACGATTCCGGAGTCATTGCGCACTGCTTCGAGCGATCCAGGTTTGTCGGCGACCCTGACATCGGCGGGCAGGTCGCGGGGAATCCACGAGGCTTTGTTCGTGCTTAGGACCTTGAAGAAGTCGGAGGTCGATTCTGGGTTTAACATTTTGCCGCGGTAAATGGCTTCGAGGAGGTTCATCATCTCGCGGGGAGTCGAGATGTTTTCGCGGCCGTGTTTGGCGGCTTCGAGGTCCATCATCTTTCGACGCAAGCGAGTGTGCGAAAGTCCAAGCGTGTCAAGCATGGCGTTGACGTTGTCCATGCCAACACGATCGATGAGTACGTTGGTGGCGGAGTTGTCGCTGACGGCGACCATCATCGTGGCAAGGTCGCGCAGCGTGACGCGGGTAATGCCGGGAGTGAGTCCGCCCATGATGTCGCTGTCCGGGACCAAATCACCCGCTTGCACGGTGTATAAATCGGTGAGTTTGAGCTTCCCTTGCTGTGCCTGGCGATAGAGTTCTGCGAGGACCGCGATCTTGATGGAACTGGCCTGGGCAAAGACTTCATTTTCGCGGAGAAAGAAGTGATCGCCGGTTTTGAGATCTTCGATGGCGATGCCCGTGACTCCGTCGAGATTCCGATCGACATCATGAATCGCAGATTCCAATTTTTGCCAAAGGACTTGCCGCTTTTCGGCGGAGGGCGCCCCCGGCTGACTTGCGGTCATCTGAGCGGCGGCGGCTGAGAGAAGTAAGGCAAGACAGACCAAATATTTCAAGCGAGTCATCTCCTGAGCGGATGGATTGTACCAGGCTGAAAACCTACATCAGTCTGTTCGAGTGCAAAACTCTTCATCCCTCAATTTTCGCCTCCCGCAGGCGCTTCACGGCGGTTTCGGAACTGACGGGCGAATAGTACACCTCTTTGAAGGTGTAGGAGCGCGCCTTGGAGCCGAGAACGGGGAGGATCTCGATGTGCCAGTGATAGTCGTCGTCGATGGTCTTCCAATATCCGAGAGTCTTTGAAGGATGAAAACTGTTCGGCGAAGTGTGCAGAACAAGATGAAATTCTTCGGTGATGGCGCGGACACGCTGCAGGGTGCGCCGCAGAAGCGCCGAAAGATTCACCCGCAGCCCGGGCTTGGCTAATCCGGTGCGCTCGAATGCTGCTTCATGATTACGGGGAAGAATCCAAGCCTCGTAAGGCACTCGGGGGGCATACGGGCAAAGCGCCACATAGTCGCCGCGCGTCTCGATGACGCGGAGTGCCTGACGTTCCTCCTGCTGCAGAATGTCGCAGAAGACGCAGCGCTCTTTGCTTGCGAAATATTCACGGCCTGCGCGCAATTCGTAAAGCACGCGCCTGGGGACAAACATGGTCGCGGTGATCTGAGAGGTGGGATGGCTGAATTCCTGGCCGGCATGCTGGCCGTAGTCCTTGAAAAGGCTGACATACTTGATGCGAGCATCGTGCTTGAGATCGAGGATGCGTTCGGCGGCCAGGCGCAGGAAGTGTCCGATTTCGTCGTCGCTGGCGTTCCAAATATGGCGGTCGTGGCGAGGATTCTCCACCAGCACTTCATGCGCGCCGACCGAATGCATGCGGTCGTACAAGCCGTCACCGCGGCGGCCCGGCTCCCCCTCGATGCGATAAAGCGGTGTGGGATGAACCGCGGCACGAGCGGACCACGGGGTTCCACCAGTATTGGGCACGCTGGCGATGACCTGCGCAGGCGTAGGAGAATCCGCGCAAAAACGGCAAATGGATTCCGAAGGAGGTTCGCCCTCGGCGGGATCATCTCCGGTGATGACCCACGATCGAGTGATGGGATCCTTGCGGAGTTCCATGGCACAGGAGAACACCGCGGAAGAATGCCAGTCAACTGAGTTTTCCACTGCTTGGCTGTGAGCCGTGTCGCAGAAGGGAGCAGCTCGCTTTGTTATAATCCGCCCTCACAGCCCGAAAATGACTGAGCCGTCTACTCCGCTGATGCGGCAATACGCCGCTGTCAAGAAAGACCATCCGACCGCGTTGCTGTTTTTTCGTCTGGGCGACTTTTACGAACTCTTTTTCGACGACGCGATCGTCGCGGCCAAAGAGCTGCAAATCACGTTAACCTCGCGCAACAAAGAAAAAGGGATCGCGGTGCCCATGTGCGGCGTGCCGCACCACGCGGCTGAAGGATATATCGGCAAGCTCATCCGCAAAGGATTCAAGGTCGCCATCTGTGAGCAAATGGAGGATGCACGCTTTACCAAAAAGATTGTGCGCCGCGAGGTGACCCGAGTGGTCACACCGGGAACTGCGGTCGATTCGTTGCTGGGATCGGAAGAGAACAATTTTCTGGCGGCGCTGGCGCAAGTTGGGGATCGCGTCGGTTTTGCGGCCCTGGATCTCTCCACGGGCGAATTCCGCGCAACGGAGTTCTCGGGGGAGATGGCAATGCGGCGGGTGCAAGATGAGTTGGAGCAACTTCGACCAAAGGAATTGTTGTATGGGTCGACTGCGCCCCTGTTTGAGGTAAAGACGCGAAGCTCGCCCGGCCCTCAACCTTCTTCGCCATTAACATCGCCTCAACCTCGTGCGCCCGGCACGGCCTGCACTGAGACTCCGCTGGATGACTGGATCTTCGCGCCGGATCACGCGATCCCGCTGCTGGAGAATCACTTTGGAGTTTTGTCTCTGGAGGGATTCGGCCTGGCCGGGCACACGGCGGCAGCAGCCGCAGCGGGGGCGATTCTTTACTATGTGCGGTCCACGCAACGGGGGTCGCTAGACCACGTTGACCGCATCGGAGTTTATGAGCGGCAAAACTGTCTGGTGCTCGACGCGGTAACTGTTCGGAATCTGGAAC
>JRHI01001479.1_pt1 | contig 19565 bp, 21 predicted proteins | sample 215371 | NCBI WGS metagenome assembly JRHI01 (sample SAMN02929681, study PRJNA255918) | sediment metagenome | biome: cave system; feature: Ice Cave; material: Sediment; isolation source: sediment from deep within a dark volcanic ice cave with no known source of... ...
GCTCTAGCCCATCAAGATCAAACTAAGGGGGAAACTGGGGCTAGCCGATGGGCAGCCAACGCCTGATTGGCCCCTTTGCCGCCGGGGATGCGGGTCAAGCTGGTGGCGGTCAGGGTCTCGCCGGGGCCTGGTAGCCGCGGCAGTGCGGCCACCAGGTCGAGGTTGACGCTGCCCACCACCGTCACGCGCACGGGGTTCATCCCACCACGCGCCTACGCTGGAAGGCCGCCTGACGGATGGATGTGCCGGTCCGCGGTCTCGGCAATGTCGGTCTGGCGCGGCCATCGGGGTGGCGGTGTGCGCGCTGATGATCGCGACGGCTCTAATCTCAACCTGGGTGCGTCCCGATTGAGTCGGCGCCAACTCAGCGGGGGCGCAACCGGGCAGTATCTGTCCGGTCAGCGATCACCGAGGGTTGAGCAGTCCGGCCTGCCCGGTCCGGATCTTGGATACGGCGGCCTGTGGGGTTGTGTTCTGGCTTGACATACTGGGGTTTCCAACCAGGCGTCGCTTGCCGATACCGCAGAGGACGTGCCATGGCCATGCCGCTGCACGATCCGGGGTCGCTGATGACCCTGGATGAATGGATCGCGCTACCCGAGGACAACAGCTACCGGTACGAGCTGCAGGAAGGCGTTCTTCTGGTGTCTCCACGGCCGACCCCGCGGCACCAACAGGCCGCCTACCGGCTCGCGCGTCAGCTTGACGAGCAGCTACCGTCGGGTTGGGATTTCTTGCTCGACGTCGAGGTCGTTGTGCGGGCCGAACACCCGGCGATTGTGCGGGCTCCCGATCTCGTAGTTACCAAGGCCGGGGCTGCAGATAACCGCCTGGTTGCGTCTGATGTGATGCTCGCAGTGGAGATCATTTCGCCCGGATCACGCAATGTCGACCTCCACCTCAAGCCGTTCGAATACGCGGACGCGGGAATCCCGCATTACTGGCTGGTTGATCTCGACCCGCCGGCTCCTTCGATCACGGTTTTCCACCTGGGCGCACCGGATGACGGTTACGTCGAGGCCTCAGCGACCACAGGTCAGCTCGTCACAACCCTGCCCCTCGCCCTGTGCATCGATATTCCCGCACTGGTCGCCCCGCGTTCCTAGGTCAGGCGAGCAGCTGCGGCTGGCATCGGTTGGCTGCACTCGCGTCGCCGCATCCGTGGGAGCGACGTCCATCGTCGGGGGACCGGAGGGCGGTGATCAGTACGTGCAGCGGCTCGTGGTGGCCGACCTACACGCGGTCAGCGAGTGATGGCATGTGCGATAGGACGGAACGGTCCGTCACAGCTTTTGATAACCACCTTTCCGGTGAACCGAGTGAAGCTCGGTTGCGTCGCGCCTTTGCTGGGGCGTAGGCGATGCCGCCGATCAGGGCGCCGGTCAAGTGGGAGTAGCCTTTGGAACGCTCAATCAGCGCATCACAGATCTTGGATGCTACGCAACCCGCGGGAGGCACCGTGATGACGAAGAATCCGAACGCGATTCTGCGCAGTATCCGATCCGCGATGGCCACGTTGGCCCAGGGCAGTCCGGCTGCCACGCCGCCTCCCGTGCACGATCTCATCCAGGCGATCAAGGACCTGGACAACCACCTGTGCTGGGGCGGGATTCCGCCCGACGAGTGGCGCAGTGCCCCGTTCGCCCTTCCCCCGGCACGGGTCTCCGACACACAGCTCCATAGAGTTCGGCTCCTCGAAGCACCAGCTTCCGAACCCGATCCGGTCGAGGACATCATCCGCCGGATGTGACGGTCGGCGCAGCGTCCGGGGAACCGTCGTGCGTAGTGATCCACTGCACCGGCGACCGGAGCGACCCGCGGCACGAGGTGTGGATCCAAGGCGGTGATGAGCTCTGCCCGGTGCCCGTGTGCGTGGTCATCATGACCGAATCGGGCAGGGTGAACCGTGGCTGTGGGTGCCATGGCAGCAGTTGAAGGGGGCCAGTTCCGACCTGTCAGAGGGCCGCATCCTGATGGGCGAGGAGTTGGCCGGCTACGGTCTCGTTGTTGACGTCGACGTCCGGATGAGTAATAGCCTGGTGTTCGGCTCTGATTTCGCCGACGGCCGGGAGACGACGACGTTGGCGATCGATGGTCGGGTGTTCGGCGCCAACCAGCCGGGATCACCGGAGTTGGTGCTGGCGCCGGAGACGGTGACGCATCTTAAGGAGACGTTTCGTCCGGCCCTAAGAGCTGGTCTTGCGGCTACGCCACGGTCTTGCGGCTACACCAGCGCCGCCAGGTAGCGGATCGCGGAGATGCTCGGCAGGAAGCAGTAGGCTCCGCCGCGGGTGGTGACTAATCGAGTGAGTCCGTGCAGGACCACAGATCCCGCCGGCCGCGGTATCGAGAAACTTCCGGCCCCGTTGGCCTGGGCGCCGATCAGTGGATCGTTGGTGCGCCCGAGGCCGGCGGTGAAGATCCCGTCGTTCGCCCATTGGGTCATGAGGAACTCGAACTGATCGCGCAGGCTGACCCCGATGAACAGCCCGAGCAGTCCCCGAGCCTGGCCGTCCCTGGGCTGTGCCGGGTCATACGCTGGACCGTAGGCGATCCCGCGCCGGACGATGCGGTGCAGATGACCGCCAGCGCCGGCGACGCGATGCCCGCGCGGATTCATCCGGCGAATGTGCGATCCGATCGGGCACCGGTAACCGTGTTCGTCGGCGTGCTCTTCGGTGTAGTCGAAGTCGTTCAGCGCGTCGGACGGGATCGGCGGTTCGGGTGTGTCGGTGTCCGGTGAGAGGACCAGCGGCGTGCCGTTGCGCCAGCGGCCGCACAGCTTCGCCTCGATCAGCTCTTCCGACAGCCCGGTTGCCGACGCCTGTTGGGCGACGAACTCCGCGAAGGCGTCGACGTCTTGTTCGAGTACGCGGAATGCGACGAAGCTACCGTTAAGGCCTAGCTCGGGCGGCCCCGGTACTGGGTAGCTGAATTGGTCGAACTGGCTAGGATAACCGAGCAAGAATTCGCCTACTGGAGCTCGCGGCAGATGGTCCGGCAGCCCAGCGAGCGGAACACCTTCGATGGTGGGTTGTGACAACCCGTCACGGTAACCGAAGTGCGCGGCATCGCCGGGCAGCGACGCCCCGTCGTGGCGACCCAGCTCGACGCAGCTGGCGGACCAGGCCTGTTCCAGCCGCTTCGTCGCCGCGTCCAGCGCGTCGCCCGACTGGGCCGACAGTATCAGCAAAAGGTGCAGCCCTGAGTCCGCCAGCCACCGCAGCCATTGTTCGGGTGCGCTCGTACCGATGTCGCCTACGCTGGCCGCACGCTTCACCGCACCCTCGCGGTATTCCACGGGGAAGCTGTCGAGAGACGCTCGCGGCACCCCCAGCGCCGCCAGGCCCGTGAAGGTGATGCCCAAGTTCACGCAGTACTCCGGTTTCGCCACCCAAGGCTGGGCAGTTGTAATGGAGGGAACGACCGGATTGCTGCCGGCCAATGCCGCCAGGAGCTCGCGGGCACCAGTCGGCTCGCGAATACTCAGGCCGAGATACCGGGCCACTGGCATGGTGTATCCCCGGATGATCAGACCCTGCACATCCGGGAGCTCGACGGCCACCATTGCGTTACTCCCTCCATGCGGTCATATCAGCTCGGGTCGCCGATCGGCCCGAGAATGTCGAGTACTGTGCGCTCGGGGTAGGCGCTGTAGAAGCTCCCCACGCAGCCGACGTCGGTGGCGCGGACGTAATCGAGAAACTCCTGGCGAAAGGTCTGCACCGGCAGCGGGGGGGCGCCCACCACGTGTTTCATGAGAGCATTGAAGACATCACCGATAGTGTCGATGAACTCGTTGATGTACACCGCGAAGTCGCCGTCGTAGGTGGTGATCACCCCGACTTGGCCGCTGCCCAGAAACGCGAACCGGGCGAAGTGGACCGTGCCGATTTTGTTCAGCGCGATGGTGACGGGGTTCTGATCCGGTGGCAGAGATTGAAGGTGTTCGACGAGCTGCTTGAGTGCAGCATAGTCTTCTTGGGATTTCGCTTTCATCACCAAAGTCAGCGGGTTCTGGACGGGCGGCGGTGGCTGCTCGGTCATGGCATTTCCTCTCAAGCGATCACTGTCAGGTCAGATACGGCGGGTCAGCCCGCGTTCATGGAGCCGGCGCCGCAGCTGGGTCAGGGCCCGAGCACGAGTGGGTCCGATGCCACCGGCTGGGATTCCAGTGTTCTGAGCGACCTCGGCATACGGTCGCGGATTATCGAAGAACAGCTCGCGGAGAAGGATCTGACGGCGTAGTGACAGCGTAGCGACAAGACTCCACAGCAGTCGCGCCGTGTCTGCATCAATGGCGTGCTGTTCCGGGCCCACGGATGGGTCAGCCACCCGCTCTACCGTCGCGTAGGGCGCTGGGGTGTGCTGTGCCTGCTGCCGCAGGATGCGCAGGCACTCCCGGCTTGCGGTGGTGGCCAGCCACCCGGCGAGCTGCTCGGGCAGCTAGATGCGGTGACAGTTCTCCGCCAGCCGCAACCAGGTCATCTGTATAGCGTCGAGTGCGTCGGCGTCCTGCAGACCGAACGAGCGCACCTTCGAGATCACCACCCCCCGGTATCGGTGCACGATCTCCTCCCACGCCCGCGGATCTCGGTCGCGAGCGCGCAGGAGCAGATCGGTGACGCTTCGGGTGGCCTCAGGTGGGCTGATGGTGGTTGTCATTCGGATACCCCCGGTGCCGCGTGGGTGGGCGGTGGGCACGAGGCGCGCGTGCCCGGATCGTGATCAGATCAGCGTGGCGCCTTGGATTACGCCGTAAGTTGAACATACGTTGTAAGGTCAGGTGTACAGTGTTATAGTGTGGTGCGAATGCTGCCATAGCCCAATCGGGTATACGTTGTACGTATCGAGGTAGTCCCAGCGAGAAGGGGATCAGGTTTGAACGACCAGTCCAGCGCCCCTGGCCGCTCCGACCCGACCTGGGTCGGTGTCGACCCCAGTAAGGACTACACGCGGCCACCCCCGCTGTCGCGGCCCCGGATCGTGCGGGCCGCGCTGGGTTTGGTCGACGAGAAGGGCCTAACCGCCTTGACGATGCGGGCGTTGGCCACTGAACTCGAAGTCTCGCCGATGGCCCTGTACAACCACGTGCGGGACAAGGACGAGCTGGTGGACCTCATGGTCGACCTGATGCTCGGCGAGGTGGACACGTCGGTCACGGAAGGTGACTGGTTAACCCAGCTCCGGGCGCTGGTGCGCAGTTATCACCAGGCCTTAGCAGTCCACCACGAGCTGGCCCGAGTTTATAGCGTTCGGGTCAGGGTCGGCCCGAACGGTCTTTTGATCATGGAGCGGACGATCGGGCTTCTGCTTGGGGCGGGATTCTCGCCTTCCGAAGCGTCCGACATCTTCTTCGTCCTGTTCATCTACACCGCTGGTTTCCAGCAGATAGGACACATCGTTCCCCGGCGCGACAGCGCAACTCGGGAGGAGACCGGTTACTACCCGCCGCTGCCGCCGCAGCAGATTCCCTCCATCACTGCGGTGAGCTCGCACCTCAATGGCCCACACCAGCCGGGTCGGTTCGACTATGGCCTCGACCTTCTGCTCGCTGGTTTGCAGGTTAAGATCGCTCAGCCCGAGGAGGCTGCGGCTGCGTCGCAGTGAGGGCCGTCACTTCGCGGCGGATCTACCGATCGGTAACATGTGGCCATGAACATCGTGGTTCTGATCAAGCAGGTGCCGGACACCTGGTCGGTACGCACGCTGACCGATTCCGACCACACCCTGGACCGTGCCTCGGCCGACGTCGTCCTGGACGAGATCAACGAGCGCGCGGTCGAGGAAGCGCTCAAGCTCAAGGAGGAGCACGGCGGGGAGGTCACCGCCGTCACGATGGGCCCGGACCGTGCCTCCGACGCCATCCGTAAGGCCCTCTCGATGGGCGCGGACAAGGCGGTGCACCTGTCCGACAAGGGCTTGCATGGGTCCTGCGCGGTGCAGACCGCCAAGGCCTTGGCCAAAGTCATCGGCACCATCGGCGACGTCGACCTCATCATTGCTGGTAACGAGGCTACTGACGGCACCGTGGGCGCCATCGCGGCGATGGTCGCCGACGTCCTCGGGCTGCCGGAGCTCACCCATGCCCGCAAGGTTACCGTCGAAGGACACACGGTGACCGTCGAGCGGGAGACCGATGACGCGATCACGGTCCTGCGGGCTGACCTGCCCGCCGTGGTCAGCGTGAACGAGAAGATCAACGAGCCGCGCTACCCGTCGTTCAAGGGCATCATGGCCGCAAAGAAGAAGCCGATCAGCACGCTGTCTCTGGCCGATGCGGGCATCGAGAGCAGTGCGGTGGGGCTGGCCAACGCCACCTCGACGGTGATCGAGTCCACCCCACGCCCGCCGCGGCTGGCCGGGCAGGTCGTCACTGATGACGGTGACGGTGCGGCCAAGATCGCCGAATATCTCATCGGCCAGAAGCTGATCTGATCGGCGCGGAGGAGAACAGTCATGGCAGAGGTTCTGGTCCTCGTCGAGCACTCCGGCGGCGAGGTCAAGAAGGTCACAAACGAACTGCTCACGGCGGCGACGAAGCTGGGTGAGGCGTCTGCTGTGGTGGTCGGCACGCCTGGCAGCGCAGCCAAGCTCAAGGACCGGCTGGCCGCCTATGGCGCCGCGAAGGTCTACGTCGCCGAGTCCGATGACGTGGATAGCTACCTGATCGCTCCCGCGGTCGAAGTGCTGGCGGCGCTGGTGGAGTCGGCCCAGCCGGCCGCCGTCCTCATCGCATCCTCGCCGGACGGCAAGGAGATCGCTGGCAAGCTTGCCGTGCGTACCGGATCGGGCCTGCTCTCCGACGCCGTCGAGCTGGCCGCCGACGGCACCGCCACTCATTCGGTCTTCGGCGGCTCTTATCTTGCGAAATCCAAGGCCACCACGCCGGTCGCGGTGATCACCGTCCGGGCCGGCGCGATCGAACCGGTCGAGTCACCGGGCGCGGCCGCCGAGCAGGCCGTCGAGGTCCCCGCGGTGAGCGCGACGAAGGCCGCGAAGATCATCGAGCGTAAACCGATCGAGGGTGGTGACCGCCCGGAGCTCAGCGAGGCCAGCGTCGTGGTCTCCGGTGGCCGTGGCGTCGGCTCGGCTGACAATTTCGGGGTGGTCGAGAAGCTCGCCGACTCGCTCGGTGCCGCGGTCGGGGCATCTCGGGCGGCCGTGGACTCCGGCTACTACCCGCACCAGTTCCAAGTCGGCCAGACCGGCAAGACGGTTGCTCCACAGCTCTACGTCGCGCTCGGGATCTCCGGCGCAATCCAGCACCGCGCCGGCATGCAGACGTCCAAGACCATCGTCGCGATCAACAAAGACCCGGAGGCGCCGATCTTCGAGATCGCCGATTTCGGCGTGGTAGGCGATCTTTTCATGATCGCCCCGCGGCTCACCAAGGCGGTGATTGAGCGCAAGGGCTGACGCGCCGAGAACTTGGCCTATCCCACGGCCTTGAAATGACCGTGGCCGGGCCGGGGGAGGGCGCTGCGACGTTGCGAGTGTGCCAATCGCTAGGCCAGAGACTTCAGTGACGATGGCTCGCCACGGGTGAGAGCCTCGACGTGTACTTGAAGGTTCAATCCGTCACTCAAGGTGCACCCCGCATCCAGTCGCTCAACGAGCTTGCCTTCGGCCGCTTTGATAGCGGCCGCTGACTCGAGGAGACCACGAATCCTGCCAGGGTCGACCACGATAACGCCCTCATCGTCGGCAAGGACAATATCGCCGGGATTCACCGAAACTCCACCGCACGTTACTGGTATCTGTAGCTCGCCGAGCTTGGATGCTGTGCCCGCGAGTGGTGTGACGAAGCGGCTGTAGATGGGAAGTTCGCAGCTCGCAACGTACGCCATGTCTCGGTAGCCTGCATCAACGACGATCCCACCAAGCCCGCGCACCAGCGCTCCTCGCGATAACAACTCCCCGGCAAGAGCGATCTTGCGCTCTCCACCGTCAACGATGATCACATCCCCTGGGGAAGCCATCTCAACCGCTTGTACCACCGCCAAGAAATCGTCGTTGCAGCGAACGGTAAATGCCGGACCAAAGAGGCGTACTCTAGAGGATCGAGCCCGAAGAGCGCTATCCATCACTCTGGTCGTCCTGTCTGCGTCGCAGACGGCCGTTGTGTCGACAGCGGGAAACTGTTCAACAAGCTTACTCACTGACATCGGGGTTAGCCTCCATATTCACACGGGGCGCGACGGCGGAGATGTGTGGATCCGTTGCGGATGCGCCGGCGAAGGCAACTCTGGCGAAAGGTCGCCATCCGGGCAACTCCGTATGCTGCGATTGTCCCTTCCCAGATCTCACGGACAGTTACATCAGGGACCTCATGCTGGAGGCGACGGGCCGAGCATGGGTGCGGGCGAGCCGCCCGCACCCGCGCCACGGCGGGCGCCGTTAGGCTGGGGCCTCGATGACCTACCTCGACCATGCCGCCACGACGCCGATGCTGCCGGCGGCGGTGGCGGCGATGAGCCAGGCATTGTCCACATTGGGCAATGCCTCGTCGCTGCATGGCTCGGGCCGGCGAGCGCGGCGCACCGTGGAGGAATGCCGGGAGAGCATCGCCGAGGCTGTAGGTGCCCGCCCGTCTGAGGTGGTGTTCACCGGGGGCGGTACGGAGGGCGACAACCTCGCCGTCAAGGGCCTGTTCTGGCAGCGCCGTGCGACAGACCCCCACCGCACGCGGATACTGGCATCCACCGTCGAGCATCACGCGGTGCTCGACGCCGTGTCCTGGCTGGTCGATCATGAGGGTGCCGAAGTGGGGTGGCTTGAGGTCGACGAGCACGGCCGGGTGCACCCCGACACGCTGCGCGCCGCGCTGGCCCGTGATCCGGGGTCGGTGGCCCTGGTGACCGTGATGTGGGCGAACAACGAGGTGGGCACCGTGGCGCCGGTGCGCGAGCTGGCCGAGATTGCCGCCGGTTACGGGGTACCGCTGCACACCGACGGCGTCCAGGCGGTCGGGCAGCTGCCGGTGCACTTCGGCCGGTCCCAGGCCGCCGCGCTCACCCTGACCGGGCACAAGCTGGGCGGCCCTTACGGAGTCGGGGTGCTATTGCTGGGCCGAGAGGTCGCGGCGACCCCGTTGCTGCACGGCGGTGGTCAGGAGCGCGATGTGCGTTCCGGCACGCTGGACGTCCCTGCGATCGTCGGGTTGGCCACCGCGATCCGCCACGCTGTGGCTACCCAGCCGCAGAGCACGATTCGGCTCGCGGCGCTGCGAGACGAGCTGGTGGACGGGATCCTGGCCAAGGTGCCCGATGCGGTGCTCAACGGGGATCCGCGCGACGACCTGATCGACGTTGGTCCCTCGCGATTGCCGGGTAACGCCCATTTCACCTTCCCCGGTTGCGAGGGTGACTCGCTACTGATGCTGCTCGACGCCCGGGGCATCGAGTGCTCCACGGGAGCGGCGTGCACCGCCGGTGTGGCGCAGCCCTCGCACGTGTTGCTGGCGATGGGAGTTACGCCGGCGGCGGCGCGCGGCTCGCTGCGCTTCTCCCTCGGGCGCACCTCGACAGCCGCGGACGTGACCGATGTGCTCGATGCCATCGAGCCGGTCGTCGCTCGGGCCCGTGGGGCTGGATGCCGGCGGGCGGCCGCGTCGTGAAGGCAGCGCGTCACAAGCGATGAAGATCTTGGCCGCCATGAGCGGCGGGGTGGATTCCTCGGTGGCAGCGGCCCGGGCGGTCGACGCCGGGCATGAGGTGGTCGGGGTGCACCTGGCGCTGTCGGCGCAACCCGGCACGCTGCGCACCGGAGCGCGTGGGTGCTGCACAAAAGAGGACGCAGCCGACGCGCGGCGGGTCGCCGACGTCATCGACGTCCCGTTCTATGTATGGGACTTCGCGCAGCGGTTCAGCAGCGACGTGGTGGACGACTTCGTCGCCGAGTACGCCGCTGGGCGCACCCCCAACCCGTGCCTGCGGTGCAACGAGCGGATCAAGTTCACCGCGCTGCTGGACCGGGCTCGTGACCTCGGCTTCGACGCGGTCTGCACGGGGCACTACGCGCGCCTCGCTGACGGCGTGTTACGGCGGGCCGTGGACGCTGGCAAGGACCAGTCATACGTGCTCGCCGGGCTCACCGCCGAGCAGTTGGCGCACGCGCTGTTTCCGATCGGCGACACCGCCAAGGGCGAGATTCGGGCTGAGGCGACGCGACGGGGCCTGGCCGTCGCGGGCAAGCCGGACAGCCACGACATCTGCTTCATTCCCTCGGGCGACACCCGCGCATTCTTGGCCGGCCGGCTGGGCTCCCGGCCTGGAGAGTTGGTCGACGGGGAGACCGGGGAGGTCCTTGGCCACCATCATGGCGTGCACGGCTTTACCGTTGGGCAGCGCCGCGGGCTGGGACTGCAGCACCCAGCGGCCGATGGCCGCCCACGCTTCGTCCTGGGGCTGGAGCCGGCCACCGGCACGGTGCGGCTGGGATCCGCGCAGCACCTGGACGTCGGCGTGATCGAAGCCCACCGTGCGGTGTGGGCGGCCGGCGCGCCCAATGGCCCGCTGGAGTGCATCGCGCAGGTCCGGGCGCACGGCGGGTGCGCCAGCGCGGTCGCTGAGACCGCCGGCGATAGCGTCCTGGTGCAGCTTCGGGAGCCGCTGCGCGGAGTGGCACCCGGCCAGGCCGTCGCCCTGTACCGCCCCGACCCTGGTGGCGATGTCGTGCTCGGCAGCGCCACCATCACCGCTACCAGCTGAGCCCACCTCAAGCGCACTCAGCCGACGGCGCCCACGTCGCCATCATGGGCGCTTCCGTCAGCGCCGGAGCTCGAAGATTGGGGCAAGCCCGTCGCGCCGAGCACTACCCCGGTGACCGTCCCAGGGGTGAGGCCGCCGCCGGAGTTGGTGCCGCCGGGGGCTTGGACGCTGAACATTGACAGGACAGTACGGGCCGGCAGCAGCTCTATGCGCTGCCCTTCGAGCTCGGCAAAGCTCACTGTGTCAGACATCAAATTCTCCTAGGGATGGTGGTCGAGGTGGTCTCGGGCATGGAAAACACCTCGTTGAATTACTGATCCGGTAGTCGCACGTAGCACTTCCCGGTGGGCTACCTAGTCGTGGAGTTGTAGACCTGGGAGGGGCGGCCGGAATGCGGCCACCCCTCCCAGCCAAAGCGCTGGGCTCAAGCCCTACTCGGACTCACCCGAAGCGCCATCAGCCATTAGCGGACACGCCGTCCCCGCCGGTGGCGTTGCCGGCGCCGGGCGGCACCTGGATGCCCATGATAGTCATGCCAAACGTCCCGGTGGCGCCTTCGCCGTTGCCGGCGTTGCCGCCGTTGGCAGCGCTGAACAGCGACAGGACGGTGCGGGCTGGCAGCAGCTCCGCGTGCTGCCCGTCGAGCTCGGCAAAGCTCACTGTGTCAGACATCAAATCCTCCAAGGAAGGTGGTCGAGGTGGTCTCGCGCACGGACAACATCTCATCGTTCGTATTGCTGATTCGCCATCACATACCGTGCCCGACGGGAATGTCCTGTGGCAATCGGTAGCCGCACGTAAATCTTGCAGGTGGACCACCTAATCGCGGAGCTATTTTCTAAATACGTAGCCGCGTCACGACAGGCTACGGAGATTCCATACTCCGCTACCTGATAGAAAGACCCGGTGACTCAACGACCTCCCTGGCCCCCCGGCTCCGCCACCGGGATCGGCTCGATGCCCGGCACCGACGCCCACGAAGCTGCCCGCACCGTGATCGGAGAGTTGCCTGACCTGCCGCACCTACCCGAGCTGCCCGACCGGGGCGCCGGAGCTGACATCATCGGGCGCACCGCGGCTCTGCTCGTCGACGTCGCTGTTGAGCTGGTGCCCTCGGGTTATCGGGTTACCTCCCGCGCAGGCCGCGACCACCGCCGTGGCGTCGACCTGTTACGCGTCGACCTGGACGCGTTCGAGGAGGCGATGGACTCCGCCGGGGCCCGACCGAACGTGATCAAGCTGCAGGCTGCCGGGCCGTGGACGCTGGCCGCCGAAGTGGAGCTGCGCAGCGGGCACAAGGTGCTCACCGACCCGGGCGCGTTGCGTGAGTTCGCGGCGTCGCTGGCCGAGGGGTTGCGGGTGCATGCGGCGGAAGTGTCCCGCCGGCTCGGCGTGAGCACCGTCGTGCAGCTTGACGAACCAGGTCTACCAGCGGTTCTCGCCGGCAGCGTGCCCACGCCGTCCGGGTACGGCACTGTGGCCGCGGTACCCGAGAGCGCCGCGGGCGAGCTGCTACGCAGCGTGCTCGAAGCGCTGCCCACGCCGTGGATCGTGCACTGCTGCGCGCCGCGGCCACCGTTGGCGCTGCTGCGCGATGCTGGGGCTGACGCGCTGGCCGTCGACGCCGCTCTGCTCGCCGGCGCGCCCCGGGCCACCATTGACGCCCTCGGTGAGGCATGGGACTCCGGGGTGTCGGTGTTGCTCGGGCTGGTGCCGGCGATCGAACCGGCGGCGGCCCCCACTCTCGCCGATCTGGCCCGACCGGCGCTGGATCTGGTACATCGGCTCGGCTTCGACCGCTCACTGCTTGCGCAGCGCTGCCTGCCCACGCCGTCTTGCGGGCTGGCCGGCGCTACCCCGGACTGGGCTCGGCGAGCGCTGAGTCTGGCCCGCGAACTGGGAGAGGCATTCATCGACCCGCCCGAGTCCTGGTCGTCGTAGCAGTCGCGCCTGCGGCAGGAAATTCGGTGGCGCGCGGCCCCGGATCGTGGCGTGATGGGGCCATGGTCACCGTCAGCCTCAGCGGGCTATCTCTCGCTCCGATCGAGCCGTCCGATGACGAGGCCGTCCGGCAGTGGTACGAGTTGCGCTGCTCAGTTGTGGGCGCGGACCAGCCCGATGACCCGCCGCCATGCTGGGTCTATGAGCGTGGCCGCTTTCGGCACTCGTGGTCCGGTGTGGACAAGACCGGATGGCTCGCTCGCGACGCCGGCACGGTAGCCGGTGGCTGCGTGCTCCGGCTCCCGACGCTCGACAACCTGCACAACGCCGAGGGCGAGATCCTGGTGGCGCCAGAGCACCGCCGGCGTGGCATCGGTCGGGCGCTGCTTGCCCATCTGCGGGTGGAGGCCACCCGGCAGGGCCGGATCCGGCTCGTCGGCTCCGAGGTGGACCATCCGCTGGATCCGGCCGCACCCGACCCTGCAGGACGATTCGCGACAGCGTGCGCAGCGGTGCCGGCCCTGGTCGAGACGAGGCGGCGCCTTGAGGTCGACTCGGTGGACCCGGCGGTGCTCGCCCGGCTCGACGCGCAGGCGCGGGCGAAGTCTCAGGGTTACTCGCTCGTCCAGTGGGTGGGCGCCACCCCGCAACGGTGGCTCGACGACGCCGCCTACCTCACCGGGCGGATGTCCACCGACGCCCCGCTGGATGACCTGCAGTGGGATCCGGAGGTCTACGACGCGGCGCGGATCCAGGCAGATGACGCCAGTTCTCTGGCTCGTGGACTGCACATGGTCACCACTGCGGCAGTGCACAGCACCGGGCAGCTGGTGGCCTTCACCAAGATCGTCGGCTTCGCCACCTCGTCCTGGTTCGCCGGTCAGTGGAACACGATCGTCGCGCCCGAGCACCGCGGCCACCGGCTGGGCACCCTGATCAAGGTGGCCAACCTGCGTTACGCCCTCGCGCAGCGCCCTGAGCTGCGCGTGATCGACACCTGCAACGCCGATTCCAACCTGCACATGATCGCAATCAACGAGGCGATGGGATTCCGGCCGCACCGCCGGATGGCTGAGTGGCAGCTTGACCTGTAGTCACGCTGCGTGATCGGACGAAGTCTACCGGTCTAAACGCCGTCGACGTACCGTGCCCGAGGGGGTGTCGCGCACGCCACTTGGAGGCCCCGTGATCCAGATCAGGGACATTGAGTCGTTCCGCGCTGGATTGTCTGGCACCGCGTTGATCCAGGGGAATGACGGCTACGACCAGGCACGCTCAGCGTGGAACGGCGCGATCGACCGCTACCCAGCGGTGATCGCGCGCTGCCAGAGCGCCGCCGATGTCGCCGCGGCCATCGGGTACGCCCGGCAGCGCGGCCTGGAGATCTCGGTGCGCGGTGGCTTCCACAACGCCGCAGGCCGTGCCATCTGCGACGGCGGCCTGATGATCGACCTCAGCCCGATGCGCGAGGTCTCGGTCGATCCGGTAGCGCGGCGCGCCCGGGTTGACGGGGGAGCGACCCTGGCAGACCTGGACGCGGCCACCCAGGCGCATGGCCTGGCGACACCCGCAGGAATGGTGAGCCATACCGGCGTGGGCGGTCTCACGCTGGGTGGCGGGATAGGCTGGTTGACCGCGCAGCACGGGCTCATGGTGGACAACCTTGTCTCCGCCGAGGTTGTCCTCGCTGACGGGCGCCGGCTGCGGGCCGCCGCCGACGAGAATCCAGACCTGTTCTGGGCGCTGCGAGGAGGCGGCGGCAACTTCGGTGTCGTCACTGAGTTCGAGTTCCGGCTGCATCCGGTTGGTCCGATGGTGCACTTGGGTATGTTCTTCTGGGGCCTTGAACAGGGCGCCGAGGCGCTGGGGCTCGTTCGGGATGTCGTCGCCACCCTCCCTCCGGACGCCTCCGCGGCGATCGTCGGCCTGAACGCCCCGCCGGCGCCGTTCGTGCCCGAGCAGTTACACCACATGCCCGGCTACGCGCTGCAGGTCGTCGGCTTCGGAACGGAAGACGCACACGCCCGGACCGTGGCGCGAATCCGCGAGGCCCTGCCACCGCTGTTTGACCTCGTCACCCCGATGCCCTACACGCAGTTGCAGCAGATCATCGACGAGGACAGCCGGTGGGGGCTGCACTCCTACGACAGGGGGCTCTTACTCGACGGGCTATCCGACGAGGTGATCGCGGTGATCACCGACCACCAGCAGCGCAAGACCTCGCCGCTGTCGGTGTTCTTCATGAACGTGCTGGGTGCGGCCTACGGCGAGATCGGTGACGACGAGACCGCGTTCGGGGGCAGCCGGGCAGCGCAGTTCAATGTCTTCCTGGTCGCTAAGGCGGAGGACTCGGAGCAGCTCTCGACCGACCGTGCCTGGGTCCGCTCGTTCTCCGACGCCCTGCGGCCGCACGCTAACAGCGCCGGGAGCTACGTCAACGTGATGGCCGTCGACGAGGACCGGGTCCAGGCCTCCTACGGCTCGGCCAAGTACGAGCGGCTGGCTCGGATCAAGGCCAGGTACGACCCGGACAACGTCTTCCACCACAACGCCAACATCAAACCCGCCTTACAACCGATCTGACGGATGTCGCGTGCGAGGCCCGGCGCCGCGAGGTGGTAGCATGGTACCTGGTTGTGGTCGTGTAGTTCCCCGATCGTTGTGAAGCGTCCGTGGAATGTCTGACTACGGGCTTCGCGCTCCCGTCGGGGATGCCTCCCATCGAGAGCGCGTGGTCTGCGCAACCGCGGATCGGCACGGTGCCGGTCCAGGTATCAGATTCCACAGGGAGAGCACATGGCACAGGGCGTCGTGAAGTGGTTCAACGCGGAGAAGGGCTTCGGCTTCATCTCCGTCGACGGGGGTGGCCCCGACGTATTCGTCCACTTCTCCGCCATCCAGGGTGACGGTTACCGCAGCCTGGACGAGAACCAGCGCGTGGAGTTCGAGTCGAGCCAGGGGCCCAAGGGTCCGCAGGCTGACTCGGTTCGCGCCATCTAGCAGCGACTCACCTCGCGGCCCCGCACCATTTCCGGTGCGGGGCCGCGAGCTGTATGCGGACTGTCGGTGCTCAGAGCTAGTCTCCCCCGCGTGACCACCCCCGCTGCCGAACCGCCTGCCGAGGTCCGTGCTGAGTACGGCGGCCTCGTCGAGACCGTGCGAGGGCACCAGTTCCGCTATTACGTGCTTGACGCCCCCACCGTCGCCGACGCCGAGTTCGACCGGCAATTCCGCCGGTTGCAGGAGCTCGAGCAGCGCTGGCCGTCGCTGGTCACACCGGACTCTCCGACGCAACTGGTCGGCGGCGGCTTCAGCACTGAGTTCGCCGCACACGACCACCTGGAGCGGATGCTCAGCCTGGACAACGCCTTCGACACTGAAGCGCTGAGCGCCTGGGCCGACCGGGTAGCCCGCGAGGTCGGCGCCGATGTCCACTACCTGGCCGAGTTGAAGATCGACGGGTTGGCGGTGAACCTGCTCTATGAGGACGGTCGCCTGGTCCGCGGCCTGACTCGCGGCGATGGCAGAACCGGCGAAGACGTCACGCTCAACCTGCGTACCCTGCGCGACATCCCCGACTGGCTGCGCAGCGGCACCGAATACCCGGTGCCCGAGCTGCTCGAGGTCCGCGGCGAGGTGTTCTTCCGGCTTGCCGACTTCGCCGAGCTCAACGCGGCGCTCGTCGAAGCGGGGAAACCGGCCTTCGCCAACCCCCGCAACTCGGCAGCCGGTTCGCTGCGGCAGAAGGATCCGCGGGTCACCGCGACCCGACCGCTGCGAATGCTCTGCCACGGGCTGGGACGGCGCCGCGGGTTCGAACCGGTGCTTCAGTCACAGTCCTACCAGGCGCTGGCGGCCTGGGGGCTGCCGATCTCCGGGCACACCCGGCTGCTGTCCACGATCGACGAGCTGACCGAGCATATCGCCTACTGGGGTGAGCACCGCCACGACGTCGAGCACGAGATCGACGGCATCGTGGTGAAGATCGACGAGGTGTCGGCGCAGCGCCGGCTGGGATCGACCTCCCGGGCGCCGCGCTGGGCGATCGCCTTCAAGTACCCGCCCGAGGAGGCCACCACCAAGCTGCTGGACATTCGGGTCAACGTCGGGCGCACCGGCCGGGTCACCCCGTTCGCGTTCATGGAACCGGTGACCGTCGCGGGGTCAACGGTGTCGCTGGCGACGCTGCACAACGCCGATGAGGTACGCCGCAAGGGTGTGCTGATCGGGGACACCGTGACGATCCGCAAGGCCGGCGACGTCATCCCCGAGGTTCTCGGCCCGGTGGTGGACCTTCGCAGCGGCGACGAGCGCGAGTTCGTGATGCCTAGCTTGTGCCCGGAATGCGGCACGCCGCTGCGTCGTGAACGGGAAAGCGATATCGACATCCGCTGCCCCAACACCCGCTGCTGCCCGGCCCAGCTGCGGGAACGGATCTTCCACATGGCTGGGCGCGGTGCCTTCGACATCGAGATGCTCGGCTACGAGGCCGCGGTCTCCTTGCTGGGCGCCGGTGTGGTGCACGACGAGGGTGATCTATTCACCCTCGACGAGGGCAAGCTGCTGGTGGTGGATCTGTTTCGCACCAAGGCGGGAGACCTGTCGGCGAACGGGCGTAAACTCCTATCCAACCTCGATGCCGCGAAGGACCGTCCACTGTGGCGGATCCTGGTGGCGCTGTCGATCCGGCACGTCGGACCCACCGCCGCGCAAGCGCTCGCCCGGGAGTTCCGCACGTTGCAGGCCATCGAAGTCGCCGACGAGCAGGCGCTAGCCGCGGTCGACGGCGTCGGCCCGACGATCGCCGCGGCCGTGCGCGAGTGGTTCATGGTCGGCTGGCACCGCGAGGTGGTGGCCAAATGGCGCACCGCCGGGGTGCGGATGACCGAGCCGGTCGACGACTCGGTGGTGCGCCACCTTGAGGGGCTGTCCATCGTGGTCACCGGGTCGCTGGAGGGCTTCTCCCGCGACGAGGCGGTGGAGGCCATCGCCGTGCGCGGGGGCAGGGCAGCCGGCTCGGTGTCGAAAAAAACCGCGTTCGTGGTCGTCGGCGAGGCGCCCGGCTCGAAGTACGACAAGGCCGTGACGCTCAAGGTGCCGGTGCTCGACGAGAACGGGTTCCGGGTGCTGCTCGCCGACGGGCCGGACGCCGCCCAAGCGGTGGCAGTACCGGCGCCTGAGACTATCGGATAATTATATGATTACTGGTGTGAGCACTGACAAGTTCTCGGCGACTGTGGATGCCGCACTGCTCGCGCAGGTCCGAGCCCAGGCTCGGGCCGCGTTTGCGCGAACTGCTCGACGAGCTGGCCGAGCAGTTAGGACCACCGGACGAAGGCATGGTGGCTGAGGCTGTGGGGGAGCTTACCGCGCTCGTACACCAGGCACGGACTGCCGAGTTGCCGGAGCAGCGGTTGTGCTCACCGGTGATCCGGACGACCTCACGCGCCTGATCGGCGACGATCCCGGCGTGCTCGTCCGACCATTGCCATAGCGAGTGGGGCTCGCCACTGATTTCTTACAGCCCGCAGCTGTCAGGCAGACCTCGAGTGGGAGCGGCACTCACGATGTCAACGCAGGACAGTCAGCCACGCTGACCGCCCCATCGTGCGGAACCAGGCCAACACTCGCCCTCTGGTTTCGAAGACAGTGCGGCCAGAAATCGAGCATCATGAGGGTGACAGGGTGAAGTTGACGGATACGTTCCATGATCACAGTGAAACTACTGAAATAAGTGCAGGTGAACCGTTATGAAGTCCGCGCCGAAGTTGACGTGGCGGATCCAACGCAGGCGCACGTCGGATGGGGAGTGCCGTTTTCCGGCCACCCGGTGCCAGTTGTCCTGGCGATAGCAGCGGCGACGACGCTGACCAGGACGTCTCGGGTCATTCCTCCCGCGCCGTCGAGTCCGGCCTTGAGCTTGTATCGTTTCTCCGGATCCGGTTCGTTTACGGCACCCTCGATGAGCACCGCCAGCATCCGATCGGTCAGAAGCTCAGCGTTGTCGGTCCCACCGAGACCGCGCAGGGCGCGTTCGGTGACATCTGTGACCCCGGGCATCCCGGACCTACCATTCCGTCCTTGCCCGTTGCCATCGATGGCCACGGGGGAGCCTCGAGAGCTCAAGCGGCGCAATGACTCCCGCACACTGTCGTACTGCTCCTCGGGAAAGACCCGTAGCGCTTCACCGACCTCGACACTGTGCCCGTCGCGCCCGAATCGCTCAACCACCCAATGCAGCACCTCGAAGTCGTCAGACCATAACTCGTCCACGCGACCACCCCCAAGTCCGTTCACATGATCATGATTTATGGGTGGAGTACCAACCGGCGGAGGTGGTTTCAAGGCGCCGCCTCCGCCGGTCCCCCGCCTAAGCTCGCCGAACCGACCTCGGTCGCCACCGCCGGAGTGGCTACAGTGAGGACGAGAATCGGCGAGACGAACGCCAGCCAGGCTGCAACGGGTCCCACCCGTCGGGTGCTTTCACCGTGCAGCATGGTGGTGCAGCATAAAACCACATCTTCGGTTTCTTTGTGTTCTTGGCCCCGCCACGCCGAGGTAGGAGAGAAGACTGAACGGGATCGTAAACTGGGCATTAGACGGTTCATGAGACGGTTCATGGATCGTTTAGCCTAACCTCACTCCTACCCGTGCGATCGCAAGTCACGCGAGAAACCTGCTGGGCAGAAACAAGCTGGACTCGCGCCACGCAGTGGATGCCTTCGTCCCCGCGACCGCGCTCGGTGCCAGCCCGGCGGTGGCGCTCACCGGTGATCTGGACGGCCTCACGCACCTGATCGGCGACGATTCGGACGTGCTCGTCCTCATCGTTGCTGTAGCGAGTTATCCGATGCCGGCATCTGTCTCGGGTGCCGGAGGTTGTCAGGGGTGGGTGCGAGAATCGACTCGTGA
>JRHI01001480.1_pt1 | contig 19558 bp, 19 predicted proteins | sample 215371 | NCBI WGS metagenome assembly JRHI01 (sample SAMN02929681, study PRJNA255918) | sediment metagenome | biome: cave system; feature: Ice Cave; material: Sediment; isolation source: sediment from deep within a dark volcanic ice cave with no known source of... ...
CGCCGGCGAGGCCGTCCGCGTACTTAAGTAAACGGTATTGTCGCTAGCCCCGACCCGACCACCACGGAACCGCACGGGCGGGGCCACCTCGGTGGCCCCGCCCGTTTCTCTATGGTCCCGGGGATGAGCAGCCCCGAGGACGCCGTCGCCGTGGCCCTCGTCGAGGCCTTCCGGGCGGCGCAGAACGCGGGCGACGTGACCGCCTGCATCGCCCTCCTCGACCCCGAGGCGGAGTTCGACATCGGCACCGGCCGCTTCGAGGGCGTGCCCCGGATCGCCACCCTGCTCCGGCTGCTCGCCCGGCTCCACTACACCACCTCCGGCGCGCCCCCGGTCCCCGGCGCGGGCGGGCGGCTGGCCGCGCTCTGGACGGTCCACCACGACGACCTCCGGCGCAGCCGCATCGGCGAGCTGCAGGTGCACGCCGAGATCGAGGTCGCCGGCGGCGCCATCGTCCTGCTCCGCACCCGGCCGACCGCGGAGACGCTGGAGCGGCTCCGTGCCGCCAGCGGCGGCGCGGACGCGGACGCCTACTCGGATCCCCGCGAGCGCGAGCCGTAGTCGCCGAACGGGTCGTCGCGTTCGCGCACCGCCTGGCGGAAACCCGCCTGCCGGGCGCGGTCGACGAAGTCGCGGCCCTCGGCGGTGTGGCGGGCGACGCCGTCGAGGAGCGTGCCCAGCAGCCGGGTCGAGGCCATGCCCATGTTCTCGACGGTGTGGTTGCAGAGCATCTTCAGCATCACCAGCTGGTTGCGGGGCAGCCGCGCCATCCGCAGGGCCAGCCCCATGGCGTGCTCCTGGAGCCGGTCGTCGGGCACGGTCTCGAGGATCAGCCCCAGCCGCGCCGCCTCCGCGGCGGGGATCTCGTCGCCGGTGAGCAGGTAGCGCTTGGCCCGTTCCAGCCCCATCCGGTACACCCACATCGCGGTGGTGGGGGTGCCCCACACCCGCGACGGCGGGTAGCCGAAGGACGCGCCCTCGGCGGCGACGACGAGGTCGGCGCAGAGCACCATGTCGGTGCCGCCGGCGATGCACCACCCCTGCACCGCGGCGAGGGTGGGGACGCGCGCGTACCAGAGCCGCATGTAGGCGTCGACGAACGGGGTCATCATCGCCATGTCGCTCACCGAGTCCCAGACCCGGCCCTCGCGTTCCTCGGCCCGCTGCGCGGGAGTCGCCCAGTCGAGGCCGTAGCCGGCGCAGAACGCGGGACCCTCGGCGCGGAGCAGGATGACCCTCACCTCGGGGTCGGCCACGGCCTCGTCGACGGCGGCGACGAGGTCGTCTCGCAGCGCCGGGGTGATGGTGTTGTACTCGTCCGGGCGGCAGAGCACGAGCGAGCGCACCCCTGCCTCGGTCTCGGTGCGCAGGGTGGTGTAGGCGGGCATCGGCGGCCTCCGGTGGGTCAGCAGCTGGGGAGGAAGGGGGCCACCAGCAGCGGCGCCGAGGCGGCGCGCGCCGGGGCGGTGGTGACCGCGATGATCGCCGGGGCCGGCCCGGCGGGCACCCGCACGGTGATCGCCGTGCGGGCGGAGGCGGCGCCCGCCGCCACCCGCAGCGGGGGCAGCGCCACCTCGGACACCGCCCCGGTGCAGCGGTCGACGAGCCGGAGCACCACTCGCGCGGTGGTCGCCGCGGGGTGGGGCAGCAGCTCGACGCTCACCTGCAGGGCGCAGCCGGCGGCGGGGAGGCAGGGCGCCGAGGCGGGGACGACCCGGACCGCGGCGATGCCGCCGGCGCTCGGCGGGGCGACCACCGGCGGGTCGGGGATCGGCGGCGGCGGCGGCGCAGTGGGCAGCGGCGTCGCCATCGCGGCGGCCTGGCCGCCGGTGCGGGGTGGCGGACCGGTGGAGCCGCGGGTCGCCAGCAGCCCGGTGCCGAGGGCGGCGGCCGCCGCCACCGCCACCACCCCGAGCGGCGCCCGCCGCCGGGGCCGCTGGGCCGCCGGGAACCGGGGCGCCGCCGGCCCGGCGGTGATCACCGTGGCCGCCCCGACCGCGCCCACGGTCGGCTCCGCCGGCCCGTGGCGGTGGCGGCGCAGCGGCGCGGCCAGCTCCGCCAGCCGGGCGGCGGCCCGCCGCTCGCCGGACTCGGAGGCGAGCTCGCCCGCCGCCGCCACCAGCGCGGCGAGGGCGGCGTGGGCGCCGGTGCGCGGCGCGGGCCCTCGGAGGAGGGCGCGCAGGCCACTCGGCGGGGTCACCGGCGAGGCCTCGAGCAGGCCGGCGACGAGCGCCCAGGCGGCCTCGATCTCCGCCTGCTGGAGCTCGGCGAGCCGGGCCGGGGTCAGCGCCGGCCGGTCCCCCTCGCCGTCGAGCCGCACCGAGCCGTCGTCGCCGACGAGCACGTCGCCGGGGGTGACGGCGCCGTGGACCAGGCCACGGAGGTGCAGCGCGGCCAGGGCGCCGAGCACGGCGCGGCCGACGGCGACGGCGGGTCCGGGGCCCGGCCGGGAGACGGCGCGAAGCCGGCCGAGGCTCACCTCCGGCCGGCGGTCCCTCTCGGGGCTCATCAGGCCGCAGAGGGTAGTCCGCTGGGGCAGGCCGGCGGGATCTGAGCGACCGTTTGGTGAACCAAGCGGGGCTGTTAGGATGGTCGGCATGGTTGCCCCCAGCGAGCCATGGTCGGCGCTCGGCGACTTCATCCGGTCGCAGCGGCAGCTCGCCCGGCTCTCGCTGCGCCAGCTCGCCGAGCTCACCAGCGTGTCCAACCCGTACCTGAGCCAGATCGAGCGCGGCCTCTACCGCCCCTCGGCACAGGTGCTGAAGAGCATCGCCGAGGCGCTCCACCTCTCCGCCGAGACGATGTACACGGAGGCGGGGCTGCTCGACCAGCGGGTCGACGAGGCCGGGGCGACGCCGCGGGTCGAGCAGGCGATCCGCCTCGATCCCGGGCTGAGCACCGACCAGAAGGAGACGCTCATCCAGGTCTACCGGGGGTTCCTCCGCGCACGTTGACGCGCACAGCGAATGCTTGGTATACTTAGCGCAACGACCACGCATTCCTACGGGAGACCCCGCCATGGCAGCCACCAGCACCGTCACCGACTTCGCCGACGCCGTCCAGGACCAGGTCACCTCGGGCATCAAGCAGGCCCAGGAGATCAACCTCGCCGCCATCGAGGTGGTCCGCGACTTCGGTGCCCTCTTCCAGCCCAAGAACGGCAGCATGTCGCTCCCCGCGATGCCCGCCCTCCCCAAGGGCATGCCGACCCCGACCAAGGTCATCGACCAGGTCTACGGCTTCGCCGGCAAGCTCCTCGAGCTGCAGCACGACTACGCGGTGCGCCTGGTCGAGGCGATGACCCCGGCCACCGCTGACAAGAGCTGACCCGTCCCTCCTGGGCGCCCACCCCGGACGTCGCGACGTCCGGGGTGGCCCCGGCCCGGCTTCGCCCCGGTCATCCGGCGGCTCGCCCTGATTAGAGTTGTCGCATGATCACCGAGAGCGGCCGGCGACAGCGCGTCTTCCGCGACGAGCTCTCGCCCATCMCCTTCCTCGAACGCGCCGGCACCGTCCACGGCGAGCGGCTCGCCGCGGTCGACGGTGACCGCCGGTTCACCTACGCGCAGTGGCGGGGGCGATCCCGGCGGCTCGCCTCGGGGCTGCGCCGCGCCGGGCTGCGCAAGGACGACCGCGTCGCCTTCCTCGCCCTCAACAGCGAGCCGCTGCTGCTCGCCCACTTCGGCGTCCCCCAGGCGGGCGGCATCCTCGTCGCCGTCAACACCCGGCTGTCCGCCGGCGAGGTCGCGTACATCGTCGAGCACTCGGGTGCGAGCTGGGTGTTCCACTCCCCCGAGCTGGCGCCGCTGCTCGTCGACGTCCCCGCGTCGGTGCGCCGGGTCGACATCTTCACGGAGTTCGACGCCCTGCTCGAGCAGGGCACCGAGGACGAGGTCCAGTCCTGGCTCGAGGACGAGGACGACGTCATCTCCATCAACTACACCTCGGGCACCACGGGACGCCCGAAGGGGGTCATGTACCACCACCGCGGCGCGTACCTCAACGCCCTCGCGATGGCCCTCCACCACCGGCTCACCGAGGACAGCGCGTACCTGTGGACGCTGCCGATGTTCCACTGCAACGGCTGGTGCTTCACCTGGGCCGCCGCCGCGGTGGGGGCGACGGCCGTCTGCATCCCCGCCGTCGACCCGAAGCGGGTCTGGGGGATCTTCGACCGCGGCGAGGCCACCCACTTCTGCGGCGCGCCGACGGTGCTCACCATGCTCGCCAACCATCCCGACGCCCACCGGCTGGAGAGCCCGGTGCGCCTCTTCACCGCCGGGGCGCCGCCGTCGCCGGCGATCATCGGCCAGATGGCGGAGCTGAACTTCGACCTCGTCCACGTGTACGGGCTCACCGAGACCTACGGTCCCTTCACCGTGCACCAGATGGCGCCGAGCACCCGCGACCTGCCCGCCGACGAGCGGGCCCGGGTGCTCTCCCGCCAGGGCACCGCCCACGTCGCCGCCGGCGCGGTGCGGGTGGTCGACGAGCACATGGCGGACGTGCCCGCAGACGGCGAGACCATGGGCGAGGTGGTGTTCCGCGGCAACGTCGTGATGAAGGGCTACCACGACAACGACGAGGCCACCGAGGAGGCGTTCGCGGGCGGGTGGTTCCACTCCGGCGATATCGGAGTGATGCATCCCGACGGCTGGCTCGAGCTGCGCGACCGCAAGAAGGACATCATCATCTCGGGAGGCGAGAACATCTCCACGATCGAGATCGAGCAGGCGGTCGCCTCCCACCCCGCGGTGATGGAGTGCGCGGTGGTGGCCATCCCCGACGAGAGGTGGGGCGAGGTGCCCAAGGCCTTCGTCACCCTGAAGCAGGGGCAGTCCGCCACCGAGGCGGAGATCATCGAGCACTGCCGGGGTCGCATCGCCCGGTTCAAGTGCCCCAAGAAGGTGGAGTTCATCGATCTGCCGAAGAACGCCACCGGCAAGGTGCAGAAGTTCGTGCTCCGCGAGCGCGAGTGGTCCGGCCGCGAGCGGCGCATCAACTGAAGCGACGGAGGCACTGACGATGGCGACGGTCATGGACGAGGCGAAGGAGGGTCTCGGCGAGTCCCAGTACGGTGCGCGCCTGGCCGGCGCCGCCTCGTCCAGCTTCGAGGGCGCGCTGCGCAAGCTGGCCCTCGACATCGCCGCCCACCCCGCCACCGCGGTGCGCACCGCCGCCGACCTCGCGCTGCGCCAGGGCACCGTCGCCTCGCACACGCTGAGCCGGCTGATGGGCGCCGACCCGACGCCGCTGGCGGCGCCGGCCCCGGGCGACCGCCGCTTCGCCGACCGCGCCTGGAAGGACAACCCCTGGCTGCGACACGTGCTCGAGAGCTACCTGGTCTCGGCGCAGTGGTGGCGCGACCGCGTCGACGAGTCCCACCTCGGCACCGCCGACCGGCGCAAGGCGCGCTTCGCCCTCAACGCCATTCTCGACGCCGCCGCCCCCAGCAACCTGCCGCTGCTCAACCCGGCGGTGGTGAAGGAGGCGATCGACACCGGCGGGCTGAGCGTGCTGAAGGGCATGTCCACGATGCTCAAGGACGCGGTGCGCAACGGCGGCCGGCCCCAGCAGGTCGACGCCTCGGGCTTCGAGCTGGGACGCGACCTCGCCGCCACCCCCGGCCGGGTGGTGATGCGCAACCGGTTGATCGAGTTGATCCAGTTCGAGCCGCAGACCGAGAAGGTCCACGAGATCCCCATCCTCATGAGCCCGCCGTGGATCAACAAGTACTACATCCTCGACCTGGCTCCGGGCCGGTCGTGGATCGAGTACATGGTGCAGAGCGGCTTCACCGTCTTCGCCATCAGCTACCGCAACCCCGACGCCTCGCTGGCGTCGATGACCATGGACGACTACTTCACCGACGGCGTGCTCAGCGCCCTCGACCAGGTGCAGCGGCTCACCGGCGCGCCGCGGGTCAACATCGCCGCGCTCTGCCTCGGCGGCACCTACGCGGTGCTCGCCGCCGCCCACCTGGCGGCGAAGCGGCAGGCCGACCGGCTCGGCTGGGTGACCATCACCAACACCCTGGTCGACTTCTCCGAGCCCGGTGACCTCGGCGTCTTCACCGACGCCGGCGCGGTGCAGGAGCTGGACAGGGCGATGTCGAAGAAGGGCTTCCTCGAGGCCTCGAAGATGGCCGGCACCTTCGACGCGCTGCGGAGCAACGACCTGCTCTGGAACTACGTGGTCTCCAACTGGTACATGGGGCGCAAGCCGCCCGCCTTCGACATCCTCGCCTGGAATGCCGACAGCACCAACATGCCGGCGACGATGCACAGCCAGTACCTGCACGCCTGCTACCTGGAGAACCGGCTGGTGCGTCCCGGCGCCTTCACCATCGCCGGAACCCCCGTCGACCTCTCCAAGGTCCGCACCCCGTTCTTCGTGCTCGGCGCCGAGGCCGACCACATCACCCCGTGGACGGGCAGCTACAAGATCACCCAGAAGCTCGGCGGCGAGGTGAACTACGTGCTCACCAACAGCGGCCACATCGCCGGCGTGGTCAACCCGCCGGGCGCCCCCAAGAGCGTCCACTGGACCAACCCCAAGCACCCGGCCGATCCCGAGCACTGGCGCGAGGCGGCGACCCGCCACCAGGGCAGCTGGTGGGAGGAGTGGCTGCGCTGGGCGTCGGCGCGCTCCGGCCCGATGGTCGCCCCGCCGCCGCTTCCGCCGGGTGAGCCCGCGCCGGGGCGCCACGTGCGCAACCAGACCGGGCCCGAGTTCACCGCCACCGTCGAGCCGGCCCCCGCCACCACCCCCAGGCGGGCCGCGACCGCCGGCGGCGCCCGGAAGGCGGCGCCGGCCCGGACCCCGGCGCGCCGCGTTCCGCGGCGCCGGGCGGCGCCGCCGCCTCCGGCCGCGGCCACCCCGGCCACGGACACCCCGGCCCCTCCGGCCCCCCCGCCGGCGCCGGCGCCGGCGGCCGCGAAGGACGAGAGGCCGGCGCCGCCGGAGGACGGCGCCCTGGTCGCCCTCGGCGAGGCCGACGCCCCGCGCACCGAGCCGTCCAAGAACTGAGCGGCGGCGCCGTCAGCAGTGGCTGGCGGCGAGGCTGAAGGTCACCGACTTCGCTCCGGTGAGCATCAGCCGAAAGCTGTACTTGCCGGCGGCGAGGGCGGTGGCGTCGAGGGTCAGCGACGTGCCCGTCGCCGTGGTCTCGGTGACGGTCGCGGGCGCCTGGTCGACGAGCCGCAGCCGCACCGTGGCCGCCGGGCTCCAGGTCAGCGTCGCGTGCAGCGGGCCGGACGCCGCGGTGGCGAGCGCCACCTTGGTGGACGTTCCCGTCTTCACCATGCCCACGGTGGTGTCGGTGAGCCCGCAGCCGGTCGAGGTGGTGGTGCTGGTGCTGGCCGTGGTGTTGGTGCTGGTGCTGGTCGTGGTCGTGGTCGTGGTCGTGGTGGTGGCCATCGTCGTGGTGGTGCTGGAGGTGGTGGTGCCGGTGGAGGTGCTCGCGGTCGTGGTCGAGGTGGTGGGAGGCGCGATCGGCGCCAGCGTGCAGCTCCACGGGAAGGGCCTGCACGCCGAGGACTCCTTGCTCTCGGGGTAGCCGCAGCGCGAGCTCGGAGAGCCGGTGGAGTGGTCGTCCGCGTCACCGTCGCCGTCGCACTGGGCGTTCCCGCCGGAGCCGGGCGGCGCGAGGCCGAAGTTGTGCACCACGATCGGGTCGCCGGAGGTGCCCGCGTAGGCCGCCTTGCCGCTGGGATAGACGGCGACAGTGCCGTCCGGGTACACGTTGGTCACCCGCCCCGCCGCCACCCCCGAGCTCGAGACGGTGAGGGCGCCATCCTGCTGCTGGCAGGCGCTGCCGCCGTTGCACGCTGCGTACCCCTCGGGATTGGAGGTGTCGGGATTCGGGGTCTTCAGCTCATGGATCCGGTAGGTGCCCGGCGCCAGGTTGGGAATCAGGAGACAGCCGGTGTGGATGCTCGAGCAGCTCCCCTGCTGCAGCGGGCAGGTGGACGAGGAGAGGGCCTGCTTGCTCCCCGACGGAGTGGTCAGCCGCAGGTCGATCCCGTTGCCGATCACCTGGTACTGGGCGTCGGGAAGCGCCTGCTTGCAGGAGTCCATGGTCTGCACCCAGACCGAGGCGGTCGCCGACGAGCCGGCCGCCACCAGGGGCGCGCCCGCCCCCAGGAGCGCGGCGCCACAGAGCGCGATCACGGCCGTCGACACGGCGAGCCTCATCCGCGAGCGCAGACTGCGCACGTCCTCTCCCCCTTCCGTGGACCCGCCCACTTGGTGGGAGTCCTGCAGAGGTACTACGTTCGCGAGGGGTGGAAACCTGCGATCGGCCGCTCAGGCGATCGTCGACGTGGTGCTCCGCCGGGTGGTGGTGTGCGAGGTCGAGGTGCGCGGGGCCACGCCGCCGGTCGCCCTGGTGCTGGTGGTGGTGGTGTGGTGGCTGCCGTTCTTGACGCCGTGCTGGCCGGCGCTCTGTCCCGGGGTGTATCCGCGCAGCTGGCAGCTCCAGGGGTAGGGCTGGCAGGCGACCGTGCCCTCCTGGGCCTCGGGGAAGCCACAGTGCGAGCTCGGGCTGCCGGTGAGGTGGTCGTCGGCGTCACCGTCGCCGTCGCAGCTGCCCGTGCCGAGGCCGAAGTCGTGGATCACCAGCGGGTCGTCGGCGGCGCCGGAGTAGGGGCCGCCGTTGTCCGGCCAGGTCTTCACCGTCCCGTCCGGGTAGACGGCGGTCACCGTCCCGGTCACCGCGCCGCTGGGCGCGACGGTGACGTCGGCGACCTCCGACTGGCAGGCGCTGCCGCCCTCGCAGGGCGCGTAGCCCTCGGGGTTGGTGAAGTTGGCCGGCGGTGTGGTGCGCTGGATGATCTTGTAGACGCCGGGGGGCACGTTGTTGAACTGCACGCAACCGTAGCTGATGCTGGAGCAGTCACCCTGCTGGAGCGGGCAGCCGCTCGACGGGGCGACCGCGTGGGGCCGGTCCGCCGGGGTCGACGCCGTCATCGTGACGCCGCCGCCGCTCAGCTCGTAGTCGGCGCCGCCCAGCGCCTGCTTGCACGAGTCCATGGTCTGGACCCAGAACGAGCCCGTCGCCGTCGCTGCTGCGGGGACGGTGGTGAACCCGATGGCGACGCTGCACCCAGCGATGACGAGCGTGGAGAGGACGATCCTGAGTCTCGAGCGCGACCGCACCATGGTCCGGCTTCCTCCGCCTGATGTTCCCTTCCTGGTCGTGCGGCGGCCGGGACCGGACACCGCAGAGGCGCAAAGGATACATGCCGCTCACCGGAAATGGGGAACGGATGTGTCAGGCGGCTCCCGAGCTCTCCAGCTCCTGCGCGTGGGTGGTCAGGTGCCTGGTCAGCCCGCGAACCCACCGGCCGGTGGGCCGGTCGGCGGTGAACTCCTCCTCGGGCAGCTCGGCGAGGGTCCCCGCCAGCGCCGACGACGAGCGCTGGTAGCGGCGGCAGACGTCGTCGAAGTCGAGCGCCGCGCCCGCCTCGACGGCGGCCGCGTTGAAGGCGTCGGGCTCGGGCATCTCGCCGGGGGTGCCGCTCAGCTGGCGGCCGGCCTCGTCGTGCCAGGCGGCGGCGTGGAGGAGGATCTCGCGCACCCCCCAGCCCTCGGGCTGCTCGCCCACCGGGCCCATCGCGGCGCGGGCGAGACGGCCCACCGACGCGCTGAAGGAGCCGAGCAGTCCGTCGCGGCTGTCGGGGTCGGGGGCCTCCATGCGGACGTCACGCGGCACCGGCGCAGTGTACATATGCACGCGTGCAGAAGACGCCGCGCGACGCGCTCGCCGCGGAGATCCTCGACCTGCTGGCGCTCGCGCCCGCCCCCGAGCTCGACCGCGTGCTCGACCGGGTCCTGCGCACCGCACGGCGGGCGGTGGAGGCCCGCTACGCCGCCCTCGGCATCCCCGACGGGCGGGGCGGGTTCGCCCGCTTCCGCACCCTGGGCATCTCCGAGCGGCGCGCCGCCGAGATCGGCGAGCTGCCCCGCACCCACGGCGTCCTCGGCGCCCTCCTGGAGGAGGGCCCGATCGTGCTCGACGACATCCGCAGCCACCCGCGCTTCTCCTGGTTCCCGGCGAAGCACCCGGTGATGACCGACTTCATCGGCGTCCCGGTCAGCCACCGCGGCGTGGTGCTCGGCAACCTCTTCCTCTCCGGTCGCCGCCAGGGACGCTTCACCGCCGCCGACCACCGCACCCTGGAGACCATCGCCGGCTACGCCGGGGTGGCCATCGCCAACGCCCAGCTCTACGAGCGCGCCCAGTCGCTGGCGGTGGTCGAGGAGCGCACCCGGGTCGCCCGCGAGCTCCACGACGCCGCCTCGCAGCGGCTCTTCAGCCTCGTCTACGAGGCCCACGCCGCGGCGCTGCTCAGCCCCGACCCGGAGGTGGCGGCGGTGCTGGGGCACCTCGAGGGCCAGGCGGCGGAGGCGCTCCGCGAGCTCCGCGGCCTGGTCCACGCGCTCCGCCCCAAGAGTCTCGAGCGCGACGGGCTCGCCGCCGCGCTCGCCGCCCACCTCGAGGCCCTGGGGCGGGGTGACGGGGTGTCCCCGGTGCTCGAGGCCGACCCCGACCTGGGGCTGACCCTCGAGCAGGAGCACGGCCTGCTGCGCATCGCCCAGGAGGCGGTGCACAACGCCCTGCGCCACGGCGGGGCGCCGGTGCGCATCCGCCTGCGCCGCCTCGCCGCCGCCGTCGAGCTGAGCGTGTGCGACCGCGGCCCCGGCTTCGACCCCCAGGCGCTGTCCCACACCGTCCGCACCCTGGGGATGAGCACGATGCGCGAGCGCGCCGAGGCGCTCGGCGCCCGGCTCCAGGTGGTCAGCGCGCCCGGGCAGGGGTGCAGCGTGCGCGTCCGGGTGCCGCTGCGGCGCCGCCGTGGCTGAACCGGTCCGGCTGCTCCTGGTGGACGACCATGCGGTGGTGCGCGAGGGGCTGCGCGCGTTCCTCCGGCTGGTGCCCGGACTCGCGGTCGTCGGTGAGGCCGGGGACGGAGTCACTGCGGTGCGGGTCGCCTTGGAGGTGCGGCCGGACGTCGTCCTCCTCGATCTGGTGATGCCGGGGGGGACGGCATCGCCGCTCTGCGCTCCCTTCGGTCGGCGGTGCCGGAGGCGCGGGTGCTGGTGTTGACGAGCTTCACCGACGACGCCCAGATCTTCGCCGCCATGGAGGCGGGCGCAGCCGGGTACCTGCTGAAGGACGTCGAACCGGATGCCCTCGCCGCTGCCGTCCGGGAGGTCGCCGCCGGGAACCCGGTGCTGCATCCGCAGGTGGCGCGCCGTTTGATGCGGCGGCCCTCGGTCGTCGAGGCTGCGTTCGCGGAGTTGACGGGTCGGGAGCGGGACGTGCTCCGGTTGATCGTGGAGGGGCTGGCGAACAAGGAGATCGCGGGGCGGTTGGGGATCGGGGAGAAGACGGTGAAGACCCATGTGAGCCGGGTGTTGGACAAGTTGGGGGCCGCCGATCGGACCCAGGCTGCGGTCCTGGCGATTCGCACTGGTCTGGTGGAGTAGCGCGGCAGTTCGGCACCGCGACCGGGGGTTCTGGAAGCGCCCGACGGTCAGGGCCGGTCCGAGGTGGGGCCGCAGAGCGCCGGCTCCGACACCGACCATCCGCCGAAAGACCGATGCCCGGCTCCGCCCGGAGACCGACGCGCCCGGCACCGTCCGCCATCGACCATCGAGAGCATGCGATCCCTCGACGGACAGGCCGCCCTCATCACCGGCGCTTCACGGGGCCTCGGCCGCGCCCTGGCGCTGAGCTTCGCCCGGGAGGGAGCCGTGCTGGCCCTCTGCGGGCGCCGCCTCGCTCCCCTCGAGGAGGTGGCCGCGGAGGTCTGCGCCGCGGGCGTGCGCGCCGTGGTGATCAGCGCCGACCTCGGCATCGCCCGCGACGTCGAGCGGGTCGCCGCCACCGCGCTCGACCACCTCGGAGCTGTGGACATCCTCGTCAACAACGCCTCCGACCTCGGCACCGTGCCGCTCGCCCACCTCACCGATGCCAGCAGCGAGGCGCTGCAGCGGGCGCTGGACGTCAACGTGCTCGGCGCCTTCCGGCTCACCCGCGCGGTGATCGGGGGGATGCTGCTGCGCGGCCGCGGCCTGGTGGTGAACATCACCTCGGACGCCGCCGTCGTGGGCTACCCCGGCTGGGGCGTGTATGGCGCCTCGAAGGCCGCGCTCGAGGGGCTGACCCGCAGCTGGGCGGCGGAGCTGGAGGGCACCGGGGTGCGCGTGATCGCCGTCGACCCCGGCGACATGGACACCGACATGCACCGCGCCGCCGACCCCGACGCCGACCCGGCGGCGCTGCGCGACCCGGCGGCGGTCGCCGAGGCCATCCTCCGGCTGGTCGCCGCCCCCGCGGAGGTCGCGACCCGGACGGTGGCGGCGCTCTCGTGACCATGCTCGCCGTCCCCCCGCGGCAGCGCGCCTCGGCGCCGCCGGAGCTGCGCGGCCTCCGCCGCGACGGCGTGCGCCTCTGCGTCGTCGACCGGGCGGCGGGAGCGGTGGTCCACACCACCGTCTCGCGGCTCGGCGACCACCTCGGCGCCGGCGACCTGCTGGTGGTGAACAGCAGCCGCACCATCCCCGCCACCCTGCGCGGCGTGCGCGCCGACGGCGGCGCCGTGGAGGTCCGTCCCTGGGTGCGCCGGGGGCAGCGGTGGGACGCGCTCGCCGTCGGGGTCACCCCTCCCCACGCCCCGGTGCAGCTGCGCGAGGGCGAGCGGCTGCGCCTCCCCGGCGGCCTCACCGCGCTCGTCACCGGCCGGCGTCCCGATCTCCCCCTGGTCTGGCGGCTGGAGCTCGAGGGCGCGGACGGCCTCGAGACCCTGCTCGCCCACGGCCGGCCGGTTCGCTACTCGTACGCGAGCGAGGGCATCGCCGCCGAGCACGACCAGACCGTTTACGCCACCCATCCGGGCTCGGCGGAGACCCCCTCGGCGGGCCGGGTGCTGAGCTGGGAGCTGCTCCTCGGCCTCCGCGCCCGAGGCGTGGAGGTCGCCGGCGTCGTCCTCCACACCGGCCTCAGCTCCACCCAGGACGACGAGGTCGACGCCACCCATCCGCTCCTCGAGGAGTGGTTCTCGGTGGGGCCGGGCGCCGCCGCGGCGATCAACCGGGCAGACCGGGTCGTCGCCGTCGGCACCACCGTGGTCCGCGCCCTGGAGACCGCCGCCGGCGGCCGCCGCCGGGTGCTGCCGGCCCGGGGCTGGACCGACCTCGCGGTCACCCCGGGGCACCGGATGCGCGCCGTCGACTCGCTGCTCACCGGCCTCCACGAGCCCGGGGCCTCGCATCTCGACATCGTCGCCGCCGCGGTCCCGGGCCCGCTGCTCGAGCGCGCCCACGCGGAGATGCTCGAGCGCGGCTACCTCTGGCACGAGTTCGGCGACTCCATGCTGGTGTTGTGACGCAGCACGACGCGGTGCGTACCATGGCGGCCGTGGAATCGGTCGACGTCCGGCTTCGGGTCAACGGCGCCGAGCACGTGCTCCGCCTCGACTCCCGCACCACCCTGCTCGACGCCCTGCGTGACCACCTCCATCTCGGCGGCACCAAGAAGGGCTGCGACATGGGGCAGTGCGGCGCCTGCACCGTGATCGTCGACGGCCGCCGCATCGTCTCCTGCCTCACCCTCGCGGTGATGGAGTCGGGCCACGAGGTCACCACCGTCGAGGGCCTCGCCCGCGGCGACGAGCTGCACCCGGTGCAGCGCGCCTTCCTCGAGCACGACGGGATGCAGTGCGGCTACTGCACCCCCGGCCAGGTCATGAGCGCGGTGGCGCTGCTCGACGAGCCGTGCGGCCCCGACGACGCCGACGTGCGCGAGGCGATGAGCGGGAACCTCTGCCGCTGCGGCGCCCATCCCGGGATCATCGCCGCGGTGCAGCAGGCGCGCCGCGAGCTCGGCCGTATCGGGGACGGCGCCGGGTGAGACCGATCCGGCACCTGGCGGTGGAGAGTGAGGAGGCGGCGCTCGCCACCCTGGCGGGCCACCCCGGAGATGCGGCCTGGCTGGCGGGCGGCACCAACCTCCTCGACATGCTCAAGCTCGACGTCGAGACCGCGGCGGTGCTCGTCGACATCAACGCGCTGCCGCTGCGCGGCGTCGAGGAGCTCGACGGCGGCGGCCTGCGCATCGGCGCGCTGGCGCGCATCAGCGACGCCGGCCACCACCCCGGGGTGCGAGCGCGGTACCCGATGCTCTCCGAGGCGCTGCTCTCGGGCGCCTCGGTGCAGCTGCGCAACATGGCCACGGTGGGCGGAAACCTGATGCAGCGCACCCGCTGCAGCTACTTCCGCGACACCGCCATGGCCTGCAACCGCCGCGAGCCCGGCTCCGGGTGCGGCGCCCGCGACGGCCACCACCGCGGCCACGCCATCCTCGGCACCAGCCCCGCCTGCATCGCCGTGCACCCCTCGGACCTGTGCGTGGCCCTGGCGGCGCTCGACGCCACCGTGTCGGTGCGCGGCCCCGGCGGGGGGCGCAGCATCCCCCTCACCGAGCTGCACCTCCTCCCCGGCGACCATCCCGAGCGCGAGAGCACGCTGGCCCGCGGCGAGCTGATCACCGCGGTCGAGATCCCGCCGCTGCCCTGGGCGGCGGGGTCGCACTACCTGAAGGTGCGCGACCGCGCCTCGTACGCGTTCGCCCTGGTCGCGGCGGCGGTGGCCCTCGACCTCGACGGCGGCGCCGTGCGCGACGCCCGGGTCGCCCTCGGCGGGGTGGGGACGGTGCCCTGGCGCTCGCCCGAGGCGGAGGCGGCGCTGCGCGGCCGCCCCGCGGATCGGGAGACCTTCGCCACCGCCGCGGCCGCCGCGCTGCAGGCCGCCGCCCCGCTCCCCGGCAACGTCTTCAAGGTGGAGCTGGCGCGCCGCGTCCTGGTGCGCTGCCTCGGAACCGTGGCCGGGGCTGCGCGAGGCGGTGCATGACCGCGCCCCGCGGCCGCCACGGTGCCCGGGCGGCTCCGCTCCGGGTCGACGGCCGCCTCAAGGTCACCGGCGGCGCCGGCTACACCGCCGAGGTCCGGGTCGACGGGCTGGTCCACGGGGTGATCGTCGGCAGCCGGGTCGCCCACGGCAGTGTCGAGGCGGTCGACAGCGCCGCCGCCGAGGCGGCCGGGGGCGTGCTCGCCGTCTTCTCGCCGGAGCGCCCGCTGCCGGTGCGCGGCGCCCTGGAGGCCGGCAGCTTCCTCGACCGTACCCTCCACCTCGTCAACGAGCGGCGCATCGACCACTTCGGCCAGCCGGTCGCGCTGGTGGTCGCGGAGACCTTCGAGGAGGCGGTGCACGCCGCTTCGCTGGTGGCCGTCCGCTACCACGAGGACCTGGCGCGGACCCGCTTCGACCCCGCCGTCGCGGTCACCCCCGAGCTGTTCGCGGGCACTCCCGCGGTGTACCGCCGTGGCGACGACGTGGACACCGCGCTCGCGGCCGCCGAGGTCCGGGTCGAGGCCGCCTACACCATCCCGATGCACCACCACGCCGCCATGGAGCCCCACGCGAGCCTGGCGGTCTGGGAGGACGAGCAGCACCTCACCGTCCACGACCCCTCCCAGGGGGTGGCCGGGGTGGTCGGGCGGCTCGCCCCACTGCTCGGCATCCCCGCCGCGAACATCCGCGTGCTCACCCATTTCATCGGCGGCGGCTTCGGCGCCAAGGGGTCGGTCTGGGACCACACCGTGCTCGCCGCGCTCGCCGCCCGCGAGCTGGGACGGCCGGTCCTGGTCGTCCTCGACCGGCACCAGCTCTTCGACCTCACCGGCCATCGCGCCCGCTCCTGGCAGCGGGTCACCCTCGGCGCCTTCGGCGACGGGAGGCTGAGCGCGCTCCGCCACGAGGTGGTCAACGCCGTCGCCGCCCACGACGGCTTCGGCGACCCCGCGGGGGTTGGGACGCGGAAGCTCTACGCCGTCCCCCACCTCGAGACCATCCACCGCCAGGTGACCATGCACCTGCCCGCGGCCACCTTCATGCGGGCCCCGGGCGAGGCGCCGGGCAGCTTCGCGGTGGAGTGCGCGCTCGACGAGCTCGCCATCCTCACCGGCGTCGACCCGGTCGAGCTGCGCCTGCGCAACCACGCCGACGAGGATCCCGAGAGCGGCCGGCCCTGGTCGAGCAAGCGGCTGCGCGAATGCTACGCGCTCGCCGCCGAGCGCTTCGGCTGGGCGGCGAGGGACCCGCGGCCGCGCTCGACGACCGAAAACGGGCTGCTCATCGGCTGGGGGATGGCCACCGCCACCTACCCCGCCTACCGCATGGGGGCGACCGCGCGGGTGCGGCTGCTCCCCGACGGCGGCGCCCACGTCGCCAGCGCCACCACCGACCTCGGCACCGGGATGACGACGATGATGACCGCGGTCGCCGCCGCCGAGCTGGGCCTGGCGGTCGAGCACGTGGAGGTCGAGATCGGCGACACCCGGCTCCCCGCCGGGGCGTTCTCGGGGGGCTCGCTGGGCGCCACCACCAGCGGGGCGGCGGTCCGGGTGGCCGCCGCGGCCGCTCGAGCGAAGGCGATCGAGCTCGCCGTCGAGGACGAGGGCTCGCCCCTCTACGGCGCCCCCGAGTCCGAGGTCGTCGCCGTTGACGGCGGCATCGAGCTGCGTGGCGACCCCTCGCGGCGCGACACCTACGCGGCGATGCTCCGCCGCCTCGGCGTGCCCGTGATCGAGGCGACCGTCGAGGCGGCGCCCGGCGAGGTCGCGGGGCAGTACAGCATGCACGCCTTCGGTGCCCAGTTCGTCGAGGTGGCGGTCGACCCCGACCTGCTCACGGTGCGGGCGCGTCGGGTGGTCGGCTGCTTCGACGCCGGCCGCATCCTCAGCCCGGTGACCGCCCGCAGCCAGCTCGCCGGTGGCATCATCCAGGGGATCGGCATGGCGCTCACCGAGGAGGGTGCCCTCGACGAGCCCAGCGGCAGGGTGATCGTCCGCGACCTCGCCGACTACCACGTCCCCGTGCACGCCGACATCCCCGCCATCGACGTGCTCTGGGTGGACGGCGACGACCCCTACATCAGCGAGGTGGGGGCCAAGGGCATCGGCGAGATCGGCATCACCGGGGTCGCCGCGGCCGTCGCCAACGCCGTCCACCACGCCACCGGGGTGCGGGTGCGCGACCTGCCGATCACCGTCGACCGCCTGCTGGGACGGCGGCCGGAGGCCTGAGGCGGGGTCAGCTCAGCGGCTGGCTCGCCAGCGCGCCCGGCGGGGTCACGTCGGGGACGAGGACGTGGTCGCCCTCGGCGAGGCCGGAGACCACCTCGGTCGTGGTGTCGCCCACCAGCCCGGTCCTCACCTCGACCCGCGCCTGGGTGCCGTCGCGGCGGACCACGACGACGTGGCTCTTCCCGCCCGAGTGCTGGATGGCGACGCTCGGCACCGCCAGCACCTGGCGGGCCTCGCCGACCGCGACCGAGGCGTGCGCGGTCATGCCCGAGCGCAGCCGCGGGTCGACGCTGTCGAGGCTCACCGTCACCAGGTAGTTGGTGACGTTCTGGATCAGGGTGGCGATCGGCTGCATCGCCACCACCGAGCCGGTGAGGGACAGGCCGGGCACGGCGTCGACGCTCACCTTCACCGGCTGGCCGGCGTTGACCCGCGAGGCGTCGAGCTCGGCGACCGTGGCCACCACCTGGAAGCTGTGCACGTCGCTCAGCACCATGAAGGCCTGGCTGGCGGCGCTGCCGCCGGTGGCGAGGCTCGAGCCGCCGAGGGCGCTGCCCGCGGCGGTGTCGGGGAGCGGGGCGGTGCTCCCGGGGGCGCGCGGGGTCTGGTTCAGACCCGCGATCACGGGCTCGCCGGGGGCGCCGTTGACGCTCGCCACGGTGCCGTCGACGGGCGCGATCAGGGTGGCCTCCTCGGTGTTCTGACGGGCGGTGTCGACCGCCGCCTGGTCGGCGGCGACCACCGCCTGCTCGCCGGCGATGGTGTTGGGCCGCAGCGTGGTCTGCGCGGTGAGCGCGTCCTTCGCCGACTGCATCCCCGCCTGGGCGTCGCTGACGGCGCGCTCGCCGGCGATCCGGTCGGCGGCCTGCTTCTGGAGGTCGGCGCGGAGCACGGTCTGATCCTGCTCCACCCTGGAGCTGTCCGAGGACACCAGCTGCCGGTCGACGCTCACCTGCCCCGCGTCGATCCCCACCTGGGTCGAGTCGGTCTGGAGCTGGGCCTGGTCCTGGGCGACCGGCCCGGCGTCGATCGCCGCCTGCTTCTGGTCGGCGGCGAGTGTCTTCTGGTCGGAGGAGAGCCGGTTCTGGTCGCTCTTGACCCGGTTCTGGTCGTCGGTGCAGGTCGTGGTCGGCGGGCCCGGGACGGTGGGCGGGCAGTCGGCCTGCTGCTTGGCCTGGTCCTGCTGCAGGGTGGTCTGGTCGGTGGCGACCCGCCCCTGGTCCCTCGCCACCAGGCCCTGGTCGTGGGCGAGCACCGCCTGGTCGCGCTGGAGCACCGCGGTGTCGGCGTCGAGCAGCGCGCGGTCATGGTCGAGCAGCGCGGTGTCGTGGTTCAGCGCCCCCTGCTCCCTGGCGAGCACGGTCGCGTCCCGGGCGAGGAAGGCCTGGTCCTGGACCACGGTCACCGCGTCCTGCTGGTTGGTGAGGTCGGCCTGCCGCTGGGCGTTGGCGAGCGTGGTCTGGGAGGCGTCGACGTTGTGCTGCGCGGTCGAGACCGCGTTGCCGGTGAGGGTGGCGTTCAGGGTCGCCGCGTCCTGCTGCTGGCGCTGCACCGCCTGGGCGAGAGCGTTCTGGAGGGCGCGGTCGTCGATCCGGGCGAGCACCTGGCCGGCCTTGACGTGGTCGCCGACCTTGACGGTGACCTCGGCGAGCTGGCCGGGCTGGCGGAAGTTGACGTTCTGCTGCTGCACCGGGACCAGCGTGCCGGTCTCGGAGGCGACGGTGCGCACCGTGTCGCGGGTGACCACCGCGGTGCGCAGCCTCGGCGCCACCGCCGGAGCGGGGCTCAGGAAGCTGCGGAGCACCAGGACGACGATGAAGAGGGCGAACATGACGAGCGCGGCGCTCGCGAGTTGCGATCGTGTGAGACCGGATCGAATCCGTCCTGCCACGTGGACTCAGCTCCCTTCCTTCCCAGTCGCCGCCGCCCCTCCGTGGGGACGGCGAGAGCAGCAGCGGATTCGGCAGGGTCTCCCGCCTGAACGATGCTTTATGCTCGTATAACCATGTTGCAGTCGGAAACCTTCGCTGGACAGACGACGCAGGAATCACTTGTCGACGAAGCCATCGAGCTGCAGCGACTCGTATTCCGGCATACGCTGTCCACTCCGGAGTGGAGCCGGCTGCAGCTGAGCATGCCGCGCCTCAAGGCCCTGTTCGGCATCGCCTGTCACGGCTCGCTCACCATCGGCGGCCTCGCCCGCGAGCTCGGCGTCAGCCTCCCCACCGCCAGCACCCTGGTCGAGGCCCTGGTCAGCAACGGCTATGCCTCCCGGCGCGAGGACGCGGTCGACCGCCGGCGCACCCTCGCCGAGCTGACCCCGGCGGGCGAGCGGCTGGTGACACGGCTGCGTGAGGGAAGCTCCAAAATGGGGGTCTTCCGGCATGGATGTGGGTGCGGCTGAGGAT
>JRHI01001481.1_pt1 | contig 19555 bp, 19 predicted proteins | sample 215371 | NCBI WGS metagenome assembly JRHI01 (sample SAMN02929681, study PRJNA255918) | sediment metagenome | biome: cave system; feature: Ice Cave; material: Sediment; isolation source: sediment from deep within a dark volcanic ice cave with no known source of... ...
GCTCAGGTACCCGCCGTCGAATCCCGGATCGAGTGGCTCCGGTCCCAGCGGAGGCAGTTTGCCGGTTCCGGTGAGTTCGGCGAGAGTCCCGGCCAGCAGCCGGCCAAAGCGCCGAGGATCGCGGTAGCGCAGCTCGGCTCCTTCTTCGAGGTGGAAAACGGCGTGGGTGTGGGGTTCGAGCGGAGTTCCCGGTTGCACCACCGAGAGATGGCCGGACATCCCCAGGTGGACCACCAGAACCCCGGCCGGGAGCCCGAGCATCAGGTATTTGCCGCGGCGGTCGACCGCTTCGATTCGCCCGGCTACCAGCCGGGTGAACGCCTCCGGCGACGGGTGCCTGACCATCCCCGGAAAACCCAGATCGCAGCCGACGATGCAGCGTCCGGCGAGCAGCGGCCGCAGGTCACGGGCCAGAGTCTCCACCTCGGGCAGCTCAGGCACCCACCGGCTCCATGTCCGCCCAATTGGGACCCGCCTTGCAGTCGACCACGATCGGCACCGTCAGTTGATAGGCGCCGGCCATGATCCCGGGAACGAACTTGGCGAACTCCTCGAGTTCGTCCCTGGGCACCTCGAAGACCAGTTCGTCGTGGACCTGGAGCAGCATCCGGCCGCGCAGCCCGGCGGCGGCCAGGTGCCGGTGGATGCGTACCATGGCGATCTTGATGATGTCGGCGGCCAGTGACTGGATCGGGAAATTGATCGCCATCCGCTCGGCCGCCTGCTGGAGCTGACGGTTGGAGGACATCAGGTCGGGGATGGCCCGGCGGCGGCCGGTCTCGTTGACCACCACCCCGGTCCGGCGTGCCTCTTCACGCACCCGGTCGAGGTAATCCTTCAAGCCCGCATAAGCGGTCCAGTACTGGGCCAGGAAGTCGCGGGCCACGTCGGTCGGGATCGCCAGCTGCTGGGAGAGACCGTAGACGCCCTGCCCGTAGATCGATCCGAAGTTGGCCACCTTGGCCAGCCGCCTCTGATCCTTGTCCACCTCGGCGATCGAGGTGCCGAAGACCCGGGCGGCGGTGGCGGCGTGGATATCTTCGCCGGCCTGGAAGGCGGCGATCAAGGCCGGGTCCTGGCTGAGGTGGGCGGCGATCCGCAGTTCGATCTGTGAGTAGTCGGCGCTGACCAGCACGTCCTCGCCGCTTTGCGCCCGGAAGCAGCGCCGGATCCGCTGGCCAATCTCGGTTCGCACCGGTATGTTCATCAGGTTCGGGTTGGTCGAGCTCAGGCGGCCGGTGGCGGTGGCGGCCTGGTTGAAAGTGGTGTGCACCCGGCCGTCGGCGCCGACCAGGCCGGGCAGGGCGTCGACATAGGTCGATTTCAGCTTGGAAAGCTGGCGGTGCTCGAGGATCCTGGTCACGATCGGGTGCTCCTCGCGGAGACTGTCGAGCGTGTCGGCGTCCGTGCTGTATCCGGTCTTGGTCCGCTTCCGTGACTTCAGTTTCAGTTCATCGAACAGGAAGCGGGCAAGTTGCTGAGGAGCGTTGAGGTTGAAGGGCGCAGAGGCAAGCGACATGACCTCCGCCTCGATCTCGGCCAGCTGGGCGGCCAGCTCCCTACTCATCTCCCCCAAATAGGCGGTGTCGACCGCGATCCCGGCCCTCTCCATCGCCACCAGCACCGGCACCAACGGCAACTCGACCTCGTGATACAGATAGTCGACCTCCAGGTCCCGGAGATGCTGCTCCATGATCGGTCTCAGCCTGAGCAGCGCCGCCGCCCGGCCGCCCGCATAGCCGGCGAGTTCGGCCGGAGCGAGCTGGTCGAGAGGTCGCGCCGACCGGCCCGAACCGGCGACCTGGTCGAGTCCGACCAGGTCGAGGTTGAGCTTTTCTCTGGCCAGGTCTTCCAGGCGCGGGTCACGGGCTCCTTCGCCGGTGAGGTGGCCGGCCAGCGACGCCGAGAACACCCATTCCCGGGGGGCGGCATCAAGGTTGCTGAGCGCCATCGCCAGCTCCTTGGTATCGTGGCCGATCAATCCCAGGTCAGAGACGATCGCCGCTACCTGGGCGGGGGTGGCCGCGTCCGGACCGATGGCGAGGTATCGAGCCTGCTCTCCACCGCAGAGGGCGAGGCCGACCAGGCGGACGTCGAGTCCCGAGCCGACCGTCACCCCGAAAGCCCCGACTTCCCGGCCGCCCAGATCGAGCGGCCGGGAAGGATCTTCGATCACTGTGGTTGGAAAAGCGGTTTCCTGGCCGGGAGCGCCGGAAGCGGGGACGGCCGGGGCCCGGGCCGGAGGTGGGATCCGCGGGATCAGGCTCCTGAACTCCAGTTCCTCCAGCAGCGCCCGCAGACGGGCCGGGTCGTAAACCTGCCAGTCGCATGCCGCCAGGTCGAGCGGCACCTCCAGGTCGCGAGCGATGGTCGCGATCCGCTTCCAGACCAGGATCTCTTCCCGATGCTCTTCTAGCCGCTGGCGGATCCGGCCGGCGGGCAGCCGGGCCAGCCGGTCGAGCAGGGTTTCGACGCTGCCGTAGGTCTGAAGCAGACTGGCGGCGGTCTTCGCGCCGATCCCGGGCACGCCAGGAATATTGTCGGAGCTGTCGCCAGCCAGCGCCTTGTAGTCGGGTAGTTGCGAGGGTTCGAGAGCGTAGCGCTCTTTCACCTCGGCGGGGCCGTAGATCATCGTCTCGGTGATCCCCCTTCGCGGCACCAGGGCTCGGACGGAGCTGTCGACGAGTTGAAGGCAGTCGAGATCGCCGCTCACCACCAGCACCTCGAGTCCAGCGTCCCGAGCCCTGGCCGCCAGGCTGCCGATGACATCGTCCGCCTCGAAGCCGGGCAGGCTCACGACCGGAATCCGGAAAGCCTCCAGCACCTGCTTGACCCGGTCGACCTGGTGCCGGAGGTCCTCCGGCATCGCCGGCCGGCCGCTCTTGTACTCGGGATAGAGGGCGAGGCGGCCGGCAGGCAGGCCGACGTCGAAGGCGGCCGCGGCATACCGCGGCCGGTCAGCCAGGACCAGGATCAGCATGTTGGTGAAGCCGTGCACCGCGTTGGTGACCTCGCCCCGCGTCGTGCTCATGGGCGGCACCGCGAAAAACGCGCGATAGATGAGGCTGAAGGCGTCGATGAGTACGAGCCGCTCCCGGCCGGCCGCGGCCACGACACCGATTCTAGTTGGCGATCCTGACCGGCTCACCAACCCGGGGGTGTCGGCCGCTGGCGGGTCCCATAGAATCGAACCACAGCGATGTCGAGCAACCGTGTCGAAGTGATCGTGGACAGCATCCGGATGCACGCGAGCTCCAGCCAATACGTCGTGTTCCTCAAGGAGCGCGAGGGCGAACGCTACCTGCCGATCTGGATCGGGCTGGCCGAAGCCAACTCCATCGCCCTCAAGATCGGCGGCTTCACCTCTCCCCGGCCCATCACTCACGACCTCATGGTCAACACGCTTCGAGACCTCGAGGTCGACCTCGCCGATGTCACCGTCACCGCCCTCAACGGCGACACTTTTTATGCGCAGCTGAGGCTGACCGGACTCGGACGTGAGTGGGAGATCGACTCCCGGCCGAGCGACGCGATCGCGCTTGCGGTGCGCACCAACTGTCCGATCTTCGTGCTCCGCGAGGTGATGGACACCGCCGCGGTGGTTCCCGAGCGCGAAGAGGAGGGCGGCGAGGAAGGTGGCGCCGAGAACGATCCGCTGGCCATCTTCCGGGACATGGTCAACAACCTCAACCTTCCCGACCTGCCCGACGAGCCCTCGCCCGGCAAGGGACCCCCCTCCTGACCATAGAAACCCCGTCCGATCTCTGGCTGGATGCCGTCATGGCGGTGCGGGTGATCGCCGCCATGTTCCTGGGTGCGTTGCTGGGGATCGAGCGCGAGGTCCATGGCCGGCCGACCGGACTGCGTACCCTCTCGCTGGTCGCCGCGGGCGCCGCGGTGTTCACCGTGCTGGGTCTACTGAAGGCGGGTCCCGATGCCAACCGGATCGCCGCCCAGGTAGTGACCGGAGTCGGCTTCCTGGGGGCCGGCGTGATCCTCCACCGCGAGGACCGGGTCCGCGGAATGACCACCGCGGCCACCGTCTGGATCGCGGCCGCGATCGGGATGAGCGCCGGCTATGGTCATCTGGGCCTGGCCGTGGTCGTGACCGTGCTCGCTCTGATCGCGCTGGCCGTGCTACGGCCGCTCGAGAGCATGTGGCTGCGGCGAGAGGACCCCCCCGCCGCGGCCCCGGGCGACCAGTCGGAGTAGCCGCCGCCGGCCGCCGCCCGACGCGGCCGCCGCCCGGCTGATAGGTTTGGCACAAATGCCCCGCGTCGCCATCGTCACCGACTCGACCTGCGATCTTCCCACCGAGATCCGGGCCCGCCGGTCCATCGCCATGGTCCCGCTCACCATCACCATCGGCGAGCTCAGCCTGCTCGACCAGGTCGAGATCACCGCCGAGGAGTTCTACCAGCGGGTGGCCGCCAGCAGTCATTTCCCGACCACCTCGCAGCCGGCGCCGGGACTTTTCGCGGAGACCTTCGAGCGTCTGCTTTTGGATCACGACCACGTGCTCTCGATCCACATCTCATCGAAGTTGAGCGGCACCGTGGAGTCGGCCCGGCAGGCGGCGGGGATGGTCGATCGATCCCGGATCACGGTCTTCGATTCCCTGTCGGCGTCGATGGCGCTGGGCCAGATGGTTCTGGTTGCCGCCGACATGGCGGCCCGTGGCAGCGAACCGGAGCGGATCCTGGCCACGCTGGAGCCAATCCGGGAGCGGACTCAGGCCTATTTCACAGTGGCAAACCTGGAGAGCCTCCGCCGGGGCGGCCGGATCGGCCGGGCCAGCGCGCTTCTGGGGGGAGTTCTCCAGGTCAAGCCCGTGCTTCACCTGGTGGATGGGATGGTGGCCCCGCTCGAGCGGGTCAGGACCATGGAGCGGGCGATCCACCGGGTGATCGAGCTCGCGCTCGCGGTGGACACCGGCCAGGGGATCTGTGCGATCGTGGGKCACGCCGCCGAACCGGCGGTGGCCGAACGCCTGGCGGCGGCGATCAAGCCGCACACGGTCTCTCTCCTGATCCAGCCGCTGGGCCCCGTGATCGGCGCCCACGCCGGGGCGGGCACGGTCGGGATCGGAGCCTACCCGGCCGAGCTGTATCCCCTGGAACTCGACTGAGGCCCCCGCCAGATCACCCTGGAGTCTTCCCGGATCTCCTTGGTGAGCAAGCCGGCCACCGCCATCGACTGGAGATGAGCCAGCGCCTCCTGGAGCGCCAGCCGCCGGTCGTGAGGAGAATCACGGGGGCCCCAGGTGCCGACCGCCACCTCCCAGGCGGTCACTTCGCCGCTTCCGATCAGTTCCAGCATCCTGGCCTTGCGCCGCTCGTGATGCCCGATCAACTCGGCGGCGCGGGGTGCCGGGTCGAGAAAGGGTTCGCCGTGGGCCGGAAAGACCGCGACCATGCCGATCGACTGCAGGCGGCGGAGTGACTCCAGGTAGTCGTCGAGCGGATTGGGCGTGCTCTGTGGGTGCAGGCCCACGTTAGGGGAAGTGTCCGGCAGCAGTTGATCGCCCACCACCACGAACCTGCCCCCCAGCTCCTGGAGGCAGATGTGGCCGGGGCTGTGGCCGGGGGTCCAGAGCACCTTGACCCGGTACCGGCCCAGGGTCAGGGTCTCGGCGCCCTCCAGCACCACCGACGGCTCCGCCGTCACCACGTACTCGACCAGCGCCCGAGAGGCGTCCTTGACCTCAGCCGCCTCAGCCGGGGGGACTCCGTTGTCGAGCAGGTAGCGCCCGACATCAGCGAGCAGCATCTCGAGGTCGACGTACCGGGGCCGCACGATCGGCACCTCCAACCGGTGCAGGTGAAGTCGGGCACCCCACTCGGCGGCCACGACTCCGGCTGCCCCGTAATGGTCCGGGTGGATGTGGGTAACGACCAGGTTCCGCACCCGGGCGGCGGGGCCGCCCACTCTCCTTACCGCCTCGCCCAGTAGCTCGACCGACAGCTCCGAGCGCATCCCGCAGTCGACCAGGTCTACGTTCGGGCCGTCTTCGAACAGATAGCTCGACACCCACCCGTCCTCGAATGGGATCGGTAGCACCTGCCTGTAGACCCCGTCGGCGACCTCTTCGAACCTGGGACCATCCACCAGCGCGTCTCCCCACTACCCGGCACCGCCGGGCCGGCCCCCGCGGCTCTGAGCGAGGGTCGCTGCCGTGCCTCGGGCACTGGCTATGTATGATCCATCATGGACTGTGACGCAGTGCGCCATCGGGGCCTTCGGCGCGGCCCCCCGGTCAGCCCCAGGGCGATCTTCAGCCCAACCCAGACCTACAAGAAGGAGTGTCCACAGATGTCGGAATACACCGCGGCAGGGATCGTCGATAAGCTGCCAGAGTTCTTCCAGCCGGAAAAGGCCGGCAGCACGACCGCCCTGATCGCCTTCGATCTCAGCGGTGAGGACCCCGGTCAGCACTGGGTCAAGGTCGAAAACGGCACCTGCACCGCGGGCCACGGCCCGGCTGAAAACCCCAACTTGACCCTTCTCGCCGACTCGTCCGACTTCGTCAAGATCATGACCGGCCAGCTGGACGGCACCAGCGCCTTCATGCAGGGCAAGCTCAAGATCAAGGGCGACATGGGCCTCGCCCTCAAGTTCCAGGGTTTTTTCCGGCGGCCGGGTTAGGCCGCCACTGACGCCAGGAGTGGCGACCAGGCCGGCCGGGTGACCGCGCCGCACCCGGCCGGCCGCTCACTCCGCCCGGAAGCCTCGGATCAGAGGCCGCCGAACACCACCGCCTTCTGTTCGGTGTACTGGCGGAACGCCTCCAGTCCGTGCTCCTTCCCGAAGCCCGACTGCTTGCTGCCGCCGAAGGGAAGCTCGTCGTAGGCGATCTGCAGCGAGTTGACCCAGGTGTACCCGGCTTCGAGTTCGCGCACCGCTCTGTAGGCGCTGGCCAGGTCGCGGGTCCAGATCGAGGATCCCAGCCCGAATTCCGACCGGTTGGCCAGCCGGATGCCCTCATCCAGGTCCGCGATCCTGACCACCGGGAGGGCTGGTCCGAACACCTCCTCGGTCAGCATCCGGCTGCCCTCAGGCACATCCACCACGATGCTCGGATTGATGAAGTGACCGGCCGAGTAAGGCTCGCCCTGGGGGCGGCCCCCACCGAAATAGAGCCGGGCGCCCCGATCCAGGGCGTCCTGCACCTGGGCCTCGACCAGAGCGCGCTGGGCGGCGGTGTGCATCGGCCCCAGCCGGGTCCTGGGATCCAAGCCATTGCCCGGAGTCAACTTCGTGAGCCGGGCCGCCACCTTCTCCAGCAGAGCGTCGAAGACTCCGGCCTGTACATACAGCCGCTTGATCGCCAGGCAGGCCTGGCCGCAGTTGAAGTAGCGGCCCACCGCCACCGCTCGGGCCGCCTCGTCGAGGTCGGCGTCGTCGAGGACGATGCAGGGATCGCTGCCCCCCAGCTCCAGGGTCACCCGCTTCAGACCGGGCGCCGCCCCCGCCATCACCTTCCGGCCGGTCGGCGTGGAGCCAGTGAAGGCGACCTTCCGAATCAGCGGGTGGGCGACAATCGCCTCGCCAGTGTCCGGGCCGGTCACCACGTTGATCACCCCCTCGGGAAGGCCCCCGTCGATCAGCGCTTGCACACAGGCGAGGGTGGCGAGCGGGGTGGTGTTGCCCGGCTTGAGCACCACCGTGTTCCCGGCCGCGATCGCCGGAGCCACCTTGTTGGCGGCCAGGGTCAGAGGGAAGTTCCAGGGCACGATCGCCCCGCACACCCCGATCGGGCGGAGGACCACCAGACCGAAGGTCGAGGAATCCGCCATCTGGACATGCTCTCCGTTGACCTTATCGGCGAGGTCGGCGAACCATGCGATGTTCTCCGCGAATCGATTCGCCTCGATTCGCGACTCGAGCAGGGTCTTGCCCTGCTCCCGGGTGAGCAGGGGCGCGATCTCCTCCACCTTCGACTTCGCGTGCTGCGCGGCCTGGTGGAGGATCCTGCCTCGCTCAGCTGGGGCCAGGCGCGACCAGGACTCGAAGGCGGCGGCGGCGGCTCGGGCGGCCCGGTCGACGTCTTCCGGACCGCCGTTGGGGACGGAGTCCACCACTTCGCCGGTGGCCGGGTTGGTGATGTCGTACCGCTCGCCAGTAGCGGCCTCCTCGCGGCCCGCGGCGATGATCATTGATGCCATGCTGGTCTCCCTTTGGAGGTGATCGGAATCGGCCCGACGCCGGCCGGCTGGAGCGGCTCGGGGACGGCTTCCGGCCCCGATCGGCCGGCGAAGCGGAGTGCGGACGCACCCGGTTCCCCTAGATTATGACGTTGAACGACACGGGCGACGCCGGAATGCAACAACGCTTGACGACGCCCTGTCATGATTCCGCCCACGCGGCGCAAGGAGCGACCACCCATGGCAGTCCGCCTCGAAAAGCATGGCTCCGTCGGCCTCATCGTGCTCGATCGTCCCCCCGCCAACAGCTATGACGCAGCCATGCTGCGAGAGTTCGCTTCAGTCATCGATGACTGCCGGCTGGACGGTGAGATCCGGGCGGTGGTGGTGACCAGCGCGCTGGAGAAGTTCTTCAGCGCCGGCGCCGACCTCAAGGCGTTTCAGGCCGGCACTCCACGCCAGCGCTGGATGACGGTACTGATCGGCCACGAAGCCATCCGCAAGATGGAGCAGACCCCGCTCATCTTCGTGGCCGCCCTCACCGGCCACACCATGGGCGGCGGCCTCGAGATCGCCCTCGGCTGCGACCTCAGATTCGCGGCCGAGGGCGATTACGGGATCGGCCTGGTCGAGACGTCGGTGGGCCTGCTCCCCGGCAACGGCGGGACCCAGCGGCTACCTCGACTGGTCGGCCTCAGCCGCGCCATCGATCTGATCGCTTCGGGCACCCGGCTCAGCCCGCGTCAGGCGCACGAACTGGGGATCGTCGACCGGCTCTACCCGGATCCCGACGCCTGCCGCCAGGCGGCGCTGGAATATGCAACCCGAATCGCCGAAGGCGCCTCGGAGGCGATCGGCCGGGCCAAGGTGGCGACCCAGCTGGGCTTCGGCTCCCCGATCGACGCCGGCCTGGCCATCGAGCGCGAGGCGATCGGCCGGATCTTCGTGTCGGAGGACGCGGCCGAGGGCATCAACGCCTTCACGGAGAGGCGCTCACCGCGTTTCACCGGTCGCTAGGTCGCGCCGGCCGGCGGGCGCGTTACCCGGGGCGGCCCGCCGGCCGGCTACTTGGGACCGGTCCAGAATCCCTCCGGATCGTAGTGGCGGATGATCGCCAGCTCCGCCGCGGTGGGTGCCGGGGTGACCGCCAGATCTGGGGGCAGGTCCACCCGCCAACCGGTTTCCGCCACGATCTCGTCGGGGCTGGTGCCGGGATGAATCGAGGCCAGCACCGCCGCCCCGCCGGCTTCGGGAAACCGGAAGACCGCCTTGGTGGTGACCAGGGCCTTCGGCCCTCCCCCGCGCAAGTGGTGGCGGGCGCGCCAGCCGGGGGTACCGTCACCGAAGCCGGGTGAGGTCACGAACGACACCCGCTCCACCAGCCGGCGGCGCTCATGACTCATCAGGGTGACCCAACGCCGGGAGAGGATCGCGATGTCGGCACCGCCGCCGCTGCCGGGAAGCTTCACGGCTGGGTGGCCGGGGTCACCCACGTAGCTGGTGTTCAGGTTGCCGAACCGATCGACCTCGGCGCCTCCGATGAAGCCCAGATCGACCCGGCCCTGAGCGAGCAGCCCCATCAGGTTCGACATCCTGGTCGCCCAGGGCGCGTCGATGACGTTGGCGGGATCGCACATGGTGCCCAGGAACCCCTCGGCGGGCAGGTCGCGCATGATCCCGCACTCGAAGAGCCCGCGGGCGTTGGGGGCATGGGTGGCGCGGGCCACCGCGTACGCGAGAATGGGCAACCGCATGCCGACAAAAACCAGGTTGCCGTCTTCGATCTCCCGCGCGGCCGCGGTCACCATCAACTCCTGCGGGGTCCAGGTCGGTCCCCCGACCCCTTCACTCACAGCCATAATCGACCGGCACCGAGAGCCGGGGGGTGCGGATCCGGAGCGTTTCCAGGTCGCGCCGGCCGGCCAGGTGGCGCAGGTAGGCGGCGCGGTCGGGCAGCCCATAGACCCATTCCTCCAGCCAGCCCATCATGTGCTCCGCCTGCCGGGATCTCTCCGCATAGTCGACCTGAAAGGCATGATCGCGCCGCCAGTAGCCTTGCAACGGCGACGGGTGACAGCCGCCGGGTTCGTGGACCACCGCCACCACGCACGTCTCCGGGATCAGGATCCGGTTGGGATCGGACAGGATCACGTCCGCCGGTACCAGTTCCTCGCAGACGATGATCACCCGGCCAGCGGCCAGGGCCGCCTCCTCGGTGATCCCCAGCGGGCCCCAGGTGTGGCAGCGACCGGTGGGATCAGCCCGCTGCACGTGAAGAATGGTCACATCCGGCCTGACCGCCTCCACCAGCACCAGGTCGTCGACCCGCCTGAGCCCGGGATTGACCTTGAGCAAGTCACTGCCGTGGAGGGTCACGGTGGGGATGTAGGGTGATCCCCAGGCGGCGGCCCATAGGGCCAGCGAGATGCTGAAGTTGGTGTGGTCGCGGATCTCGATCCGACGCGGCACCCCTTGTTCGGCGGCCCGGCGGTAGTTGTGCCCGAGCCCCTCCGAGACATTGCCGATCCACGCCACCTGCACCGAGCCGACACAGCCGGCTCCGATCAGCTGGTCGAAGAGCGAGTCGGATATCGGGCCGATCAGGCTCAGGTCGCGCCGCCGCTGCCGGATGATCTCATGGCCGGCGGCGAAAGGGATGCCCGCCTCCAGCGCGCATCCCATCGCCACCGAACTGCCGTCGGGCAGGAAGCGACTGATCGCTTCGGCCATGGTCATGAGCTTGCTCACCGAGGACCGCCTCAGGCGCCGGCGATCTGGGCCCGGAATCCGGCCAGGTTCCGCTTGAGCTCCGGCATCGAGTCACCGCCGAACTTCTCCAGTACGGCGTCGGCCAGCACCAGGGCCACCATCGATTCGCCGATCACGCCCGCCGCCGGCACCACGCAGACGTCGCTGCGCTCATAGTGCGCCAGCACCTCCTGCTTGGTGGTGAGGTCGACCGAGCGGAGAGGCGTCTTCATCGTCGAGATCGGTTTCAGAGCCACCCTGACGTCGATCGGTTCGCCATTGCTGGTACCACCGGTGATCCCCCCCGCCCGGTTGCTGCGGTGAGCGAAATGGCCTTCGGTGTAGGTGATCTCGTCGTGGAACTCGGAGCCGGGCCGAGCCACTCCCTCGAACCCGGCCCCGAACTCGACACCTTTGACAGCGTTGATGCTCATCAGGGCCATCGCCAGGCGGGCGTCCAGTTTGCGGTCCCAGTGCACGTGCGACCCGAGCCCGAGCGGCACCCCGACCGCCACCACCCGGAAGGTGCCGCCCAGGGTGTCGCCCCGGGCACCGGCCGCGTCGATCGCCTGGATCATCCTCGCGGTGATCTGGGGATCGGGGCAGCGCACGGGTGACGCTTCGATCGCCTCCGGAGTCAGCCCGGAGGGATCGATCCCGCCGAAGCCCAGATCGACTTCTCCGATCGATTGGGTGTAGCTGATCACGGAGATACCCAGTTCGGCCAGCAGCTTTCGAGCCACCGCCCCGGCGGCGACCCGGGCGGCGGTCTCGCGTGCGCTGGAGCGCTCGAGGACGTCACGGATGTCATCCCTGCCGTACTTGAGCGCCCCGGCCAGGTCGGCGTGACCGGGCCGCGGCCGGGTGATCTTCCGGGGCGCAAACCCCTCCTTCGAGACCGACATCTCCGCGGTCCAGTTGACATGATCGGCGTTTTCGATCACCATCGCCAGCGGGCTGCCCAGGGTCACGCCCCCGCGCACGCCGCCTTTGATCCGGGCCAGGTCGGTTTCGATCAGTTGGCGGCCGCCCCGGCCGTGGCCGCCCTGGCGGCGGGCCAGGTCGGCACGGATATCCTGCTCGGAGATCTCGAGGCCGGCGGGCAGGCCTTCCATGATCACCGTCAGCTGCGGACCGTGGGACTCGCCCGCGGTCAACCACCTGAGCACGAAATGATGCTACCGGAGGTGGCGGTCCCGGCCAGGGGCAGGGCTCAGGGGTGCTCCCGACGGTGGCGGCGCCTGAGCGACCAGAGCTGGGTGGCGCGCTCGGCCTCCAGGGCCACCCGCCAGGGCACCATCGGCGGCCCCAGTTCCTGACGGAAATTCTTGACCGTCATCCGGGCCAGCGCTGGATCCCGGGCGGGCACCGAAGCGATCTCGATGGCTCGGGTCTCCACCTGGGGGTCAGGCAGAGCCTCCCATGCCATGCCGATCTCACGGGCCCGGGCTCCGGAGATCTCCTGGCCGAAGAGCGTACTGGCGGCGGCGGCATCCCGGCCTCCGGTTCGGGCGGTGAGCACGAAGTTGCCGCCACCGGGATGGATCCCGATCCGCATGAATCCGGCGATCAACCGGGCGTCGGTGGCGATCACCCTGAGGTCGGCAGCCAGGGCGAGGTTGACTCCGGCTCCGACCGCCGCCCCTCGGACCGCGGCCACCACAGGCACCGGCAGTTCACCGACTCTGACAAACGATTCGTAGACCAAATCCAGGTTCCGGTAGGTTTGGTCGTCGGTGGGGTCGGCGCCGGCCTGGGCCAGGCTGTCGCGGTGGGCGCCGGCGCAGAAGTGCCCCTCCGCTCCCCTCACCACCGCCGCTCCGATCGACTCGTCGGCGGCCACCTCGGCGCACACCGCCACCAGTTCGCGGGCCATCGAGTGGGTCAGGGAGTTCCTGCGCTCGGGGGCGTTGAGGGTGATGATGGCAACCCCTTCCCGCCGTTCGAGCAGGATCTCCGCCACCGGGATCAGACCCGCCCGCCGGCCAATACCCGGGTCACCGCCCGGCGGGCGAGGCCGGTGATCCCTTCGAAATCGCCGGCTGCCAGCCGGTCAGGTGGGAACAGGCTGGTGGTGAGTCCGATCGCGGCGACTCCCGCCGCCAGGTAGTCGGGGATCTGGTCGATCTCCACCCCTCCGGAGACCCACAGCGATCGGCCCGGATACGGTCCGCTGAACCACCGGATGTAATCGGCTCCGCCCATCGCCGCTACCGGGAAGACCTTGCACACATCGGCGCCCAAAGCGAAGGCACGGATAATCTCGGTCGGAGTGAGCGCACCCATCACGCACACCAGTTGGTACCGCTGGCAGGCGGGTGCGACGTCGTCATAGAGGCTGGGCGTGACCACGAAGGAGGCTCCCGCCGCAGCCGCCCGGGCCACCAATTCGGCGCTCACCACCGTGCCAACCCCAACCGGAACCCCGCCCAGGTCAGCCACCAGTCGCTGCACCACCTGCTCCCAATCAGGCACTCCGGTGGTCACTTCGACGGTGCCTACCCCGCCCTCGGCGGCGGCGACACAGGCCCGATAGGCGGTCTCGGGGTGGCTGGCGCGGATCACGCCGGCCAGCCGGTTGGGGAAGATCTCGGCAGGGGTCAGCATCTGCTCATTATCCTTTCCCGGGCGGTCGGGGCCGGCTCGCCGCGGCGCGAGCTCCTCACGTGCTCTAATACATACGTATGACAAAGCCCGCGTCCTCGACCCTTGACCATCCCGCAGCGGGTACCCGTGAACTCCTGGTGCGGGCCGCCGCCGACTCCCTCCTGGAGAACGGTTACGCCAACACCAGCCTGCGAGTGATCGCCGCCCGGGCCGGGGTCGCGCTGGGCAACCTCCAGTATTACTTCCCGACCAAGACGGAGTTGCTGATCGAGGCCTGGCGCCACCTCACCGATCACTCAGTGGAGGAACTACGCCGAGCACTCTACCAACTGAGTGATCCGATGGAAATGCTGGACGCCGGCATCCAGTCTTTGTGGGAAGCACTGGCCAGGCTGGGCGACGTACAGCTCGCCGCCCTCGACTTGATGGTGCAGTCGCCCCGGGAGGAGCGCCTGCAGGCCTACCTGCCCGAACTCTTCAGCAAGTACCGATCGGTGATCTCAGAACAACTGGACCGATTGGAAAAAGATGGCCTGATCCGTTTCACGATCCCTCGAGAGGTGCTGGTACCGCTGGTGCTGAACACGGTCCTCGGCTTCGGCCTCTATTACGTGGTCACCCGGGACGAAGACAGCTGCCTGCGGGCGATCAGCGCCTATCATCAGCTCCTTCCCAGCCTGGTCGAGCTGGTCTGATGACGGTCGCTTCGGCGCAGCCCCAGCTGCCCCCCGGCCTGGAGCAGCTGGAGTCGGTCTGGCTGAGCGGCCCGGACGGCCTCCACCAAAGCTTTCTGGAGCAGGCTCGGGCGGTAGGTCACCCGGCCGCCGGCCAGGTAGCGGCGGCCGCTTTCTTGATCCATCGGGCCCTGGCGATTCACGATCTGGGCGGCGAGGTGCCGCCGGCCGCGGTGCTGCTCCAGGGCGACCTATGCCTGGCCCGGGCCTGCCGGCTCCTGGCCGACACCGGCGACCAACGTCTGCAGGCGGCTTTCGCCCTGGTGATCGAGACCGCGGCAGCCGCTGGCGCCCAGGCGCCGTGGCCGGCGCCGGAGCGCGACCAGGCGGTGGCGGGATGGCTCGCCTCCGCCCTCCCGCCACCGCCTGAGCCGCCCGGGGTCCCCACACTGAATGGGCACCGACCCACCGTCCCGCTTTTCGCTGGCAGCCAGAGCAAGGTGGACATCGACCACCTTCGCGGCCTGGTCGAGGATCGCCTGTTTGAGCTGATCCAAACTGATCACCCGGCCGTGCGCCTGCCCATGGAGCGGTTGGTGAGGGCCGGCGGCAAACGCCTTCGCCCGATCCTGGTCATGCTCGGCGCGTGCCTGGGCACCAGACCCGACCTGGGTAACACGGCTACCCTGGCGGCGGCGATCGAGTTCATCCATGTCGCCAGCCTGGTTCACGACGACTATGTCGACGAAAGCCGGCTGCGGCGGGGCCAGGCCACGGTCTCCGCCGCCGAGGGTCCGCTCCGGGCGATCGCCGTCGGTGACTACTACTTCGCCAAGGCCACCCGGCTGATCGCCGAACTCGGGCATCCCGCCGTCACCTCCACCGTGGCCCGGGCCCTGGAGCAGGTCTGCCTGTCCCAGATCGACGACTACGCCTTCCGCGGGTCCTACCCGGGTGACCGCGAGTCGTACCTGAGAGTGGTACGGGGCAAGACCGCGGCTCTGATCGCCGCCAGTTGCGTTTCCGGATCTCAGCTGGCCGGGGCACCGGCCGCGGTGATCGAGGCCCTCGCCAGCTACGGCGACCGGGTCGGGGTCGCCTTCCAGATGGTGGACGACCTGGTCGACTACTCGGAAGCCTCGGGCAAGCCGCTCGGCCAAGACATCCGGGAGCGGGTGGTTTCGCTGCCGCTGATCTACGCCAGCGAGAGCGACCGGTTCGGAGCCGAGGTCCGCCGACTCCTGGCCGACGACGACCCGGGCGACGCCCGGATCCACCAGTTGCTGGCGCTGATCGAGGGCTCGGGCGCCTTCGACCGAGTCGGGGCGGAGGCTCGCGAGCTGATCGAAGGCGCGGTCGGCGCGCTCCGCGCGGCCTGCCCGGACCGGCGCCGGCGGCCGGTGGTCGAGGTGCTGAGCCGGCTGGCCGGCCAGGCTGTCAACCGGGTGGCCTAGGCTCGGGTACCGGACAGAACCGCAACCGTACCCAGGTTCAGCAGACGAAGTTCCACGCCACCCCACCCGGCCTGCCGGGCCAGTTCGCGCAACTCCTCCGGGGTCCGGTAGCTGTCGACGGTGGAGCTGAGGTAGCGATAGGCGGCCGGATCGCCCGAGAGCCGGCCGCCGACCACCGGTAGGATCCGAGTCAGGTACAGGCGGTATGCCCATCCGACCAGGTTGCGGGGAGGCCGGACGAACTCCAGCACCACCGCACGACCCCCCGGCCTGAGTACACGCACCATCTCCATCAAACCCTGAACCGGGTCGGCCAGGTTCCGCAGCCCGAAGGCGTTGGTGCAGGTATCAAAGAAGGCCGCCGGGAAGGGCAGCGCCAGCGCGTCGCCCTGGACGAAGTGGCCTCCTGAAGCGTGCCGCCCAGCCACCGTCAGCATCGGCAGGCTGAAGTCGAGTCCGATCGTGATCCCGGTCGGCCCGATCAATCGGGCCAGTTCCGCGGTGAGCCGGCCCGAGCCACAGGCGATGTCGAGGGCGGCTCCGCCGGCGGGCGGCGCCGCCTTCCGGGCCGCTTGCCGCCGCCAGGCCTGGTCGCCACCGGCGGACAGTACGGTGTTGACCAGGTCATACCGATCGGCGATCCGGTCGAACATCCGCTGAACCGCCTGCGGATCGCGCTCTCGGGGCCTCGGTCCGGGTCGGCCGGTCCCCCCGCCGGCGGCCTCGCTCACCGGCTCAGCCAGCCAGTTCCCAAATCGACGCGATCCCCTGGCCAACTCCGATGCACATCGAGGCCAGACCGTACCGCACTCCACGGTCCGCCATCTCGGTGACCAAAGTACCGACCAGCCTGGCGCCGCTGCAGCCGAGCGGGTGACCCAGGGCGATGGCACCGCCGTTGACGTTGACGATTTCGGGATCGATCCCCAGTTCGCGGACGCAAGCCACCGCCTGGGCCGCGAACGCCTCGTTGAGCTCGACCAATCCGATATCCGAGATGCTGAGCCCCGCTTGCTCGAGCGCTCGCCGGGTAGCCGGCACCGGCCCGATCCCCATGTAGCTGGGATGCACCCCAGCGGGGGCAGCGGCGACCAGGCGAGCGATCGGTCGCACCCCCCGCCGGCCCGCCTCGCCGGAGGTCATCATGACCAAAGCGGCGGCACCATCGTTGAGGCTGGAAGCGTTGCCGGCGGTCACCGTCCCGTCTTTTTCGAAGGCCGGCCGGAGCCTGGCCAGCGCTTCCAGCGACGCATCCGCCCGCGGTCCCTCGTCCCGCACGATCACCTGCGCCTCGGCCCGCGGCCGATTGACCGTGACCGGCACCACCTCGCGATCCAGCCGCCCGCTCGCCTGAGCCGCCACCGCTCGCTGGTGGCTGCGCAACGCGAACTCGTCCTGGTCCTCCCGTCCCACCTCGAAGCGCTCGGCGACGCGCTCCGCCGTCTCACCCATCTGGAGTGTGCCGTACAGCTCGGCCATGCGCGGATTGACCAGGCGCCAGCCGAGGGCCGTGTCGTGAAGCTGCTGGGGGCCGCGGGCATAACCGGCCTCTGGCTTGGCCATCACCCAGGGAGCGCGGCTCATGCTCTCCACGCCCCCGGCCACGATCACCCGGGCGGCGCCGGCCTGCAACTCGCGGGCGGCGGTGATCGCCGCCTGCATGCCCGAGCCGCACAGCCGGTTGACGGTCTGGCCCGGAACCTCGACCGGAAAACCCGCCAGCAATAAGCCCATCCGGGCGACATTGCGGTTGTCCTCCCCGGCCTGGTTGGCGCAGCCCATGATCACGTCGTCCACCTCGGCCGGCTCGATACCCGCCCTTTCGACGGCGCCACGGAGCGCGATCGCGGCCAGGTCGTCGGGACGGATCGACGCCAGCTGCCCGCCGTACTTGCCGAACGGGGAACGGGCGTAGGCAACGATCACCGCGTCATCACGCACCGCCACCACGCTCACCTCCCGCTGAACTCCGGCCGCCGCTTCGCTCTGAAGGCGGCCACCCCCTCGGCATGGTCCTGGGTAGTGAAGGCCACCTCCTGGAGGTAGCTCTCGAACTCGACCGCCTCCTCGTAGGTCGAATTCATGGCCTGGTTGACGGCGCGCTTGGTGGCGCCGATCGCCCAGGTCGGCTGGGCGGCCAGCGTCTCTGCCCACCGCCGCAACTCGGCGTCGAAAGCGGCCGGTTCGACCACCCGGTTGAAGACACCGAAGCGCTCACAGTCGGTGGCCCCCATCGGCTTCCCGGTGAACATCATCTCGAGCGCCCGGCCCGGGCCGACCAGACGCGGGAGTAGCCAGGTGGCGCCTCCATCTGGCACCAGTCCGATGTTGATGAACGCCTCCAGCAGGTAGGCCTCCGGAGTCGCGATCCGGATGTCGGCCGCCATCGCCAGGCTGGCCCCGATTCCGGCCGCCGGCCCGTTGACCCCGGCGATCACCGGCTTGGCCATGGTGCGCAGACCCTGGAGGATGGCGGCGTATTCAGTGCGCAACGTATGCCCGACCATCGCCGGGGTTCGCTCGGAGCCCTCGTCGCCGGGCCCCAGATCATTGAGGTCGGCCCCCGCGCAGAAGGCCTTGCCATTGCCGGTCACCACCACGCAGCGCACCTCGCCATCCCGATCCAGACGCCGGACCGTCTCCACCAGCGCCTGCCGCATGGCCGTGTCGATCGCGTTATACACCCGGGGCCGGTTGAGTCGCACCCAGCCGATCGCATCCACGATCTCGACCAGCACTGGCGCCCCTATGCCCGTCTCCACTTCGCTCATCGCCTGCTCCCAGGGAACGTCCCGCTATCTTCCGCTGAAATTCGGGCGGCGCTTCTCGAGGAACGCGCGCATTCCCTCTTTCTGGTCGTCACTGGCGAACAGGAAGTAGAAGCTCTTCCGCTCCCAGCCCAGGCCCTCGCGCAGCGGCGTCTCGAGCGCCTGGTTGACCGCCTCCTTGACCATGCGGGCGGCCAGCGGCGCCTTGGCCGCCAGTTGCGCCGCCATCCGCCGGGCGACCGTGATCGTCATCTCCGCGGGCACCACTCGATTGACCAGACCAAGCTGATGAGCGCGTCGGGCGGTGATCGGCTCGCCGGTGAGGTTCACCTCCATGGCCACGTACTTGCCGGCGGTCCGCGGCCAGCGCTGAGTGCCGCCAGCGCCCGGGATGATGCCGAGGTTGATCTCTGGCTGGCCGAACCGGGCGGTGTCTCCAGCCACAATCAGGTCGCACATCAGCGCGACCTCGCAGCCGCCGCCGAGGGCGTACCCGTTGACCGCCGCGATCAACGGCTTCTTCAACTCGGTCAGGCGGGTCCACCGCCCGGTCTGGTCACGCTTGAGCTGCTCGACTGGCGATCGTTCGACCATGTCGGCGATGTCGGCGCCAGCGGCGAACACCCTGGGCCCTCCGGTGAGGACCATCGCCCCCACCCCATCGTCAGCGTCGAACGCGGCCAGCGCCTCGGTCATCTCGGCCACCAGTTCCGGGCTGAGTGCGTTCAGCACCCGGGGGCGGTTCATGGTCACCACGCCCACCCCCTCGTCGCGCTCGATCAGAATGTGTTCGAAGGGCATGAGGGTATGATCCGGCATATGGCCCGGCCCCTGCGCGATTCCTTCGGCCGAGTACAGGATGATCTCCGGATCTCGGTCACCGACCGGTGCAACTTCCGGTGCATCTACTGCATGCCCGCGGAGGGCCTGCGCTGGCTGGGCCGGGAGGACATCCTCACCTTCGAAGAGATCACCCGGCTGACCCGGATCTTCGTCGAACGCTATGGGGTGCAGACGGTTCGGATCACCGGTGGCGAGCCACTGGTCAGAATCGGGGTCGAGAAACTGATCGCGATGATCAACGCGATCCGTCCCGACCTGGACATCACAATGACCACCAACGGTGTGCTCCTGGAATCGCGGGCCCAGGTTCTCAAGGA
>JRHI01001482.1_pt1 | contig 19548 bp, 18 predicted proteins | sample 215371 | NCBI WGS metagenome assembly JRHI01 (sample SAMN02929681, study PRJNA255918) | sediment metagenome | biome: cave system; feature: Ice Cave; material: Sediment; isolation source: sediment from deep within a dark volcanic ice cave with no known source of... ...
GGATGCAGACCCCCGTGCGGTACTACATCGTCCAGACCGACGACCAGCCGGTCGTACGCAGCATCCCAGTGACCAAGCGTCCGACGACCTCAGCGACCGAGGAGCACGCCTCGCCGCCGGCGGCGGCCCCAGCGCAGGGAGAGGCGCCAGGACGCACGAAGGTCGCGCGGTTGATGCGTGCGGCGAAGCGGCGAACGTCGACCGACCAGTAGGCACTTCCTCGCTCGACATTTTGGACGAGCGCCGCCGTCGATGCCGGCCTTGCCACGCTGAAGCAGCAAGCTCGGCATCGACGTTTCCGCAGACCCCGGTGTTGTCCGGTTCGGTCTTTGGATCCCACGTTCAACCGATGAAGCCCCTCCGTCGCCGCAGGCAGAACGTCCATGCCGCGTCGCGCTGGTACGCCGTCTGCGTTGCCGATGGGTGGCGCGGCACGATCCGACCGCCGGTTTGGACTGGGCGAGACGCGGCCAGGGGTGTTCCCCCGGGCGGTGCCCGCCTCGACCCGTGAGGAGGAGATTTTGGAACGCTCCGGCATGCATCGGTTCAAGGTGGGGTCGGCGGTCAATGCGGAGGACGGTCCGGTCGGAACCCTGGAGGAGGTCATCACCGACGAGCGCACGGGTGATCCGGCGGAGCTCGTCGTGCGGGACCTCGAGCATGGACAACTGATTCGGGTGCCCGCGGCGGTGGCGACTCCAGGACCGGGCGGCGGCGAGATCAAGCTGTCCGTGGCACGCGCCTCGCTGCGCACCGAGGAATCGGAGCCCACGACGATCGCCCTGCACGAGGAGGTGCTGGAGCCGACCAAGCGCGAGATCGACCTGGGGCAGGTTGTGTTCCACAAGCGGGTGGAGACAGTGCCGGCGCAGGTGACGGTGGACCTGACACGGGACGACGTGCGGGTCGAGCGTGTCCCGGTGAACCGGCCGATCCAGTCGATGCCCGCTCCTCGGCAGGAGGGCGATACCTTCATCGTACCGGTGGTGGAAGAGGTGCTGTTCACGGAGAAGCGGTTGCTGCTGCGGGAGGAGATTCGAATCACGCGCGGCAAGGTCCACGAGTCGCGGGTCGTCTCGGACACCGTCCGCCGCGAGGTCGTCGAGATCGAGGAGCGGCCGATCGCGACAGTGGCGGATCAAGCGACGGGAACGGTGCCGCGGGTCTCCGCGCCGGGGAGCGAGCCGGTGTCATCGTCCTGATCGACGGGGTCTCGCCGCGCCAGCGTAGATCGGTGGGCCTCACCTCCATGCTTCGCGGTGCGTGGGCAGACGCCGAGGTCATTCGCCCCAACGATGACATTGGACGCGCGTCGCACGGCACTGACAGTGCCGTGCTGAATGACAGAAACCGGCTGAAGCCGGCTGGGTGGCTGAAGCATTGCAATCCAACTAGAAGGCGGATTGAAAAGTAAACGCCGACTGAAGCCGCTTTCTGTTGCCGAGCTCGTGGTTTCATTCCCTCGTGGATCAGGCGACGACGAAAACAATCGCCACACGTGACGCATCGGCCCGCCGCAAGGTTGGGGTGCTCGCGCGTCTCTCAGGCTGGCGCCCCGCAGGCGGGCGCGCTAAGATGCCGCCTGGACTCGAGGTCACGGGTGAAGGCGGCATCCCGGACCTGCGCCTGGAGTCAGGCGTCAGTTCAGGGGTGGCGCGGGTCGGGGGCGATGAGGGACGACGGCGATACGGTCGTGGGCGTGGTCGAGCGGGTTCGGCTGAGCGAGGCGCTGACGGCGATCCACCGCAGCGGGCATGGGCACAACGCGCGGGTGATCGACGGAGCGCGGGGCGATCTCGCGGGGCAGCTGCGGCGGGCCGGCCTCCTGGCCGACCTCGGCGTGGCGCCGGCGGCGCCGGACACGGTGCTCGTCATCATCCATGCACCGGCCCGTACTGCGCCGGCCGCCGATCTGCTGCGGCGGATGGGAGTAGGGGAAGTCCGGATCCTGGCGCGGGGTGGCGCCGCGATCGGGCAGCCCACGCAGCTACCTCGGCCACCATTCTCGATCGTCCCTGCGGGGACTGCGGCGGTGGTGCCGGCCGAGCCCGGTCCGGGCGTCAACGATTAGGGCCGGCTGGTCTCCTGGTTGGTGGTTTCGACATTGATCTCGCGGGCGAATTCGTCGGTACCGCCGGTGCGGACGGTGATCGTCTTGGGCTTGGCCTCGTCGGCCTTGGGCAGGGTGATGGCGAGAACGCCGTCCTGAAACTCGGCGGTCGCGTCGTCGGGCTTGACCGCGGCCGGCAGCTTGACGGTCCGTTCGAAGGCGCCGAAGTGGCGCTCCCGGATCAGCCAACGGCCGGTTTCGAGTCGAGAGGACGCCGACCTGTCCTCGCGACGCCGGCCGCTGACGCGGACGGTGTCGCCGAGGACAGTGATGGTGACGTCCTCCGGTTTGACGCCCGGCACCGAGGCGGTCAGGATGAAGGCGTCGGCGGTTTCGCGCGCGTCGAGGGCGAGGCCGAGCACGCCGCTCATGCCGCCGCCCATCGTGCGCGGGCGGACGCCATTCTCTTCGAGCAGGTTGGTCATCGCCTCGCGCAGGCTGATGATGTCGCCCCACGGATCCCACCGGGAAATGCTCACCGCTGAACCTCCTTTTGTGACGGGCCGCCATGGGAGCAGTTCCCCGTCGTCATGCCGCCGTCGCGTCCGGAGCACTCTATCAGCGAGACGCCCGGTCCGTCACGGTGGGGACGGCCGGCAGGGTTGGACGACACCGGGGACGAGCGAGGACGGTGGGCGTGTGACCGATGAGCCTTCGCACCATCGGACCGGGATCGCGCCGCCGGAGTCGGCGCAGGCCATCGGGCGGCGGGCGGCGCGCATTGCGCATGCCTATCTCGTGCTGCCCCACGCGGTGCCGGTCATCGTCGTGCTGGCGACAACGGCGGCGTTCGCGCTGATCGCGGTCGGAACGTTGCCGCCGCCCGGCGCGCTGGCCCGCCTCCTCGGGGCGATGCTGGGCGGACAACTGGCGATCGGCGCGGTCAACGAGATCGTCGACGCCGAGATCGACGCGCGCGTCAAGCCGAGCAAACCGATCCCGGCCGGCTACGTGTCGATCCGGGGCGCGCTCGTTCTGGCGGCGGTGTCGCTCGGCGCCATGGTCTGGTTGAGCGCCGGGTTTGGCTTTGCCTCCCTCGCCCTCTGCGCCGGGGGTACGTTCGTCGGGATTGCCTACAGCCTCTGGTTCAAGCGGACGCTGGTCGCCTGGCTGCCGTATCTCGTCGCGCTGCCCCTGCTGCCGATCTGGGTCTGGACGGCGCTCACGAACTTCGACGCCCGGCTCCTCGTGCTCTATCCGCTGGGCGCGTGCGCGGTCTTCGGCGTCCAGCTCAGCCAGTCGTTGCCCGATGTTGCAGCCGACCGCGCAGCGGGAATCCGCAACCTGACGAGTCTGCTCGGCGAGCAGCGGGCGATCGCCGCCTGTTGGGCGGCGACGCTGACGTCGGCGCTGCTGGCCGTCGTGCTGGCGCCGCGTCTGACCGAGGACCCGTTCATCGCCTGGATCGCGGCGGCGACCGTCGCGACTCTGGTCGCGCTCGACGTCGCCGCCTACCGAGCGCGCCCCCGACTGGGCGTAATGGCGTGCTTCCCGTGCATCGCCGCGAGCGCGGCGGTCATGGGGATCGGCTGGGTGCTGGCAGTGACGCGGTAATCCGGCCATGGCCACGCCACCGCGGGCGGGGCAATCGTGCCACCACCATCGGCGATTCGTTCGGTCAAACCTGAGCGCCGCGAGCGGAACGAGCGCCCAGTCCATTGACGCGCCGCAGCGGCTTGCCTATGATCCCTCCGAATCAACGACGGGGCACGGAGCGATTGGTCGTTCGGCACGACGCACACAGGGTGGTCGCGGCGCGATCGTCAGCGGAAGGATCGGGTGTTGAGCGCAAACGGGTCCGAGTTGCGGTTGGGTCGGTTGTTCAGCAAGGAAAGCGGACGGTCGTTCGTGACCGCCATCGATCACGGGGTGACCCTCGGCGTGCCGATCGGGGCCGAGCGGGCGGTCGAGACCGTCGAGCGGATCGTCGCCGGGGAGCCCGACGGCGTCCTCCTGGGCCCGGGTCTGCTGGCGCAGACCGCTCACCTCTTCGCGCACCGGGGCGCGCCCGTGCCGATCGTCCGCGCGGACTGGTTCGTCAACCACCCCTACATCGACGACCACGGCGAGTCGTACCGCGTCCTGATCTCGCCCGGCGAAGCGGCGGTGATGGGGGCGGACGCGGTCATCATGTTTCTCATGCTCGGCAGCGGTGGGGACGGCATGTTCGCGGACAACGTCCGGGCCGTCGCTCAAGCCGCGCAGGACGCGCACCGCGCGGGGCTGCCACTGATCGTCGAGGCGGTGCTCTGGGGCAGCAAAATCGACGACAAAAAGGACGCGGACCGGCTCGCGTTCGCCTGCCGGATGGCGGTGGAGATCGGTGCGGACGCGATCAAAACCGAGTACACCGGCGATCCGACCTCGATGGCGCGGGTAATCGACGGGTGCCCGGCGCCGGTCCTCGTCCTCGGCGGCGCCAAAGCCGACTCACCCGACGCGCTGCTCAAGGGGACGCGCGAAGCGATGGAGGCCGGGGCGAAGGGCGTGATCTACGGACGTAACGTCTGGCAGGCCGCCGACGTGGTCGGTATGTCCCGCCGGTTGCGCGAGATCATCCACGGGTTCAGCCCGGTCGCGCGGTAGCCGGGCGGACACGGCATCGGCCGACACGCGGTGTTGACGGGCAGACACCGAGACCCTATAGTCCGCTCGTCCGCACAACGTCGTCGCGCCGGCAGTGGGCCGGGGCGGTGCTCAGAGGGGAGAGAACCATGCGTGGTCACGTCGCATTCCGTCGCCGACTCCACCAAGTGGCGATCGTTCGGGTTGTGATGGCGGTAGGGCTCGTGGCAGCCGCCTTCGCGCCGCTGTTGGTCGCTTCGGCGCGACCCGCGGCAGCTCAGGGCCAAGTCATCGTCGGGCTGATCACGAAGACCGAGTCCAACCCGTTCTTCGTCAAGATGAAAGAGGGCGCCCAGAAGGCGGCGGACGCGGCCGGGGTCAAGCTGTTGACCGCCTCCGGCCAGTTCGACACCGACAACGCCAGCCAGGTGACCGCGATCGAGAATATGGTGACCGCGGGCGCGAAGGGCATCCTGCTCGTCCCGGCCGACACCAAGGCGATCGTGCCGTTCGGTCCAGAAGGCGCGGGCCGCGGGCGTGCTCGTGATCGCGCTCGACACCCCGACGCAGCCGCAGGACGCGACCGACGCGCTGTTCGGGACCGACAACTACAAGGCCGGCTTCCTCATCGGCCAGTATGCTCGCGCATCGTTGGGTGACAAGGCGGCTTCGGCCATCATCGCCACGCTGGACACCGGACCGGGCATCTCGGTCGGCGTGCTCCGGCACAACGGCTTCCTGAACGGTTTGACGGGTAAGACGGGCGCGACGCCGGTCGCTCAGACGAACACCACCGACTACGTCGCCGATTCCCGCGTGGTCTGCAGCGACAACTCGGGCGGCGACCAGGCCAAGGGCCAGACAGTGATGGAGAATTGCCTGCAGAAGAACCCGAACATCAACCTCGTCTACGCGATCAACGAGCCCGCCGCCCGCGGCGCCTACTCGGCGATCAAGGCGGCGGGCAGGGACAAGGACGTGACGATCGTCGCCGTCGACGGCGGCTGCACGGGCGTCAAGGCGGTCAAGGACGGCGAGATCGCGGCGACCTCCCAGCAGTACCCGCTGAAGATGGCGCAACTGGGCGTCGACGCGGTCGTCGCCTTCGCGAAGGGGGGCGCAAAGCCGTCGGGCTACACCGACACCGGCGTCACCTTGATCTCCGACAAGCCGCAGACGGGCGTCGATTCGAAAGACACGGTCTTCGGTCTCGCCAACTGCTGGGGCTAGCGCTTCTTTAGCCAACACGAATCGGACCCCGGACCCGGCGACGCGCCGGGTTCGGGCCGTCTCTGCCGCGAGGATCCTCAATGGGCATCGCATCCCCGGGTGAGCTGCCGACAACGAACCGGGAAGGAGGAACGCGTGCGCTCCTCGCGCCGGTCGTCGCGTTGTCGAGCCTCGGCCCGCTCTTCGCCCTCCTCCTCGCCGGCGCTTTTTTCACCTACCGCACCGATCGGTTCCTGAGCGGGACGAACCTCTCGCTGGTCGTCCAGCAGTCGATGGTGGTCGGCGTGCTGGCGATCGGGCAGACCCTCATCATCCTCACCGCCGGCATCGATCTTTCATGCGGCGCGGTGATGGCGCTCGGCGGGATCGTAATGACCCGCCAGGCGGTGAACAATGGCGTCAACCCCTACCTGGGCATCCTGCTTGGTCTGGGGACCTGCGTCCTCTTCGGCGTGCTCAACGGCGTCTTGATCACGCGCGTCCGGCTCCCGCCGTTCATCGTGACGCTGGGCACGTTGAACATCGCGTTCGCGATCACCCACATCTATTCCCACGAGCAGACGGTCACGGATGTGCCGAAGCAGCAGCTCTATTTTGGCAACACATTTCGGATTCACCACACGACGATCACCTACGGCATGGTCTTGATGTTCGCGCTCTTCCTTCTCATTTGGTTCGTGCTCCGGCAGACCGCCATCGGCCGCCATGTCTACGCGCTGGGCAACAATCCGGAAGCAGCCCGGCTGACCGGCATCAACACGTCGCGGCTGCTGGTCATCGTCTATACGGTGGCGGGGTTGTTCTACGGCGTCGCCGCCCTGCTCCTCGTGGCGCGCACGGGGGTGGGCGATCCGAACGCCGGCCAGACAGACAACCTCAACAGCATCACTGCGGTCGTGCTCGGCGGGACAAGTCTCTTTGGCGGGCGCGGAGCGATCTTGGGCACGCTCGTCGGCGTGTTGATCGTTGGTGTGTTTCGGAACGGACTGCAGTTGATCGGCGTCGCATCGATTTACCAGGTGCTCATCACCGGCGTGCTCGTGATTCTCGCCGTCGCGGTCGACCAACTTGCGCGCGGGAGGCAACGATGATCGACCAGACGCCGGCCCCGGTTCCGACCCCGGTCCTCGAGGCGCGCGGGCTGGTCAAGCGCTACGGAAACGTGACCGCGCTGGACGGGGCCGACTTCGCGCTCTACCCCGGCGAGGTCCTCGCCGTGATCGGCGACAACGGCGCCGGCAAGTCGACACTGATCAAGGCACTCTCCGGCGCACTTGCCCCCGACGAGGGCGAGATCTGGCTCGATGGCAAGCCGGTGCGCTTCCGCAGCCCGCTCGACGCCCGACGGCACGGGATCGAGACCGTCTACCAGGACCTGGCCGTGGCACCCGCGCTCGACATCGCCGAGAACCTCTTCCTGGGGCGCGAGATCCGCCGCCCGGGCGTCCCCGGGTCGGTGTTTCGGATGCTTGACAAGCGGCGGATGCGGAACGAGTCGAGCGCGCACATGCAGGACCTGAAGATCGGGATCAGATCGATGCGCCAGGCGGTCGAAACGCTGTCGGGTGGTCAGCGCCAGGGCGTCGCGGTGGCGCGCAGCGCCGCCTTCGCGCGGCACGTCGTGATTATGGACGAGCCGACCGCGGCGCTCGGGGTCAAGGAATCGCACATGGTGCTCGATCTCATCCGCCAGGTACGCGAGCGCGGTCTTCCGGTCATCCTGATCAGCCACAACATGCCCCAAGTGTTCGAGGTGGCCGATCGCGTCCACATCCAGCGCTTGGGCCGGCGGGTTGCGGTCATCGAGCCGCGCAACTTCAGCATGTCGGACGCGGTGGCGATCATGACCGGTGCCATGGTCGGGGAGCAGGTCACGCGTAACTGAGCCGTCGGCAGGATACCTCGACCGCGCCGCGCGCTTGCGATCCGGTGGGGGCTTCATCTGTTGGCTCCCGACCAGTCTCGGCTCAGACACCCGCTCCATGAAGTCGGCGCACCGTCGACGCGAATCGCGTAGAGTAGAATACGTTAGCTACCCTTCGAGTTGAGTGTCGGGGGGATGGCATGGTCCATCCCGACGAGCAGCCGGGAGCACGACGGCCGCTGAACGCTCCACCGCCGTGACCCCCCCCAACATTGGGAGCAAGACTCCGGTCCCTCTTGTGGCGCGGCCGGATGGCGGCCGGCGGGGACGGCCGGCGACGCGGCCGGCAGGGTATCGATGAGAAGGAGAGAGCCAGATGGCAGAAGAACCCATCCACGAACTCTTCCGGGGGCTCGCCAACGGGCGTGTCTCGCGGCGTGAATTCGTCGTCCGGGCGGCCGGGTTAGGCGTATCAGCGAGCGCGATCGGTCTGTTCCTGAAGTCGGCGGAGGCCCGGGCGCAAGATGCATCGCCGACGGCCGCGGCTGGCGGTGGGCTCCATCCGCCGGTGGTGGCGAAGCCGTGCGGCGACAACTGCCTCTGGAAGGGCAAGTCGTTGACGGTTCAAGTCATCGACGCCTCGGTGAAGCTTCCGCTCGACGAGGTCCGCGCGGAGTTCCAGGCCGCCACAGGCGCCACGTTGACGGTCGTCGCCGACCCGATCGACGGCGCGTTCCAGAAGCTCATCGACGACCAAGTCAACGGTTCGAAGGCGTACAACGGCTCCGAGATCGCGCTCAACTGGCTCGGCGAGCTCGTCGAGGGCGATTTTGTGGTGCCACTGGACCAGTTCTACGCCGACAAGAGCGGCAAGTTCCCCGACATCACGCAGACCGTCGACCAAGAGCCGGATTCGTTGAAGCAGCTCCGGAGCTACGGCGGCAAGCCCTATGTCGTCCCCAACGACTGTGACGCCCAGGTCCTCTACTACCGGCGCGACCTGCTGACCGATCCCAACCACATGAAGGCCTACAAAGACGCCACCGGCAAGGACCTCGCCGTTCCGCAGACCTGGGAAGAGCTTCGTGACATCGCGAAGTACTTCAACGGCAAAGACAACGGGATGGGCGGCACCGTCAGCGGTATCTCGATGCATCTGAAGGTCGGCGGCCAGGGCATGTACCACTACGCCTCGCTGTCCGCCCCCTACGTCATCGGACCGCAGAACCCCAAGCTGTACTGGTTCGACCCGGACACGATGAAGCCGCTGGTCGAGAGCGCCGGCCACAAACGGGCGATGGATCTCATCATCGAGATCTTCAAGCTCGGACCGCAAGCGATGGCTGGCTGGGCGCTCGGCGAGGCGTGGGACTACTTCAACAAGGGCAACGCCGTCTTCACCTATAGCTGGGGCGACGTCGAGCCGCTGGCGATCGAGCAGAAGTACCCGGTCGTCGGCAAGCTCGGGGCGGCCCAGCTGCCGGGCGCGATGGCCTACGTCGATCCCAAGAGCGGGCAGGAGATCAAGGTCGACAAGCCGAACGTCGTCGGCAACACCACCGGCGGTTCGTGGTCCGGCGTCGTGATGAAGTCCGCTCCGGACCCGGATCTTGTCTACTACTTCTGGGCGCTGATGTCCGTGCCATCCAAGCAGATCTTTTATGGCGGCCGCGGCTCGGACGGCGTCGACCCGGCGCGGAAGTACCAGATGCTGCCGCCTGATGGCACCGCATCGATCGATACCTATCTCGCCCAGGGCTGGAACGAGGCGGACGTCAAGGAGTACCTGCACGCGTATTACCTCAATTTCAACAACCCACTGCAGCTGCCGTACCTTCGGATCCCGGGCGCGGCCGACTATTGGCACGCGATGGACGTCCGCCTCTCCGAGGCCGTGACCGGTCAGTCCGATTCGGCGAAGGCCCTCAAGAGCATGGCGGCCGACTTCGAGGACATCACGAACCGGCTCGATCGCGAGAAGCAGAAGGCGTCGTACAAGAAGTCCCTGGGCCTGTAAGTGGTCCATCCGGCAAATCCGTCACAGATGGGTGTTCGGCGGCGCCGTCGCCGGGCGCGGGGCTCAAGACCCCGCGCTCACCCGACAAAGACGGCTGAGTAACGAGCGCGGGGAATCCGCACGAACTTCCCGGACGAACCACTCAGCTACCGGGAGGACGTCGCAGCAAGCCGACCGAGGGCGTCGGGGGCCGGTCGGACCCGGTCCCCGATCCCATCGCTGGCTGGCAGCCGTGGTTCCGGCGCGTGGTGTTTCTCCCTCGCCGACCGTCGCAGCAAGCGGGATCGTTGCCGGTTCGTCGTGGTTGGTCGGGGTCGATCATTGCACGATTCAGGGTCGCGCCCAGCGCCTGCGGAGGAGCAATGGCTCAACTGGAACGCTCGATGCAACCCGCCGGCGAGGGCGTCGTCGGACGGGCGCACCCCGTGCGCGCCGCGGGCGGCGTACCGGTCCGCGCCTGGACCCCGAAGATTACGATCCTGGGCGCGCTGGCCACCGGCGGTCTCTTGGCCTACCGCCTGCCGACGGTCAACCTCTCCGGCGGGGGCACGCTCGACCTGTCGCAGGTCACCAGCAAGCTCACCGCGGCCGGCGAGAACTGGGTCCTGACGCTGGCGTGGATGGCCGGGATCATCGCCATGATCGCCACGGTGGTCTTCCCGGCGAGCGAGCGGTTCATCCAGACGGTCGCGATCACCCTCGGTTCGCTCGTTGCCCTGGTGCTGCCGCTGTACATCTCCCAGCACTTTGATCTCATCGATCAGCAGGCGTCGTCGCTGGGCAGCGGGATGATCGCCATGATCGTCGCATTCGCGGCGGCGGCGGTGTTGCCGTGGCTCAACGTGCTTGTCTTCAATCGGACGCGTCCCGTCTTTGGGCGAAACTGGTCGAAGTGGGTCTTTCTCCTGCCCGCGGTGATCTGGATCGTGTTGCTCACGGTTTTTCCGCTCGCCTACGCCATTACGACGAGCCGTTACACGTACCGCAACGGCCGAATCGGGAAGTTCGTCGGTTGGGACAACTATAAGAAGATGTTCGCCGTCGACGATGGTGGCAAGGTGTTCTGGACCGCGATCGGGTTGGCCCTCGTGGTTGCCGCGGCGGTGTTGGCGGTGGGGCTGGCGCTGCGCTGGCTCTCCGATCGCTCGGTCGATCGGCTCGACGCGCGGGAGGTCGCCAATCTGATCCCCATTGTGACGGTGCCCGTCGTACTCGTCTACCTCGCGCGCCACATCCTGAAGGACCCGCTGGGGACCCAGTTCAACATCACCCTGATCTTCGTCGTCGGCGCGGTCACGACCGAAATGATCCTTGGCTTCCTGCTGGCCCTCTTGCTCAACCGGGAGATCAGGGGACGAGCCGGGTTGCGGACCGTGTTGACGCTCCCCATCTTCGCCACTCCGGTCGCCATCGGCTACCTCGGCCGCACCATCTTTTACGAAGGCGACGGTCCGGTGAATTCGCTCCTCAAGTCGGTCGGTGTCACGCCGCCGCCGTGGCTCTCCGACCCGACCTGGTCGAAGGTCACCACGATCATCGCCGATGTCTGGCAGTGGACCCCGTTCGTCTTCATCATCGCCCTGGCGGGGCTGCAGGGCCTGCCGCAGGATGTCGTCGAGGCAGCCGAAGTCGATGGGGCCACCGCCTTCCAGGTCTTCCGCTACATCACGCTGCCGCTGATGGCGCCAATTCTCTGGCTGATCCTGCTGCTCCGCACGATCGACGCCTTCAAGGTCTTCGACATCGCCTACGCGATGACGGTCGGCGGTCCCGGCCGGGCGACCGAGTACTACAGCCTGTTCAACTACCGGACGGCGCGTCAGTTCTTCAACTACGGCGAGGCGGCGGCCCAGGCGTTCCTGCTGCTCTTCATCGTGATGCTGCTCGTCTCGCTGCTCTGGGGCCGAATCCGCCACGTCTACGAGGAAGACCAGGGGGTGCGGGTGTGAGTCAGAGGGCGGACCGGATGGTCGCGGTGGGAACCGGCGGGCAGGCCGTGACCGTCCAAACGGGGCGCCGGCGGAGCGGTCGTGGTCTGATCGGCTCGCTCTCCATGTGGGCGATCATCATCGTCGTACTGATCTGGACGCTCTTCCCCTTCTACTGGGCCTTCATCAACTCGATCAAAGAGGCGCGCGATTCGTACGGGAACAAGTGGCTCCCCTTCGCCCAATTCGATCCAACGATCCAACCCTGGCGCGACATGTGGGCCCTGCCCGAGATCCGGCACGCAATGCGGAACAGCGCGATCATCGCGATCGGGGCGGCGACGATCGCCACCCTGCTCGGCACCCTGGCCGCCTACGGGATCGCGCGGTTCCGGTTTTACCGACCCCAGAATGGCAGCCTGACGACCTGGTTCCTCTCGCAACGGGTGCTGCCGCCCGTCATCTTCGTGGCCCCCTTCTTCCTCATCCTCCGGCAGCTGCACCTGCTGGACGACGTCAAGGGGCTCGTCCTGCTCAACGCGACCTTCAACCTGCCGTTCCCGATCATCATCCTGACGCAGATGTTCCGGGAGCTGCCGATCGAGCTGGAGGAGGCCGCGCAGGTCGACGGCGCCAGCCGGTTCAGCATCTTCACCCGCATCGCCGTGCCGCTGGTCCTGCCGGGTGTGGTCGTCAGCTGGATCCTGTGCCTCGCGTTCAGCTGGAACGAGTTCCTCTTCGGTTTCGCAACCACGGTCAAGAATGCCCGACCGTTGTCGGTCGCGATCGCCGGGGCGGAGCAGACCCGCGGCGTCGACTACCAGTTCGTGGGCACCCGTATGCTGTTGGCCATGGTCGTGCCCCTCGTCGCGGCGCTCCTGGCCCAGCGCTACATCGTGCGCGGGCTCTCACTGGGGGCGGTCAAGGGGTAGCGGCACGCCCGCCGCCCACGCGGAGCGCGTGGGGTTGAACCGCTCACGACGCTGAAACCCCGCGTTGCCGGTCGCCGCGCCCGTGTGCCGATGCCAGCCCGCTCGTGCCGTCCAGGTGGTTGCCTACCCCTGCACCGCCCCCAGCGTGAGCCCGCGCACGAGATAGCGCTGGGCGGCAAGGGCCAGCAGCACCGGCGGCAGGATCACGAGCACCAGGTGGCTGCCGACCTGATCGAAGTCGACCCCGTCCTTCCGATCCATGAGCGCGATCGTGACCGGGGCGGTCGTGACGCGGGTGCTGTGGTTGACCAAGGCGAAAAGGTACTCGTTCCAACTCAGGGCGAAAGCGAGCACGCCGGCGGCGAAGAGCATCGGCATCGTCAAAGGCACGATCAACTGCCAGAGGATGCGCCACCAGTTCGCTCCATCCAACCGCGCCGCATCAATGAGGTCCGCCGGCAGGTCCCGCAGCGCGCTGTCGAGCAGCAGGACCGAGAGCGGCAGGGCGATGGTGGCGTGGATGAGGATGAGTGCCGTGAAGGAGTCGGAGAGCCGGGTGACGCGCATCAGGAGCGCGTAGGGCGACAGCAGGGTGATGGGCGGCACCACCCGTGGCAGCACGAAGAGCAGCAGCAGCGGCCAGACCGGCAGCTTCTGGTCCCGCATCCGGTAGAGCCCGACGGCGGCGCAGAGCCCGAGCAGGAGGCTGACAGCCACCGTGCCGATCGCGACGATGGCGCTGTGGGACCAGGCCGTGCCCAGCCCGTCGACGAGGAAGCGGTGCTGCCACTCCCAACGCCAGTGCTCCAGCGTCGGCGCAAACTGCCGGACGGGAATCAACAGCGTCGCGAAGGTGAGCCGGTCGGGCTTGATCGAGTAGAGCGCCGCCCAGTAGAAGGGAAAGATCGTCCAGACGAGAACGACTCCGCCCAGGACCCAGACAAACGCGCCTCCGAGCATGCGCGACAACCTGGTCATGCCCCGACCCTTCCGACGAACGCACGGCGCCAACGAACAAGGGAGAAGCCGCAGGGTAGTCAGGGTAGTATGGCACGGGCATGACACGAGGGCATCACCGGATCCCGGTCGCAGACCCCCACTGGTCCGACGGATCGGGGGCATGACCCCCAAGTCGCCCCAAATACCGCTGCGCTACTACCCTCACCCCCCGCCCCTCTCCCGCGCATCGGGAGAGGGGAGCGCGGGCAGGCCCAGCGGTGCCGCCGGCTGGGGACAAGAAGAGTTGAGCGAGCGGCGCCACGACGAGCGCACGCTCCCCTCTCCCGGTGCGCGGGAGAGGGGTCGGGGGTGAGGGTCGGCCGCCGGAGCGCGCGCTTACGCGACGAGCTGCTCGCCGGGGTCGTGTGCCTCCGCCGGCCGCACCGCGGTCGATGCGACCGTAGCGGGCCAGCGAGCGAACCGCGGCCAGAACGCCGGCACCCGCTTGGCGTACACCGCATAGTCCGGGAACACGCCGCCCAGAACCTGCTCCTCGCGCCGCGCCCGCATCACCTCCGCGCCCATCCCGCAGAGCGCGATTAGCACCGCCACCACGCTCAGCCGCGGCAGCGCCACCAGCGCGTAACTGATCACGTACGCCGCGTACAGCGGGTGCCGCACGATCCCGTACGGCCCCCGCGTCACCAGCGCCCGCGCCTCCGGGAAAACGCTGAAGCTGCGCCGCAGCGTCAGCAGCGCCCAGGCCACCCACACCTCGACCAAGACCAGCCCGATCGTGGCAGCCGTCAGCAGCCAGTCCGGCCGCCACGTCAGGGGCACCAGCGCCAGCGGGATGATGGCATACGACCCGATCATCGCGATCCCCTTCGGCAGCAGGCCCGTCCCGCGGGCCACCGCTGCCCGCCGCACGACCGGCAGCACCGCGCTGATCAGTTGCGTCAGCCCGACCAGCCCCTGGTAGATCGCCTCCAGCCAGTCGCCCGCGTGCGCCGCCTTGATCGTCTGCTCGCCCTTGATCGTCGCGAAGAGCATCAGCAGGAAGCACAGCCCAAGGTCGCCCAGGCGGTACCACGACCACGACCGCCGCGCGGGCCGTTCCGTCTCTGCCGTCGTCGACATGCCCATCGCCTGACTCCTCTGTTGCCGGCCAGACCGCCGCCGTCGCCGCGGCGCGGCGCTCCGCCCATCTTCCAGGCCGGCGGAAGCCCGGAAACCTGCCTAAAGGTCCCGAACGGCGGGGCCGTCGCGGCGGGCGGCGATCAGCGCGCGTCCGCCCACGCCACCAGCGCCCGCACCCGTCGCGTGCCCGGCGCCAGGAGCTCGGCCAGCCACGCCCGCTGGGCCGTGACCGCTCCGCCGCAGCGGCGCTCCAGCCACGCCCAGACGGCCGGTGCCGCCCGCCACGCCCCGATCGCGATGGCCACCCCGGCGATCTCGTCGACTACCTGATGCTCGCCCAGGTAGACCAGCGAAAACGCCATCAGCGCTGCATAGACCATGCTTGCCCGGCGCCACCACCGCCGACCGCGCCCGGCGGCCAAGACGATCAAGAAGGTGACAGCCATGTGGATCGACGGCATCGCCGCCAGCGGGTTAGCGTCGGCGGCGATGCTGTGATCCGGCTCAAAGGCATCGAGCTGGAGACGCCGTGCAACGTAGAAGTTGACGCGCTCGGCCGGCACGGGGTTCGAGTCGTTGGCGGTCGGGTTCATCCAAGGCGGATTGGATGGGATCAGAAAAAACCCCGGCAATCCGACGGTCAACAGACAGACAAGGGCGACGATGAACCGCCGGAACCGCTGGGCGTCCACCCACCACAGGGCCATGGCCGCGGCAAACGGCACGATGAAGAACGAGACATGCACCGCGGTGAAGAAATAGTCGTACGGTCGCGGGTGGTTCGGCTCGAACAGGTGCCGCTGCAGCACCGTCGTCGGCATCTCGCCCCCAAACAGCCACACCTCGAACCGCCGAACCTGGAGCCTGCCCGTCACGGCGATCGGCGAGCCATCGCCAAGCCCGCGCAGGGTAACGAAGACCGTCCAGGTGATCTCGTACGGGACCGCGGCGAAGAGGAGGAGGCGCAGCACCTTCGGCCACAGGCGGCTCGCGAGGAGCATCGTCACGAGCAGACAGCCGGACGCGTTGTAGAGCGTCGGGTGAACGATCGTCCAGAGACCGAGCAGCGATGCGGTTCCCCCGAGGACCAGCGTCGCCGATCGCGACCATCCCCGCCGGGCGATCCGTGCTTGCGGCGCCGTGCCCGCGGGCTCCCCGCCCACATCGCGAGTCGCATGAGCACTGTGCGCCATCGCTAGATCGTCACCTCTCTGAGACACCAGAGCGCCGCCGCACGGGGCGCGATTGTTCCCATCGTCCGGGCCGGCTCCCTGCCAGGCAATAGCCAGATGGTCTCCCGCCGCCCGTTCCAGTCGCGCTCGCCGCGCGGGCAGGTCGCTGCCGTTACCTGCCGCGGCCGGCGGCTCTGCTAAACTGCGCGTGACGTGCCGCGACCGAGCGTTGTCTCCGGCGCCGCCACGGTCGGTGGCGAACCGGCCGACGCGAGCCTCAACATGCCCGAAGCGACGCCAATGCAGTCCCAACCTGGCTCCACCCGGGTCCCTCGATCGGGTCGGCGCCGGATGCCGCTCATCCTGCTCCTCGCGCTCGCCGTCTTCGTCATCAGCCTCTGGCAGAACCTGTCGGGTCTTCGCACCTCGCAGTTTCACCCCGACGAGTCGCGCTGGATCAACCGTGCGTCCTACCTAGGCGAGCTCTTCGACCCGACCGGCCCGACCTGGAACGACCGCTATCTGACCCGCGGCCAGCCGCCCTTCGGGTCCTACCTGACCGGGCTCGGCCTCCTCCTGCAAGACCGCGACCTGGGCACCAACGGGACGTGGAACTTCCTCTACGGCAACGAGTTCGACATCTCCTGGAACGTTGTCAAGGGCAACATGCCGGTCTGGGATGATCTCGCCGCTGCCCGCCGCACCAACGCCGTCGTCGGGGCGCTCACCTGCGTCGCCCTGTTCCTGATCGTGACCAGGCTGACCAATCCGGTCGGCGGGCTCGTCGGCGCCCTGTTCATGGCCGCCCACCCGCTCCAGATCTACCTCTCCAGCCTGGCGGTCTCCGACGCCCTGCTCACCCTGCTCCTCGCCCTGGCCACGCTGGCGGTCATGGCCCTCGCCCGCCGCCCCAGCTGGCCTCGCACGCTCCTCCTGGGGCTCCTCCTCGGCCTTGGCGCCTCGACCAAGCTGACCCCCTTGTTCGTCACGATCCCACTCGCCGCGCTCGGGGCCGTCCTCTTCGCGGATCCCTGGCTCCGCCGCCTGAGGATCGTCGGCCGCCCCTGGGCTTGGCTTACCCGCGCCGACGCGCGCCAATGCCGCCGCCTCGGCTCGATGCTCCTCGCGCTGCCCACCGTCAGCTGCGCGATCTTCGTCGCCTCCTATCCGTACCTCTGGCCTGATCCGATCGGACGCACCAAGAACCTGATCGAGTTCCGCACCCAGGAGATGGACAACCAGGCCCAGATTTGGGCGGAGCGCGCCGTCGACTCCCGCCTCGAAGCGCTGGGGCACATCCGGACAACCCTCGACGACCTCTACAGCACGAGCGGTCGCCTGCTCGCCAAGGCGGGCAACCTGCTCGGACGAGACTGGGATCATCACGGCTTCGACGTTCCGGTCGCCCTCGCCTGCCTGGCCCTCTTCGCCGTCCTCGCCCTCCGTGGCGGCATGACGAGCCAGCGGTTCCTGGCATTCTTCCTGCTGGCTGCGCAGACGGCCGTGATCGTCGTCGGCCTCCGGGTTGACTTCAACCGCTACTACTTGCCGATCGTGCTCCTCTTCGGCGTCGGCATCGGCGTCGCGGTCGGGCAGGGCTGGGCCTGGCTCCTGCCGAGGGTGAGCTCTCGATCGTGGCCCGTCGACTCACCGCGTCCCGATGCCACTCCACCCCAACGGCTGCCGCCGACGCTGGGCACACCGACACGGCCGTCGGGGATCGCCGACAGCTGACAGGCGACCGCGGATCGCTCGCCTATCCTCGCTCCTGAACCGCCACCGCAACCCGGAAGGTCGGATCGGTCTGGCTCTGCAGGATGAACGACGGCCCCGCGTCGATCGCCACGTCGAAGACGACCGCGAAATCGACCGGCAGGGTCGGCGCCACCCCCCGGTACCAGGCCGGCCCGAAGAGCGTCGTCGTCGCATCGGTCGCGAGGGCAAACGTCCGCCCCGCCGAGTCGAGCAGCGTCCAATCACTGAATGGAAAGGTTCGCACGCTGCCGCTGTCGTTGGTGACAGTCACGTTGACCTGAACGAGCTTGCCCTTCGGCTTCGCGGCACCCGACGACGGCGCTGACGAGAAGCTCTTCACGACGACGGTCCAGTTGCCGGCGTAGGTCATCGTGTGCCCCATCGACACCGGAGGAACCGGTGTCGGGGTCGGTTCCGGCGTCGGGGTGTTGGCCGGAGTCGGCGTCGGTGCCGGCGTGCAGGCAGACGGGCTCGCCACCTGCGTCCGCAGCCGGTTCAACTCCTCGATCTCGGCCGCCCGCGTCGCGGTCGCGCCCGGCTCATTGGTCGCCGCCCGCACGGCCGCGTCGTCGTTCAGCGCCACCCCCGCGACGAAGCCCACCAGCACCGCGACCGCCATCACCCACAGCGCCGCCGACATCGCGATCGAGAGCCGTGCCCGTTGCCGCTGGTTGCGTTCGCCGTCGCCCATCGTCAAGCCTCCCCTCCGCATCTAGTCCAGCGCCGACAGGGATCACCGTAGGGAAGATCGACCGGCGACGCTATCCCCCGTAAGGGTCAATGCCCTACACGGCAGCGGCGACGCCCCGGCCAGGTGGCCGGGGCGTCGCCGCTACTCTGTGGTTCGTGGAGCGGGCAAGCGCCCGCCGCGGTCTACAGGCGGCTGTTGATGCTCGTGAAGACGGCCTTCACCGAACCGCCGACCGTCCCCATGATCGCGACCGCCGCGATCGAGATCAGCACGAGGATCAGCGCGTACTCGACCAGCCCCTGGCCCTCGGTTTCCTCATCCGCGAAGTACAGCGTGAACAGTGCCTTGACGTACTCGACCATTGCCGTGCTTCCTCCCTGCAACCTGACGAATGACGAATGCCGAACAATCCATGTCGCCCGATTCCGTCGCTCTGGCTGTCCCGTACCGTCGCGACCGCTTCGCTTGACGGGATTCATCCTAGGTCGGAGCGCGGTCGATCAACATCACCCATCGGCGGCAACGGGCCCGGGGACGTCCGTACCGCGGACAGCACCGTCGTCCCGCTGGGTCGTATGACCCGGTCTCCGCCCCGGCGACAGCCCTGGACCGGCCGCTTCCACGCCCCCGGCCCCCCGAATTCGGGGGGCCGGGGGAGACCAGACTCATGAGCACGGCGCAAAGCCCCTCCCCTAGGATTGGTGGGCGCCCGTTGGCCATGGTTGGGGTGAGGGCTGCCGGCAGCGCGCCGGTCGGGAACGGATTACTATCCGCGTGGGATGTTGCCGCCCCTGATCCCGCCTTGCTTCACCGTCGCCGAGTCTCCCGGAGTTACCAATGACCGAACATCCCGCTCCGCCGCCCGTAGCGACCGCCGGCGCAGCCCCCCGCGGCCGCCGCCACGATCTCCGGCGGGGCACTCTGGCGGGCGCCCTCGCCGCGATCGCCATGCTCGTCGCGGTCGTCCTCTTGCGCCACGCGACCGGGCTCGTCTCCGTGGTCGACGCCGCGGCGGAGACCGCCCTCGCCTGGATGCCGCTCGGGCTCTTCGCGGCGCTCCTCCGCACCTTCGGCACGAGCGCCAAGGCCTGGCTCCTCGGCGCCATCTTCGCCGCCTTCACCGCCGCCGGCGCCCTCCTCGGCCGCTCCTTCGCGCGGGCGACGGCCGGCTCCCGCCGCATCAAATGGGGACGCGGCATCTGGAC
>JRHI01001483.1_pt1 | contig 19547 bp, 26 predicted proteins | sample 215371 | NCBI WGS metagenome assembly JRHI01 (sample SAMN02929681, study PRJNA255918) | sediment metagenome | biome: cave system; feature: Ice Cave; material: Sediment; isolation source: sediment from deep within a dark volcanic ice cave with no known source of... ...
GAGTCATATACGCCCGGCGTCCGAGTGGTACCACCAAGCTCCGTCGCCACCGTGGTAAACGGTGTTCGTCCCGCGACATCGGTATACGCGGCGGTCAAGGCGTTCTTGGCTGAAGTCAGCAGGGCAGGATCCGTCACCCGACACGGCAGAGGCCCAGCAGCATCGACCGAGTAGATCGTCCCGGTCACTTCTGAACAGGTCACACCGATGCCGGCACCGGTCGCCGGGCTCAGCCCGACGTTCCCGTTGATCACAGAACTGGGAACGTCGGTGATGGCCGGCGTGCCGGCCAGTATCGCGAACGGATCAGCCGCTCCAAGAGTTACCGGACCCGGTGATGCCGCACCGGCATCAGGTATCGCCAGGACACCGACGACAAGGGACGCAGCCAGCAAAGGAATGCCGAGGGCCAAGCGGCGCAGGGCACGACGGTTGTGGATGGAAGCCCTCATTGTCAACACTCCTCGGAGCCAGGAGCGTTGAGGACCTCGCCATGGTCCCCGAGATGTCACCGAGTCGATGACCTGGCCGCTTCGCCAGACGAACGTCTGATGAACGCGAGCGCTCGCGTACCAAGATCATCGACACGCCGGCCCGAAAACTTGATTCGATTCACCCCGCGGCATGTGAGTCGGGTCGTCCGACGTAGCCGTGAAGACGCGGCCAAGCACGTCCTTCATGGCCCGCGAACCGACCAAGGGAGACCGTTCCCGTAGGGTTGGCCAGCACCTCGTGTGACACGAGCACAACCAGCTCCGTCCGGTGCGCGTCGCTCAGGGCCCGCACCCGACCCGCGAGGCGCCGCGTCCCACGCGAGTCAACCATGAGCCACTGAACGAACGCGCTGAGACGGTCGTGCTGCCCGTCGTTCAGCCGGCACCGATCCGCAACGTCCGCCACGATGTCGGCTACCCAGGCGCTGACAACATCACCCCGCAGCGCGACGAGCGCCTGCGCGGCCGCACTCGCGAACCGCGTCACCTCATCGGGCTGCGAGCAGTCAGTGACCGTGAAGAGCACCATCGCTTCGCCGCGCGTGGGCCACTCCGGGCCCGAACCGCGGATCGGGTTCGAACCCGACGCGCAGACTGAACGGCGCGAATCGGCGTTGCCGGTCACGTCGCTGGCGCCACACGGGCGGGATCCGCGAGACCGATGAGTCTTGCGGCGAGGGGTAGCAGCGTCCGCTGGGAGTGGGCGCACCCCGTGGTAGCCGGAGATGAAGTCGGTGACGCGCTCCAGGTCGAGCCCGGATGCCTCTTGGAAGGGGCGCCCGATTCGCGGTCGGGTCACCACGGAGCTTGAAGGCGCCGTCATCGTTCTCCGGCACCGGTACTAGCCCTCTCGGGGGAGCCCCGTGGCTCAAGGCGTGCCCGCTTACCGCCGATAACACCATTGACCCCGCTGGCATTGTCACGAATACCAAGGGGACGAAGCGGGCCACGCGGGTGCTCTCCCCGTTGTGGCGCGTTTCGCGTCTGGACGCGAGCTGCCCCCGGCCGATTTGGGGGACCGGGGACAACTCATTCGGTCCTCACTGAGGGTGATGCTGCTCCAGCGCGGTGCTCTGCGTGCGCAGCTCCTCAGGGGTCGTTGGAGGAGGGGCAGTCTCAGCCGGTGGCCGCAACGAGTTCTGCGAACTCGCTCCGCGACGACGACGCAGCGGCGCCACACCAAGCGCCAAACGGTCAAGCTCGTCAACCTCATCGTCGACGACGACGACCACCACCGTGGTCCCTGCCACCGATCTCGGTTCGTTGATGCCCACGGCGGTGCCGAGCGGGTTCGTCTTACAGCCGGACAGCGTCGGTGACACCGGTCCTTCGGACTTGGAGAAGGCCATCCGAGACGACGGCGCCGCCGACGCACGCGCGGTCCTGACTCATGCCGGGTTCCGTCGAGGGTTCCAGCGGCTGTGGGTCGCGCAGGGCTCCGACGACGAGAACATTCTGTTCCTGTACCAGTTCCGCGACGGCGTCGGCGCTCGGGAGTACCTCGCTCGCTCGCACACGACGCTCACTACCGACCCGAAGCGACCCTCGCCGGTCCCCTTCGATGTACCAGGGATACCGGGCGCGTTCGGGTTACGGGTCCAAGATTCGACCGGCTCCAGCGCGTTCATCGACTTCACGGTGAGCAGCTATGTCGCTCAGGCCGTCGTGAACGGCAACCCGGGCGCTGATCAGTCGCAGGCCGCCATCACGCTGGCCATGGTCCAGTACACGCGCTTGTCCTCGGGCCAGTCGGCGTGAAGCCCGGCGGGGAGCCGTGAGACTCGCTGTCCGAGTGGGTTGCGCGCCATCCCGTTGGCTGGGGAGCTGTCAGCGGGACCGCCATGATCCTCGTCGGCCTCGCTATCTGGCACTCGGCGCCCGATCCTCGGCACGTGCGCACCACTGGTCGAGCCCGTCCAGACCGTGCAATCTGTGCCGGTCGACGATGTCCTGATCCGCTTCGCAGTGCCCGCAGACACGGGTGCCCTGAACGACGTCTTTCGCAGGTCGTCGCTGTCGAATGAAGGCGATCGAGCGAATCTCCTCGCCCATCCGGACGCGCTCGCCATCTCCAAGCTCGCGGTCCACGAGCAACGGACCCGGGTCGCCATCGCCGATGGTCGTATCGTCATCCCGCGTGTCGCCGAGAAACTCTCGATCTCTCGCGAGACGCTTGCGACATGGATCAACCAAGTCGACCGGGAAGCGCTCGGTCGCTAGCCCAGAGCCTTCGCCATGACTTCCGTCGATCCGGTCCTCGCCGTCATGGTTGTCCTTCACCTGACCGGCACGGCCGAACGGTCACCGCGTCCCGGAACCGAGTGTCGTACCGACGATCAGCCGGTCCAGCATGCGGCGATCTGGGCCGCGAGCGACCCGGAGACCTGTCGGCGGTCCACACCGGGCGGGAGTTGGGACACGTCGACGGCCAGGACCTTGTTGTCCTTGACCATGACCGTCGAGCCACCCTGGGTCACGAACGCTGCCGAGCCGAGCCCGTCGGCCGGTTGGGGCGACACCGCCTGAGCCTCGCGCTCGTGGTAGACCGCGACCGCGGCTTGGTTGGTCGCCGGTTCGTCCACCGTCAGCGTGAGTGTCCCGGACGGGGAGAACCGGTAGGTGCACGTCGTTCGATCGCCCGTCTTGGCGAGGGTGGGCGCACCCAGGAGCGGGGCGGCCGGGACAAGCTGGGCGATCGCGTCGCGGACCATTGTGGCGCAGATTTCATTGGCCGGATCGCTCGACGCCGCGGTCGCGGGCACGGACCCTTCAGTGCCCCGGCGTCGTGTCGCGGGACGAGTTCCATTGCCGGCGCCACATGCCACCGTGACGCTGACCATCGCTGAGACCAGCACCGCGAGCCGAAACGTCATGACGATTCACTCCTGCCCCTGCGTTGGTGAGTTCGGGGAACCGGTACGACGGTCGGGCGTCGTCGACCGGTACCCCGAACCACACCGTCGTGTCCGTTAGTTGGTGAGGCTGCCGCAGGTGACGGGCATTTCGGCCTCGAGCGGGACACCGGCACCGAGGGAGCCGTCCACACCGTCGTACATGTGGTTCATGTTCAGGTCACGACCGTGCATCACGATGTGCAGTTGGTTGAGATCCTGCGCCACCGCGTGCGGCAGCGTGATCGTCCGGTGATAGCTGATCACGCCGGCGTCGTTCGACTTCGGTGCCCGAGCCAAGGCGAGCGCACTCATTGGGCTGGTGTCACCGCTCGTCGTCAACGTCACCAGGATCGGCCCGTAGGCCGGGAGACCCTGCTTCGTGTTGATGATGCCCGGCACGATGATCGGCGCGTTCTTTTGCGCCGACGCGGACGGGCACACGTTGCGGTGGTTGAGCACACCGTGGATGTGCACCACATGCGGCAAGTTCGGCGACAGGCCACGTACGTCCATGTCGACCGTGAGGTTGTCACCGACGAGGCGAGCCTCGACGCTGCCATTCGCGTTGCTGTGCTTGTCAGCTTCCGGGTTGTTCTTGATCCGGTCGAGGTCAGCGGTGAAGTTGTCGCTGCGCCGCTCGTCTCGTTGTTCTCGGGCTTGTTGGTCGCGGTCACGACCATGCCGCTGCCCGCTGTCGTTGTTTGCCATCGCAGTCGCCGGGACCGCGATCACCGCTGCTACCGCGAACAACGCCAGCAGCGGGGCCGTACTTGGCCTGGCCTTCCGGACACGGAATTTCACTCTGCCCCTCCTCGTCTAGGGATCGTTCGAGCCCGACGTACCTTTGTGTTCGGTGCCCGGAACGCTCCCGGATCGTCATTTCCGGCGTCGACGCACAATTTCCTGCCGTTGCGCTGTATCGACGTGGCTACCGGGCCCCGCACCCCAGCCCGGTCGCCCAAACGCGCACCCGAGCCTGCCCAGGCACGGACGTCGGTCTGACGTCGAGCGGGCGACTACCCAGCGTTGAATGACGGCAATCATGGTTCGGACACGTCTGCGCATTTTTGCCAACACGCCGGACGATCAACGCGATCCGGGACTCGCTCCCGTCGCTGTCGCAATGCCCGTCGAGCAGGCGCGTGAGCCAGGCGACGTATCGAGTCATTGGATCACCTGCGCGTGCTGCGCCGGCTGTTCGAGCGAGCGCAGGCGCTCCTCGAACTCGCCCGCACCAATCGCGACAATCAACGCCCGCGCCAACGAGCCATCGCCTGCGCGACCCGCGGCTCCAACTGGCCCGCATGTACCTCGCCCAGGGCCTGCTCGAGTCGTAACACCACCGGAGCGAGCCGGGCAGGCAACAGATTGCCAGCCCTGGCCGCGTTCGAGCTGCTCCGTCCACCCCTTGGCTCGAGCGATCCGGCGGCGTTCAGCCGAGTCCAGGTCGTGGGCTACGCAGTAGCCCGTCGCAAGCACAACCGGGCTCTTGCAGCCTTCATGTCCGCAGTGACGACCCGTAAGCCTCCAGCGTCTCGGCGCTACCCCACAGTACGGCATCGCTGCAGCGACGCTTCGGATGGCCGTCGCCCAGGTGTGAACGTTTTGAGTGTCCTTCGGTGACGCGTCGTTGGAGGTAGGCGACGGTCGACGCGTGTCGGCTGCGGAGGCGGACCATCACGATCGTCCAGAGCGCGGAGTTGGCTCGGCGATCTCCGCCACGGTTGAGCCGTCGCGGCTGCGAGTTGCCGGTCGAGATCGGCACGGGAGCAGTCCCGCACAACGATGCGAAGCTCGACTCGGTCGCAAGCCGGTCCGGGTGTCGCCGGCGGTGCACAACAACTCGCCTGCAGTCTCGTAGCCGACAGCATGTCGCGCGAGCAGTGGCGCGGCGATGCGGTCGAGGATCGTCTTGATCGCCCGGTGCAACTCGGCGATCTCGCCGTCGAAACCGGCGGAGCCGGCCCGCGAATCGATTGTGCATGGATACCCCGCCCCAGTGGTAGTCACCCTGTACTGAACGCTAGCGACTTGGTGGCGGAACGTAACGACCGGAGTCCGGATATTGTCGGACGCTTTCCCTTTCGAACGCCGCGCGCGCCCTCATCCCCTTTCATGTCTCATCGCCCTTTCATTTTTGGGCGCGCAGAAGGGCCGAAGGCCTCACCAAGAAGGAAGTCATCCGATGACTCCGCCGCTTCGTCGTCCGAGAGCCCGACCTCGCCACCACCCAGCGACTTGACGTCCTCCAGGAACGGCCCGGGATGGTTCAACGAGCACCCGTGGTGCTCCAAGGGTCAGGACGAGCTCACGAGCGACCCCGGACCGCAGGTTTCGTACCGGGAGGGTCGGGCTTCCCAGAGCGGGGCGTCCGCGGAGCATGCGTCATCCACCGGGCATGTGTGGGAGCCCAGTTAGAGTGCCCATGTTTACCTGTTTCTTATCAACTGGTTGCTGCGTGCCGGGATTGCTTCCTTCTCGTTTGGTTGCCGTGCGTGAGCGGTGGCGGTCGATGTTTCATGCCGTGCTGGAGACGCGGCAGCAATTGGAGGATGCCCGGGCTGAGCTCTCGGCTCAGATCGAGGCGAGTTCCGATGCGCAGCACGCTGTGGGTGTTCGGCTTGGCGCGCTCTCGGCTCGGGTCGAGGAGAGTCTGAGCGCGCAGCATGGTGAAGCTGTTCGGTTGGGTGAGATCTTGCGCTCGATCGCGGACCGCGAGCCGTTGCAGCGGGAGCGTCTGCGCGAGCTGCGCGCAAGCGAGCGGTACGTGGCCCCGTTTGTGGAGTCCGATCCGCTGGTGTCGGTGGTGATTCCCACGTACGACAATCCTGTGATGTTGCGAGAACGTTCGATCTGCTCGGTGTTGGCGCAGAGTTATCAGCATTTCGAAGTGGTCGTTGTGGGTGATGCGGCGCCTGACGAGGTCCGCGTGGCGGTCGAAAGCTTCGGCGACGCCCGGGTGCGCTACGCGAACCTGACCCACCGGGGACCGTACCCGGATGATGGTGTTGCGCGGTGGCGTGTGGCGGGCGTGCCGCCCTACAACGAGGCGGTTCGTCTCGCCCGGGGCAGCTGGATCGCTCCGCTCGATGATGATGATGCCTTCCGTCCTGAGCACATCGAGCATCTCCTCGAAGTCGCGCAGCGGGAACGCCTCGAGTTCGTGTACGGCAAGATCCTGGAGCGCCGCCCTGGTGGTGGCAGCGAAGTTCTCGGGCGTTTTCCGCCGGAGGTGCAACAGTTCGGGCTTCAGGCGGCGATCTACCACGCGGGCCTCGCGGACATCTTCGAGCTGGAGTTGACGGACTGGCTGTTTGACTTGCCCTACGACTGGGGTCTCTGCCAGCGAATGCTGCGGGCTGGTGTGCGGATGGGAATGGTCGATGAGATCAGCGTCGACTACTTCCCGTCACGACTGTGGGCGTCTCGCGACGATGCGTTGCCGACGCTGACGCCGGAGTGGGAGTTCGTGCCCGAGGGGTGGGAGCTCGCGAGACGCGACGATCAGCTGTGCTCGCGTGGGTGGGACGTCGAGGAGGTTGCACGGGCCTATGTCGAGCGTTGGCCGGCTTTCTGCGCGGCGATTTCCGACGGACAGCCGCTCGGCGTCGCGCACGAGGTGCCCGCGGGAGTGGAGATGTCGAATACTTCACTCGTGTCTCATAACACCGCGATGACGTTGGCGTATGTTGTGGCCCGAAGCGCACCCGCGGCTGGTGCGTTGTCCGTACTCGACTTCGGCGGCGGTCTCGGTCATCAGCACGCCATCGCGCGAAGCGCGTTGCCGGAGACAGAGTTCGACTGGCACACGAGAGAGTTGCCCGCGGTGTGTCGCGAGGGGAAACGCGTTTCGCCTCTGGTTACGTTCCACGAGAGTGACGAGTGTCTCGAAGGTCGCTATGACCTGGTGCTCGCGAGTTCGTCGTTGCAGTATGCCGAGGATTGGCGCGCCCTGCTGCGCCGGCTTGCGCGCGCCACCGACGGCAGCTTGTTCATCACCCGGGTGCCGTTGGTCCAGTCTGAGCCGAGCTTCGTGGTCCTCCAGCGAGCTCAGGTCTACGGGTATGCAACGGAATACCTTGGCTGGGTGTTCAACCGGTCAGAGCTGCTGGATGGCGCGGCGGTCGCCGGACTGCACCTCGTGCGGGAGTTTTTCCTCCTCGACCCGATGGAGATCGCCGGAGCGCCCGAGAGCCCGAGCCACGGTGCCTTTCTCTTCACGCGCAACGCTGCGACCCGCCGGGGCCGATGATGGTGCGGACTCTGGCGTGCGCCCGCGCCCCCGTCGCACAGGCGCGGTGGCGCACTCATCACCTCGCGAGGCCGCGTGCGGGCCTATGTCGGGTCACATCGACATGACCGGTTGGGGTGGCGAAACCGCCGCCGGCGGGACCGGCGACGTGTTCTCGGGGCGGCACTGCGTCGTCACTGGTGGTCTGGGGTTCATCGGATCGAACCTCGCGCTCGCGCTCGCCAACCTGGGCGCCACGGTTACCGTGATCGATGCGCAGGTGCCGCGCCACGGCGGCAACGTGCACAACCTCGTCGCCGAACACGGGCGGGAGCCCGACTCGAGCGTTGCCGTGATCAACGCGGACATCGCTGATGTTGCCGACGGCGCGGTGCGTCGCGCGGTCGTGAGCGCGGACTTTGTCTTCAACCTCGCGGGTCAGGTGAGCCACGTCGACTCGATGACCGATCCGGTCTTCGACCTGCAGATCAATACGACCAGTCAGTTCGCGTTCCTCGAGCTCCTCAGGCGCGAAAATGCAGATGCTGTTGTCGTTTTTACGTCGACGCGCCAGGTCTTCGGCAAGCCGCGTTATCTACCGGTCGACGAAGACCATCCCGTCGCGCCGGTCGACGTGAACGGCATCACCAAGTTCGCGACCGAGCAACTTCACCTCCTCTACCACGAGGTGTACGGACTGCGATCCGCGGTGATCCGCGTCACGAACGTGTTCGGACCGCGTCAGCGGCTTCGCGACAACTTCCAAGGGTTCCTCCCAATCTTCGTGCGCCGCGCGCTGCTAGACGAGGCGCTCCTCGTGTTCGGCGACGGCCTCCAGGAACGGGACTGCCTATACGTCGACGACGTCGTCGAATGCTTACTGCGGGCAGCGTCGATGGTCGATGCGCCGGGCGGAGTGTTCATCATCGGCAACGACGAACACCTGACGGTGCGCGCGATTGCCGAATCGATCGTGGGCGTCGCGGGCTCCGGACGCGTCGAATTCGTTGCCTGGCCAGCCGACCGCGACGCGATCGATACTGGCTCGTATTTCGGCGATTCTTCGAAGGCGAAACGGCTGCTCGGCTGGCAGCCCCACACAGGTTTCGACGAGGCAATCGAGCGCACCATCCGCTTCTACCGTGCTCGGCGCGCGTGGTACCTGTGACGCCGAAGCGCGTTCGGTTCGTCGATCTCGCCCGTCGCGCGGCCGCGCTCGAACCTGAGCTCTCCGAGGCACTCCGAAGGGTGGTGCGCTCGGGGACGTATCTCCTCGGACCGGAGCTCGCCGCCTTCGAAATCGAGTTCGCGACCTTCTGCGGGCGCCGCTACGCGGTCGCCGTCGCTTCGGGCACGGAGGCGCTGCGTCTCGCGTTGGTGGCGATGGGTGTCGGACCGGGCGACGAGGTCATCGTGCCCGCGTTCACCGCGGTACCGACCGCGGCGGCAGTGTGCGCGGCCGGGGGTGTCCCCGTCTTCGTCGACGTCGAACCGTCCACGGCCACCATCGATCCCGCCGCCGCCGAGGCGGTCTGTACCGACCGGACGAGGGCCGTGGTTCCCGTCCATCTCTATGGCCGTCCCGCATCGCTTCCGGAGCTGGGTGTGCCCGTGCTCGAGGACGCGGCGCAGGCGCACGGCGCGCTCGAGCCCCTATCGCGCTCGGCGGCAGCCGCCTACAGCTTCTATCCCACCAAGAACCTCGGCGGCCTCGGCGACGGCGGCGCCGTCGTCACCGACGACGACGCGCTCGCGTCAAAGGTGCGCCTGCTTCGAAACCATGGAGCAGGAGCCGCGTACGTGCACACCGAGATCGCGACCAACGCCCGAATGTCGGAACTCGAAGCCGCGGCGCTGCGGGTGGGCCTGGCGCAGCTCCGGGAAGGCAACGCTCGCCGCCGAGCGATCGCGTCGTTCTATCGCACGGCCGCTCCCGAACTCCGATGGCAAGACGACCACCCGCGCCACGCCGCCCATCTGTGCGTTGTCCGGGCACACGCGCGTGCGAGCCTCCGCCAACGATTGCCCTTCGAGACCGCAGTGCACTATCCGCGTGCCCTGCCGCAGCAGCCGGCCTACGCACGCTTCGTCCGGGACCCCTGCCCAGAGGCCGAAGCCTGGGCGGCCGAGTGCGTGTCGCTTCCATGCCGCCCCGAGATGACCGACACGGAGGTCGAACTCGTCGCGCACGGCCTCGCACGCGCGACCCACGCGTCACTCAACTAGTTTCCTGCGTCAAGAAGTAGCTCGCGTTATCATCTCGGTTCGTCATACTCGGTGCATGGCAGAGCTGGTCCTCCGAGACAGCCGTTGACCGTCACAGTCGACGAGCGCGAGACGCTGTTGCGGTGGTCGAAGCGCCCGAGTCGCCTCACTCAATCGCGCTGCGTGCCCGGACCGTGTTACTCGCGGCGGACGGCATGTCGAACGTCGCGGTGGCGGACAAGGGCACTGTGCACGAGGCGACGGTGGTGAAGTGGCGTAAGTGGTTCCTGGCCCGTCGCCTTGACGGGTTGATCGACGAACCGCGACCCCGGGGCGCCGCGCACGATCAGCGATGCGGACGTCGAGGCGGTCGTGGTGCGCACGTTGGAGGACAAGCCGGTCGACGCGACGCGCTGGTCGACGCGTGATCGCGCCCGCAAGGTCGGCATGTCGCCATCGTCGGTCGGCCGGATCTGGCAGGCGTTCGGATTGAAGCCGTGGCAAGCCGACGCGTTCAAACTCTCCGAAGACCCGCAAGGAGACGACGATGGCCGAACACGCGGTGACCCGACCCCAGTTGTGGCCCTGGGTCGTTCCGGGGAGTCGCGGTGGCCGTCGTGATTGCGCTCGGGGCGTTCGTCGTGGTGAAGGCCTCGACTAAGTCTCCGGCTGTTACCGCCTCGCGTGCGATCACCACGGCAGAGTTCGACTCCGCACAGCTCGGCACCGGTCTGGAGATGCTCCGCGCCCGGCTCGGCCATCCCGACGACGCAAAGGCGATGTGTACCTATTACCGCCAACGCGGTCCCGGCTACGAGTCGGCGCTGACGCGCTTCGAGTTCTGCTTCGACCAAGCAGGACTGCTGGAGGCGAAGCATACCTTTTGATCACCCGCGCGAGGAGTGGCGTGCCGCGCAGCGTAAGCCTGGCGCGACCGAGTCGTGGGCTCATGCGTTCGAAGCATGCGAAGCCCAATTTGGGGCTCGAGCAATGGCAACCAGACCTTGCACCGCGCGGGATGCCCGGTGTTAGGAACGCGAAGGAGGGACGACCAGAACGGGGCCGGACAGGGTTCAACGATCGCTCGGCTTCCTAGGTGTAGTTCACGCGGGCGCGGCGTCTCTCGACATGTCAGCCAGTTTCGAGCCAGCGCGGCTCTTTACCACCCGCGCCTTCTTCGGCGTCGCGGGGCTTTTGGCGTTTGTCGTGGTACATCGCAAGGTCGGCGGCGTTGAGCAGGGACTCGAAGTCCGACCCGTCGTCGGGCGCGTGCGCGATGCCGATGCTCGCCGAGATCGTGATTACCTGGTCGTCGACAATCATGGGGTGTTCGAGTGCGGCTCGTATTCGCCGTGCAACTTCTTCGAGGTCCGCTCGGTCGGTGCAGTCGGTGACTGCGACGACGAATTCGTCGCCGGCGAAGCGCGCGAGGGTGTCGGTGGGTCGCATGCAGCCGTTCATTCGGGTCGCGATGAGTGCGAGCAGCTGGTCGCCAATGTGGTGGCCGTAGATGTCGTTGACTTGTTTGAAGTTGTCGAGGTCGATGAACAGCAGGCCGCTTTCGCGGCCGGTCGGCCGCCGGAGCGCGTCTCCGATGATCGCTGTCCGGTTTGGCAGGCCGGTTAACGCGTCGTGGGAGGCTTCGTGTTGAACGCGCTCGAGCAATCGTGCGTTGTCCAGCGCGGCTGATGCGAAGTCGGCGAGCCCTGCGAGCCGGGTGAGGAGTTCGGTGTCCCGCAAGTCGCACGTTGGAGCGGCGAGGCCGACTGCCACCAATCCAAGGAGATCGTCGCGGGCGACGATCGGAACGTACGCGGCGGTCTGCACATTCAGTCGTTCCATGAGATCGGCGTTCATCGGGTTCGTCTCGTGCGCGGGGAGCAGTATCGGGCGCGGATGCGCTCGGAGGGCGAGCAATGCGGGCGCCTGGACGGTGTTGAACGAGGTGGGCATGTCGCTCGGTAGCTCGGGCTCGGATGCGGCGAGACGGAGTACGCACTCGTCGCTGTCCCAGAGCCAGCCGGTCACGTAATCCGCGTTGATTAGATCACGTGTCGCACGGGTGATCGTGGCGCTGACGTCTTCGGGTGTTTGCGTGCGGGCGAGGCTGTGCGCGAGTTGCAGGAGCACGTGTGCGGTGTCGCGGTCCTTGCGTGCGCATTCGAGCGCGTGGGCGGTCTCGAGTACGGATGCTGCGTGTCCCGCGTATGCGCGAAGTAGGCGCTGTTCGGCCTCGCTTGGTTCCGTTCCCTCGGGGACGAATGCTGCGAGACACGCGTAGCTGTGCTGCCCGCGCACCTCGACGACGACGGGCGTGCCCCATGGCGTGGAGCTGCTGGACCGCTGCTCGACTGCATCTCGTGCTGCGGGAATGTCGTCGGGTCGGAAACCGCGGGCGTGGACCCGGACTGGGACGCTCGGCGTCATCTGCGCGATGAGCAGGAAGCGCGGCGCCATAGTTGCAGTGCCGACCCGTGCCATGATCCGTTCGAGCGCGGCCTCGGTATCGCGTGCCGACGCCAGTTCGGAGGCCATCTCCTCGAGGTCTTCGAACTGTTGCACGATTGCGTCGCCGCGACTAATCGCGGCGCGAACCTCGCCCTCGTCGACTCCGGCGTCTGCCCACGTCACGACGAAGCGGCAGACGCCGTCGCCGCGGAGCTGGCACGAGGGCTCGGTGGCGACTCCCGCACCGCCGAACAGGCTGGGAAGTCCGGCGTAGTAGCCGGCTTGAAGGCGGCAAAAGAAGTTCGTGGTTGGGATCTGCTCGTAACGAGATTCGATCACGACGCGTTCGTGGGTACGCTCGACGACGCGGTTGGTACGACCGCTGGACATTCGAGAGCCGTAGTCCGCGACGTTGTCGAAGGCGTTCGCCACCGTCCCGGCGCCGCGGAGGAACTCGGCGAGTCCCGACTCGGCGCTTTGCCTGATCAGCTCTTCGCCGACGCGCCAGCCGATGTCAACGTCGCCGGTGACGTCGGACGCGACGCGGGCGAGAGCAAGCGTCTCTGCCGTACTGACCCACTCGCCATTCGTCGCGCAGTCTTGCTCGCGCAGTCCGACCCGCGTCAGGACCTCGGCGCGCGCGCCAGGACCGAGCGCGCGTTCCACGAAGGCGAGTGTCGCGATGACGAAGAGGCCACTGACGTCGCGGGAGTCGGAACTCATAATCGACTCGAGCCCGCGATAGGGGAAGATCCTGCAGGCACGAGGCCGCCGTGGAGCACCGGAAAGCACGGCGCGGTCGCCGACCCGCTGCCGGCGTCTCGAAGAAAGGCGGTCAGCTCCCGAGCGGGCATCGGTTGGGCGAAGAGAAACCCTTGCGCGTACTTGCAACCGAGCTCGACGAGCAGCTGACGCTCCGCATCGCGTTCGACGCCCTCAGCAACGACGTCGATCCCTAACGATGCTGCCATGTCGATGAGGGCGCGGGTCACCGCAAGGCGTTCGGGGCGCTCATCGAGATGATCGATCAGGCTCCGGTCGATCTTGATCTCCGACAGCGGGAATCGTTGCAGGTACTGAAGGCCGGCGAAGCCCGATCCGAAATCGTCGATAGCGAGCGCGATCCCAGCGTCGGCGAGGCGACAGAGCGTCCGAGTCGTCGTTGTGGAATCTTCCAGCAGGACCGTCTCGGTGACTTCAAGCACCAGCCGCGTCGGTGGCATCCCGGCAATGCGCAACAGGCCGAGAATTCGATCGGGAAGATTCGGATCGAGGAGCTGACGCGGCGAAACATTGACGGCCAACCAGAGATTCGGCCACTGCATAGCCTCGCCCACACTCATCGCGAGGATCTGCTCACCGAGGACACCGATAAGCCCGGCTTCCTCCGCCAGCGGGACGAAGACGCTCGGCGGCAAACTGATCGGGTTTTCGCAGCGTGCGAGCGCTTCGACACCCGCGATGTCGTGCGTCTCAAGGTCGACGATCGGCTGATAGTGAACGGTGAGCTTCCCGCGCTCGAGGACGCTGCGGAGATCCCGTACGAGGGCGAGGCGTGTGCCCGGAGCGAGATCATCCTCGCGGTCGAACACCTCGAGACGGTTCCGTCCCCGTTGCTTCGCACGGTGCATGGCGTCGTCGGCTCGCCGCAACAGCTCCGCGGACGCGACTGGCTCGCGTGCGACGGCGAGACCCGCGCTCGCCGAAATGTACAGCGGCTGCGACGCGACAACGAACGGCTGTGCCAACGCCTCACGAAGCGCCTCAGCGTCCCGGTAGACCTGCTCGAAGCCACCGGAGACCAACATCACCGCGAACTGGTCGGCGCCGAGCCTCGCCAGGAGCTCATCAGCACCGAGCCGGTGCTGCAGACGCTGAACGACGAGTCGCAACAAAGTGTCGGCTGCCTCGGCCCCAAGACTATCGTTCACCAGCTTAAACTGGTCGATGTCGAACACCACGACACCGACACGCACGCCGCGCATCTCGTCGCTCGACACCGCCTGCGTGACGCCAGCGAGCAACGTGCCCCGAGTCGCCGCGCCGGTCAGAGCGTCATGCGATGCCTGGTGACGTAACTCGTCTTCGACCGCGTTGCGTTCGGTCACGTCTTGCACGGCGACCAGCACCGCCGGGCGATCATCGAACACCAACTGATGCGAGCTCACCTCGACATCGATGATCCGACCGTCCTTCAACCGATGACGCCACCCGCGCGTCGTCTCGAGGCTATCGACGCGACTGTCAAGACTCGCGAGCAGCCGCGGCACGTCTTCCTCCGGCCGAATGTCCGTGATCCCGAGCGCGAGGAATTCATCACGCGTGTATCCGTAGTGCGCGATCGCTGCTTCGTTCACCTCCAAAAGCGCCAGCGTGTCCGCGTCATACACCCACATCGGTTGAGGATTGTTCGCGAACAGTCGCCGGAAGCTGTCCTCGCCGGCTTCGAGCTGCGCGTGCCCCAGCTCCTGCTGCTCGGTCTTCGAGCCGACGAGGCGAAGCACGAACGCCATCCCGAGAAGCACGAGTGCCGCCAGACCATGCACGTACGGAGACGGAACATAAGTCGGCACGACTCCGAGCCCGACCGCGACCTGGCCACCCATGATGCTGACCACAGTCCACACGAGCGTTGGGCGCCAGACACGCGACCCCACCTCCTCCAACGCGCGCTCCAACACAAAGACGTATCCGATCGCGAGCGTCGCGCCCCATCCGATCGCGTAAATCACAGCGGTGACGCCGATCACCTGCACACCCATCGCGAGCTGCAACTTCCGGGCGCTCATCGACGGGTCGAACCCACGTCCCGTCACCTCGCCCGCGAGGGCCGATAACCCAAGGACGACCAGCAGCACCCACAGCGGCAGGTCACCGACAAGGTGGTACGAGTACAAGATGACGAACGCGATGGACGTCAGCGCGGCGGGCACCCACACCGCCGTCACGCGACGCGACAAACTCGCACTCACGCCAGGTGCCTTCATCATCAACCGGATCATCGGCAGCCCGGTTGGCCGCTTGAGCGGTAGCGCGAACGACCTCCTCGCTCCAGCGCTCACCTACATCCTGCTCAGCATTTATGCCGACCTGGTTCCTCCGACCGATTGCGCCCGGTTTGCGAAGTCCCGCGCAGCGGTGACCGGCATCGCCCTCGCTGTCAACGTCCTGCACCACAGTGCGTGTGCCTCAGACCACCTAGCCGTTGGCAATCTGGCCAAATGACCTCTTCACGTTCGCCTCCGGGATCGCCCGGGTCTTACGCGGGTTCGACACCACCACACGACGAACCAGCGGCCGAAGCATCGTCGCGATCGCATCAGAGTTCGTGGTCGCCTCGAGCGCGAACTCATCGTCGGGCTCGAGCGTGATCGCCCACGCCCGGAGATCCTCGGGCCGCACGCCGATGCGGCCCTCGTCGCGGCATAGGCCGCTCCCGACGACGGCGATCTGCGCGAACGACCGATGCACGTCCATTCCGATCGATCTCACTGCTAGCCCCTCCCGACGTTATGGGACCGAGGAACCCGCCGGGCGGAAAACGACAGAAACGGATTCGCGCTCGCAGCGCAGTCGGGCCAGTCGCGGGGGCGGCCAAGCCCTAACCCGAGCTCGCAGCTCAATGTGTAAAGCGGCCTGCCCTAGCAGTTCCTCCAAATACCCCGGACCCGATCACCGGACCCTAGAACCGAGCCGACAGCGGCCGAGACGTCAGAGATGTCATACCTGATACCAAAGCCATCGAGTCGCTCAACGCCCTTCCGGCGAGCGACCCGACGGCGAGGGCACTTCCCCAACGAGCAGGCCGCGTGAAGGTGCTCTATCTCACCATCCGCGAACGCGTACCCAACCGCACCAACACAGTCGGCAAGATCAACGGCTGGAAACCCATCCTCAACGCGCTCACCATCCACTACGGCGACAGGCTCGCTGTCCATTGACCACCACGCCGCCTACACAAAGGGACAGTCCCGAGTGCGCGGGACTGGGATCACCGGTGTAATTGAGCTGGCGTGAGATGCTGGATCTCGCGTGGCGGGGTCTGGCCGGAGGGACAGACAGTGACCGATCACTACGACGCGACGGTTGAGCCGGTCGCGAAGCAGAGTGCGGGTTCGTTGTGGGGGCGCCGGCGGATCCGTTGGGTGATGCGCAGCGGCGCTGGGCGGAGCAGCTCGTCGAGCAGGCGCAGGCGGAAGGGGTGCGGCTGGTCGGGCCGGGCGGTCTGCTTGCGGATGTGACCAAGCGGGTGCTCGAACTGGGCCTCGAGGTCGAGATGAGCGAGCATCTCGGCTACGACAGGCACGACGCTTCGGGTCGTGATGGCGGCAACTCTCGTAACGGGACGCGCGCCAAGACCGTGGTCACGGATGTCGGGCCGGTTGAGATCGAGGTGCCACGCGATCGTGACGGCTCGTTCCGGCCGATGACGGTGCGCAAGCGGCAACGTCGCCTTGATGGTGTGGATGCGATGGTGATCTCGTTATGCGCCAAGGGTTTGACGACCGGTGAGATCTTCGCGCACCTCGCCGAGGTGTACGACGTTGCGGTGTCACGCGAGACGATCTCGAAGATCACCGACGCGATCCTCGGCGAGATGAATGACTGGTTCGCCCGGCCACTCGATCGTGTCTACCCGGTGATCTTCATCGACGCGATTCACGTGAAGGTCCGCGACGGTCAGGTCGCCAACCGGGCGTTCTATTGCGCGATTGGCGTCACCGTCGACGGTCAACGCGACGTCCTCGGCATCTGGGCGTCCAACGGCAGCGAAGGCGCGAAGTTCTGGCTTGGTGTGCTGACCGAGCTCCGCAACCGTGGCGTTCTCGACGTGTGCATCGTCGTCTGTGACGGGCTCAAGGGCCTGCCGGAGGCGATCAACACGATCTGGCCGCGAGCCGTCGTCCAGACGTGCGTGTTGCATCTGATCCGCAACACGTTCCGGCTGGCGGGTCGTCAGCATTGGGACCGCATGGCCCGCGAGCTCCGGCCGGTGTACACCGCGCCGAACGAAGCAGCCGCGAAGGAACGGTTCAACGAGTTCGCCGAGACGTGGTGCGAGAAGTTCCCCGCCATCAGATCATTGTGGGACAACGCCCGAGCGGAGTTCGTGCCGTTCTTGGATTACAGCCCCGAGGTCCGCCGCGTGATCTATTCGACACACGCGATCGAGAGCCTGCCCGCGCGGTTCCGACGCTCGACACGCGCACGCGGCCACTTCCCCAACGAACAGGCTGCGCCAAAATGCTTGTCTCGTCGTGCGAAGCTCACCCGACCGGTCGCGGCAGCGAACGATGGATGAACCGATGGAAGCCGGCACTCAACGCGTTCGCCGTAACGTTCGAGGGCAGGTTCTTCTCGGGCGGATCAATGACAACCGCCAGCATCGCTTACACCGTTATCCCGACAATCCCCCTTACTGGGGTCGACCCGGTTGCCGGACATCCGTCTATGCCGCGTAAGCGGCCTTGTGTTGGTGGATCTTGGTTGCTTCGTACTCGACGGGTGTCATGTAGTTGAGCGAGGAGTGCAGGCGTTGCCGATTGAAGAACACCTCGATGTAGTCGAAAACGGCCGGGCGGACCTGGGCCCTGGTGGCCCAGGATTGTCGGTTGATGAGCTCGAGCGGGCCTCCGACGCCTTCCTTCGGCCGCCACGTTCGAACGTTGGTCGCTGACATCGGTCGTGTCCGCTCCGCCTGGGTGCTGTCCCGTTGGCTGGTGTGAGCACCACCGCCTCCCATCTCCTGTCGGTCGGCCGGTCGGGTGTGGCCGCACCGGAGGTCGGGTTGTTGGACTCCGATGGTCTCGCCGGCCGCCTGGGGGTGACGCATCGGTTCGTGCGCCGGCTGGTCGAGGAGCGCCGTATCCCCTTCCACAAGATCGGTCGTCTACCGGCTGGCCGCGTGCCTGCCGCGGCGTCGTTGCCGTCGCGCTTCCGGGAACACCTCGAGCTGGGCCGCCTGCTGGGGCTTCGAGTCCCCAAGCGCGGGTCAGCGTTGGATGTCACCATCCGGGACTTGGTCGGCGGCCGAACTCCAGAGGTGCTCGAGGATCCCGTTCACTGACGCGCCCGTTTGCACCGAGTGGTCGGTGCCGGGCACGACGATGTGCTCAGCGCCGGCCTGCTCGACGAATGCTCTGGCGACGGCCTCGAACCCTGGGGTCCTACCGGAGGTGAGCACCAGGATGGGGTAGCCGGCGCTGGTCAGGGCCTCGACGGAGATCTCGGCCTCGTGGGGTGGGCGGATGTCGGTCAGGTCGCGGGCCAGGTTCACGACGAAGTCCGGCCGAGGGGTCGGCAGGTCATCAGGGAGTGGCGTGTTTAGGCCGACGATCCCACAGAAGGTCTTGACCGCGACCAATGGGTCCTCGGGCGGGTGAGCGAAGAGGTCCTGGCTCCTCTGCGACATGTCCCGCGCGGCAGGATCGTCCGCCGCCAGCGAGAAGGCCCGGGGTTCGATCAGCGTGAGCGAGCGGACGGCATCGGGTCGGGCCATGGCCATGCACAGCGCGACGATGCCGCCGTAGGAGGTTCCGACAAGGTGGACCGGCCCGTCGTCCAGCAGGGGGGCCAACAGCTCGGCGTGCTGCTCGAAGTCCTCACGTCCCTGCCCCTGGCTGTTGCCGTGCCCTGGCCGGTCTGGGACGACCAGGTGCCAGCGCTTGCCCAGCGGCTCCTGTCCGGCGAACGTGGTGGCGCCTCCGAAGGGGTCGCCGCCATGGACGAGCACGGCACGCTCGCCGTCGCTTCCCCATTCAAACGCAAACAGTGCCGTTCCGCGCGTGCGCCACAGGCGCGCGTCGTCGTGCAACTGCCTCGCAGTGTCGCTGGTCGGCGAGCGCGCGGATCGCGTCGGCTTCCCCGCGAGTGTCGGATGGGCTAGATGCTCGGCCGGATTGCTACGCCAGTCTTTTGCCCCGTGACTAAGGCCTGCTTGTTGTAGACACCTACGGGAAAATCACCCGGCGTCCAGTACCACTGGTCGAAGACGTCTTTCTTGAAGATGTGGAAGAACGTCTCGTAGTAGAGCGGCAGTGACGGCAGATCGCGGGCCAGGATCTCTTGCATCCGCGCTACGAGCCTCTTGCGCTCGGCAACGTCCAGCGTGGTCAATTGGCGTTGCGCGAGGTCGTCGAACTCTGGGTTCACATACCCCTTCGCGCTGCCCAAGACTTTCGGAGCCTTCGAAGAGAACAGCTGACGGAGGGTATCGGGATCGCGGTCTGGGCCCGGCGCGATGGTGATCGCCATTTCGAAGTCGTTGCCGAGCAC
>JRHI01001484.1_pt1 | contig 19515 bp, 20 predicted proteins | sample 215371 | NCBI WGS metagenome assembly JRHI01 (sample SAMN02929681, study PRJNA255918) | sediment metagenome | biome: cave system; feature: Ice Cave; material: Sediment; isolation source: sediment from deep within a dark volcanic ice cave with no known source of... ...
GGGTCATGGTCCGGGATCGTACCCCCGGCTCACCTCAACTTCGCGGTCTCGTCGAGGACACTCATACCAGCCTCAGCTTCGCGCTGGGGTCATCCCCATGACCGAGCCAGCTGCGTCATTCGAAGCGCCGACTGGCCTCGACCTGAGTTCTGCCACATCCGTGCTTTGGTCCTCATGCCCGGCGCACCCCTGGGCGTCATCGACGTCCTCGACCACCTGGCGGTGGAGCCCTTCGCCAAGGACGGGCGGCGGGCAGGTTTGACCAGCGCCGGGCGGGGGTAGCGTGACGGGTAACTGGACCGACTGCTTCACAGGAGGTGGTTGAGATGGCGCTGATCCGTTGGAACCCGACCTCGGAGCTGATGAGCCTCCACTCGGAGATGGACCGGATCTTCAACGACATCTGGCAGGGGTACGCCCAGACGCCACGAGCCAACGGCAACGGCGGGGGTACCGCCGCCTTGCTGCCGCTCGACGTCGAGCGCACCGACACCGCGGTGGTGGTGCACGCCCCCGTGCCCGGCTTCGCACCCGAGGAGGTGGCGGTGACCGTGGACGCCGGCGTGGTCACCATCGAGGCGCAGCACCAGCAGCAGGCGGAGCAGAAGGACCGCAGCTGGATCCGGCAGGAGACGTTCACCGGGCGGCTCTACCGTCAGATCGCCCTCGGGGAGGGCGTGAACGGTGAGCAGGCTCAGGCGACCTTCCAGAACGGCGTCCTGAGCGTGACCCTTCCGCTGAACCAGCGCCCCGCGCCCAAGAAGATCCCGGTGGTCCTCGATGCGCCCCGTCTGGAGGACCAGGCTCCGGCGCAGACCTGAGGGCCTCAGGAGGTGGGCGCGACGCGTCGGGCCGCAGGTGCGGCGCGGACGGAGTACATCCGGACACACTCCGGCGCCAGCGCTCGTGATCCAGCGGAGGATGCGCAGGGGGTTTACGGGGCAGCAGCGCTGGGTTAAAACGCAACTGCCAACTCGGAGTCACGAGCTCAACAAGGAGGAACAGTGGCGATGGTTCTCCAGGTTGATCCGACCGTGAGGGTCTATCGGGGTGACAGGGTCGCCCTCGGGGAGGCACCCGGCTAAGGTCTCCCCGAGGGCTCGCCCGTTGGGGCGGTGACACGTCTTTCGCCTCGAGCCATGCTGTTGATGAACCGAGGGCGTCCTGCCTGTTACAAGGCGACGTGTCACCGCCCGTCCTCAGGAGTCGAGAGATCGGACCGGAGGTGCGGGCCGCCGATTCGCTACACTATCGACGGGGCCAGCCGGAACGCTGTCTGAGCCCGGCGATGGGCTTACGTTCGTTTCCTGGTGTTGATCAGCCCGGCGATGGGCTGTGGTTCGTTCCGCGTTTGGTAGTTCATCCGGCTGGCCCTTTTCCCGGCTGAGCCGAGATGCACGCAGAAATAGGTAATAGCGGCCCCGGCGACCGCCAGCGAAGGCACTGTCGCACGAACGGAGCCAGGCAACGCGTCGATGCTGCCGGAGTCTCCTGCCATGGCCTGCTCCACCCGCCCCGCCGCCTTCCGCCGCTTCCACTTCCCGCCCGACGTCATCGTCCTCCGGGGGTTCCGGGGTGGTCCCATGACTGGCAACCGGCTGGTCCCATCTATGTGGCAACACAAGCCGCCAGGTGGTCCCATGCTCGTGGCAAGCGACACCAACGAGGGACGCGTGTCGCTTGCGTTCCTGTCGCTCCTCTTTGGGTCGTCCGGCGACAGGTCGCCACCTCCTCCCCGATCAGCGACCGCCGCCTGCCCACATGCCTCGGTTCGATGAGTTCGCCCGCTCGTGCTATGACCGGCTAATTGAACCCGTGAGGCCTCGATGGCGGCCAGCTTGCGCAGGGCCGTGGGAGTGCTTCTCGGTGGGCAGATTGAGGATCTCGTCGGCGGGATAGAGGTTGGGTTGACGTTCACAGCGGCGGCGGTAGGCCATGCGGCTGACCTCGACCTCCCCGAAGATGGTCGTCAGCGCCCGCTGATGACCCCGCTCGACACTGCCGTGGCGGACGCCCTCGGCATCCACCACCTCCACCCGCGGCTCCCGTTGGGTGCGCAGGTCGAGATGGTCCTGGAGGAGCTGGCGGATCAGCGCCCGGCCCTCGACGTCGAGCAGCTGCTCCAGCTCACCGTGGGAGAGGGCGGCGGTCTCCTCGCTGTCCACGACCCGCAGTATCCGCTCGAATGCGGCGTGGCTGCCGGCGAAGGGAGAGCGGCTGGCGGTGGGCAGGGGGACGATCACGACCGGCGCTCCCTGGGGGCCAGCGCGCTGGTCAGCTCTGCCAGCCCCTGGTCGGCCTTGGCCCCCAGGCGCGCCTTCTCGGCCTGGTAGCGCTCGAGGGCGCACCGCACGGGTTCGATGGCGTCCGCGGGAAGCATGATGAAGCGGGTGCGGCCGCCCTGGGAGTAGCTCAGCACGGTGGACACGTGCAGGGAGACGCCGTCGCTGCAGTGGCAGGTGGGCCCGCCGCACCGGCGCCGGTGGATGACCACCGAGCCGCGGAGCAGGCGTGGGATCGGAGGACGAGTGGGACGTGTCATGGAGCCCCCTACTGCCAGCCCTTACGCTGGCAGTACCCTATCACACCACGGCGTCGAATCGCACCTCAATGGCGGCCTCCCCAGCAGACGATTCAGTCACTCCAGGCAAGCCGCACCCAAATCACTCTCGACGGGACGTTTCACGTAGCGCCCGCCAGGTGTCCTCCGCGCAACGTGCCCACGAGAGAGGGGGGGGTTCCGTCAGGGTCGGCGACGTAGCCCCGAGTTCCTCGACCAGAGCTGACGCGAAACCGTGCACATCTTCAGGATCCACGAACGTTATTCCGACCAGCGGAAACTCACGCAGGGACGGTAGGTCACTGCAAATCACCGGTACTCCGCGAACCAGAGCCTCGATGGGGGGCAATCCGAAACCCTCATACCGACTGGTGAACAGCAAGACGTCCGCCGAGCGATACGCATCCTCGAGGTCGGTATCGTCGAGTCGGTGACCGACGTGAACCACCACTCCGGACGCAGACGGTATGACCTGTCGCCGAAAGGGACCCGCGTCGCCCCCGACAAGAACAAGGTCGATCTGCCGCCCTAGAACCCTTGCAGCTTCGCTGCATGCCGAGAGTGCGACCGGAAGGCCCTTTCTCTGCTGAAGACTTCCCACCCAGAGTACTTGCGAGCGGGGACCCTCTCGAAGCGATCGGCCTCCCAGTCGGCCTGCCGTCTTGCCCGGACCGCAGCGAATGACGGTGACGGTACTGGATGGACAGAGCGAACGGATGTCCTCGGCGACGGCGGTCGAGTGGCACGCGAGGCTGAGCCGAAGCCTTCGGTAACCTGCGAAAAGGCTGCCATGAAGGGCGCGATATGGCCAGCGGTACGCCTGGGGAAAGTGCCGCCACGCGAGGTCGTGCACGAAGACGAGCTGCCGAGGCCACCTCAGCGAGCCAACGTTCATTGGAGAATAGAGTACCGCGCCGGGATACTGGCGCATAAGTCTCGGCAGGCTGACCTGAATTGCGAGGTGCCGAGCCCGCGGAGCTAGGCCGTCAGCACTTACAGACAGGAGGCGCCCCGCGAGCTCTGATGGCGCGATGGCATCGAGCATGGGCGGCGTCCCGTCCACTGCCACTACAAGCTGTGCGTCCTGCGGCTCGGTGGCAATGAGGTGCGGCAACAGCTCGAGGGCATAGCGCTGCACGCCTGTGATGGGACGCGATGCCCCGAGAAGGTTCATGACAACTGTCAGCATGTTCGCTTCTCTCCGGCGTGGACACACGGTCCACACCTCCCAGGGTCCGAGCGGGTGTCACGACGGTTCAACGCCTGGTCATGCGGACGGCTTCTGAGCAACGACGACGATCTGGGGCCCGAGTGTCGGTCGCAGACGAGCCATGAGTGCGAGCGCGCGCTTCACCACACGTGCGGCACCGCCCCGACCGACGTCAATGTGGAAGTGCTGGGACTCGCGGACCACCACCCGAAGCCCCGCGTACTGCAGGAGTTCGTCCATCTCGGCGAACGTGTACTCGCGAGCGTGACGGGCATGGGGGACGCCCCCTATCCAGTCCCGTAGTGGAGAGCCCGTGCTCCGTCCGGCGAGCGCTCGGAGCCGAGTCATCAGATACGCCGCGTTCGGGGTCGTCAGATACAGCCGACCGCCCGGCCTGAGGATCCGTGCACTCTCCTGAAGGGAACGGGCGGGGTAGTCACGAAGGTGCTCGTAGACCTCGGTCATGATCACAGCGTCGAAGGTGCTGTCCGGCAGAGGGTACGGAACCATTTCCAAGTTCCATGTGATGGTCTCGACACCAGCGTCTGCGAGCAGCCGGTCCATACGGCCCTCTTCGCCGGAGCCCCAGGCGTCCTTGCTCTCGCCAAGGTCCACGCTTGTCGCCTGGTAGCCTTGCCGAGCCAGGGAAGCTATCTGGTCACCTGGAGCCGAACCCAACTCGATGATCTTCGCGGGCGGTGGGTGGTCGGCGCGCAGCAGCATCGCGATGTAGTCATAGCGAGCCTGCCCGTCGATGCTGAGATTCGCCATGCTAGCCTCGCACGCTGGCGTCGATCGACCCGGTCGAACCGGTCGCGGCGCGGTTCACGTATCGGTCCGCCGCGCGTGCTGCGAGTGGCAGGCAGAAGAGCTGGCCTCGACCGCACCAGCGTGCTTCGAAAGTCGCGAACGTCGCTTTCCCACCGGCCGTTCGTCAACCACTATGAGTAGAGGCGCTCGAGGAGGAGTACCTCGGCGAATTGTTCGCCAAGAAGCCTGACGGTACGAGAGTCGAGTCTTGGGCCAGTAAGCGCGTCACCGCGCTAAGCTTGCGCTCGTGAACGTTCTCGATCATGCGGAAGTCACTGTAACAGGTTTGACCAGAAAGGGCGTCCTGGGCGGAGGCAGCGTGGGGCGGTGCTGGTGAGGACGATGGATGCTCCCATCAACGATCGCGGGCACGGCGCTGGGTCGTGCAGCGGACTCACGGCGTGGCACAACGTGAGGCTGGTCTCGTGCACGGACCGCCGGCCGCCTGTGACCGTGTTCCATGTCGCCCGCGGCAGGCCTGGGGACGCCGTCACTTGTATACTCTGAATACGATGGAGCGCGCACACTTGTAGGCTTCTCCGCTGCGACGGTCAGCGCGTCTCCTCCGGACCGTATGGGTAAGTGCAGGAACGACCATCCGCTTCTTCTTCCGCTCCTTCCGCTGGGCTTTACGACACCTCACGTGCGCGGCGCTGTGATCGTCTGCGGTTCCTTTGGCCGGCCTCATGGCCTGCATGTGGAAGGGCGCGAGGTGGCCTCAAGTCACTCACCCGCACGCTCGTTGTGCTGCGAGCACCCGGCGAGCTACCTGGGCAGTCGAGGGCCTCGAGCCGCGGGTCGTGTTCCACGAGTCGCGTCCGTTTCCCAGAGGCACACGTCTCGCGCCCGGCCTCGACGATGCGATGAGGCTCGGGTCATCCGCCCGGTGGAGGTCCTCGCGCTTGGCAGGACCAGTGCTGCATGACAGAAGTGGTACGAGGGTGTTCGGCATCTCGCCCCTGACATTGTCGCGCGTCTGGCGAGGACGGCAGAGCATTCTCCATGTCCTCCTTGTGTTCGCGGCGCTGGTGGTGGCGGTCACCGACGGTGCCGTGGCAGCGGCAGCCCCGGCGTTGGCGGTGGCTCTGCCGTCGGTGTGTCTCTCGGCCGCGCTCCTCGTCAGCGGACGGCCGTTGTTCGCCATCGTCGCCGTTCCCGCCGTCTGGGCCGGGGAGCGTCTGGAGCCACTGAACGACGTGGTCAGCATCAGCGATGCAGCACTGGTGGTCGGCGGCTTCGTGCCCATGCTGCTCCTGGAGTGGCGGCGCAGCGCACTGCGCGGCGCGATGTGGTCGCTGTCCGCGTTTGAGACCCTGACGCTCCTGGCCGTCGTCCATGCCCCGTCCCTGGCCGGGGCCGCCGAGTGGGCACATCGTCTCTTCCTGGTGTCTTTCAGCCTGGTCATCGGGGCGTATCTCGTGCAGAGCGGCCACCTCCGCACCGCCGTGCGCCTCTTCCTGACCGTCAGCACCGTGCTCGCCGTGGTGGCGGTGGCGACCGCGGTGGCCACACGACTGGGGCCTGCGTATCCGCTGGGCCTGCACAAGAACTATGCAGGAAGCCTGCTCGCCTCCGCCATCCTGGTTGCCTACGCGGTTCCGACGCGGTACGGCCTCGCCAGCGTGAGGCGACCGCTTATCGTCCTCCTGATCCTGGGGCTGATCGCCACCCAGTCGCACGGCGCGGTGATTGGCCTGGTCGTCGGGCTGGTCGTCCACACCCTGATGGTTCGCCGGTTCTCGACGCGGCAGATCGTGGCCATGGTGATGGGCGTGGTGATGGGCGTGGTGCTGATGACACTGGTGGGCCTGCAGTTCCTGCCTGCGCCGGACACGAACTCGATCGTCGTGTCGAAGTTCGGTCCAATCGCCACTCGTGTGCAGTTTCAGCAGCAGGCTCTCGACATCTGGCAGAGTTCGCCCGTCCTCGGGGCGGGAATCCGATTCTTCAGCACCGGTCACTTCACCCTGCAGTCGGATCCTCACAATGTGGTGGTGCTGACGCTCGCCGAGTCTGGGGTGGTGGGACTGCTTGCTCTCGCCGTGCTCCTGTGCGGCGCAGGGACCACCCTGAGGCGTCACGGAGGCGTGCTGGTGCCGCTGGCCATGGCGCTTCTGGTCGCACGCTTCACCCACGGCCTCTTCGACGTGTACTGGGTGCACGGCAGCCAGGCCCTTCCCTGGATCATGGTGGGGGCGGCGCTCGCCTGGCGTCGTGAGAGCGAGGGGGTGGCGGCCGCTACGGACGCGTCGTGAGCACCGAGCGGTAGAGGCTCTCGGTCCGCTCCGCCATGCGCTCGGAGGTGAAGAGCTCGGCGAAGCGCCGCCGTCCCGCCTCGCCATACCGCTGCGCGCGCTCGGGGTCGGTGAGCAGGTCACGAAGGGCAGCGGCCAGGGCGGAGATGTCGCCAGCGGGCACGAGGGCACCCGTCTCACCGTCGACGACGATCTCGGGAAGCGCTCCGGCGGCGAAGCCGACCACGGGCCTGCCCGCCCGCATCGCCTCGATGACCACCAGGCCGAAGGGTTCGGCGCGACTCGGGAGGGCGAGCACGCTGGCGTCGCGCAGGAGCTCGGTGGTGTCCGCGACGAAGCCGAGGAACCGCACCTGGCCGCCTATGTCGGCGGCCAGCCGCCGCAGTGCCGCCTCGTCGGGTCCCGTGCCGGCGATCCACAGATCGCAGTCGATTCCCACCTGAGCGACCGCCCGGATGAGGGCATCGACCTGCTTCTCGGGGGACAGCCTGCCGATGTAGAGGATCATCGGCCGGGTGGGCGGTGCCGTGGGCTGCGCGCCGGTGGGCAGGCAGGCGACGCCGTTCCAGATCATGTGCACGGGAGGGCCGCCGGGTCCGTGGGCCTCATGGACGGCTGCCTCGACCGCGCCGGACACCGCGATCACGGCCGTAGCGCGGCGGAGGACGGTGCGGTACACGGCCCGTCGCATCCGCCACCCCCGGCGCGTGGCGTGGCGGGATACGACGAAGTGGGTTGTGGTCACGGTGGGAATGAGGGCCAGGCGTCCCGCTCCGATGGCGGCGATGCTGCCGTCACCGAGGTGTCCATGGATGACGTCCACGCGATCGCGCCGGGCACGGCGGGCAAGGATGGGAATGATCAGCGGCGATGGAACGGAGGGGAGCGGGCAGAGCTCGGCGACCTCACCGTACAGGGAGCGAAGCTCGGGGCCGATGTCGGCGCGCACCGCAACCATGGTCCGCCACCCTCGGGACCGCAGCGTCCTGCACAGCTCGGCCACATGGCGTTCGGTCCCATGGAGCTCGCTCGAGAGGATCACCTGCAGCACCGCCGGTGGGCGCCCGTTGACGCGCCGGCGGTAGTGGCTGGCCACGTCGCGCCACTCTCCACGGGCGGAGGGGTCGCCTCCGGTGAGCCGTGCCGCCGCCACCGTCCACCCCACCCGGCCGGCGGCCCCCAGACGCAGGGCCTGCGCGGCGCAGGCGGTGCCGAGCCGGGAGAAATGGAGATCTCGGAAACGGTCGCCGCCCTCGAGCACTCGGAGGGAGCGGAACTGTGAGGTGCTGCTCGCACCCCCCACGTGCCGCGCATGGGCCCGGTGGACAACCGCGATGCGCGCACCCAGACGGCGGGCGCGGTAGCAGTACTCGGCGTCCTCCCCGTAGAGCCAGAAGTTCTCGTCGAGGCCCCCGAGGCGGTCGAAGACTGAGCGCCGCAGCACGGCCGCGGTGAAGGGCACGAAGGCCTCGCCGACGTCGTCGAAGCCGTCACAGCAACGGCGGCGCACCCGATAGGCCCGCCCCAGGCCGACAAGGGCCCCGACGGTGGTGCGCCACGGGGTGGGGAACGACCACGAATCCGGCTGGGGAACGCCCGCGGAGTCGATCAGGTGCGCGCCGGCCACGGCGACGGCGGCATGATCCCGCAGGACCCCCACCATGCTGGACACGCTCCCCGGAGCCAGCACGGCGTCGGGGTTGAGCAGGAGGAGGTCCAGCCCGGGCATGAGTGCGGCGGCGCGGTTGACGGCTGCGGCGAAGCCCAGGTTCTCGGGGCACGCGGTCACCTCGGCCAGCGGGGCACGGTCCCTGGCCATGGCGACGCTGCCGTCGGTGGACGCGTTGTCCCAGACCACCGTCCGCAGCGGTGGTGCGCTGCCAGCCTCGAGCAAAGCCGACAGGCAGCTGCCGATGTGCTCCGCGCTCTGGTGGGTGATGACGATCACCCCGAGGCTCACCGCGTCACTCACCTGGAACCAGTGCCCGGATCAGGCCGGACATGACCGCCGCCCGTGCCGACCAGTCGGCGCCGCGTGCGACGGCGCGGCGGCGCTCGGCATTGGCCTGCTGGGCTACGCAGGCCTCGCGAAGGGTGCCCGGCACCGGCCAGGGGATGACGAGGTCGGGATATCGCTCGAACCCGGCGGTCGCGGTGGCGACGACCGGGAGACCGGTGGCGAAGTACTCGTAGAGCTTGAGTGCGTCCGAGGTGCGGTTCGCGGGTTCGTCGGTGCGGTAGGGCGCGACCAGCAGGTCGCAGCCGAGCAGCAGCTCGGGCACCGCGGCATGATCGATGATCCCGAGACTGGTGGCACCCGCGGGCGGCGTCCCCGGGCCGGCCACGACCAGGTCCAGCCCGGGCACCCGGGCGATCTCCTCCAGCACCGCGTAGTCGATGCGAATGGGATCCAGGGACCCCACATAGCCGGCGCGGAGCGTGTCGCCATGCGGACGCGGCGTCGCCGCACGGAAGGCGGTGAGGTCGACGCCGTTGGGCACCAGCTGGGCGTCGGGCCGCGTCTGCCCCCGCATCCCCTCCGACACCACCACGACCACATTCGCGCTTCTCACGAGAGCCGCGTCGAGGCGCCTGACCGCCTCCCTCGCCGCGGGATCGGTTTCCATCGCGGGCCAGTCGTCGGTCCGGTCGTAGACGACCGGCGCGTTGATGGCGCGTGTCACCGGCTGGTGATACGCGTGGGTCGCCCAGGTGACGAGGGGAGCACCGGCGGTGATCCGGCGGAGAGCGCGGGCGGCGAGCCGTGCATGCAGCCACCGTCCCGCCGGCCAGCGGAAGGGAAGCGGCTTCGGAGTGGTCACGACGGTGACTCCGTCCACGGTGCGCCGACGGGTTCGGACACCGGGGGGCGAGGGCTCGACGAAGACGGTTCCGGGGATGCGCGAGGCCAGCTGCTGATTGCGGCGCCACACCTGATCCCAGGGCTCGAGACTGAGAAGCACCGGTCGCACCGGCACGCTGCGTGCGGCGGCGACCGATCCCACCGCGGGCCTGCTGGAGGCGGACGTGCTCATGATCGCGTCACGCAGCCTGCGCCATGGCGGTGCGATAGACGCCGGCCATGCGCTCGGCCACGCGCGCCCAGCTGAAGCGTGCGCCGGCACGCGCCCGACCGGCGGCCGCCAGGTGACGGCCGTCCCGCAGCGCTGCATCGATGGCCCGGTGCAGGGCCGGCACGTCGCCCTCGGCGACGAGGGTCCCGGCGTCGCCGACCACCTCGGGGAGCGAGCCGCTGGCATACGCGACCACGGGAACTCCGGCCGCCATCGCCTCGGCGACCATCCTGCCGAACTGCTCCTTCCAGGTCGAGGTGGTGCGTGAGGGGGCCACCAGGACGGCCATCTCCGACAGCGCCGCGCACAGTTCGTCGACCGAGCGGGCCTGGCGCACCTCCGCGCCCGCGCTCTCGATCTCGCCGCGCAGAGGCCCGTCGCCGATGCACAGCAGCCGGGGGCCGAGCCTCAGCAGGTCCCGAAGACCCTTCTCGTCGACCAGGCGCCCAATGAATCCCACCCTGTCGCCGGTGGGCTGCACCTCGAAGATGGCGTCGTCGACCCCGATGGGCACCACCTCCACGCGCCCGCGAAAGCCGCGCTGGCGCAGCACCTCGCCCGCCTCGCTGCTGCACGGATAGCAGGCCGTGGTGCGGCGCAGCACCCATCGCTGCATCGCAGCAATGGGCGGCGGGAGCGGCTTGAGGAGATTCTGAGCAGCGTACATCACCAGCGGCCGTCCCGCCGCAGCCCACGCTCCCTGTGCACCGCTGGGAAAGTAGGGCTCCTCGTGAATGTCGACGACGTCGGGGGCGAACTCCCTGATCGCCCTGCCGATGACCCGTGGATGCCAGAGATGGAAGGGGACGCTGCCCGAGTTGAGCAGCGGGGAGCGCCACGAGCGCAGCTCGGGTTCGACGGGCGCCACGACCCAGTCGGCGCCGTATCTCTCGGGGAGCACCAGGCCCACCTCGACGCCCAGCCGCTGGAGCGCCAGCTCTCGCTGGCGATGACGGGGATCATTGCCGCCCGGGTAGATTCGAAGCACGCGTATGGTCGACCCGCCGGCTACTGCAATCGCTTCCTGTGCCGGGCTGCGTCCAGCGTCTGCGCGAGCTGCCCTCGGAAACTGCCCTGGTCGCTGGCTTGACGTCACTCATCGCCCCCCGCGGCGGCGCTGCCGACCAGCGGGGTGAACGACGCTGCGGGATCGAGCGCCGGACCCGAGCTGTCCGCCGTACCCAACGGGACCATGTCGCCGATCGGACCGGTGCTCCCCCGAGGGCTCCGGTACTCTCCGTAGTAGCTCTGAAGGTTCGCGTGCCGGGCGGGTACCTTGTTGAGAACGACGCCGAGCACCTTCGCCCCGACCCGGCGCAGGGCGTCGACCGTGGCGCGCACCTGGCGGGCGTTGGTGCGTCCGGCCTCGATCGCGATGATCGACCTGGCGGCCTTCGAGGCGAGCCCGAGGGCGTCTGTGACCACGCCGATCGGTGCGGTATCGATGACGACGAGGTCGTGCACCTCCGTCATGCGCTGGACCAGCTCGCCAGCCTGACGGGAGGCGAGCAGCTCTGCGAGATTGGGAGGGATCGTTCCCGACGGCAGCAGCCCGAGATTCGGGACCGCGGTGGGGAGCTCCCACAGCTGTGGCGGCGTGCCACGACTGGTTAGCAGCAGCATCTCGGACATTCCCGGCGCGATGGGATGGCCGAAGATCCGGTGCTGATCGGGATGCCGAAGGTCGGCGTCCACGAGCAGGACCTGGTCGCCGGTTGCGGCCACGACCGCCGCGACATTCACCGCCGTCCGACTCTTCCCCTCGGATGGCTGTGCCGAGGTCACCAGGATGCTCGACAGTTTGCGATCGAGAGCACACCGGTGCGCAGACGGCGGTAGGCTTCCCCGGCACCGTCGGCACGACGCTCTGCGGCAGCGCCGCCCCGCCGTCGACCGATGTCGTAGCGGGGGATGACCGCAAGCGTGGTCAGCCCGAGCTTCTGGCAGACGTCCTCCTCGGTGAGCAGACCCTGATCGAGAAACCGAAGAAGCACAGCCAGCCCGACGCCGATGAGCAGGCCGGCGAGACCACCGACAGCGGTGTTGACCAGCACTCTCGGTGAGCTGGGCGCCGTGGGCAGGATCCCGGGCGAGGCGACGCTCACGCTGTCAGGTCCTGGGTGAGCTGCGAGCGAAGCGTGCCGTTCTCGACGGTCAGCTGCCCGAGCAGTGCCAGGTTGGCCCTGACCTGAGCCTCGAGTGCGGCGGTGTCGCGGTGCTGAGCACCCTGTACGGCGAGATCCGCCTGCTCGGCCCTCAGCGCCTCCCCCAGTGTGGCGATCTGCCCGGTCAGGGCGGCGACAGCCTGGGCCGCACGATCCTGATTGGTCCTGCTCACGTCGGCGACGAAGTCCGACATCAGCGTGTTCACCAGTGCCATGGCCAGTTGAGGGCTCTGATCACTGACCGAACGCTCAGCGTCGGTGGTGATCACCTGGTTGGGTGACAGGGTGAAGGCATTGACGGACGGACGTGACCCGCCAGCCGGGCGCTGCCCCGGACCTACGAGTCGACCGGCAGCCTTCTCATCGTGGCGGCGGGCGGCCCCCGCGGCCAGGACGCTGAGCACTGTGACCGGCAGCGTGCAGCGACGCATGACCTTGATCACGTGCTGTGGTTCCACGGTACTCCCCTGGTGTGGCGCTCAGACGCCGGTGGCCGCAACCGGTCGCTGCCGACCCACTTCGTGCTCGAGGTGGGGACGTGCGCCGATCACATGCAGGATGCTTGGAGTCGCCCGCGAGTCGTCACGGACGGGTCACCTCCGACCTCGGGCCGCCGATTGGCAGCCATGCATCAACGTGGCTGGCGCCTCCGTTGGCCGCCCAGTCGGCGGGCCCGCTCTCGGGCAGGTCCGATGAGTAGGTCGAGTAGTAGTAGCCGATGTGGCGGCTCCGCTTGGCCTTGTTCAGGACGACGCCCACGACATTGGCTCCAACGCCGCGCAGAGCCGCGATCGCCTCCTCCGCCAGTCGAGCATTGGTCTTCCCCGCCTCGACGACGAGGACCGTCCCGGACGCCGCGGCGGCGAGACTGAGCGCGTCGGTCACGAGCTGAGAGGGCGGCGTGTCGATGACCACGAGGTCATGCAGCCGTTCGAGCAACCTCACCAGGCTCGCCGTGTGCTTGGAGGCGAGGAGCTCGGCCGGGTTGGGGGGAATCGTTCCCGACGGGATCATCGACAGGTTCGGGAATCGGGTCGAGCGGCTGCCGTTGAGGTCGGACGGCTGAGAGCGAGATGCTTTGAGCAGCAGCTCCGACATACCGGGCTGCAGCGGCACGTCGAAGAGACGGTGCTGGTTGGGGCGGCGCATGTCGGCGTCGACGATGAGGACACTCTGGCCGGCTGCGGCCGTCACCCCTGCGAGGTTCGCCGCGGTCCGCGACTTTCCCTCACCGGCCCGCGCCGAGGTGATGACGATACTCTTGAGGGGGGCATCAACCGAACTGAAGAGCAGGTTGGTGCGCAGCCGCCGGTAGGCCTCGGCGGAGGCGTTGGCCCATTTGTCTGCTTTGGCGTCGCCATTCCCGTCGCGTAGGTCGGGCCGGTATGTCGGCACCATGCCGAGGGTCGGAAGGTTGAGCCTCAGGCGCACGTCGTCCTCGGTGCGCAGGCCCTGATCGAGATACTCGAGCAGCACGGCCAACGCGAGTCCGGTGAGCAGACCAGCCAGGGCGCCCACAGCCGCAAGAATGCTCTTGCTCGCTCCCACGGGGGACGTGGGAATCGATGCGGGCGAGGAGATCTGGATGGCGGGCGCCTGCTGCTGTGCCGTATCGAGGGCACGCAGACGCTCGGCGGCCTGCAGGATCTGGGCGTTGTCACTGTCGACCGCGTTCTGCAGGGCGGCTGCGTCCGGCCCTTTTCGCGCCGCTGCCTGCGCGGCCTGGTCGTCACTCAGCTGTTGCCGCAGCTTGGTGAGGTCGCTCTGGAGTCGTGCGCGCCCCGTATCCGAGGCGACGGTGCTCTGGTGGGTGCTGGTGGCGATGAAGGCGTTCATCACTCCGTCACCGATGCGAGCGGCGCGAGCTGGATCGTTGTCCTTGACTTTGACGTCGATCAACTCGGTGAGGGGCTCGGGGACGACCTGGATCCGGCTGGCGAGTTCAGCCGGGCTCTCACGAAGTTTCTGCTCCTTGATGACCTGCTGCAGCAGCGGGGTCTGGGTGAGCAGCGCCGCGTCCGTGTTGATGATCTGATCGGGGGTGACGCTGAGCGCCGAGGCCTCGACCTGCCCAAGGACCAGCAGCCGCCCCACCGCCTCGTAGACCGGCCTCTGGGTGCCGGCGACGAAGTAGGCGACGATGGCGCCGATGAGGGCGAGTGCCAGCACCGGTGCGGCCCACCGCAGGACGATTTTACGGAGTTGCTGAGGATGCATATGCAGGAGGGCCTGCCTACCGCGGCGAGACGCGCGCGCGCGTCTCCAGATCTTGAGCCATCGTCGCTAACAAATCTGTAATATGCATATGGTAGCAGATGGGCGCCGGACCCTCATGCCACCGATGCCAACACAGCGGCGGGTGATGCCCGAGAAGTCCCTGCCATCTCCTGAATGGTGCCCACGCGTGAGCAGTTCGATGACGGTCTCGGTCACTTTGCGGTGATCGGCCTGGTCGCCGCACCTACCGCGCCGTTCGCAACTCGGAGCAACGTCGCGGCAACGATCGCTCAACGAGACAACGATCGTGCGCGGCGATGTGACGACGTCCGCCCAGGGCACACGCTGACGGGCCAGGGGGTCCCTCGAACGGATAGACAGGAGGCCATGACGACCCGGCACCAGCGTGCCGATCAAGCTCACAGCAAATTCAGGCAACCCGCGGGAGACCACCCCTGATGCCAAGGTTCCACACAGGTCCAACCGCCATCGCCCGACTCGGGGTGGCCGCCACCCTGGCCGCCGGCGCGGCGCTGGGCAGCGTGGGCATGGTCGCCGCCTACCCCGCTCCTGCCAGCGGCGCGACCCTCAGCTCCAGCTGCGGCACGGTCGCTCCCGGCGGCAGCTGCGCCATCACCCTCACCCTGGTCGACGGGAGCAATCACCCCGTGAACGCCGCTCCGATCACGTTCTCCCTCAGCGGTCTCAGCACCGGCTCGGTGACCGGCAGCGGGACCACGAACACCAGCGGCGTGGCGTCGAGCACGTTCACCGCCGGCACCAGCGCCGACTGCGGCAGGACCGGCACCATCACCGGCACCTCCGGCAGCGCGTCGGCTCAGACCCAGATCGCCGTCACCTGCCCCAGCGGCGGCCCGGTCGGCGGACTCCTCCACAACCCGCTCCAGACGCTCGCCACCACCGTCACCGGTGGCATCCTCACCGGCCTGGCGGGCGGCTCCACCTACACCCTCACGGTGCCGCAGGGTTCGCTTCCGACCGGAACCCATGTGGACCTCCTCAGCCCCAGCAACGCCGATCTCATCGCGCTCAAGGCGCTGCTGAACCCCGGCACCTCACTTGCGGCGACCTTCGGCATCGTGTGGCCCGCGAACGTCACCGCGAGCTCGCCGGTCACCCTCCTCATCCACAACGCGGCCTTCCACGCCGGAGACCGCATCGACAAGCTCGTCAACGGCAGCCTGCAGCTCTACCCGAACTCCTCGGTGAGCGAGGGTGCAGCCAGCATCACCTTCAGCAACGACCCCGTCTTCGCGGTGGTGTCTCCGACCGCGTCGGTCCCGGGTGGCCTCGGCAACCTGGGTTCCGGTGCCTCGCCCTCGCACCCCACTGGGCTGCTCGCCATCGCGGCCGGCACCGCGCTCCTCCTGGCCCTTGTGACGGTGCCGGTCCTGCGCCGCCGCCAGTCCGTCTGATGCGGCCGGGGCCCTTGCCTCGGCTCCTCGCCGCCGCCCTTCTGGCGGCGGCCACCGTGTCCGCGTGCGGGAGCGGGTCATCGTCCGGATCGGCACCCGGCCACACGGCCCGGACCACGGGCCGGACCGCGTCCACCGCTCCGACCACCCCTGCGCCGCTGCCGGGCAGCGGGGTGATCCCCATCCATCTCGCACTGCCGAGCATCGGCGTCTCCGCGACCGTCGCGGTCCTGGGGGAGACCCCTGACGGCGATCTGCAGGCGCCCCCGGACTGGGACACCGTCGGCTGGTTCTCACCCGGCTTCCGTCCCGGCGCTCCGGGGCACGCGGTGCTCAACGGTCATCTCGACACCAACCTGGCCAGCCGCCCCATCGCGGTGTTCTGGGACCTGAGGAAGCTTCAGCCCGGTGACGCCGTGATCCTCGATGGTGCAGGTGGGAGTACCCTCCACTTCACGGTGACCACCCTCGACTACTACCGTGCGGAGAACGCACCGCTGAACCAGATCTTCGGACCATCGACCGAGAGCATCGTCGAGCTGGTCACCTGCGCCGGGACCTGGCGCGGCGCGAAGCTCGGATACAGCCAGCGGCTCGTCGTGACCGCCACCCTGAACCACCCATGAGCATCTTCCGCCGCCCTCGCCCCGTCGACGCCAGCGAGGTGATGCCATCTCTGCTGGTGGGCAGCGCCCCCGATGCCTCGCAGTGCGCGGAGCTCAGCCGTCGCGGCGTCACCGTCGTCGTCGACCTCCGTGCCGAGGTGGCGAACGAGGGACACTGGCCCGCATCCGTGCGCGTCCGCCGGATGCCCGTGGTGGACCATCGCGCCCCGGATGCCGACCACCTCGTCGAGCTCGCCCGGTGGGTGGTCGAGGCGATGGGGCAGGGCGACGTCGTCCTCATCCACTGCCATGCCGGCATGGGTCGCGCTGCCACCGCCGGGTGCGCGGTGCTCATGGAGATGGGCTACGGCCTCACCGACGCATACCGGACGCTGCGTGAGGCTCGGCCAATCATCGCCCCGACCGATCCGCAGATCGCCCTGCTGCGCCGCATCGACCAGGCGCGGCAGCCGGCCGCGGGCTGACGGCTCCCGCTACGCGCCGGCCTTCGCCGGGACCGGGTGGTAGTTCCTCCGGTAGAACTCCCAGTACTCGCCGCTCTTCAGCGGTCGCCACCACGCCTCGTTCTCCCGGTACCAGGTGACCGTCTCGCGCATCGCGTCTGCGAAGGCGATCTGGGGCGCCCAACCGAGCGCCCGCAGCCGGCTCGTGTCCACCGCGTACCGCCGGTCGTGGCCGGCCCGGTCACGGACGAACTGCTTGAGACTGGCCGGCCGCTGCAGCAGCTCCAGCACGGTGTCGGCGACGATCACCCCGTTGGTCTCGCCTCCCGCGCCCACGTTGTAGTCACATCCGGGGTCTCCCCGCCGCAGGGCCGTGTCGATGCCCCGGCAGTGGTCCCTCACGTGGATGTAGTCGCGCACCGCGGAGCCGTCCCCGTAGATCGGGACCGGAAGATCATCGATGGCGTTGGTGATGAACAGCGGGATGATCTTCTCCGGGAACTGGTACGGCCCGAAGGTGTTGGATCCGCGGGTCACGATGGCCGGGAAGTCATAGGAGGCCCGGTAGGCGCCGACCAGCATCTCTCCCCCGGCCTTGCTCGCGGAGTAGGGGCTGCGCGGTCGCAGGGCATGGCCCTCGCGGCTGTGGCCGGACGCGATGTCGCCGTACACCTCGTCGGTGCTCACCTGGAGGAAGGTCTGGTGCCCTGCGGCACGAGCCGCCTCGAGGAGGACATAGGTGCCGTAGACGTCGGTCTGGATGAACTGGCCCGGCGCCTCCAGCGAGCGGTCGACGTGCGACTCGGCCGCGAAGTTGACGATGACGTCCACCTCCGGAGCCAGCCGCCCGACCAGTGCCGCGTCGGCGATGTCGCCCTGGACGAAGCGGAAGCGCGGGTCGTCGCGGACCGGGTCCAGGTTTCGAGGATTGCCCGCGTAGGTCAGCTTGTCGAGGACGGTGACCCGGTCGTCCGGATGCTCGCGCATCGTCATGCGCACGAACTCGCTGCCGATGAACCCTGCGCCGCCGGTGATCAGGAGATGCATGCTAGATGTTCTGGATGGTCCAGTCGAAGCCGATACGCCGGTCGTCCCAGGAGATCCTGCCCTCGTCGGGATCGGCCGGATCGTAGGGCTCGGTGACGTAATACGTGAGCACGACATCGTGGAGGTCGACCGCCTGGTATCCATGGGCCACCAGCGGCGGGATGGCGACCATCTTCGGTGAGTTCTCGCCGAGCATGACCTGCTGGATCACGCCCTCGGTCGGCGAGCCCTCGCGGAGGTCGACGAGCACCACCCTGGCGTTGCCGGCCACGATGTCCCAGTAGTCCCACTGGCGCTCGTGCCAGTGGAACGCCTTGATGAGCTCGGGTGGATTGCCTCCACGAGCATAGGCGAGGCTGCGCGACATCTGTGCGAACGGACCCTCCGGGAGAAACGGTTGCCCCCGGTCGTCGACGTCGCCCCGCTTGAGCTGCTCGATGAAGTATCCGCGCTGATCGGCGTGCTTGACGAAGGTCTTGATCATGACGCCGTCGATCCGGCCCATCCGGTGCCCCGCGGGCACCTCCTGAATGTGCTCGAGCACCCGTTCGATGCTGGGCAGCAGGGGCTTCCACGCCATCAGGACAGCTCGACTCGGGAATGGTCCCCGAGCATGAGCTTGAGCGCCCTGGGTCGGAGCGGGGCGGGACGGACGAGACAGTCCCTGCCGATGAGCGAGCCCTCGATCTTGGTGGACACATTCTCGATCCGGGTGTTCGCGAGAACGATGCTGTGCTCGATCTCGCTGTTCCGCAGCGTGCAGCCGTAGTAGATGGAGGTGAACGGACCGACGTAGGCGTTGTCGATCACGGTTCCCTCGCCGATGATCGCCGGGCCGCGCACCACGCAGTCGCGCAGCCGGGCCCCCTTCTCCACCACGACCTTTCCCTCCAGCCGGACGTTGTCGCCCAGCTCGCCGTCCACCCTCGGCACCAGCGCATCGAGCACCATGCGATTGGCCTCGAGCATGTCCTCCAGCCGGCCGGTGTCCTTCCACCACCCGGTGATCACGTGGGGAACCACCTCTCGCCCGTCGTCGATGACGCGCTGGATGGCGTCGGTGATCTCCAGCTCGCCGCGCGGGCTGGGCTGGATGCGGTCGATGGCCTCGAAGATGTAGGAGGAGAAGAGGTACACGCCGACCAGTGCGAGATTGGACTCGGGCACCAGCGGCTTCTCGACCAGGGACACGATGCGGCCGTCGCACAGCTCCGCGACCCCGAAGCGCTGCGGCTCGGGGACCTCCGCCAGCAGGATATCGCGTCCGCGGCGCTGGCCAGGAACGCGTCGACGATGGAGGTCAGCCCCTCGGCGATGAGGTTGTCGCCGAGGTAGACGACGAACCGATCGCTGCACAGGAAGTCGCGGGCGATGGACACGGCATGCGCCAGGCCGAGTGGCGCCTCCTGCTCGATGTACTCGACCGCGACTCCGAACCGCGAGCCGTCGCCGACCGCGTCCCGGATCTCCGCGGCGGTATCGCCGACGATGATGCCGATCTCGGTGATGCCGGCCGCGCACATCGCGTCGATCCCGTAGAAGAGGATGGGCCGGTTGGCCACGGGCACGAGCTGCTTGGCGCTGGTGTGGGTGATCGGCCGCAGCCGTGTTCCACGACCGCCACTGAGCCTGGATCCACCGTCCGGGTACAGGCGAGGCGGCGCGGACTGTG
>JRHI01001485.1_pt1 | contig 19468 bp, 16 predicted proteins | sample 215371 | NCBI WGS metagenome assembly JRHI01 (sample SAMN02929681, study PRJNA255918) | sediment metagenome | biome: cave system; feature: Ice Cave; material: Sediment; isolation source: sediment from deep within a dark volcanic ice cave with no known source of... ...
GGCTCGAGCGAGCGAAGTTCGAGGCCTGCGGTCAACGCTACGCTCGCATCGACGATGCGGGTGCGGCTGGTCTTGCCATGCTCGCGCTCGACACATACGGTTGGAGCCTGAGCCGGCGACGCGGCGTTACGAACCTCGGGCATTCGCTCTTGCGCGGACCCGCCTGGCCGGATCCGCAGGCGGATCGCGGCGATCACGCCTTCACCCTCGCGTACCTGCCGTACGCGAAGCTGGGCATGGGGGAACTCGAGACGATTTGGGAGCGCTTCGCGGGGCGCAGCGACGTTCCGATGTTCACCTCCGCCGACCCGGCTTTGCTCGTCGTGGCGACGAAACTCGCGGACGACGGCGACGGCATCGTCGTGCGCGCGCGCGAATGCGACGGCGCCGCGCGCGAAAGCGAGCTTCGCTGCGGAGCGCGCGCTCGCTCCGTCGCCTGCGTCGATGCGCTCGAACGTCCGGCCGGCGGCAGCGCCGAACTCGTAGACGGCGCGATTCGCGCGCATTTCACGCCGTACCAACTGCGTTCGTTTCGCGTTACGACCGCCTGAGCTCGCCGCAGCATGCAACGCTTCGCGGCGCCCGCCGGTCTACAGAACGTGGCGTCACAGTCTTCCAACGGTTCTGCGCCGCGGGGCCTTGATTCGATCGTCATCAAGGGCGCGCGCGAGCATAATCTCAAGAATATCGATCTGACCCTCCCGCGCAACCGGTTGATCGTGATCACCGGCCTCTCAGGTTCGGGAAAGTCTTCGCTTGCGTTCGATACCATCTACGCCGAGGGTCAGCGGCGGTATGTCGAGTCGCTTTCCAGTTACGCGCGCCAGTTTCTGGGTCAGATGGAGAAACCCGATGTCGATTACATCGAGGGGCTCTCGCCTGCGATTTCGATCGACCAAAAATCGACCTCGCGCAATCCGCGCTCGACGGTCGGTACGGTTACCGAGATCTACGATTATTTGCGACTGCTCTACGCGCGCATCGGCATCCCACATTGCTACAGCTGCGGCCGCGAAGTAAGCGCGCAATCGAGTCAGCAAATCGTCGACCAGATCATGGAACTTCCCGAGACGACGCGCATCCAGTTACTCTCGCCCGTCATTCGCGGCCGCAAAGGCGAGTATGCGAAGTTATTCGAGGAGATTCAAAAGGAGGGCTTCGCCCGCGTTCGCGTGGACGGCGAGACAAAAGAACTGCGCGAGAAGATCGATCTCGACAAGAAGCGCAAACACACGATCGAAGTGATTGTCGATCGCCTCATTATGAAGCCCGATATTCGCAAACGATTGACCGATTCGATTGAGACGACGCTGCGGCTCTCCAGCGGCATCGTAACGGTGCTCGTAGAGGCCGGGAAAAGAACGCCGGACGCGCTCGAGACCAACGCGGGTACCGTGAAGGCGATGCCTGCCGCTCGCGAGCTGACCTTCTCGGAGCAACTCGCGTGCGTGTACTGCGGCCTTTCGTTCGAAGAACTCGCGCCGCGTTTGTTTTCGTTCAACTCACCGTTCGGTGCCTGTCCCGATTGCACCGGACTCGGAGTGAAGATCGAGATCGATCCGTGGAAGGTCATGCCGGACCGCTCCAAATCCATCGAGGATGGAGCGATCGTGCCGTGGAGCAAGTCGCTCGGCGGCGGCAAGTACCCCTCGATGAACCCGTACTACATGCAGCAAGTCGAAAAGCTGCTGCGTTCGCGACGCGTGAAACTTTCGACGCCCGTCGAAAAAATGCCGCCCGATCTCGTGCATTCGATCTTACATGGCGTCGACGGCAAACAGCGCTTCACCTACGAAGCGAAAAGCGGCACGTCGTGGAACTATGAGGCGCAGTTCGAAGGTGTTCTCAACAACCTCCAGCGCCGTTACACGGAAACGTCGTCGGACTACGTCAAAGAAGAGATCGAGAAATTCATGTCGGCCACGGCATGTAAGACGTGTAAGGGCGCGCGGCTCAAACCCGAAGCGCTTGCGGTGACGGTCGGCGCGACGAACATTCACACCCTCACGACCATGTCGGTCGAAAAGGCCGAGGCGTTCTTCCGAGCGTTCGAACCGAACAAACGCGAAGAGCAGATTGCAGCGCAAATCCTCAAAGAGGTTCGCGCGCGCTTAGGGTTTCTCTCCAACGTCGGCCTCGGTTACCTCAATCTTTCGCGCTCGGCGACGACGCTTTCGGGCGGGGAATCGCAGCGCATTCGACTGGCGACGCAAATCGGTTCGTCGCTCGTCGGCGTACTGTATATTCTGGACGAACCGTCGATCGGTTTGCATCAACGCGACAACGATCGATTGCTCGCTACGCTCAAGACGTTGCGGGATTTGGGTAACACGCTTATCGTCATAGAACACGACGAAGACACGATGCGCGAAGCCGATATCGTCGTCGATATCGGTCCCGGCGCGGGGGCGGAAGGCGGCCGCATCTTATCGTCGGGCACGCTCGAGGAGATTTTGAAAAACCCGGAATCCCTCACGGGTGCGTATCTCTCGGGGCGGCAGTTCATCGCGATCCCGAAAAGGCGTCGCGCGCCACGGGCTTGGCTTCGAGTCAAGAACGCAACGGCGAACAATATCGCCGGTGTCGACGTCGATTTCCCGATCGGGGTGTTCGCGTGCGTGACGGGCGTGAGCGGCAGCGGTAAATCGACGCTGGTAAACGAGGTCCTCGTCAAAGCGCTCAACCAGCACCTGCACGGGTCGCCCGCGAGCGGAACCTACGGTACGGTCACGGGCGCCGAGGTTCTCGATAAGATGGTGGTGATCGATCAATCGCCGATCGGCCGCACGCCGCGCTCGAACCCCGCCACATATACGGGCACCTTCGATCTGGTGCGCGAACTCTTCTCGCTCGTTCCCGACGCGAAAATGCGCGGTTATACGCCGGGTCGCTTCTCGTTCAACGTCAAGGGCGGGCGCTGTGAATCGTGTCAGGGCGACGGCATCATCAAAATCGAAATGCACTTTTTGCCCGACGTGTACGTGCCGTGCGAGGTATGCAAAGGCAGACGTTATAACGCGCAGACGTTGGAGATCAAATTCAAGGCAAAATCGATCTCCGATATCTTGGAGATGCGCGTCGATGAAGCAGCGGAATTCTTCGCGGCCATTCCGCGTATTTACGGCCGGCTGAAAACCATTGCCGACGTGGGCCTCGGATACATCAAAATGGGCCAGCCCGCGACCACACTCTCGGGTGGGGAGGCACAGCGCGTGAAACTCGCGACCGAACTCTCCAAACGCGCGACCGGCCGCACGTTCTACGTGCTCGACGAACCGACCACGGGCTTGCACTTCGCCGACATTCACAAGCTGCTCGATATCTTGGCGCGGCTGGTCGCCGTCGGGAACACCGTGCTCACGATCGAGCACAATCTCGACGTCATCAAGACGGCCGACTACGTCATCGATCTCGGGCCCGAAGGCGGCGATCGCGGTGGTACCGTGGTCGCGACGGGTACGCCCGAACAGGTTGCCGCCGCTGCGGGATCGTTCACGGGGCACTATCTCGGACCGGCCTTGGCCGACGTGCGGGCTCACGGCGTCCTCGCACCCGACCGCGCTAACATGGAGCGCATCGAGATCGAGAATCTCGCGCGTCTGCAAGAACTAGCCACGGGGCAGCGCGTCGTTCTCGAAGTTTAAGGATTACGAGTAAGCCCGCGATTACGGGTCATATTCGATTCCATCGATGTTTACATAGCCCGGCGCCGTCGCGGCCGGCTTCGGCGTGACGGTGATCGACAAGCTATGCTTTCGGCGCGCGAGCGGAGGACTAGCGTAGATGAGCGAGTGCGTCGACTTCCGTGGAGAGAAAAAGTCGAGTTTGCGAACGGGACCTCCGTCGATTGCGACCTCGCCGTTTCCGCCGCCCGGTCCGACGACGCCGAATACGCGTATCGCTTCACCGTAGAAATCGAGCGTTGCGGAGGCTCCCGGCCGAAAGCTGCGTAGGCTCGACCCATCGAAGCGACCGTCCGTCTGCCCGACGACCCGCTCCCAGCCGGATCCGTGCACGAAGGCGTCGCTGCCGAGGCGAGTTGGCGCGTCGGCGCGCGGCTGCGGTCCGGATAGGGAAATCTGAGGTCCTGGGCGGCGCGCCGCGGCGACTATCGCCCGGCCGAACTCCGTGGAGAGCAGAAAGACAACTGCCGCGACGACGATCGTCGCGCCGACAGCGGCGACGAAGCGGCTGCGCCGTTCTTTCAGCACCGGACGTGCCGGCACTTGGCCGGGAAAGCGGCCCGAACCGGCGTACGGCGCAGAGCTCGTCTACGAATCGTACTCAACCCCGTCGATGTTTACGTAGCGTCCGGTCGAAGCGTTTCGATCCGGCGCGACCGTGATCGACAAGCGATGTGTGCCGGGCCCCAGCTGCGGACTGACGTAGACCAGCCAGTGCGTCGCTTTCCGAGAAAGAAAGAAGTCGGCTTTGCGATCCCGGCGCCCGTCGATTGTGACATCGGCGATCCCGCCGCTTGGCCCCACGATACCGAATACGCGAATCGCGTTTCCGTTGAAGTCGAGCCTCGCGACAGCGCCGGTTCGGAAACTGCGCAAGCTCGCCCCCTGGAAGCGTCCATCCCTCCGACCGGCGACGCGTTCCCAACCGGGCCCATGCACGAAGGCGTCGCTGCCCCGTACGGTTTGCGCGTAGGGTGTTGCCACGGATGCGGCAATCTGCAGCGCGGGCTGGTTAGCGATTACCGGCTCGAGCGCGTCGCGGCCGAACGTCGCATCGAGCGCGAAAACGAGGCCTGCGACGACGATCATCGCCAAGGAACCGAAGAGAAAGAGCGTGCGGCGTTCTTCCATCACGCACCTCGCCGGCTCATCGAACTTGGCACGGGTTACGCGGAATCGAACCTATCGCCATATCCATGTTTTATCACTTGAGCTCCCGCTCGATTATGCCTTTTTCGCCAGCGGGGTTTGCGCTAAAATCCAAGGGCCGGAAGCGGTTGCGTACTCTTTGAAAAATTGCGATACCGCGCGAGCGCGTAGAGCGGAAAAAATAACCGATAGCCGTGGTAGCGCAGGTAAAAGACGCGTGGAAATCCGACCGCCGTATACCAGGCTTCATCCCACGACCCGTGCGATTTTTGGCGTTCCAGGAGATACGCGATACCGCGTGCGACAGCCGGGTGCTCCGTTTCGCCGGCGTTCATCAAACCGAGTAGCGCCCACGCGGTTTGACTGGGCGTGCTCTCCTTGCAAAGCCCGCGCTGCGCCGGATCGTACGTCGCACCGTCCTCACCCCAGCCGCCGTCGGGACGCTGGCTACGCAGCAAAAACTCCACACCGCGCCGCACCGCCCGCGAGTTACGAGCGGTTGCGCCTGCGGCGAGGAACGCGTTGATCACAGACCACGTGCCGTACACGTAGTTCGTGCCCCAACGTCCGAACCAGGATCCGTCGCTCTGTTGCGTGCGTTGCAAATAATCCATACCGCGGGCGACCGCGGGATGATCGTGCGCGTACCCCATCTGCAGGAGCATTCCGACGCAGCGCGCCGAGACGTCTTCGGTCGGCGGATCGAGCAGTGCACCATGATCGGCAAACGGAATATGGTTGAGATACACGTGTTCGTTCTCGGCATCGAAGGCGCCCCAGCCGCCGTTGCGACTCTGCATACCGAGCACCCATTCGGCCGAGCGTGCGAGAGCTTCGTGGAAATACTCGGGATCGTCGCGCTGCAATGCCATCGCGACGACGGCGGTATCGTCGACGTCGGGATAATAATCGTTCCAATATTGAAAAGCCCACCCGCCCGGACGTATGTTGGGACGCCGGTGCGACCAATCGCCCACGACTTCGAGGACCTGGCGCCCAGCGAGCCAGCTGTTCCCGTGACGTGCGGCCGAGCGCGCCTCGGGCGTGTCCGCTTCGAGCAACGCGTGCACTGCAAGCGATGTGTCCCAAATCGGCGAGACACACGGCTGGCAATATGCTTCGGCCTCGGTAACGACGAGGAGTTTATCGATCGCACCGCGCGCGGCGCGGCGATGGGGATGGTCGCTCGCGTAGCCGAGCGCGTCTAAGGCCATCAGGCTGTTGGCCATCGCGGGAAAAATGCCGCCCAGACCGTCTTCACCGTTGAGTCGTTCGGTTGTGAAGCGAATTGCTTTGACGATCGCAGATGCGCGCAAAAACTTTGGGACGAAAGGTTCTGCGAAACGTAAGACATCGTCGAGACCCAGAAACGAACGGCCGAGCGGGGACGACGTTGCCGCTCGCATGTAGCCGTGTTCGATTTCGGGATCGCGCACGAAGAGCTCGCGAATACTCACGCCGTTCGGATTGCGCGCGCGCGGATGGAGCGACATGAGAACAAGCAGCGGCACGATAACGGTGCGCGACCAATACGAAACCTTGTTGAGGTGGAAGGGAAACCAGCCCGGCAGATGCATGATCTCCACCGGCATAACGGGGATCGCGCGCCACGGAACTTGACCGAAAAGTGCGAGCGCGATACGTGTGAAGACGTTGCAGCGGGCGGCGCCGCCGCGTTCGAGAATGCGCTCGCGCGCGCGCTGCATGTACGGCGCATCGATCGACTCGCCTGCGAGTTTGAGCGCGTAGTAGGCTTTCACCGTCGCGCTGAGGTCCGTTTCGCCACGATGAAAAAGCGGCCAGCCGCCATCGGGATTCGCAATACGGCGCAGATACGCGCAGATCTTCACTTCGAGGGCACGATCGATCTCGTCGAGATAGTGGCCGAGCATGATGTACTCAGAGGGAATGGTGGCGTCGGCTTCGAGTTCGAAGACCCAGTGGCCGTCGGGTTTCTGACGTGCGAGCAGTGCCCGTTCGGCGGACGCGATAGCCTGGTCGAGGCTGGAGGACGTGATGGCGTCTTGCGCGAGAGTGATCGTCATTCGGTTAGCGTATGTGCTCCGATGAAATGTTTGTGTAGGCGGGAATACCGTCCTGCTGGACGGTACTACAGATACCACGCATGGGCCCGTGCGTCAACGGAGGACGTAAGAAAAGATGCCGGTTCGAGGCTCCGGAGAGGCGACGCGGCGCAACGTTCTGGCGGCGGCCGCGGACATTGTAAACGCCCAGGGCGCGTCGAAATTGACGCTCGATGCGGTCGCCGATCGGGTCGGTCTTTCGAAGGGCGGGATCCTGCATCACTTCGCCACTAAAGATTCTTTGATCGCGGCGATGATCGAAGACCTCGTGACGCAGTTCGAACTCGATCTGCAACAGCACCTCCAAGGCGAAAGCGGCCCGGGTAGTTTCGCACGTGCATTTCTTCGAGCCGCGCTCGATCCCGAGGGCGTCCTGACGCGCACGCTACGTCTGGGCGCGGGTATTCTCGCCGCGGTCGCCATTAACAGTCAGTTACTTGCGCCGCTGCGGCGCCGATACGACGTTTGGTGCAGGCGCCTCGAAAACGATGGCATCGACCCCGCGATTGCCGAACTCGTTCGGTCTGCAGCCGACGGCTTGTGGCTGGGTAACGTGCTCGAGCTCGGACCATCCAGCGCGGCCTTGCGTAAGCGCGTTTTCGCGCAACTCATCGAACTTACGTATCTTCGCGCCGCGCCACTTCCGATTCCTGACTCGCCGGTATAACCTAGGTGCGTCCCGCAACTTGCCGGCAATGTCGAGACGTTCATGGATCTTTGATGCAGGCCGTCCAGATCCACCAGATCAGCACGAATTGCAGCGGCAATCGTCCGTATAGCGCCCACGCGGGCGCCAATCGGGCGAATTTAGCGGTATCGAGCGCCATGTACGCGTTTGCCGGGAAAACGGCGAGCAGGAGCGCGATAAGCCCCCAAGCGGCGGCAGCGCGCGTGCGCGGCAGCATCACGCCGAGCCCGCCGAGCACCTCAAAAAAACCGCTAATCGACACGAGTTCTTTGTGCGCCGGCAGAAAGGGAGGCACGATCGCTTCGTACATGCGCGGATTCTTAAAATGCAAGGTACCTGCTGCAACGAACAGCACGCCGATGATGTAGGGCGCAATTCTTGGCATGGCGTCCTTTGCAAAATGTAAGGGTGCCGCGAAATTAGCGAGCTCGCTCGAGCGCGCCTGTACGACGAGCGCATTCCAACTCAATTTCGATCCTCATTTGCAAAGGAGCCGTTTTAGATGAATTCCTTGGCAGCGTAAAGCCGGCAAGCGGCGAAGCGGCCCAAAGCCGGCAGCGTGCCGCTCGTGGAGCGAGGATCGAGCCGTTGCGGGAAGCGTTGCTCGCGTAATCGCGCTCAGTCCCGACAACCGTGGAAGTGTTTTGAATGGAACCGTTCGCTGAGTTTTAATCAAACGTATGTTGCGATAATCGGAAGCCGCGTGTACCGGGAAGCTGTCCGCGCGTCCCTCAACGGGCTGCCGGACTGGGTCGTTCCGTTTAGCACGATACATGCGACCCTTCTCGAACGTATCGCGGGCGAACTCGGCGTTAAAGCCGGAGAGACGTTCGTCGATTTGGGTTGCGGTGCGGGTGGGCCGGGGATCTGGGTAGCCGAGCGTACCGGTGCGTCGCTGCTGGGAGTCGACTCTTCGGAGGCTGCGGTGAAGGCGGCGACTTCGCTTGCGCAACGTCGCAACATGAGCGGCCTCGCGCGCTTCGTCGTTGCCGACGCAACGGCGACAAACATTTCGAGCGGATCGGTCGCCGGTGTTATGAGCATCGACGCGTTAATGTTTATCGACCCGGAGCGCGTCGCCAAAGAGATCGCACGACTTCTTAAGCCGGGCGGCTTCGTAGCGGCGACAGCGGCGGAGTCGCTCGTCGAACCTTTTATGCCGACGCTCGTGAAAGACTATTGCCCGATCTTCGAAGAAGCCGGCTTGCGAATTCGCTTTCATGAAGAATCCGCAAGCCAGGCGCAACAGCAGCTCGCATTTTATCCCGCCCTGGCAAGAACGCGGCGTCGCGCTCCGAGCCGAGATTGGCGACGTCGCTGAGGATCTTCTTGAGGAGGCTCGTAGTGGGCTAGCGCGAGCGCAGCAAAAAAGGGTTCGCATACGTAACGTTTTGTTGATTGCCGAGCGCAGACGTCGCAAGGTAGCGGTTAAATCGAGGCGCAGTTCGTAAGGTCGCCGTTGCGGCCGGAACTCGGATAAGTCCGGCCGGCTGCGCAGGTCGGGATCAGCGTCCACAAGAGCCGATGAGGCCTTATGCGGCGAGTGTGAATTCAGGCTCGTAGAGCTCCGAGCGAAGCTGCCGTTTCGCGCGCGACATGTACGTCTTCACGGTTCCGATCGGAATACCGAGCGCGAGCGCGATCTCCCGGTACCGCAAGCCCGAAATGTAATAGAGTTCGAGTGGACGGCGATACTTTTGTGGCAGTGCTTCGAGCGCTGCGTGCACGCGCGATGCCTCGTCATTCCGTAACGCGAGCTCCTCGGGACCGAGTTCAAGGGACGCGTTTATTTCGGGAACGTCAACGAAGACGGAGCGACGCCGCCGGCGCAGCGAATCGAGCGAAGCGTTGCGAGCGATCACAAAGAGCCAGCCCGCGAAAGAGCGATCGGGCTGCAAATGGTCGATGCTGCGATAGGCGCGAAGAAACGCGTCCTGAGCGATGTCTTTCGCCTCCCTCCCATCCGGTCGTCAATGCCGTTCATTGTAAAGACGAACGGAGGGACGAAGAATCGACACAATTCGATATACCGACCCGTCAATAGCCCAACGGTATGACCCGGCGATATCCGACGAGTTCGCCTGAGGGCTCCGCAGCGCCGTCCGGCAGCGTGGGGAGCCAGTGTAGATCGCGCGCTGCTTCTTCGTGCGCTTGAGCATCTTTGCGTTTGAAGACGGTGCCCATGAAATCCCGCGTGGCGTCAGTGAGCGTAAGGCCCGGATTAGCGGCGCTGATTAGGACGCCCCGCCGCAGCGCGCCGGTTTGCTTCGCCCAGCGCGCGAAGGCGCGCGTCATGCGACCTGGCCGACCTCGGAGGCAACGTTCACCCAATCCGGCCAGCCCTGGTTCGCTGCGTTCCCGGCCTCGACGGCCGCGACATACGCAGCGCGAGGATTACGCTACGAGGCGAGCGCGCGCCGAGAAGATGGAATCGGGGCGACGGTGCAGCTCACGGTGAACGGCTAGGCGAAATACCTCGCCGGCGCCAAGTTCCGCAAGCTCGAGCGCGGCGCGCCCTGCCCGCCACTCGTAACCGATGCCCCGCCACGTCTCGAACGCACTTTGCAGCCGACCCATCGACGCTGCAAGCCTTCCTTCCGCGCGCAGGACGACGCCATGCGTGTAGGCTTCCTCAGCACGAACGCGCGCCTCGATGCGAGCGGCAAACGTGCTGTCCATCGAATTGCGGATCGCGGTGTAGCGATTAATCGTCTCACGCGCACGCACCGGCGCGATCGGCGCCGCCGCCTGCGCGAGGTCGAGCAAGATGAGGCGGTGATCCCCGGGCGCCGCGCTCCAATCGTATTTGTCCGCGAGGTTCAGCGCGTACTCGATTTCTTCGACAGCCATCGGACGGTGTCCGAATTCGCGTGCGAGAAGCGCACGATTAACGCCGACGAGGACGCGCTCGGGATCAATTGACGCCGAACTGGAGGCGCGTCGAAAGAGCCGCAGTGCCTCGACGATATCGCCGCGGAGCGCCGAACACCATCCGAGCGACTCGACCAGCGTGAATTCAACGCGCAACATATCCTGAGTCCACGCGAACGAGGAAACGCGCGCCGCGAGTCGACGGGCGTCCTCTTCTATGTCGAAGTCACGCGCTAAGATTGCAAGATTTTTGAGGGCGAACGCCTCTTGAAAAACGTCCGGAATTTCGCAGCTATCGAGCGTTGCGAGCGCCGAGCGCGCATGTACCAGCGAATCGCGGTAACGGCCGTCGGCGGCGTCGATAAGCCCAAGCAGCTCTTGGGTCCGCGAAATGACATGAGCGAGCGGTATGTTGCCCAGGCACGTCGGGAAAATTCGCGGCGTACTCGCGATTTCGAGTCCCCGATGGCACGCGGCCCGGGCTTCGTCGAGAGAAACCTCGCCAAATGCGGTGAGCCCCTCGTAGAACTCGACTTCGGCCTCCAGCGCGGGATCGGTCGAGGAGATGCTGTAAGCGTGCGCGTCGAGGAACGCTTCGCGCGATCGATGGACTTCGCGGAGGCGAGAGTACGAGACTGCCCGCAGCAGCGCCAGTTGGCCCCGATCGCGAATCTCGAAACCCTGTTGACCCTGCAGCGCGCTAAGCGCGGCGTCGGGATTCCCAAGACGAAGATGTGCACGCGCACGCAGCATTGCTGCGGGGATCGATTCGATTCCGTTCAACTCTGAAAGGCATGCCTGAATATGAGCCGCGCGAAAGGCGGCTAACGCTTTATCCAGCGAACCAAGCCGCGGCCGTAACCGCGTAACGGAAGCGAGCAACGAAGACCTCTTTAGCAGAGACGCTTCCCTACCATTACCGTATGTCGGTCGAAGTCCCCGCCCCGTGGCGCAGAGAAGCTAAAATTTAACCGCTCGAGGACCCGCCAAAGCAGCCAAGCGTGTGAAGGAAGTGCCCTATGCCGGTGACGATCGAACCGAGATCAACGTGGATGAGGGCTACGTGAAGCATGAAAGGCCTCTCAGGAACCGCGCGGCCGCGAAGCCGCAAGTGTTGGTCCCCTAACTGTAGCCGCTGACCGTCAATCGGTCCATGTAATTTGCCTCTTATTTTTACGGAAACCCAATCCGCAAGCCCGTTTCAGCCGTTGCCCGCTTCCATCAATAAACGGCTAAGCTTTCTATTGCTGACCCGCTAAAAGCGGGTCTATTTGTGCTCCTCGAACCGGGGTCGCAACGCTGCGATGCCGTGCCCTAAACGGCCAATTATTCGACGATGCGTGCCGTAAGCCAGCAGGTGGCGCGAGCGATGCCGCCGATCTGCGGCTCGCCGCTCACGACGTCGGGCGCAGCCAAGACGTCGATCTCGCCGCCGTACGTTTGAATGCGCATCCGCCAGAACGCACGTTCGGTTGCCGGGTTGATGCGCGTCTCGCAGGCGCGAATCGTGCCGGTAACGATACCTTGCGACCGCGCTCGGCCGGTGTTGTTGCCGAAGAGTCCGATCGGCAAGAACGATGTGGCGCCAAAAGCAGTAGGTTCGTCGCAGAGCGACTGCTGATACGCAGCGTCGTCGTTCCACCAGGCGAGTTCGTGCGCGAAGCCCGCAACTGCGAGCACGGCGCGAAACGGTACTTCCCGCGCGCCGAGCGACGCGTCGAAATCCGGGACGCTCGCGGAGAACGGGTAGAGTCCGTGCTCGTCGCCGCCCGGTGAGGCCCAGGCGTAGATCTCACCTTCCAAGGCGAAATCGGGATTCGGTTCGATACCCTCGACGATTGCGTGGATGCGGGCGTCGCCTGCAAAATGCGGATTAGCGCCCGCGAGTTCGCGCCGCCGGCCTTCGAGCCGATAGAGGTTCACCCACAGTTCCGCGCCCGCGCCCGGCGTCCAAACGTGGTAATCCCCATGCGGTGCTTCGATTCGCGTGCCGCGTCCGAGCGCGCGTTGCAGGAGCGATTCCAGTTCCGAGGGTTCGAGCGTAAACCCAACGGTGCGGAAGTGATCCGACATCAGGCGCGCTCCGGCTTCGCTGCGTCGAGCGTCACCGCGAGCTTCGGCTGTCGGAGCGAGAACGAAGTCATCGAATCCTCGTATATTGGCTGCGAGGTGGCAGATTCTTGCGGCGGGGGGCGCCCGGTCGCCGTCGTAGACGCTCGCGTGGCAACAAGCCCTCCTGCGGCCGGCCGTGCGCGCGAACTTCGCGCGCGGATCGCGCAAGCGAATCACGATTACCATACGCTGGACGCACCGACGATCGACGACGCGACCTACGATGCGCTGTTGCGCGAGCTGACCGCGCTCGAAGCCGCGCATCCGGAACTCGTCAGCGCGGATTCGCCGACGCAGACCGTCGGTGGCGCTCGCCTGAACGAATTCGCGCCGTACCACCATAGCGTGCCGATGCTTTCGCTTTCGAATGCGTTCGACGCCGCGGAGCTGCGCGCGTTCGACGCGCGCGTCCGGAAACTCGCCGGCGCGGACGTTGCATACATTTGCGAACTCAAAATCGACGGTCTGGCCGTGTCGCTGCGGTACGAGGCTGGAAAGTTTTGCTCGGCCGGTACGCGCGGAGACGGAAATACCGGCGAAGATGTGACGGGGAACGTGCGGACCATCGGGGAGATTCCAGCGCGTTTGCATTCGAAGCCGCCTCCGCAGACGATCGACGTACGCGGCGAAGTGTACCTTACCAAGACGGCTTTCGATGCGCTCAACCGTTCGCGCGAAGCGGCGGGAGCGCCGGTTTTGGCGAATCCGCGCAACACGGCGGCCGGCGGTTTGCGGCAAAAAGATCCGCGCATGACGGCCGAGCGTCACCTCTCTTTTTTTGCGTACGCCCTCGGTGCGTACACGGCCCAGGCGCCTCCGGCGACGCAAGGAGCCTTGCTCGAGATGCTGCACGATTTCGGCTTTCCCATCAATCCGGGCAATGCGCGCTGCGCGACGATCGACGACGTTATCGCTTTTTGCCAGACGTGGGAAGAGCGCCGCGCGACGCTAGACTACGAAATAGACGGCGTCGTCATCAAAGTCGACGATATCGCCCTGCAAAACAAACTCGGTTATGCCGGTAGAGATCCGCGCTGGGCGACGGCGTTCAAATTTCGCGCGCTGGAAGCGCAGACGAAGCTGCTCGATATCGGCATCAACGTCAGCCGCTCCGGGAAACTCAATCCGTACGCGATGCTCGAACCCGTCGGTATTGGCGGCGTGACGGTGAGAATGGCGACGCTGCACAACGAAGCCGATATCCTGCGCAAAGATATTCGCATCGGCGATACCGTAATAGTCCATCGCGCGGGCGACGTCATTCCGTATGTCGTCGGCCCCGTGCTCGCGCTGCGTTCGGTCGATGCCACCGCGTACGCGTTGCCGGATCGCTGTCCCGTGTGCGGCTCGAGCGTCGATCATCCACCCGAAGACGTGTTTTCGTATTGTACGAACGTCTCGTGTCCGGCGCGATTGCGCGAACGAATCCGGCATTGGTGTTCGCGTGGCGCGATGGATATCGAAGGCATCGGCGACGCCATGGTAAGCTCGCTCGTTGATGCGAAGCTTTGTGCCACGGTCGCCGATCTTTACGATCTGGATGCGCAAAAGCTCGCAACTCTGCCGCGCATGGGCGAAAAGTCGGTGCAGAATATTCTCGCGGAGCTCGAGGCATCGAAAACGCGCGGCCTCGCGCGCGTCCTTGCGGCGCTTGGGATACGCTACGTCGGCGGCCAGAACGCGGCGTTGCTCGCCGCCGATTTCGGAACCATCGACGCGCTACTGGCAGCTTCGCAAGAGGAGCTGGCGGCAACGGCCGGTATCGGCGGCCGAATCGCGGAGAGCGTCGCGTTTTTCTTCGCGCAACCGCAAAATCGCGCCGTGATCGAACGCTTGCGAGAGCGCGGTCTCGAGCTTTTCGCAGCGCGACGGGAACGCGCACCGCTCGGCCCGCTCGCGGGGAAGGCACTCGTGCTGACGGGCACGTTGCCGTCGCTGACGCGGGAAGAAGCGAGCGCTCTGGTCATCGCGGCTGGCGGAAAAGTGAGCTCGTCGGTCAGCAAAAAGACCGATTACGTCGTCGCGGGCGACGAGGCGGGCTCGAAGCTTGCGAAAGCGCAAACACTCGGCGTCACGATCCTCGACGAAGCGGCCTTGCGAACCCTCATTGCAGGCGGCACGCTGCCGCCATGAGATCGCGCGCGTCGTCTTTTGAGTTTGTAGCCGTGGGGTATCCCGGCGGCGCAGCGCTATTTATTCGGTAACGGTATGTCGCGGAGCTTTAGGTGCAGAGCGCGGTGGATCTTAGCGTGAATGAGATCGAGCGTGACGATCGTGCCGGGAGCGTCGCGCATGAGAGTGTAGACGTCTGCGTCGCCGAGCGCGCGCGCGGGTTGCCGTCGATTGCCACGATTCGATCGCCGATCGCGATTCCGGCCTCGGCCGCGGGGGAGTGCGGCCGAACGCTCGCAACGCGCAAGACGTCATGCGTTGGTTTTGCAAGGCCTAGTCCGGAACGGCCGTACGGTGGCATCGGGCCGCGCGCTGCGAGCTCGAAGTAGATGCGCCCGCGCCGGTAGTCAAATGTGGGGACGAAATTCGCAAGGATATTATAGCCGGCGTTTCCGGCTTCCGTCGTCGACGAGAACGAGCCGCCGTGCTGCCCGACGACAAAAAGTGCCGGAAGATGGTGAAACGTTCGGCCGGCAATGCTGAAGCGATCGATGGCTTGCGACAACGTGTGAACGATGCCGCCCGTGCCGCTTCCGGTTGCTGCGGTGCCTAGCGCGTAGCGCTTTAAGAAACCGTGGCGTTGCAAGAATGGGCCCAGCATGATGAGCGCTCCGGAGTTTCCGGTGTCGATGCCGAACCATCCGGGGGTACGATCGGCAGACGCGGTCAGCAGGGGCATATCTTCTTGAAACACGATCGGTTCCGCAACACCCGTGCCGCCGTAGCGAAACAATCGTAGCGGCGTCATCGTCTCTTTGCATGCGCGTAATCGATTCGAATTGCAAACCGTTCGAAAAGCTCCAAGCCTAAAATCCCGGCGAGCCGGGGCTTCGAACCACGATCGGAAAAGTCATTATCGTACGGAATAACCAGAAACGGCTGAGCCCGAACCAGGACGTCGCCGATCCGCAACCGGCGTACGTGGGTGTACGAAAGTTTGGCTCGAGCAGAACCGCCGCCGCCCGACGTTCCGGAGCCTTCGGTCTTAAGACCGATGGCGCGAGCGGCCTCCGGTGTGAGGATCGCATGCCCGCCGGTGTCGAGGATGAAGGCGAACGGGCCTTTGCCCTCGAGCGTGGCGTTGACGATGACGTCGCCCGCCTCGACCGAAATGGAAACCGTGGTCGACGGTTTTGCGCCGAACATTGGCGCGTCCGGCGGTGCAGGTAAGCGACGGAATGCGCCGCTCGTTCCCGACGCGTGCAATGCGTACGAGGTCGTGGTCAACACCTCGTCGTCCGCAGGCTCGCCGACCGTCCCGCGGCGAGATGCGAAAGGTAGTAACCATTTCGATTCAGGAAGGCTTGCGTGATCGCGGCCGCTCGCGCGTTCGGCGAGTCCGCCGCGTGCACGCCGCCCGAGTAATCTTGACGCCAGTCCACATGGCCGTCGTAGACGTCCGCCGTGCGCAAAATCCCGAGTTCGGCGCTAAAGGCCGACCGGCCGTCCTTTACGTCTGTTGCACGACGGAACGTGCCGCGAAACCCATCCGACGCAATCGTCCCTGTTGACGTAATCTCGGAGACGCGGTTCCAACCAGAGCCCCCGGTTGCCGCGCGGACGTCGGCATAGATACGCCGCGCATCGCACGCCGGGGCGGAGGCCACAGCGAGCGCAAATGACGAAGCCAAAAAAATCACGTCCCGATGGTAAGCGCAAAGCGACCATCGTGTCTTGCAACAAATTAGCGCCAGAAGGCAGAGCGGTATGCGCCGGGCGACATGCCCGTGGCTACGCGAAAGGCGTTGCTGAAGTGGCTCTGATCGCTGAAGCCGGTCACGTGTGCGACGCTGCTCAGCGATATCGTGGAACTGAGCAGGCGTTCCGAAGCGGCGTTCGCGCGTTGGCGGCGCCGGTACGCCCCGGGTGTCATGCCGACGTGATGTCGAAACGCGCGCGCGAAATGCGTCGGGTGAACGTCGGCGGAGCGAGCAGCTTCTTCGAGCGGTATCGGCTCGATCCACTCGAAGCTCGCGAGGACATGCTCGAGCCACGTCGGTTTGTGCGAAGCGACTCCCCGCTCACGCCGGATTTGGTGCACGGCATTGCGCAGCACCCCGCGTAACGAACGCGACGTTTCGGTAGAGACTTCAAGCCATGCATCGAGCAGGCAGAGCGCTCTATCGATCGAGCACGTCGACTCGATTTCGATATTTACGATACGGCCAAGCTCTTGAAAAAAGTCGGCGTGATTTTCGCCCGCGCCATGAACGATGACGGTTCCGGCCGTGCAAGATCGCGGAGTAAAACCGACCACTTCGGTGTACCGTCCTTCGAGCAACAGCGAGATATACGCTCGAGCGTGCTCGTGCGACCGGATCGGGATCTCCGGCTCGTATTCCGTATGGACGAGCGCAAAAGGACGGACGGTGACTTCGCTACAGACTTTTCCGTAAAATAGGGCATGTCGACCTCCCTATGCGCTTGCGGCACGGTATGCCTACGCGAAGCCAGAGAGTATCGAGCGAAAACCTGGGGTACGCATGGCCGGCGGCGCGAGACCTCGGGGCGAAAACCGCGCGAGTGCCGCGAAACGTAGCGGCGAATCCGCGCGGCGCGCAGTGCTTGAACTTTTGACAAGTCGAAAACGGCAGGCCGTCCGGAAGGCGCCTTGCAGGGGTACACCTTTTAGGCGCGTAAGAGTCGCGACCCCCCCCGACAATCGAAATTACCTGTGGAGTGTAACTCATGCCGAATAATGCTTTCGGCCACTCGCAGCCGACTTCGCGCCCAAGTGCGCCGGAGGCTGCCGTGGCTACCCGTGGATTCTCAACGCGAGCGATCCGGAGCGGGCAAGATCCCTGCGCTGCGACCGGCTCGACGATCGTGCCCGTCTACCAGACGGCGACTTTTACGCAAGAATCGGTCGGCGTCACCAAGGGCTTCGACTATTCGCGCTCCGCAAACCCGACGCGGTCGGCGCTGGAGAAGCAACTCGCCGACCTCGAAGGCGCACGCTACGCTTCGGCCTTCGGCTCCGGTATGGCCGCCGCGAACGGCGCGTCGTTCAGCTTCTTGAAAGCCGGCGACCACATCGTCGCGACCAAAGACTTGTACGGCGGCACGCATCGGCTATTTTCCGACGTCTTTCCGCGCTACGGCATCACAACGACGTACGTCGAAATGTGCGACATCGGGGAAACGCGCGCCGCGATCCAACCGAATACCAAACTGTTCTGGGTCGAAACGCCGACGAATCCGCTCTTGAAGATTATCGATATCGCCGCGATCGTCGCCCTGAAGGCCCCGGGGCAACTCGTCGTCGTCGATAACACCTTCGCGACGCCGTACTGGCAGCGTCCCTTCGAACTCGGCGTCGATGTCGTCATGCACTCTACTACGAAGTATCTCGGCGGTCACAGCGACGTCGTCGGCGGCGTCGTGATCAGCGACGATCCCGAGATTCACAGGCAGGTTGCGTTCCAACAGAACGCCGTCGGCGCGATTCCGGGGCCGTGGGATGCGTATCTCACCTTGCGCGGCGCGAAGACGCTCGCGCTGCGGATGCGGGAGCACGAACGCAACGCACATGCCGTCGCGCATTTTCTCGAGACCCGGGATGAAATTTCGGACGTATATTATCCCGGACTCCCGTCGCACGAGCATCACGAACTCGCGAAGAAGCAGATGCGCGGATTCGGCGGCATCGTGTCGTTTCGCTTGCGCGGCGGCGGGGAGGCTGCCCACGCGTTCGCACGCTCGACGCAAATCTTCAACCTCGCGACGTCGCTCGGCGGGGTGGAGTCGCTGGTGTGCAGTCCGTGGTCGATGACGCACGGCAGCATGCCGGCCGAACTGAAGACCGAGCTCGGCCTCACGCAAGATCTGCTGCGCCTCTCCGTCGGCATCGAAGATGAAGCGGACCTGATCGCCGATCTGGGTCAAGCGCTCGACGCGACCCGCGTCGCGGCATCCAACTATGCCGTCGCATAAATCGGCGCCGCTTTTCCGTAGTCCGCTAGGCGGGCGTCAAACGCAGCAACGAACCGGGCGCACGCATGTTTTGTGATGCGCGCGTTCGTTTCGGCAATGCCGCGGCGAGCGTTTCCGCGACATCGCCCGCAACCACCCCGACCGGACGGATAAGCGCGGCGCAGCGGCCCGCGCGTCCGTGCCAATACGCGGCGGTGCGCGCGGCATCCACGGGTGCGAGCCCCTGCGAGAGCAGCGTCGCGATCATGCCTGAAAGCACGTCTCCCGTCCCGGCCGTCGCGAGGGCATTGGTTCCCGAGACGTTGACGTGCGTGGTCGTGCCGTCGCAGACGAGCGTGGCATTGCCTTTGAGCAACGTCGTGACGCCGCTGCGCCTGACGAACGAACGCAAGCGCGCCGCGCGCGTGCCGGGCGCAATCGTACCCTCACCTGAGAGCCGCGCGAATTCGCCTTCGTGTGGCGTGAGCACGCACGCCTTCCCGCGCAAAAGCGCGAGATGTTTGGCGAGATGGAAGAGCGCGCTCGCATCGGCCACGCACGGTCGCTCGAGGCGTGTGAGGAAGCCGCGCACGATCTCGCCGGTACGATCGGAGAGCCCGAGTCCCGGACCGATCGCGACGGCGTTGGAGCGATTCGTGAGATCGAGCAACGTCTCGATTGCGACTGCCGGATCGCGCTCGTCGAAAGTGACGACGACCTGCTCGATAAGATGCGCGCGCAAAGCCGCAGCCGCGTCGTTGCTCGAAGCGACCGTTACGTAGCCCGCGCCCGCTCGC
>JRHI01001486.1_pt1 | contig 19450 bp, 19 predicted proteins | sample 215371 | NCBI WGS metagenome assembly JRHI01 (sample SAMN02929681, study PRJNA255918) | sediment metagenome | biome: cave system; feature: Ice Cave; material: Sediment; isolation source: sediment from deep within a dark volcanic ice cave with no known source of... ...
GTTTAGGAGAGGAAGATACGTCAGAACTCAGCGGAGTTTAGGAGAGGAAGATACGTCAGAAGGTGGTTGTCATGCGCAGGGTACTTCCCGTATGGTATTGCCATGTGGATACGAAGATTAGCGCTGTACCTTATTTGTTGCATCATTTGGGCAACGGCGCCGGGATCGGCGCACGCGCAGCAGATGATTCCTGCACGACTTGCGAAAGGGTTCGAGGCCATTCGCGAGGAGTCGCTGCGGGCGGACCTTACTTTTTTGGCATCGGATGCGCTGCAGGGACGAATGTCACTGCAGCAGGGCGACGATGTTGCGATTCAGTGGATTGCTTCTGAATTTGCCAAGGCAGGATTGAAGCCCGGAAGTGCCGGGAGTTACTTGCAGCCTGTCAGTTTAATTGAATTCCGAGCAGATCGCGCGGAGAGTTATGTTTCCTTGAAGCGCGGCGGCGAACAGAAGCGATGGAAATTCCCGGAGGCCTACGGGGCTTTTCCCTCGGACGTTGATGTCACCGGCGAAGTGGTGTTCGCGGGTTTCGGGATTACTGCACCAGAGCTGAAATACGATGATTATCAAGGAATTGATGCACGTGGAAAACTCGCGCTGATTTTTGATCATGAGCCGCAGGAGTCAGATGCTGCGTCTATCTTCAACGGTACCGGCAATACGCGGTACGCCACGACACGTGTGAAGGTGCTGAACGCGCAGGCACACGGAGCGGTTGGGGTGTTGATTGTGGCTGAGCCCAACCGGAAGCACCCTTCGAACCAGGAGCGAATGGCCCGGATCGGCGGATCGATCACGCGAACCGTGCCGATCCCGTCACAAGCACTGGCAGACGACACGCTTAAGACGCCTGCCGCGGTGATTTCCGACGCCGTAGGGAGCGAACTCCTCGCCGGTCTGGGAGTGAGTCCGGCGGATTTGCAAGCCGCGATTGATCGCGATTTGAAGCCGCAGTCTCGGGCTCTGCCAGGCACAATTGTGACGTTGCATTACCGCAATGTGTCTAGGAGGACGGGCAACAGTTACAACGTTGTGGGATTACTGGAAGGAAGTGATCCCACGTTGAAGGACGAAACAATTGTGGTGAGCGCACATCATGATCATGACGGCATGAGCGGAAGCGAGATCTGGCATGGCGCTGATGATAATGGTTCGGGTACGGTGGGCGTCGTGGCTTTGGCGCATGCATTTGCGGAGAATTCGCGTTTAAATGGCGAAAAACCAAAACGGTCAATTTTGTTCGTCGTCTTTGCCGCCGAAGAACGCGGGCTGCTGGGCGCATTCCATATGACTGCTCATCCCTTGCGTCCGCTGGAGCGAACGCGGGCAATGATTAACTTTGATATGATCGGGCGGAACGAAACCGCGAGTGACCAGACGAAGGGTCTTATCGAGATACCGAACGATACGACCAATCGACTGAATCTGATCGGCGCTCTTTACAGCCCAGACTATAATCGGACGGTAGTGGAACAAAATAAATATGTGGGCCTTGATTTGGATGATCGATTCGATCATGAGGCGGCACTGAATGTATTCTTTCGCAGCGATCAATTTCCTTTCGTGCTCCACAATATCCCGGCTTTTTGGTGGTTCACTGGGTTTCATCCGGACTATCACCACACGAGTGATACTGCCGACAAAATTAACTATGTGAAGATGGCAAAAATCTTGCGCCTAGCGTATCTGACGGGATTCGAGTTTGCGAATCAGGTGGCTAGGCCGAAATTCGTGGAGAACCCTGGCGGGAAATTTAAAGCTAACTGATAGGTGTATACGCTTCTTTAAAAAGTAACGCTCTTAATGATTCGTGCCTTAAAAAAAATTCCCCACCCTCAAAAACGATTTAAGGGTGGGGCCCATCAAAAACCAGGTTTGCCGTGAGTCAACTGGAGACGGTCTTGACGTTTACTCCGCGAGACTCAAGACTACGAGCAGTTTCACTCGTTTCACGACGCTTGGTAAGGCCGGCCAGTCCAGCCAACCCTAACAATCCGATCCAACCAAAATTATGGCGTTCGCCCCGCGATTCATCTTCATTGCGATTGTATGGGCTTGTTTCCGAACGTCCGGTTGCACCTTCGGCGTTTCCTGCATCCGTAGGTGTATTCGGGCTAACTGCTGAATCGTTCGGATTTCCGGCAGCTTTACCCGAGTTGCCAGCAGCATTTCCAGACGTACCGGCGGCATTTGCGTTGCCGGAAGTCGCGGTTGCGGGCTGACGGCTGCTTTGTGCAAGGCCTAAACTTGCTCCGAGCAAAATTACTGCAGAAATGGAAAATAGTCTCTTCATAGTGTTGCCTCCCCTTTCCAAACTGCGCCTGGCTCTCTCTACCCACAATACATGGAAGACTTAAGTACAGGATGTTTTGAAATGTAAGGCAGAAGGGCGAGTTCTTGGAGTCCGACAGTTCTCCAACAAAGAATGGCCTGCCGCGTGGATTTAACCTAGATCGTACTGTGATTCGCGGACCGTTTTAAGGAGATTACAGTAGTCCGGATCACTGCGATTGATAACGATAGCCGAAGCGTAGCGTGTCATGTGATTTTATCGCGCACCGAATTCGGGAAAATCGATATAAGATCGAAACCGGTCGGGCCTGTAGCTCAGATGGATAGAGCAACGGTTTCCTAAACCGTTTGTCGGGAGTTCGAATCTCCCCAGGCCCACCATCTTTCAATACGTTACAGGTACTTTTCATTTCGTTGTTTCCTACTGTGGGGACTTTGGTGGGGTACCCCGCCTTCTTTTCGTACATCGCAAACATCTGTTCCACGTTGAATCGCTCGATTTCCGCACCGCCTCTTGTTTGTGCTCCGGAGTTGGGTGCACATAGCGCATCGTTATCGAAATGTTGAAGTAGCCCATCAGCTCACTCCATTACCAGCTTCGCGACCTTGCGTGCATTTTAGCCGATCCATGAATTTGTTTGTTAAATGTAAATTTCTGTGGTACTTAATTTTATGATTAAGTATATTTCAATCCGTTCTGGCCCGGTGGCGAATATGAAAAAAGCGCTTTTCGCATCAATTCTGCTTTGTATCTCTCTTATAAATTCGTGTAGCCCCCAAAAGCCACCTCCAGTTGAGCCGGGCACGGACTCCGCTCAGTCTCATTATGTCCGCAGACAACATGCCGAAACAGTAATCGTGTTTGTGCATGGCATCTTCGGTGGTGCCGTGGGGACATGGACAAATCCGGATAGCCGCGCTTATTGGCCACAGATGGTTAGGGAAGACGCCGCGTTTCAAAACGCCGATGTGTACGTTTATTCGTACTTCAGCCCTTATGTAGGCCACACCTATGCCATCGATGAATTGATCGAAAACATGCGCCTTGTTCTTAGTAATGACGAAGTTTTTCAGAAACACAAGAAGGTCGTTTTCATTTGTCATAGTATGGGTGGCATTGTCGTACGGGGATTCTTAAAGCGTTATCAAGTGAACGCCCCGCAGGTGCCCCTCATATATTTTTTTTCTACTCCAACGTCCGGCGCACACATTACGCAACTCGCGAGATTGTTAAGCAAAAACCCTCAACTACACGGCATGCTTCCGGCAAACTCTGACAATTATGTCTCGGACCTCCAACGTGACTGGCGAGCTTTGCCGGTCCGCGTCAACAGTCGTTGCGCTTACGAAAAACTCGACACTGACGGAATTCGAATTGTTGACGAACAGAGTGCCAGCGCCTTGTGCGATGGACCCGTAGACCCAATCTTGGCTAATCACATCGACATAGTTAAGCCGAAGAATAAAGAGGATTTGTCGTATATTGCGTTTAAACTGGCGTTTCAAAACATACTGTCGCAACCGCAGCCATCTCAGCCTGACAAAACTGTAAGCGGCACAGTACAGACGGCACGTTCGGTCGATGTGGATTGCGGGCAGGTGCGTGATGCCACCGCGATTATTCCGCCACCGATCGAGATCAAGCCACAGCAGAAGGTGGTTGAGGCCGTCGCTTCCCTTCAGGAGGCGTCGAACTTAAAAGAGCAAAAGGTCGAAGCGAAAGGTTTGGAAAATGATATGGCGCGGATTCACTACAAACTAGTTGGGTTGGACCTTCCGCCCTCCGGCGCTTGTCCCGGGAAAGGTTTTGGAATTATTTTGGTTACATTCATTGTTTCGCAACCGGCAACTATGACCACGGCAAGTTTGACTCCGATAAGTGGGAATGACGCATTCGTGGCATTGTCGGCAAAGTCGGGAACGTTAGAAATTAAAAATCACGACGCGATCGTCGCGATCGACAGCGCGCCAAGCCGAGTAGAGAAGACCTCTCTCCTTCGGAGTGCAATCTTCATAAAAGGCGACGAGCGAGTTAACATCAAAGCGAAGAGGTTCCAGCAGATGGAAGCTTCCGGAGACTCACAGCGAATACGACCCCCAAACCCTGAACCCTGAACCCGCGCGGTCCGCTGATTCGACTGTGGGGACTTTTTGGGACCCCAGGTGCATTCTGACGAATTTCGCCACATTCCCAATCAACTCGCCGCATTCCCAATCAACTCGCCGCATATACTGAACTCGTTGACCTAGAAAGGGTGGCAGGGCTTTCTGCTTTCCGTTCAACAAGTTAGCTAAAGTACCCAGAAACATTTCCTAAACCGTTTCGGGAGTTCGCATCTCCCCAGGCCCGCCACTCGTTTTAAGGCAGGTTTTCTCTATGATGCTGGCCGATACCGAACTGATCGCCCGCGCGAACTGGCTTACCGTCGACGAAGAATACTTCCAATAATTTTTCGCTTTGAACATGGCTGCCGGTTTCGTCTTCCAGCGTGGCCACGATGCGCTTGCTGCGCGTGTCAATCACATCCCCGGTGGAAGGGTAAGCGTGACGCCCGTCAATGCTGAAGGTGATCCAGCCGGGCTGGTCACGCAGCTTGATGCTCCGCAGTTGTTTAGGCGGCATTACGGTCGCGTCGAATATATGAATGCTGCTGTTGGCAGCGTCGGCTAGCCAAAGCTGTTTTTCGTCTGGGGTTAGCGCTATGCCATGGCTTGGACAGCCATGCCGTTTCGTAGGACCTTGTTGAACCCCTGCTACTTCGACGCGATGCAGCAACTTCCCCGTTTTCAAGTCTCCTACTTCAAAGCCCAGCAATGCATTGACGTTGACGAAGCAAAGCGTCTGGCTCCCGTTGATGGTGAACGGCCGGATTGCATTGCTGAATGGCCCAACCTTATTTACGACCGTATGTGTTTCAGTGTCGGCCACAGAAAGAAACGGGGATCTCAGACCTGCGAGGTAGACGCGGGTGCCATCGGGTCCGTAGATAGTGTTATGCGCGCCGGATTTTGGCTCGATCTTCGCGATGACGTCCCCGGTCAGCGCATCAACGACATGCCAGTGGGGGCCCTCCAGTGAAGGCACGTAAAGTATTCTACCGTTAGGAGAAATGGCCATGCGATCAGAGCCGCCATTGTATGTCTTCTCCCAGACTTTGATCCCGGTAACGAGGTCAAAACAAGCCACGCGTTGGGTTGTACTGACGTACAGCTTGCTGTTTTTTGCGTTCGCAGCTATGCCCTTCACGTTCTCGGGCATTTGACCCGGCGGCACATCCCATGTCGGGATCCGCTTTACGAATTTATGTCCATTATCAATATCAAAAACGAGGATTCCGACGCCGCCGTATTCAACATAGTTTCGGACGCCGGGCACAGCGACGTACAGGAAATGATTCTCCTTATTAGCGGCGTGGGGCGCTGGCGATACCAAAATTGTTACAATCGCGAGGAAACATAACCAGCAAACAACGCGCGCGATTTTTTTCATCCAGTTGCCCCGATCCTACCTTTGCTATGAGCTTCCCCATTATCCACGCCAATGCGATTGGGTTGATCCCGAAAAAAAGAAAGTGCGACGTCCTAACGAAGTGGGCTTTGCCCGACTATTTCTCTTTGAGTTTAAGCTTGCCGCTGGCTTTATTTTCTTCGAGGAACTCACGCAACTTTTCGGCGGATCCCAGCAAGCGAATCCATTGTTCATAATAAAGTGTGACTGGAAAGCGGCCCAGTCCATAGACGCTCACGCCACCTTTTTCGCCAACGCGAAATTCCAGTTCGCCAGTGCGGCGTCCCGTGGATTGCTTTTCCATTTCCGCCAAGCGCGCTTTTAATTCCTCGTAAGACGGCTCCCCCATGTATCCTCCTTGCCAGTCGAGATAAATGATTATACCCAAGGCTTTTGAAAGGCGCTCTGAAACAACAGGATCGCCCTGAAACTTAAAAATCAAGGGGTATTGCGAGCAGAGGAAATTGTGTCAAGCCTAGTCAGGGTAGGAAGGTTTCCGCAATCTCTTCCAGCAATCGCAGATTCCCAGTCGCGAATTATTGCGCAACGGTTTCCGTGGCCAGTGAAACCTGAGCGACCGCCTTAGAGAGCGTAGTTACAATGATATCTTGCTCGGCGATTCCCAGACGCATCTTTATCCCATCTGTCTCTGCCGACATACCCCAGAGCCCGGTCCCAATCTTTGCCTTTGGAAACCGCGTGCGTATTTTCTGGTAGATTCTGCGAAGATGTAAAACCGCAAGGGGCGGCAACGACGAGATGTATATCATCTCTGTTTCTTGTTCGGAAACTTCTTCAATCATCTCTTCCAAAGGTCCGGGGGGCACCACTCGTGCTTGGCATCCAGCGCGCGTCAGCAAATGTGCGAGCATCATGCCTACGATCTCATCGGCCTCATCGCGCGCAGGAATGCATGCTATTCCCAGGGGTGGTGCGACAGCAGCCTTCTGAGCGGGGCGAGGTTCGGCGGGGATGACTTGAGGATCCAGCGCAGTTTGCGAATCTACCATAAGGTCTTCGATGAGCCCTTTCAGGGCCTGGAACAGGAACTGTGCACGATCGTCCCCTAAGGCCGCCTCCTGGCGATCTTTTTCTATAAAAATCAGCGCGGGCATGAAAACATTATCGTAAAGCTCGACGACCGATTTCTCCTTCAGGTACTCGTCGACTACACGTTTCGCGTCCACCATATCCATTTGCAGGAGCGATTGATAAAGCTGAACCTCGGAGGCGAGGACACGTTCGTCTCCGAAAAGTATGCTGAGAAACTCTAGTTGCGGTATGTATCGACCTACGACGACGATAACTACAGTTAATGGAGTTGAAAGCAACAATCCGGCCGGACCCCACAAGGCCGCCCAAAAGACAGCCGCGACGAGAATCGCCAATGGTGAAATGCCGATTTGTGAGCCATACAAAAGGGGCTCGACAATATAAGCGGTGATAATTTCAAGCGTGACGAAGGCGCCGACGGTAATCAAAGGACGCATCCATCCGTCGAAGACAGCAAGCGATAAAAGAATCGGCAAGGCGCCGGCGACCAAAGTGCCGACGTAGGGAATAAATCTAAGGACTGCCGCCAGCACGCCCCAGAGCAACGCATTTGGGACGCCGATGAACAGAAGTGCCGTACCGAATAGCGCGCCGTAGCCCAGGTTGACGATAGACTGTAGCAGCAGATAGCGGCCCACGAGATGCGTGGTTTCGTTAAACGCCTGTGTAGTTACGTGGAATCGAGCGAGTCCTGCAAGCGTAAAGAGCCGGCGCTGTAGATCTTCGCGCCGAAGCAAGATAAACGCCGTGAACACCATGACTATGCCGACTGTGGCCAGTGGTCCTAACAATGGACTGACCAATGCCCACAAGGCCGTCAGGGGGTTACTCGCTGCTATTACTTCAACCGGGAGAGGATGTACGCGACTAGCGGACGGAGTGGCCCCTCTTTTTTCCCTGGAATCTGGTTGGCTATCGGGCGTTGTAGTGCCGATCGTTGTCGAAATTTCCTTCCCGAGTTCGTTGACCGTGGCTTGCGCTTTTGCTAAACCTTTTCCTTTCACCCCGCGAAAGGACTCAATCTTTTTTGAAATAGTGGCTCTATAGTTTGGGAATTTGTCGGCCAAGTCGACAGTCTGCACGAACACAACCCATCCGGCAGCACCGAGAACTGAGATCGCTAAAAGAACAGATATAATGACTGGACCCGAGCGCCCCAAGTGCCATTGTTCCATGCGCGAGACGAACGGTTCCAAAAGGAACGCCAGAAGGATAGCCAGGGCGATCGGTACAAGGATATCTCGCCCGAAATAAAGCGCAGCGACAACAAATAACCCCGTGACTATAAGAGGGAAACTTAATGGCTGCCGGCGCACTTTTGGAGGCATGAAATAGTTTGCTGGAATTTGGGTGATGACACTCGATTAAACTTCCGTCCAGCAGCCTTCCCGTTACTAGCCTTAGCTGTAGTAGGCGTTTCGCCTTTCAGTATCCATTCGGGGTCAAAACTTTTCGGCGCATTGAATGCAAAATCGCGTCCAAGGCAGGGCTTTAAGCCGCGCTTCGGCAATATCCACGCCGCAAATTTCGCATATTCCGTATTCGCCCTTCCGTATACGCTTAAGCGCCAATTCAATTTCTTCCAGGGTATCGTGCTCGCGTTCTAAAATTGCCACATTAACGTGACGATTAAGACTTTGGCTTGCTTCTGCGCCTTCGTCATCCGGCTCGCGCTCGACCAATACACCGGTACGATGTTCGTGAAGTCGCGCAGATAGGCCTTCCCGTATGGACGCCAGGTGCTTTTCAACTTCGGCAAATTTGCGATGAGGAGCTTTCGTTGTCGCTCCAGCATTTGTTCGGGTATTGGTGGGCATGTTCTTTGTCCTCGAGTTTCCCCGCTTGTCTGAATAAAAATCAAGCGGGGTTATAATTTTTAATTCAAGTTATAAGTTCAACTTGCTATTCGCCGCGCCGGTCTCTTCCCATGCGCCGGTTCGCGCATCGGACGTTTCCGGGCCGTCGCTGAATTCGCAAGACTCTTCTTGAGCGCGGCCATCATGTCGATTACAGGCGCGCGCCGCAGTTCCGGTGTTGCGGCAATATCGCGGCCCCTCTGCTTGGCCACGATCAATTCTCGGAGCCGCGTCTCAAACTCATCGTGATATTTCTTTAAATCAAATTCTTCCGAAAGGGCTTCGACAAGCTGCTCCGCTAGTTTTATTTCCTGTGCGCTGACCTTGACGTTTTCAACTTTTCCGTAACCGGGAGCCTCGCGAATTTCGTTGGCGAAGTACATCGTGTGCATCGCAAGGCCATGGTCATAGGGCCGGAGGAACGCCGTATATTCACGCTGGTGCATCGTCACCTTGGCAACTGCGACCCGGTTCGTATCCTCCATCGTTTTCACCAGGAGAGCGTACGCCTTCTTTCCCTCTTCTTCGTGAGCCGCAAAAAATGATGCATTGAAGTATAAAGGATCAATCTGAGAACATTGAACGAACGCAAGTATTTCCATCGACCGCGCGGAAGGGGGACTAATTTTCTTTATTTCCTCCGGGTCCAGGAGAACGTATTTACCTTCCTCGTATTCGTGCCCTTTGATTACTTCAGAGCGCTCTACCATACGATTGCACGTTGGGCAGAAAAGCGGCTGTCGCAACCGCGTCTTACACTCCCGATGCAATTGATGCATAGACACTCGCGCGTTGCGAGCCGCGGCATAAAGGCGGATGAGTATCGAAATCAAACCGAAGGTTATAGAGCCCTTCCAGACTGATGAGGCCATATCCGAGACACCTCAATTACAGTCCACTTTTATACAGGCAAAAGCGACTCCCAACTATCCGGGCATCGCTGTACGACCCGCAGTAAGATGTTGTATTGCTGTGGTTTAGTTACCCGGAGGCGAATATTCGCCGCTATAATTGCGTCCCCATGCCCCGTCGAGAATACCAGCGAAAGCGTAAATTTGAAAACACTCCAGGACTAGCAGGCCCGGATCGCGATTCGAGGGGGAATCGCTTTGGCTTGGCCAGCACAAAACTTCCCAAGAAGGTCAAAATTCCCGCGGGAGCGCGTCGCGCCGAGATGCCCAAGCAAATTTCTCCAGCGCTTGCCACATTATCGGACCGGATATTTTCCGATCCCGGCTGGCTTTTCGAAATCAAATGGGACGGTGTACGCACACTTGCTCGCGTTAAAGAAAATCGAGTGAATTTGTGGTCGCGGGCCCAACGCGAAATAAGTCAGGAATATCCGGAGGTGGGAAGCCTTGCGGAAAAAATGGCTGGCCATGAAGCCTGGGTCGATGGTGAGGTCGTGGCTCTCGATAAGGAAGGCCGAAGTGATTTTCAACTTCTTCAAAGGCGCATGTCCATCCGCAAACCCAGCGCGGATCTTCTGCAGAAGGTTCCTGTAACGTACTACGTCTTCGACATTCTTTATTTCGATGGTTACGACCTTCGCGGTGTTCCCGCGCTCGAACGTAAAACATTTTTAAAGGAAATCCTGCAAACTGATTCGGTGATTCGTTATTCCGACCATCAAATCGCAAAGGGCTTGGAATTGTATGGCCTCGCAGCCAGCCGCCATTTAGAGGGGATAGTAGGAAAACGGATTACGAGTCCGTACCCGAAGGGCCGCACCACGGCCTGGCTCAAATTCAAATTGGGCTTGGAATTGGACGCCGTCATCGGGGGCTGGACAGATCCACGAGGCTCGCGCGAGCATTTTGGGGCACTACTGCTCGGCCTCTCTGATCATCAGGGCCTGAAATATATTGGCGGCGTAGGAACCGGATTTTCGGGCGCGCTGCAGGCTCGGGTGGTGGCACAATTAAAAGATCTTCAAACAGAACAGTGTCCATTTGATGTCCAGCCATGGACGCGCGAAAAAGCCTACTGGGTTAAGCCGCAACTTGTCGCACGAGTAGGGTATGGCAGTGTAACCGAGGCGCGACATCTGCGGCATCCGCGCTTTATCGGCCTCCGGCACGACGTTGACCAGCGAACATGCACGTTTGAACAGCAAATTAAAGGAATTACCGCATCGGAAGTTATTCCTGACAAAGTGTCAGCGTCTGCTCCGCTTGGAGCCGCCACACCGAGAACGCCACGCCGCTCTCCACCAACGCCTGCTCCTGCCACAGCCGTTACTTCGAAATTGCCGCGTAACGCCCCTCTAACTTCGCAATCTCAAATCATCCAGGAGCTCGAACGCGGGACACGGGAAGATGTGTTCGTTGAAATCGACGGGAAACCTCTGCATCTTACGCATCTCAATAAGATTTATTTTCCTCGCGAGGGCTATACCAAACGAAATCTTCTAGCCTATTACTATCGGATCGGTCCCTTACTGCTGCCTTTTTTGGAGGACCGCCCGCTCGTCCTCCGTCGGTATCCGGATGGAATAGCGGGCGAGTCGTTTTTTCAAAAAGACGCAGGCAAGGGTGTGCCTGAATGGATTAAAACGGTCCCCCTTGTTTCTGAAGGGAAAGGCCGCTCTATCCACTACTTTCTTGCCAATGATTTGCCAAGTTTGCTCTATCTTGTGAACTTCGGATGCATCGATCAGAATCCATGGGCCAGCCGCTACCATGATGTAGAGCATCCCGACTACATGTTTTTTGATTTGGACCCGACAGAAGGGGCTCCCTTTGCGACCGTAGTCAAGCTCGCCAAAATCATTTCCGTGAAATTACAGGAGGTCGGCCTAAACTTTTTCGTGAAAACGTCTGGTGCAACAGGCTGTCATATCTTTATTCCGATCGAACCGGTTTATACTTACGAGCAGGTCCGGCAATTTGTGCAAACGATTTCTTTACTCGCGGCAAGGGACAAGCCCCAGTTGATTACTTCGGAGCGCAGCGTGCGAAAGCGACCTTCCGGAAGAATCTACATCGATGCAAATCAGAATTCCGAGGCCCAATCTCTTGCTTCTGTTTATTCCGTGCGCGCATTTCCGGGCGCGCCGGTTTCAGCGCCAGTATCTGTAGATGAGCTGACACCCAAAAGCCGTCCGGAGAATTGGAATATCAAATCAATGTTCCGTCGGATCGAAAAAGTCGGCGACCTGTGGAAAGACTTCTGGACAAAGCGGCAGAGAATTGAACCGGCGGTGCAACGCTTAGAGAAAGTAGTCTAATTTGGCTTTAGGACCAAACGCTCAATTGTTGGCCGGTCGTCCGTGCGGACCCCGACGGCATTGAGCAGGTACCCCTACAGTTTCCACTGGATTGCCGTCAAGCGATGAGGGTTTTAGCCTTCATGGGGGCCAAGAGCGGTCCACCTGAGGAGCGGCTTACCGTGCGGCTTAGGAGGGAACGATGCTGGTAATCATCTTAGTTGTTATTCTTGTGATGGCGCTTTTCGGCAGTCTTCCCACTTGGCCACACAGCCGCGGCTGGGGCTACTACCCGAGCGGCGGTATCAGCTTGGTCCTATTAGTTTTGCTTGTGCTCTTCTTAATGGGTCGACTCTGAAGTCGCTGTTGAGTTCCCAGCGCGCATAGATACCGCCGCCCATTCCTTTGTGGCTTCGGAGGGCGCGAAAGCGCTCATCGCAGATTTAATTGTTCGTGTTGACAGTATGAAGCACAGCGAATGAGACGTGATGCGGCCGATCTTCGCGAAGCGATGAAATCGAAACTGATCTCCTAGTCTGCTCTTCGAGTGATAGTGCTTTTCATGTCAACCCCGAAAGAGGGTTTCTCTCGCGTTCCCGTAACCTTAATGGCCAGCACCGTTCCCGCATCTTTTCGTTTAAATAAGGGATCAGCCACTTTGAGGAGGAACGATTTCACACCCGTCGTCGTTTGCGACAGCTTGGCCTGAAGACGCAAGGCCCCTTTAAAATCGAGAGCTTCAGTTTGAAGATCATAGCTTCCATTCAACGCCACGATTGCTCCAGGAACGCCGAACGTTAGCTCGGAAAAGCTTATTGCTCCGTTTTTCATCTTGAAGGCGCCCTTAAGACTGGATACACTGCTCTCCTCGTCGATGGCCTTGGGCTCGCCTCTGCCTCTGCGGCTTAACCCGTCAATCTTTCCCTGAACGCTCGCTGAAGTGAATTGCGCTCCACGAATTCCGAATCGTCCAGACAGGTTCAAACGGTCTAGCATAACGACATTCTTGCGTGGAAGAATAGCGATCTTGCTTTTCAGGCTAACCGACCCGGTTAATAAGGGCTTGGAAGATCTCACTGCGAGGCGCAGGAGATCTTCTACTCTTGCATCTTGAGATGTTGCGTCGAGAAGAATAGATCGCGACGGGTCTCCGGGATTTTTTACGATCTGTCCGCTCGCGATGATTGTAGACTTCAGAAACCGCGCTTGTACCGATTTAAGTATGGTATTCCCATTGGTTCCGTCGACGATGGCACGCACTGAATATCGTGTTCAGTGGAACCGCGTTCCCTGTTCCAGCCAGCGCGAAGTCCGGCGTCCGCGTTTCGCCTTCCACGTGAATATAGTCGAGAACACCGCCATATTTCCCTTCCGAGGAAAGAGTCCCGGAAATCCCCTTAATCGTGGAAAGATCTGCATTGCTGAAGGAATATTCACCGCTAACCGGGGTCAAACTCGGAAGGGCTTCATACGCTGCGTCTTTCTGTTCTAACTGCAACGTCGATTGCTGCACTCTCCGGAAAACGTGCCGGCGAAAGGCGGAAGAAGGGCAGATCACTCTGCCCTTCTCCTTATCTACGGTTTACAGGACTCACTGACCATCGTTAAGTTTGTTACCATTAGATGACCGCGCTCCCGGTCACTCTTTTTCATTCCGTGTTCTTTCATCTCAGTCTTGGTCTTTTCTTTCATGTGATGCATCTTGGCGTGTGAGATCGAGCCATTCACCTTCACCGTATGTCCGACATGTGGCGCCAAGCTTACGCTCTCACTCTGCAATTCCCACGTGCTTCCATCCTCTCCTGTGATCATGAACTCGTTGGCCGATTCCCCTTGACGCACGCAGCCCGTTACCATCTTAGTCCGTTGGGTTTTGCCCTTGGTGTTAGCGGCGCTCAATTGCAAGCCGACCAGCCCGCACAGAAATAACCCTGTCACTGCGATACACAACTTTCTCATAAATCTCCTTTTCTCCCGTTTCGATGTGCGATACGAAAACAAGACCCTCGACTCGCACAATAGACTGTAGGAATACGTGTGACCATACAGCGAAATACTGATGCATCTAAGGAATTCAAGGTATCTGATTGGGAATGGAAAATTATCCCTTGGATTGGTCAACGTGTCGACGAAGCAGTTTGGCTCGCCACCACCACAAACCGTTTGGGCGCTGGACCAACATAATGAAAGGGGTAGCAAGTTATGAGCGTGAGTATGGGTTGACCCTCCTGTTGGAGTACTTCCTTTGCAGAAGGACTAACAATTCGAGTGGATTCAACGTTGTAGTGATAGGCTCCCTGCAACGTCGTAAGGGTGATCTCATCCCCAGTGTGTAGCTGACCCAGTTCACGGAAAAACGTATCTCGATGGGCCGCCAGTGCCACGTTGCCATTTTCGCCGGGGAACGCCGTGCCAGGAACGTGCCCGACGGCTACCAGCAGCGTTTTATTGTCAACTCCTTCGTCAACGACCGATGATATTTTGAGTCGCGGAATCTCGATCACGCCTATAAGGCCCCCCGGGGCCGGCTTTGGCACGATTGCACGCCCTCCGCCGCTTGATGCATTCGAGCCGCGAGCCGTGGCGTCCCTTCTCAGATCCCGAGATGACGTAAGCTCGCTGAAGATCGCCTTCTGCTGCGCCTGGTGCCAAGCTGAAACGGAATACCCCGCAAGGCAGTAGACAAGCGAAGAGATTCCAAGCGCCCAAAGCACAATTTGCAAGCCAGAGAATCCCAATTTGGTATTAGAAAATGCCCGGCGCCAACTCATTAAGCGTTGAAACGTTTGTGATGGGGCTAATTTCATGGTTAATCGAAGGAGCAAAAATAATAAATCTGGCGCCGGGCCCAGCGCCAGATTGCAAAGCCGATAACCTGATTTACAGAGACAGCTTCCGCAATACTATGGCGGCGCTGATCGAAAGGAACCCAAGCAATCCCGCCAACGGCAGGGGGCTTCCGGTTTGCGGCAGGTTTTGCGAACGGTCCGTCTGACTCTGAGCGGACGTGTCGCTTGTGGCCTGCTGGGAACCGCTGTCCGGGTTTTGTGAACTATATGCTGATGTACGGCCGGAATTGCTGTTCATGTTCTGCGCCGACGCGTCCGTCTGAGCAGTTGCCCTCGAAGCCGGAGTAGTTGTCGTCGCAGTGGCCATATCGTCGGAACGCGGCTTCATGTCGTCTGTCCGCTTCGTCGAACCCATGTTCGTGCTCATGGTATCCGATGTTGCCGGAGTAGTTGGCTCGGTTGACGAAGGAGTCGTCGACGAAGGAGTCGTTGCAGATGCAGATGACCCCGATGTCGCATAGTTCGAAGAGGAAGGTGTGGCCGATGAAGCATTGTTCGAGCTCATACTCCCAGAAGTTGACGATGGGGTCGTGGCAGAAGCATTGGAGCTTGAAGACGGAGAGGTCGTCGCCGCATTGCTCGAGGTCATCGTGTCAGACGAGGTGGAATTTGGATAAGCCTGTTCGCTTCCCGTCGATGGAACCTTGATCGTGTTCAACGTGGAAAGCTCGGCAGCTACGCCTTCGGGATAAATAAACTGTTGTCCAAAATTGTCGCCAGGGTAGAACCAGGCTTCTAGAGCCAGCGGTTGATTTGCGGGCGCCTTGGTGTAGCTGATGATGGTCTCACCAGAGGGCTGCAGTTGATAGTTCGGTGCGGCCAAAATCGTCGTGATCAGCTTGGTTTCGTCTTGGTTATAAATCTGGACGATGTGCCGATTCGCGTCGCTGTTAGCCAGCTTGAAAACATAGGTGCCCGCCGGAAGCACGCTGCCGGGAACCTGCACTGAATCTTTAAATGTAAAAATGGTCTTCTTGTTCTGCTGATCGGCGCTAACCACGCCCGCCATAAACAGAAGAACTGTTAACAACAAAGTCGCGATTCTGAAATTCCTCATAATCCCTCCCCGCGTAAAGTGAATTCAACATCCGGACACTAGGAAACCACACGCCAAAATACCAGAGAATACCGTGTTCCTCGCAGATGTGCGGGGGACGTTCTGTAGGAGGTATTTCTGATGTAAATTATTGAGCCCGGAGAGTTTATGGAGTGGTAAATTCTGCACGTAATCGTAATTTTTACGCAAATTCGGGTAAGAAAAGGGGAGCTCGATTTTCGCGTCGATCTCCCGCAAGGATTCGAAGGATTTCGAGGTTTATGAGCTGCTTTTAACCACACGTGTGGCCGACAGCTTCTGAAGCGTAGTGATCAGCTTTCGCGCCGCTTCAGGTGTAGGGGTCGTTGTGCCCATTACAAGTTCATCGGCATTCATCTTTTTGCTATAGAGGGACTCATTGGCTTCATTGTCTGGTCGCAAGGTCGACCCTTGAATCGAGACTCCTGCGAACAGCCCTCTAGACCTCGAGTAAGCGAGAAGCTCCGAGCGCAGCGCCACATCCGTATCCGCCTCTGCCGAGCGCCCCAAGGGTCCCGCTGCGGCTGAGATGTCGGCGCCGATTTTCACTTTACTGTGTAACAGGCTGCCCGCTCCTTTTCCGTTCATGATCAGGAACACAAAGTCTGTCGCCTGTGCACCCAGTTGAAAACCGATACTGGCGCCCTCGAGGGCAATCATGGACGGGGTGCCCCACGATTCCGTGAAGTCACTCCCCGTGCGGCACACCATTGCGCCACGCCCGTAACTTCCACCAAGCATAAACGCCGCCTTCTTGACAGACGGCACCACCACCACACATTTGGCCTTATCGAGCAAAGTTCGCGGAATCGATTCCGGCATTCCTAGAACGTCGCTTAAAACCTGGCCCGCTTTCTGCAAACGCTCTTCTTGTTTCTTTTGGTCTTTGTCACTGCCAAACGCGGTTGTTGCCGATGCCGCAATTAACAGGAGGACGCCCAAGGCGTCTCTATCTACGCTGCTCATCGTTTCTCCCCAAATCGAAATTTCCACGTTTAGGCGTGCCTGAGCGTGGATAACGAGCTCGACGACGAGCGCCACCGCAGGCCGATCGGCTGCGCCCGCCACCAATCAAGAATTTACGTTCTTCGAACCAACCCCCCAAGCAAAGCCACCAAGAACAGGATCAAGAAAATGTAAAACAACACTTTTGCGATTCCGGCTGCGGCCGCTGCGATCCCACCGAAACCTAAAACTGCTGCCACAAGAGCAATAATGAAAAATCCGAGAGCCCAGCGTAGCATCGCGTCCTCCTCTGTCGCTTTCTCTGAACAGTGCCTCGCTTAAGCACGACCATTTAGGAATTCTTAATTTATATGCCCCCGTCCCAGCAAACGTACAATACAGAATCTCGCGTATTTTTAAACAGCCGCCCCCTGAACGTCCAAGGCCTAGGAGCAAAAGAACTTAGAGCGCTAAATACGTAGGTGATTTTGAGAAATGGATTAAGTGGGCGGGCCCACGAAATGCCGCAAGCGTGCTTTTCCCTCTACTGTAAATACAGCAACAGGCCCACGGGGCTACAGCATGCCGCTGATGGACGCTTCTCGTTCCGTCGATTACTTTTCATAGTGCACGGGGCGGGTCAAATCGCCATGGAGCAAGGAAGCAAGGATTGGGTCTCACAAGAGAAATACTGAATCTCATCCCAGCGGAGAGGTGAAGTGTGAAAAAGGATCAGCGAGAGTCTAAGAAAACTGACATTGTCGCCAAGGAGCCGCGCGCACTGACCGCGTCGGCTCTCGTTAAGCAAGCCCAACGCGGCGATGACGCTGCATTTGAAGATCTTGTTCGCCCTTACATTCGCAAGGCCTATCACGTGGCGCTGAAGATCACCCGCAACCGTGAAGATGCCGAAGATGCTTCGCAGCAGAGTCTCTTGAAGGCCTATTGCCACATTGGCCAGTTTCAAGAAGACTCCCATTTCTCGACTTGGCTTATCCGTATTGCCATCAACGAAGCGCTCATGGTGGTGCGCAAACGGCGCTCAGAAGACTGTTTTCTGTCCTATGAGACCGATCCCGGCCAGGAGACGAGCTCCATTGGAATGCTACGTTCGAGCGACGCCTACCACCCAGAGACCCTTTACGAAAAAGGTGAAGCCCAGAGGGTTTTGCGGCAAGCCATCGACGGCCTCCGCAGCACCTCCCGGGATGTTGTATGGCTCCTCGGGTTGCAGGAGCGGCCAACAAAAGAAGCGGCAAAAATTCTTAATCTCTCTCAATCCGCTGTAAAGACTCGTTTTTTGCGCGCTCGCGTGCAGTTGCGTGAGTCCCTGGCTGATCGCATCTAGGCTGCCAGGTTTTCCGGCGTCCTCATGGCTCGCGGAAATGGAATAGTGCCAAAACCCGTTTATTCCTACTCTGATGTATACTTCTTTTACTTTTAGGGGGCGACTTCGGGGCGGATCCTGTGGCCCTTGTGTCGGCCTCCGTTTGTAACCCGAAGTTGGTCATACTTGGAGTGTGGGGCAGTGAGAGTAGCTACAGCAGCGGGCAAGAAATATTTCAGTTCCGATACGAAATCGGCTTGGTGGAGCGACTAATGAAAAATCTTCGTATCTTAATTGCCGACGACCACGATTTGATGCGCCGCGGCGTAAAGGCCTTGCTGCAATCGCATCCTGGTTGGGAAATTTGCGGCGAAGCACACACGGGTCGCGAGGCAGTCACTAAGGCCGAAGAACTGAAGCCCGATATCGTCATCCTGGATATCAGTATGCCTGACTTGAATGGCGTCGAGGCGGCAAGAAGAATCCGCAAGGCCTCGGCTACCACAGAAGTTCTCATCCTCTCGGTGCATTACTCCGATCAGTTGATCCGCGAAATTCTTGAAGCCGGCGTCCGCGGTTACATCGTGAAATCCGACTCCGACCGCGATCTTATTATTGCCGTTGAAACCCTTGCCAATCACAAACCATTTTTCACCCCTCGCGCTACCGAGGTAATACTGAGCAATTTCAGCGAGCGCGGAATCCGTTCTGAAACTCCTGAGTCCGTCCGCGAACGGCTCACTTCCCGAGAGCGCGAAATTGTTCAATTGCTCGCGGAAGGGAAAAGCAGCAAGGAGGTGGCCTCGTCACTCTGCATCAGCGTGAAGACCGCGGAGACTCATCGCGCCAATATTATGCGCAAGCTGCAGTTGCACACCGTCACCGAGCTCGTGCGTTACGCCGTGCGCAACCAAATCATCGAACCCTAAATCCACCGCTCCCCCTGCTAAGAACAAGGACGCCACGGGTTTCCTCTAACGATGTCCAACCTTGATTCATTAGAGCTCTCTACAGTAAGCCCCTCTGGCTTTTAGTGATTGCACGGTATGGTTGAAGCTTGGACCTTGAATCATGATTCTCTCGCGGACGGGTAATGCCGCTTGTCGGAAGAAGATGGGAAGTCGTAGTGCCTTGAGAGATCAAGGCCAGAAGGGCTGGGCCGATTTTCCTCTTCTTCTTCCGCTTAAAATGAGGCCCACCATGAACTCTTCAGGTTACCTCAGAAACGTAGACGATCATAAGGCAAGCGCGGGTGTGGAGTCGCCCCTACCGACTTCTCCTTCGAATGCTGTACCTGTCAGCGCCGGTGCAAAAATCCCCATAGTTCCGGTTGA
>JRHI01001487.1_pt1 | contig 19431 bp, 13 predicted proteins | sample 215371 | NCBI WGS metagenome assembly JRHI01 (sample SAMN02929681, study PRJNA255918) | sediment metagenome | biome: cave system; feature: Ice Cave; material: Sediment; isolation source: sediment from deep within a dark volcanic ice cave with no known source of... ...
AAGCCCCTCCGGGGCTAACACGGAGGATGGAGCAACCTGGCCGCCTGGCCGCCTGGCCGCCTCCTCGGCACAGCGCTCCAGCACCGGAAGGGCGCTCACCCCGGCCGGCAGCGGTTGTTGAGTCGGCTCCAGGCTGCCCTCTCGGTAGATGTTGCGCCGGCGCAGCTCGACGGGGTCGATCCCCAGCGCGTGGGCGAGGCGCGTCACCATCACCTCGGAGGCGAATTGCGCCTGGGGCGCGCCGAAACCGCGGAAGGCGCCGCACGGGACGTTGTTGGTGTAGACCGCGTAGCCGTCGACCGCGATGTTCGGCACCTCATAGCAGCCGCTGGCGAAGAGCGTCGCGACCTTGGTGACCTCGACGCTCGTCGAGGCATAGGCGCCGCCGTCCGCGACGACTTCCGCCTGGACCGTCGTGATCCGCCCATCCCGCGTTGCCCCCCAGCGGCAGCGGATGCGCATCGGGTGGCGTTTGTGGTGCGCGACGATCGACTCGTCGCGCTCCCAGACCAGCGCGACCGGCCGCCCCAGCTTCCAGGCCGCCAGCGCCAGGAGGTGCTGGATTGAGAGATCTTCCCGTCCCCCGAAGGCCCCGCCGATCGCGGCGTAGCGCACGACGACGCGGTCGTCCGGGAGTCGCAGCATCTTCGCGATCTGCTTGCGGTCCTCGTGCAGCCACTGGCCAGCCGTCTCGACGACGATCCGGCCGTCGCCGTCGAGGTAGGCGATCCCTGCCTCGGGCTGGAGAAAGGCGTGCTCCTGCCAGCCGGTCTCAAACTCGCCGTCCAGAACGACGTCCGCCTCGGCAAAGCCCTGCGCCACGTCACCCTTGCGGATCGGCCGGTGCAGGAGCAGGTTCGTGCCGAGCGCGTCATGGACCAGCGGCGCGCCGGGCGCCAGCGCCGTCCGCGGATCGGTGACCGCGGGCAGGTCGGCGTAGGTCACGGCGACGAGCTTCGCACCCGCTTCGGCCGCCTCCCGACTCTCGGCCACCACCAGGGCGACCTTGTCGCCCTCGAACCGGACCTTGTCGGCGCAGAGGACCGGCTGATCGTCCTCGATCAAGCCGTGGGCGTTGTACAGCACGTCGAGCGCGGTCAGGACGGCGACGACGCCGGGGTAGGCGAGCGCGGCAGCCTGGTCGATGGCGACGATGCGTGCGTGGGGTCGCCCGGCGAAGACGACCTTGAGGTGGAGCATCCCGCGGCGCACGAGGTCCCCAGGAAAGCAGGTCGCGCCGGTTACCTTGCCGAGCGCGTCGGGACGGGGCAGCGCGGCCCCGATCAGGCTGGTCGTCACCGCGCCCCTCCCGCGCCGAGGACGGCGTCCAGGATTTTGCGGTAGCCGGTACAGCGGCAGATGTTGCCGCTCAGGGCGACGCGCACCGCTTCGACGTCCGGCGCGGGGCGTTCCTCCAGTAGCTTTGCGCCGGCCATAATCATGCCCGGGATGCAGTAGCCGCACTGCACCGCGCCGTAGTCGATGAAGGCCCGCTGCAACGGGTGGAGATCGGCGCCGGCCGTCCGCGCCAGCCCCTCGATCGTCGTGATCGACGCGTTGTGCGCCTGCGGCGCCGGGACCAGGCACGACATCACCGCCTGTCCATTCAGCCAGACGGTGCAGGCGCCGCACTCGCCCTCGGCACAACCCTCCTTCGTGCCGGTCAGACCGGCGTCTTCCCGCAGGGCGTCGAGCAGCGTCTTGTGCCGGGCGTCCGGCAGCTCGTGGCGCTCGCCGTTGATCGTCGTGACGATCGTGCCGGCAAACGCCGGCCCGGCGGCGCCGTTCAGGCTACCGGTGTCGAGTAGCACTGGGGCGTCCATCCCACCGTTCGCCTCGGTCCCGGCCGCGATCCGGTCCAAGCCGTGTGCCACGAGGTTGGCCAGCGTCGCCCGACGGTAGGCGGCGGAGCCACGCACGTCGGCGATCGGTGCGGCGTCCGCGCAGGCGAGCCGTCCCGCCTCATGCCGGACGGCCGGTTCGAGTGGCTTGCCCGCCAGGAACGTTTCGGCCGTCGTCGCGCGGACGATCGTCGGTGCCAGGCTCCCCAGGGCGATCCGCGCCTCGGCCACCAGCCCGCCGTCGAGCGTGAGCACGATCGCCAGGTCGATGACGGAGATCGCCTGCGCCCGCCGCAGGCCGAGCTTGAGGAACAGCCCCCGTTGGTTTGCCGCCATCGCCGGCACGCGGATCTCGCGCAGCAGCTCGTTCGGGCGAAGGGACGTCTGCCGCACGCCGACGTAGAAGTCACGCAGCGGCACGACCCGCTCACCCGAGGCGCTCGCCAGGACCAGCGCGGCGTCCAGCGCGATCAGCGGCGTGATCGTGTCGTTCGCCGGCGAGGCCGTGACCAGGTTGCCGGCGACCGTCGCCCTGGTCCGCAGTTGCGGCGCCCCGACCTCCACACACGCCTGCGCCAGCGGTAGCGCCCGCTCGACGCAGACCCGCGACGCCAGCACGTCGTTGTGCGTCGCCAGCGCCCCGAGGAGGATGTCATCGCCCTCGGCACGGACGTACTTCAGCTCCGGGATCCTGGTGATGTCGATCAGCGTCGCCGTCGGCCGCTGCCCACGCGAGAGCTCGACCAGCACGTCGGTCCCGCCGGCGACGATCCGCGCCCGCTCGCCATACTCGCCCAGGAGGCGGAGCGCGTCCTCAAGACCCGTCGGCTGAAGGTAGTATTGCCACATCTCCCATCAATCCACGCCGTTCGGGCATCCGCGGGACGCGAGAACACCTTCTCGGAGATTACCACGCTGGTGCGTGGGCAGGCGGCGAGGCGGCCAGGCGGACAGGGGACGAGGCGGCGAGGCGGTGAGGGCAAAGGTCCCCGGCACTTCAGTGCCGGGCTCAACCGACAAAGCCCCTCCGGGGCTAGCCCGGGGCGCCGCCGTCATCGGCCTGGTGCCGCGGCGCGGTGCCGTCGATCCGGGGTGATGCCGAGCAGCAGGCGCGGACGTCCGTGGCGCTCCGGGGCTTGCGCCGGCCGAACTGGAACGTTGCTCAGAGTGTGGTCCGATCCTTGTCTTACCCGGCGAACCGCGGCAACACCCGCCCAAGCAGCGCTCGCCGTAGTGCCCCAAGCTCCTCGACGTGCAACAGGTGGAGCGTCGCAAGGTAGGCGGCGGCGCCGATGATGACCGGCACACCGACCAGACCCAACTCGCGGCCGAGCCGTTCCCAGCCGGCCGTCCCCTCCGGCCACCAGGCGGCCAGTGCCAGCCACGTCGCCAGTGCCAGCACCGCCATCGCCGCCCCCGCGCCGAAACAGCGCGCTGCAACCCGCCCCAGCCCGACCTGCCCAACGCGCCCGAACGATCGCCGCGCCAGCATGAACATCACCACCCCGTGGCTGACGAATTGCGACGAGTTGGCGAGGACCAGCCCGAGCATCCCCAGCGGCCGCACCAGTGTCAGCGCGACGGCGAAATAGACACCCACCGACAGCACCCCGACCAGTACCGGCGTCTTCGTGTTCTGACGCGCGTAGAAGGCGAAAATGAGCACCTGATCGAAGGCGGCGAACAGGGTTCCCGGCAGGTATCCGAGCAGCGCGATCACGATCGCATGCGCCCCGGCGTCGCTGGTCGCCCCATGCCGGAACAGGAGGTCGACCGCCGGCTTCGCCACCGCCGCCAGACCCAGCACCGCCGGCACGATCAGCACCGTCACCATCGCCAGGGCGCGACCGAGCGTCGCCTGGTACGCCTCCTCGTCCCCGCCCGCGTGGTGGCGCGCGAGCGCCGGCAGCGCCGCCAGCGAGATCGCCGCCGCGACCAGACCGAGCACGAACTCGCGCAGCGTCGTCGCGTACCGCATCGCCCCCAGCGCGTCTCGCTCCGCGCCCCAGGCCAGGTTCCGATCGACCACGACCTGAACCGTGTTGAACAGCAGCCCGAGGAAGATCGGCAGGTAGAGCCGGAGCACCCGCCGCACCGCCGGATGTCCGAAGTCCAAGTTCGGTCGTGGCAGCGCCCCAGCCCGCCGCAGCGCCGGGACCTGCATCGCCGCGATCGCCATCGCCCCCACGACGACACCGAGCGCCATGCTCTTGACCCCGAATGCCCCAGCGAACGCGACCATCGCGGCGACGACGACCGCATTCCGGGCCGCCACCGCCAGCGCCGGCGCCGTGACCCGGCCGAGCGCGTAGAGGACGCTCATCAGCACCGTCCCCAGCGCCAGGAAGAAGACGGCCGGCAGGATCAGCCGCACCAGCGTGACCGTCAGCGCCGTCGTCGCCGCGCCCCGCTGGTGACTGCCCCCGCCCAGCCTCGTCATCCCGTCGACGACCGCCGGCGCGAACACCACGCCGAGCACCGTCATCGCCCCGACGACGAGCGCGGCGAGCGTCAAGAGCGCACCGGAGACGCGCCGCAGCTCGGCCCGCGCCGCGCCGTCCGGCAACGCCCACTGCGCCAGCACCGGCACCAGCGCGGCTTCCAGCATGCCGCTGATCAGGAGATCGAAGAGGAGATCGTGAACGTTCTCGGCGACCTGAAGCGCCGCGATCTGATCGCCGGTCCCGAACAGACCCGCCGCCAACTGTTCCCGCGCCATCCCGAGGATGCGGCTGAGCACGTTGCCAAGCATGATTAGGATCGCCGCCCCGGCCATCCCCGCGGCGGCCGCACCAGCCTGGCCGGTTGTTGGATCCCGTTCCGCGCTTGGAGCCGCGGTGTCGGCCGGGGCCATCAGGACGGAGGCGAAGGGCGGACCGATCGATCCGTCGCTACGACGACCGTCGTCTGATAATGGAGGGGCGGACCGATCGGTCCGCCCCGCGCTGGGCCGCCCCGGTCACCGAGAGCACCGTCTTGAACATGCATGCTTCACCGAAACCGGTACCAGGCGATCGCCGCCGCCAGGGCGGCAAACAACCCATCGGGGAGCACCTTGAGATGGAGCGCGGCCTGCACGCCCGGCGCAAGGTTGTTCACCTGCGCCCAGGTGATGCCCAGGCGCTGCGCCAGGATCACCCGGCTGAGCAGTATCCCCACCGCCACGGCCGCGATCCCGATCGCCTGCAAATCGGCGCCCCGCTTCCCATTGCTCGCCCATGCGATCGCCTCAGCGGCGCCAAACCCGAGCAGCAGCGACAGGTAGAACCCCCACGCCGGGAAATACCCCCACACCACCCCAACCCCGACCGCAACGGCCAAGCCGATCCCCACCGCCTTCAGCAACGCGTCGGCGCTTGTCCGGTAGGTCGGCAGCCCGCGCACGCCCGCGCAGTCGAGGCACCGCAACCCGACGGGGGTCCTGACGCCGCAGCGCGGGCAGATCGGCTTGCCGCAGCGCGAGCAACGCAGCGCGGTCATCACGCTCGGGTGGTAACTGCAACGGGTTTCGCCGGTCGTTCTCGGAAATTCGTCCACGGTCGCCATGTCGTCGGTCAGATCCTAGGCTGAGGGCGACCCGGTTCCGAAGCGGCCGGGTCAGGTGGCACGGGCGCGCTTCGCTCGACGTGAGCGCTCACGGCTGTCGAACAAGAATACGCGATCCGCCCACGTTTGCCCGCCATGGCACCGCACCGGGCACCGAGGGCGTCCCCAGGTCGCAACGTCCACGCTAGCCGCGTTCGGCGTCCCCGCTCGTGCCGTCGTGCGGAGGCGCCACCCCCTTCAGTCGCGCGACCGCCGCGCCCCGGTTGCCACGACGCCACGTCCAATCGACAACCACCATCACGGCGAACACCGGCAACACCAACTGCCGCCGCCAGCGCCGCGGTTCCCGCGCCAGTCGGTACAGCCACTCCAGCCCACAGCGCCGCATCACCGCCGGCGCCCGCGGCACCCGCCCCGCCACGTAATCGAGCGCCCCCCCAACGCCGACGGCCAGGCGCACCCCAGCCGCCGCCAGCGCCTCCCGGTTCCGCGCGATCCAGAGCACCTGGCCCGGCGCCCCATAGGCCACGGCGACGACCCGCGCGCCGCTTGCCCGAATCCGTGCCAGCGCCTCCTCGTCGTCCTCGACGCGGGGCGTCCCCCCCGCCCACCACCCCGCGATTCGCGCGCCGGAATACCGCCGCCGCAAGGCATCCGCCGCCGCCGCCGCCACGCCGACCCCGGCACCGAGCAGAAAAAGCGGCGCCTCGGCCGGTCCGCTCTCGGCCGCCAGCCAGTCGACGATATCGACGCCCGTGACCCGCCCGAGCCGCCCGTCCCCCGCCGCGCCCGAGGTCCTGGCCGCCAGCACCACACCGACCCCGTCCGCCGAGATCAGGTCTCCGGATCGAATCGCACTGGCGAGGAGCGGATCCCGCCGCGCCGCCATCACGTACTCCGGATTGAGCGTCACGACGTGTCGGCACCGACCGTCCCAGGGACCGGCGAGTGCCCGTCGAATCGCGTCCCGCGTCGACGCGGCGTCGACCGGATCGACCGGCACGCCCAGGATCTTGACCCTCGGCCGTGCCGTGCCGTTAGCTGAAGCCGCCACTGCCGCCGCCGGAGGAACCACCGCCGCCACCACCACCCGAAAAGATGCCTGCGATCTCGAAGATGGCGCCGACCACGTTGAGCATGTCGGAGAGCCCGCTGCTCCCGGATTGGATCCCCGAGCTCGCCCGGTTGCTCGCCTTCTGCAGATTCGGCACGCCCGGCAATTTCAGGTCGGGCAGATCGACACCTCCTCCCGACGTCGGCCCGTCCCAACCCGACCCGACCGTCGTCCCGCCGTTCCAGGAGTGTCCCCGCGAGCGGGAGCCATCGCCGGCCTCGACCCATCCGGGCGCCGGGGTGTCGACGCGGGCAAATGTGTTCACCCACTTCGTGTCGATCTCAAACGCCACGGCGTAGGCGAGAAATTTGTCGAAGATCTGCTTCGTTTCCCGCACCTGCTCGTACTTCTCGATGTCGGTCAGATACCGGCGGAACGCGCGCCACTTCGCGGCGGCCTCCGCGCCCGCCTCCGTCTTGCGCGGCATGCTCGGCCCCATCCTGCCGATCAGCAACGACAGCGCGATGGCCGCACAGGCAGGGAAGACCGCGAACCAACCAAGGTCAAGCACCGCGATCGGCCCAGCCGCAACGGCCAGCACGAGGGCGATGAGACCGGCCTTCCGCCAGCGTGAGCGCGTCGCTTCAGGCGAGCGCGGGAAGTACCCTCGCGTCACCAGCTCCGCGTACAGCCGCTCCTTCACGCTCGGATACGCCGCGACGACCTTGCCCCGTACGTCGCCCAGCCTGGCCTGCGTACCCACGGTCGGAGCCGGCCCGAAGACCGCCTTGACGAGGGGCCGCTCAAACGCGGCGAGCGGCGCGTCCGGGTTGACCATCTCAAGGAGATAGTCGTTGCCGGTTTCGCGCTTGAGCGGCCCGACGAGACCGACGTCGGTCATCTTGATCACGCCCCGCCGGCCAAGGTCAACGAACGTCGCGACGACGTCGCATTCGTCCGCCCGCTCGTCGAGGAGCGTGCCCGCGACGCCGGGCGGCAGATCGTCCGGCGGCTGCGGCAGGAACTCGGCGACCAACCCCGTGTGCGGATCGCGCCCGCGGAGGTACCAGAGCCCGTAGACACCCGTGCCGCCCCCCGCTACGAGCGCGAGTCCCAGCCCGAGCAGGATGAGGTGCATCACCGCGTTCTTCTCGGCCACCGTCGCCTGCTTCGCGCGTTGCGCATCGTCGGCCGCCTGCCACGACGGCGGCCTGGCACCCTCGACGACCGGCGGGAACTGCATGCGCACGGTGAACTCGTCGCCGGATCGCAGATCCCCGTGCTGCCAGGTAAACACCCGCCCGTCAAGCGAATGAGCGACCGGGTTGTCCTTGCGTTGATCGCCGATGACCACCTGGGCCAGGTTGACGGCGCGCGGCAGCGTCACCGTGACCTTCGACGCCCACACCGCCGTCTCCGCGGTCAACCCCTTGCCGACCGCCGTCCACCAGATCTGCTGATTAGGCGGATTCTCGTTCGGATAAACCCGCAGCGCCCCGAGCACGTCGTACTCGACGACAAAGGTGCGCTCGGTCGACGTGGTCGACTCGAACGTCCAGTAGATGCGCGCCTCGGTCGACGTCGTCCAAACGTTGAAGAGTCCCGTCCCGTCGGGCAGCTGCGAGAGGTCGGCGATCTCGCGATAGGGATGGCTGCCGGAGGTCGTCTCCGTCACCCTGATGTTCGCGATCCCCTCGGTCCGCGTCAGCGGAATGACCCGATGACCGAGCGTGTACGGCCCGCCTACGAAGCGCACGACCTGCGTTTCGGTGACGTGATAGGAGCCGTCCGGCCGCAGTTGCAGGGCGACGTCGAGACGCGCGTACTCAGCCGACTTCGCCCTGACACCGCTTGGCACGAACGACAGCACGGCGAGCGCCAGCAGCACCAACAGCACGGTGGCGCCGAAGCGAACCAACCACGAACCCCGCCTTCGGGAGCTCACGCAGTCAGCCATGTCGTGTACTCCTCGTCCCGGTCCGTCCGCCGGGTTCGCCGGTATCGCCCGGCCGGGTTGCACGCCTCGTGTTCAGCCCCGGAGGGCTTCCTCGGTTCAGACCAGGGTTGAACCCCTGGGTCCAATTCCAAGATCAGAGGAGAGGTCGGGCATCGTTGAACCGAAACGTAGGCGCGGCGAGCAGCGCCCCGATGGACAATTTCCGAACCGGGCAGCTGATCCGGCACTATATACAAGGTTTCATGCCCGGCGCGCGATCGGCGATGGGTCGATCCGGGGGCGGTAGCGAGGGGCAAGCGATGACCGGCGGCATCCCACGGGGAGCGCCCTGGAACGAAGCGGCCGCCGGGCCGCGGCGTCCGAGCCGCAAGAATCGAGCGCCCGTCTACGCGCTCCTCACGGCGAACGCGATCTCGCTCGTCGGCAGCATGGTCACCACTGTCGCGCTGCCCTGGTTCGTCCTCCAGACCACTGGCAGCGCCGCGAAGACGGGTCTCGTCGGGGCCTTCGTCGCCCTCCCCCGTTTCGCATCGGGCATCCTCGGCGGGACGATCGTCGATCGCCTCGGCTACCGGCGCGTCAGCATCGCGGCCGACGTCGTCGGCGGGATCGGGATCGGTCTGATCCCGCTGCTCTACCACACAGCTGGACTGGCGTTCTGGCAGCTCCTCCTGCTCGTGCTGCTCGGGAACCTGCTGGAAGTCCCAGGGCTCACCGCTCGCCGCGCGATGCTGCCGGAGCTGGCCCGGGTCGGGCAGGTCCTCCTCGAACGGGTCAATGCCTCGTTTGAGGGCATCCAATACCTGTCGCTGCTACTTGGTCCGCCGCTCGCGGGGGTGCTCATCGGCTGGCTGGCAGCGGACACGGTCCTCTGGATCGACGCGGCATCGTTCGCCGCCTCGGCGCTGATCGTCGGGCTGGCGGTCCCAATGTCCGCCAGCACCGTCCGGGTCGCGAGCGGCCGGTACTGGGCGGAGTTGATGGCGGGTCTCAGGTTTCTGCGCCGGGACCGGCTGCTGTTCTTCCTCGCGGCCCAGCTGGGGGTTACCAACGCGATCAGCGGTCCCTTCTTTGCCGTTGCCCTGCCGGTCTATGCCAAGGAGACCTACGGCGACGCGACCCGTCTCGGGTTGATGATCGCGGCGTCCGGTGCCGGCTCGGTCGCGGGCGTGATTCTCTACGGTGTCGCGGGCTATCGCCTGCCCCGGCGGGGCACCTGGATCGCCGCCTACCTGATCGTCCCCGTCGATCTCTGGTGCTTGAGCCTGCGACCGCCGTTCTGGCTGATCCTGGCCGTCTTCGCGTTCGCCGCCTTTACCGGCGCCCCGGTGAATCCCCTGCTCGTCACAGTCCGCCACGAACGCATCCCGTCCGAGCTCCGCGGCCGCGTCTTCAGCACCTTCTCGGCGATTACGGCGGTCGCCGCACCCCTTGGCGTGCTGTTCGGCGGCACCATGATCGACGCCGTCGGGCTGAGCGCCACCCTCCTGACGCTGGCCGTCCTCGGCCAGGTCACCGGGCTGACGCTCATCTTCGTCCCCGTGCTGCATGAGATGAACCAGCGGCAAGGAGACAGCGCGGCGCGCGCGTCGGACGCGGCTTGAGAGGAGCACGGTGCCACCGCCGACTGTTTATTTAATACGGACTCCGGTTGCAGGCTTCTGGTGCCAGGCGCCCACCCTCACCTCCGGCCGTGCCCAAAGGGCGCCCACCGCGCACCGGGAGAGGGGAGCGTGCGCTCGTCGGTTCGCAGCTCGATCAACCCGTCCTGTCCCCAGTCGGCCGCACCGCCGTTGGCAGCGCTCAGCACTCAGCACTCGTCAGCTACTCACCCGATAGTTCGGCGCTTCCTTGGTCACGACGACGTCGTGCGGGTGGCTTTCGCGCAGACCGGCCGCCGTGATCTGGATGAACTGCGTATCGCGCTTGAGTGTGGCGATGTCGGGGGCGCCGACGTAGCCCATCGCCGAGCGCAACCCGCCGACGAGCTGGTAGATCAGGTTTGCGAGCGGACCCTTGTAGGCGACACGCCCCTCGATCCCCTCCGGCACCAGCTTTTCGATGGCACCGATTCCCTCTTGGAAGTAGCGGTCCTTCGAGTAGGAGCGCGCCCTCATCGCCCCGAGCGAGCCCATGCCCCGGTATTCCTTGAACCGCTCGCCTTGATAGAGCACGACCTCCCCCGGGCTCTCGTCGACCCCGGCCAGGAGACTGCCCAGCATCACGGCGTCGGCCCCGGCCGCGATCGCCTTCGCGATGTCGCCCGAGTACTGGATACCGCCGTCGGCGATGATCGGGATGCCGTGGCGCGCCGCCGCCCGCGCGCAGTCGTAAACGGCCGTCACCTGCGGCACCCCGGTGCCGGAGACGACGCGGGTGGTGCAAATCGAGCCCGGACCGACGCCGCACTTGACGGCGTCCGCCCCGGAGTCGATTAGGGCCTCCGTTCCAGCCGCGGTCGCTACGTTCCCCGCCATGATCGGCAGGCTCAGCCGCCGCTTCAGGTGCCTCACCATCGCCAGCACCGCCGCGGAGTGGCCGTGCGCGGTGTCAACAACGATGAGATCGACGCCCTTCGCGGCCAGCGCGACCGCCCGCTCCTCCGCGTCGGCGCCAACCCCCACCGCGGCCGCGACGCGCAGGCGACCCTGGGCGTCTTTCGTCGCGAAGGGGAACTGGATCTTCTTCTGGATATCCTTGACCGTGATCAGCCCGGTCAGGTAGCCGTGTTCGTCGACGACCGGCAGCTTCTCGACCTTGTGGCGGTGGAGAATCGCGCTCGCCTCATCGAGCGTCGTCCCCGTCGGCGCCGTGATCAGCTGCTCCTTGGTCATCACGGCGCTGACCGACTGGTCGATGTCGTCGATGAAGCGCAGGTCCCGATTGGTCAGGATGCCGACGAGCCTGCCGCCGTCCTCGGTGATCGGGACCCCGGAGATGTGATACCGCTCCATCACCGCTAGCGCCTCCCGGACGCGGGCGTCGGGCGCCAGCGTGACCGGCTCGACGATCATCCCCGACTCGGACCGCTTGACCTTGTCGACCTCCGCCACCTGGTCCTCGATCGACAGGTTGCGGTGGATGACTCCGATGCCCCCCTCGCGCGCGATCGCGATCGCCAGACGACCCTCCGTCACCGTGTCCATCGCGGCCGACATGATCGGGACGTTCAGGGTGATCCCGGCCGCGATCCGGGTCTCGGTGCGGACGTGGCTCGGTAGCACGTCGGACGCGGCCGGGATGAGCAGAACGTCGTCGAAGGTCAGACCCAGTCCGCCGAACTTGTCGGCGCGCATCCCCCCGGCCGGGACCACCTCGGGGAGGCGACCGCGCGCCAAGCCCGACAGACCGTGCTCCGTCCCGTTGGCCGGCCGCGTCCCACCGATCGTCCGGTCGTGCGTGATGCTCATCGGTCTGGGCTCCTTCTGCAGGGCGCACGCCTCGGATTGGTTCGTCAGCGGGTCTGGGCGGTGCCGGCAGCGGCTGGCACGGGTTCGACCGCGATGCCGTTCGTCAGGTGGGATGGCGGCAGCCGCAGCCGCCCGATCAGCTCCTCTGCCACGCCGCGGTAGGCCTGTGCGCCCCGGGACTCCGCGTCGTACTCGGCGATTGCCTGGCCGTAGCTTGGGGCCTCGGCGAGGCGGATCGAGCGCGGCACGATCGTTTGGAAGATCCGGTGCGGGAAGTAGCGGCGCACCTCCTCGACGACGTGCGCCGAGAGCCGCGTCCGCGCGTCGTACATCGTCATCAGAACGCCGATCACGTCGAGGGGGGGATTGAGCTGGCGCTTGACGAGGTCGATTGTCGAGATGAGCTGACCGAGCCCTTCCAGCGCCAGAAACTCGCACTGGATCGGGACGACGACGTAGCGCGCCGCCGTCAGCGCGTTGACAGTCAGTAACCCGAGCGACGGCGGGCAGTCGACGACGATCAGGTCGTAGCGACTCGACACACCGGCGATCGCCCGCGTCAGGCGGCGCTCGCGCTCCGGCATTTCGACGAGCTCGATCTCGGCGCCCGCCAGCTTGGGTGTTGAGGGGAGCAGGTCGAGACGGGGGCGCGCGGTCGGGACCAGTGCGCGCTCGATCGGCAGCTCGTCGACGAGGACGTCGTAGGTGGTGGCTGGGAGGGCTTGCTTGTCGATACCCAGCGACGAGGTCGCGTTCCCCTGGGGGTCGATGTCGATGAGGAGGATGCGGTAGCCAAGCTGTGCCAGAACGACGCCGGTGTTGATTGCGGTCGTGGTCTTCCCCACCCCACCCTTCTGGTTGGCCAGGGCAATGGTCGGGGCGCTCGGCGGCGTCCGCGTCGTCGCTGTCGAAGCTGAACTCAATGCCTGCCCGTCGCGCTTCTCCCCGGCGCTCACCGCGCCGGACCACCTGCCACTGCTCCTCCGTCCGCGGGGAATCCCCTCGGTTGGCTCGTTATGGTAGCACGACGGGGGTGTCCGGACAAGCATCCGGGCGACCGGGACCTGGGTCGCCCGCACTAGATGTCGTAGCCTCCTTTTCTGCGAGGCCTACATCTGGGCACTCATGCCGTTCGCTCAGCACTACTGGCGGACCCAGACCATCGTGCCGAGCGGCGCCCAGCCGAAGAGGAAGTGCGCCATGTCGAGCGGCAGGTTGACGCAGCCGTGGCTCATCGGATTGCCGAAGTTGTTGTGCCAGTACGCCCCGTGCAGCGCCGCCGCCTCGGAGTTGAAGTACATCACGTCCGGCACGTCCTTGACCACGTAGCCCGCCTGGCCCGCCACCTGGCCCTTGTTGGCGGCGTCCGCCGCCGCCTGACCGAGCGCGACGACCTGCCCGTTGCCGTCGATCGTCCCGGCCATGTCGGTCACCGGCAGCTTGTAGCGGACGTGGGTCACGCCCTGTTTGGTGTCGTTCGGCGCCAGGCCGGTGCTGACCAGCGTCGTCGTCACCAGCGTGTTGCCCTGGTACGCCCACAGGGTCTGCTGACTGAGGCTGACTTCGATCCACTTCCGGCCCGCGGCGCGGGGATCGGCCCCCTGCGGGTTGGGGTTGTCCATCGTCCAGAACATCGTCTCGTCGTAGACCGGCAGGTCACCCTGCGCGACCGGCTTCGTGTCGATGCCGAGCCGCGGAGTCATCTCCTTAGCGAGGGGCGCGAGGGACACCTGCCCGTCCCCGGTCCGTATCAGCAGCGCGCCCTGGAAATACTGGACGGTCACTCCGCGCTCGCTCACCTGCTGGCTGATCGGGCTGCCCAAGTAGCCCGCGCCCTCGTGGCTGTTGTACCAGGTCAGGAAGTCGCCGGTGATCGTGTGCGCCGTGATCTGGTCGTAGATGCCGCCGCCGTTGACCGCGCGCTGCGCCGCCCGACTCACCGGGTCAAGCGCTTTCCAGGGCGAGGTGCGACGGTCGCCACCGCCGCCACCGCGGCGACCGTCGCGGTTGAACGTGTCGAGCCGGTTGGTGAGCGCCGTGGGGCCGATCGGCATCAGGCTGATTGACGGGGCGTCGGTCCAGACCAACTCGGGGTGGTACTGGAAGATGCCGTTCTCGAACGCTTGGCTGTAGAAGCCATCCGCCGAGGCGAAGGGCTCGGAGATCGGGTTGCCGTAGACAGAGCTGGCGCCGTTTGCCCGCCAGTAGTCCAGCATGTAGCCGCGGACCGAGTGCTTCGTCGCGGGCACGAACGCCTGGATGCCCGCCTGGCCCAGATCGTCGGGCAGCGCGACGTTCGCGAACTGGCTGATCTGGTTCGATGCATCCTGCGCCGCGGCCCGCGTCGGGCCGGACGGGCCGAACAGACCGAGCGCGAGAACGACGGCTAGGATGGCGCCGATTCCCATCCGCCCAAGCCGCCGAACCTCGAGACCGCGCGCATTCCTCGTCATCCTGGCCATCTGTTCCGTCTCCCGTCTGTTGTGGCCGCCCGTGCGCCTGTCTCCAGAACGCCGCGACTGCCCACGCCGTTTCGGCGTCGACGCTTGAACCTTAGCCTATCACAGCTTCCTGCCCGTGGCTATCGAATCAGGGAAACCTGCTGCGTCGCAACTGAGGCCGGCGTCACTCCACCTTCCATGGGGCGGTCGATCAGCGGCGCAGCACGTTGACTTGGTTACGCAGATTCGATGCCACGGTACGGGCGCGTGCGGCAAAGTCCGTCCCATCCCCCGCGTAGATGACCGCGCGAGATGACGTGACGATCAGCCCCTCGCCCCCGCCGTCGATTCCGGCGGCGATCGCGGCGGCGAGGTCTCCCTCTTGCGTCCCGACGCCCGGCAAGAGGATCGGCAGGTCCGGGCAGCGCGCACGGACGCGGGCAAGCTGTTCCGGGTACGTCGCGCCGACGACGAGCCCGACCGACGCGGGGTACCGCGCCTCCCAGCCCGCGGCCCGTTCGGCGAGCGCCAGATAGAGCGGCTCGTCCGCGGTCTCTGGGTCGCCGCGCACGACGAGGTCTTGCAGGTCGCCGCCGCCCGGATTGCTGGTCTTGCAGAGAACGATCACTCCCCGGTCGCGATAGGCCAGGAACGGCGCCAGGCTGTCCTCGCCGAGGTACGGATGCGCCGTCACCGCGTCGAACTCCCACTCCTCGAAGTAGCCCCGCGCGTAGGCCGCCGCTGTGCTGCCGATGTCTCCCACCTTGCAATCGAGGATCACCGGGATCTCGGAAGGAATCAGCCGCCGCGTCTCGACCAGCGCCGAGATCCCCTCGAGCCCGTACGCCGCGTAGAACCCCAGGTTCGGCTTGTACGCGCAGACGAGGTCGCGTGTCGCCTCGATCAGTGCTCCATTGAACCGAACGATCGCGTCCCGCGGACGGCGATCGCGCAGATGGGCCGGCACGCGCGCCAGGTGGGGATCGAGCCCGACGCAGAGCAGGCTGTCCGCCCGCCTCATCGCCTCGCGAAGGCGAGTGGCGAACGTCTTGCCGCTCAGACCCGTGTTCCCGAACGATGGTGCTGCTGCCAAGCCGTCCTCCCTGGAGGTGGGTCGCCGTCGCGGAGGGACCGGCGCCCAGCAGTTGACCAGAGGTCGGCCGGATCGTTCGACTGCCGCGTCGCGCCCAGCGTCATCGACCGCAGCTGGCGGCGCATCATCCATGCGCATGAGCGCACCGTCAGGCGGGGGGCCGCAGGCGCTCGGCGATCAGGCACGTCAGCTCGAACAGGATGTGCGCCGCGACCATCGCCGTGATCTGGTTGGGCTGGTCCTTGGTGGGCATCAGGCAGACGACATCGGCGCCGACGATGTCGAGGCCGCGCAGGCCGCGGAGGAGCGCGTTGGCCTCGTCGATCCCGAACCCGGCGACGCCGGCCTCGAGGTTCGAGACGGCGGGCGCGACGCTCGGATCGAGGCAGTCGAGATCGAACGAGACGTAGATGGGCGCGTCGCCGACGCGCTCCCGGATCACCTCGATCGTCGCGGCGGTGCCGAGATCGCGGTAGCGCTCGATCTCGATCAGCTCGTAGCCGAGGTTCCGCGACGTGTCGAGCCACCCGCGCGAGCGCGGATTGCCGCGGATCCCGAGCTGGACGCTGCGCGAGGCTTCGACGTTGCCCTGGCGCACCGTGTAGGCCGCCCAGTGCGCGGCGGACTTCCGCGCGCCCATCCAGTGCTCGATGTTCTCGTAGGTGTCCGTGTGAGCGTCGAGATGCACGAGCGCGACCGGCCGGCCGGCCGTGAGCCGCGACCCCGCGCCCGCGATCGCCTGGAGGATGGCACCCGAGACCGAGTGGTCGCCGCCGATGGCGACGGGTCGGGCCCCCGCGTCGGCGATCCGGCGGAAGAAGGCGCTGATGCGCTCGACGCACGCCTCATTGTCCATCGCCTCGGGCAGCGGGACATCGCCGAGGTCATGGATGCGGCACGCTTCCCAGGGCGAGAAGAACCCGAAGGCCTTGTGGAGACGCCGGTTGTGCGCAGAGACGTTGCGGACGGCGCGCGGACCGAGGTGTTGATCGCGCTCCGTGGAGCCGTTGCCGGAGGAGTGGGGGACACCGACGAGGGCGACGTCGCAGTGCGTCGGGTCGGGGTCGACCGGGCAGCGGAAGAGCGAGGGAACGCCCCACCACCAGAGCGCCTCGAGCAGCACCATGTCGTCGTCGCCCACCGCTGTCTCCTCCATCGTCGGTCCCGGCTGAGGCATTATCCAAAGCGCGGGCCAGGGGGTCAAGCGCGTCCGGGGCTATAGCGCGCGCGGGATCTCCATAGCCCGCTCTCTTGTGGCCAGGTACATGACCACTGACCCACTAGGTACCGCCCCGCCGCTTCTTTCGCATCTCCGTCTCGAACAGGTGCTCGTAGGCCGAGACGGTCACGTCGAGATCAAAGATCCGCTGGATCTCCTGCCGCGGGCGGACGTACCTCGGCAGGTCTGCCAGCACGCGGGCGATGCCCGCGACCAATGCCGGCGCGCTGGCGACCGGGACCACCTCGCCCATGCCCGTCAGGCGGACCGGCTGGCGGACGCCCGGCAGGTCGCCGACGACGACCGGGGTCCCGCAGAGCATCGCCTCCACCTGGACCAGCCCAAACGACTCGGTGGAGTTGACGCTCGTCACGAGCAGGCAATCGAGCGCGGCGTAGAACGCGGGGAGCTGGTCCTGGCCGAGGGTGCCGACGAACTCCCAGTGGTCGCCCAGCGCCTCGATCCGGGGGGCGAGGCGCCGCCAGTACTCCTCCTCGCCGAGGACGTTCTGGTACGGTCCGGCGAACAGCACCGTCAGGTTTGGGAAGCGGTGCAGCAACGCCGGCATCCCGTCGATCAGGTGCTCGATGCCCTTTTCGGCGGCGAAGCGGGCGGCGTAGCCAATCACCGGGCGCTCGGCGAGCCGGTGCGCCGCCCGGAAGGCGGCGACCTGCTCCGGGCGTGGCGGCGGCATGATGACGGGCGGTGGGATGACGGTCAGCGTGCGGGCGAAGCGACGGAGCAGCCGAGAGTGGTCAGCGTAGTCCTGGGTGTAGGCGACGATGCGGTCGGACAGGCGGGCGGCGATGTAGTTCGAGGCGAAGACCGCTTGGTCGATCGCCCGGTTGAGCGGTCCCGACGGGAGCTGGAGATCGCAGTGGTAGGTCAGGACCGTCGGCTTGCGCATCAATCGCCCGCGGAGGGCGATGCCTGCCGCGTCGAACTGGGGCAGGTGGAGGCTGAGCACGTCGTGCTCGCGGACGAGCCGCGTTGCCCAGAGCCCGAGGCTCGGCATGACCACGCCCTTGCTGACCCGGAAGGCGACCGGCACGCGGACGACACGGACGCCGTCGACGCGCTCCGCGCGGGGCAGGTGGGGCGCGTAGTGGGACGTCAGGATCGTCACCTCGTGACCGCGGCCGGCGAGGGCGCGCGCCAGCCGCTCGACGTAGATCGTCAGGCCGCTGACGTGAGGCCGGTAGTAGGTCAGCGCGAGGAGGATCCTCATTCTGTTACTCGAACAGCGAACGATGCTCGATCACCCACGCGGCGAGGCGCTCGATGCCCTCGCGCGCGGAGACGCGCGGCGTCCAGGCGAAGTCGCGCTCGGCCTTGGCCGTGTCGGCGACGAAGAACGGCTGGTCGCCCGGGCGCGCGGGCGCGAAGACCGGGTCCGGTAGCGAGCGGGCCAGCGCCTCCTCGACGAGCGGCTTAAACTCCCACCAGACCGAAATCGCGTTCGCCGCGCCGCCGCCCATGTTGTAGACCTGCCCGCGCGTCGTCGCGATGCGGTCCACGGCGAGCGCGAAGGCGTCGATCAGGTCGTCGACGTAGAGGAGGTCGCGGACCTGCTTGCCGTCGCCGTAGATCGTGATCGGGCGCCCGGTGACGAGGGCGATGACGAACCAGGCCAGCCAACCCTGGTCTTCCACACCCATCTGGCGCGGACCGTAGATGCACGACTGGCGGAAGACGATGGTCGGGAGACCGTAGATGCGGGCGTAGTCGCGCACGTATTGGTCGGCCGCGCCCTTGGAGCAGCCGTAGGGCGAGTGGAAGTCGAGCGGGCGCGACTCGGCGACGCCGGCGGGCACGTCGCGACAGACGTAGCGCGTCGCCTCTTCGACGACCGCCAGGTCCTCCATCCCGCCGTAGACTTTGTTGGTCGAGGCGTAGACGACGATCGGGTTGCGGCTGGAACGGCGCGCGGCTTCGAGCACGTTGAAGGTGCCGAGCGCATTGATCTCGAAATCGCGGCGCGGATCGGTGACTGATGTGGTGACCGCGGTTTGGCCTGCGAGGTGATAGACCACCTCGGCGTGGGCGTCTTGGATCGCCCGCTCGCAGACGGCGGGATCACGGACGTCGCCGACGACGAGCGCGAAGGTCTCCCCGTGGAGACCGCGCAGCCAGGCGACGTTTTTGTCGGTGCCCGCCCGTGAGAGATTGTCGAGGATCGTGACGTGGTGGCCGGCGCGCACGAGGCGATCGGTCAGGTTGGCGCCGATGAAGCCGGCGCCGCCGGTGATAACGATGCGGCGCCGGGTCGTCGTGCGGTCCAGGTTGCTTTTTCCCGTCGTCACGCGAGACGTTCTCCCCGACATTCGATGGGCGGCGCGGGCATGTGATGTGGCACTGGATGATAGCACCACCCGGTGCGAGCCGGGACAGCTGCCTCGACCAGCTCGGCGCGACGCTCAGGGGTGCGTGATCGGTGCTGGAGCGAAAGGATCGCCAGGACGCCGGTCGTGACGGAATGAATGATGGACAAGACCACCGCCTCGGCAACGTAGCAAGGGACACGTTTCCCCGCGCGAACACGATCGGTGGCGTCAGCAACGGCGCCGCTCGCTCCTGGACGCCGGCCCCGGGTTAGGAGATGATCTCTACGATGTGCGCTTGCGGACCAGGCGCTCGAAGGGATCGGCTGCGGCCGAACCGGCCGGTCGAGGTCCTCGTGCGATCGGGGCGCGGCACGCATCGGGGTAGTTGTTCGATTCTAGGCAGAAGGAGAGAAACGTTGGTCACAGCGCAGCGTCTCAAGAGATGGGTGGCGGCGGTCGGCGTGCTGGCAAGCATTGGCCTTGCCGGCGCCCTGGCCGCGCCGGCGGCGCTCGCTCAGGATGCCACCCCCGTCGGCAGCTCCGGGG
>JRHI01001488.1_pt1 | contig 19431 bp, 13 predicted proteins | sample 215371 | NCBI WGS metagenome assembly JRHI01 (sample SAMN02929681, study PRJNA255918) | sediment metagenome | biome: cave system; feature: Ice Cave; material: Sediment; isolation source: sediment from deep within a dark volcanic ice cave with no known source of... ...
CTTCCCCGCCGTGGGGTCGTGGGCGCCGAGCGCCGGGTTCTCGTAGACGGCCAACGCCTGCCAGGTCGTCGCCCGCACCGTGGCCTGCACCCAGGCGAGGAAGCCGCGCTCGAAAGCAGCCGGGTCGAGCACGGCGAAGACGCGGCCGAGGGTGTCGTGCGGCGGAACCCCGCGAGGCAGCGCCAAGAAGGTTCGCAGCCAGGCTTCCTTGCGTCCACCTATCAGCGCGGTGTCCCCCCAGGTATCGGCGCCGCAGAGGATGGCGAGGACGGCGATAGTGACCAGATCCAGCAACTGATCGCGCAGAGCCGAAGCGGGATCCGGCACGTCGGCAAAGGCGGTGCGCACTGGGGCGCCGACGCGCGGGTCCATGGGAAGCCTCCAAGACGGACGGGCAACGGTTCAGATCCGTCAGTCTCGCCGTCAGCGCCAAGCCCCTAACCCAAATGCGATTGCCCTGTCGGTTTTGGTCAGTAGCGGCGGTAGACCGACTTCGTCGATATGACAATTCGAAGAACCCCACTATCTCGAGAAGGGACGTATGAACTCGACGATCGGGCCTTCTCGGTGGCCGACGCAGTAACGAGCAAAGGTCGTCCAACTCGAACGGAAAGCGAGAGCCGGATCCCGCGACCGACCGACGTGCAACTGGGCACGGTCGTCGAAGTTCAAACTCCTCTATTGATGCCGGCTTCGGGAGACGGCGCCGAAGCTTTCTCCCTGGCTTTTGATCGCGGTATAGAAGAATTAGGGCGCCGCATGCAGACATACGAGATCGTGAAGCCACATCCGGGATTTCGGCCGATCACACGGCAGACCTGCCGTTGGATGGTGCCCGCAACAACCCGACGTCTCGATGGGACCTATGCCTCGCTCACTCTATTTATGGCCCACGTTGGCGCAACCCAACTCGCCGTTCCGACCGCCGACTTGGATTCAGATCAGCTGCGAAAATTCAATATCGTCTGGTGGCAAGTGACGGCGCGATACCCATTTATTCCATTTTTCGAACGAGTGCGGAGCGCACAGCGTGCTTGCTATGGCGATGGAGACTATGCCGCCGTAATTATTGCGGCATATACCGCTTGCGAAGTTTTGCTCAACACGACCTTGCTTCTCATTGCGTGGGAGGAAGGGATGACCCGGGCCGATACGCGAGATTGGTTCGAAGGGCAACTACAGTTTATGAATCGGGTGAGCAGCCAGGTTCAGACACGTCTTGAGGGTAACTGGGCTAATCCTCCGTCGACGAGCCCGATGGGTCGATTGCTGATCTTGAGCGACTTAAGACAACGGGTCGCTCACCTTACCTATTTACCGAACGAGGCGGAAGCACAACGTTCCCTGGTAACACTCAGTGTTCTCGAAGAGTTTGTAAAAGAGAGTTTTGCCGTAAATAGGCACGAATATCCGAACACAAGACTCATGTTATACGGATAATCTTGGCTTCGACGTCGAAACAGTTGGGACGCTCGAATGAGCCGATGGGTCGACGAACACGCCTCTTCAGAACCGGAATGGGGCGTTGCGTTCAGAGTATGGCGAGATGCTTCCGACCAAGTCTGAGGCTCGTTGCGCTGGACGGCAAAAAGAGCCGAGAATGAAAATATGGATTCCGTCGAACATCCCTTGGACTGGTGGGCGGTGGGTGGCTACGAAGCGGTGATACGCGAGTTGCGCTGCACCAAAACCGTCGCCCGCCACAAGGTCCACCACAAGATTGACGACTATTACCAGCGCACCGCTGACCCCATCTGGCGGCCGATCGGCAACCGTGGGTACGCCCACCTGCGCCGGGCCATCTTGGATGGCCGGGTGCTCGACAACGAACTGCGCTGATCGCCCTGCCTCGCTGGCTACGAGGAAACAATCGGCGTCAATCTGATGATGACCTCAGTTTCGCTGAGAGGGCGCTCGACCCGCACCCGATTGCTTCGAGCGTAACCTGCAACATCCACTTCAACACTATTAACGCAGGCAGAGTCCATTCGCAGGCGAAACGGTGCACCTCGCCAGTCACCCATCACATCCGGGCGTGTGGCGTCGCCTGGCAGACATCCCGTGACACTGATGCGGTATCCGCCCTGAACGTCTGGATTCGCCAACTCAACACCCAGATCTCGCAGATGGATCAGCACATCGCAACAGGCCGGCGTGGGCGTGATCAGCACTGCGGCGGCCGTCGCGGTCTGCGCGGCCAGGAGTGCCGCGGCGGCCTGCGTGGCCTGCACGGCAAGCGCAACCCGCGTCCTGATTGCCTCGGACGTCATCGTCGGGTTTCGCGAGGCCGCCTTGGGCGTCGGCGCCGCCGGGACCGAGTTCGTCGGGGTATCAATGCGGTGGACAATCAGGACGGCAATGAGCAGCAGCCCTCCCGCTATGGGACCGACGATGAGCCACGGGTGCGCCACGCGCTCTGATGGACCAGATGGTGGATGTGGTTGCCTCGGTGTCGGCTCGTCCGACCTCTGCTTCAGGTGCATCGGCAACCCCGTACCGCGCTCCTCCGACGCCTTCACCCTCGACCCGGCTCCACCAGTCGGCCACTGGTCGTTCAACGTGAAGCGTGCCGCACGCGCATTATCGCTGGTTTCCTCGCGCCGTCTGGCACATGACGGCAGACAAGAGGTTGGGCCCCGTGGTGCAACGCAGCCTCGTCCAAAGGCCACGCTCAACACGGCCCTCTTTCCTCTGGAGGAGGAGCCTACATAGGCGACGGGCGCTCTCCGGCGCGGCCCGTTTCCGATCCGAGCAAGCGACGCGGCCCGATCGGTTTCCACCGGACCGCTCGTCTTCTCAGAGCGTCAACCGCTTGCGCTTGGATTTCCGCTCCGCGTCCGGCAGTGTGGCGCGGATGCTGTCAAATGGCGAGCTGGCGGCGTGCTTGGCCCGCAAATCGGCATAGTCTTGGGTGACGTAGCGTTCCGTCGTGGTCACCGACGCGTGTCCCAGAATGCGCTTGACCGAGTGCAAATCGGCGTTGTTGCGCACCAGGTAGCTCGCCGCCTGATGCCGCAGTTGGTGCGGATGGATGAGCAGGCCCGTCTCCTTGCGGATGCGCTGAAAGAGGCTGTAGATGCCGTTCGGGTTGAGCCAGAAGAGCGAGCCCGGCTCGTCGCCGCGGACGGCCAGCCACCGGTCGACCAGCTCGGCCACGCCCGTCGAGTACGGCACCCGCCGTTCTTTGGTGCCCTTCCCCCGCACGAGGATCAATTGATCGTGCCGGTCCACGTCCGCCAGCGCGATCCCGGCCGCCTCCGAGCGGCGGATGCCGGTGTCCAGCATCAAGGCGATGAGCGCCCGGTTGCGGACGGCCTGCCCACCGCCCGAGGCGAGGTGCGGACAGCGAAAGAGCAGCTGCACCTGCTCGGGCGACAGGATGACGAACTCCTCGTCGGGCAGTTTCGGCAAGGCGACCTTCGGGGCGCGGTCGATCACTTCTTCCTCTTCCAGCCACTTGCAGAACGCCCGCATGTCCCGCAGCCGCCCGTGGATCCCAGACAGCGCGCGCCGCGTCTTGCCGCGCCAGACACGGGTCGGCGTCTCCCGCAGCCAGGTCCCGAAGCCGCGCAGGCACTCGGTGGTCAGGCTGGCGCTGGACTCCGGCGTCTTGGTCTCGGTGAGGTAACGGCGAAAATCCTTGAAGGTCGAAGCGTAGTGGTCGATGGTCTTGGGCGAGTGGTTTCGCGCCCGCTGGTGGGCGCGGAAGCGCGACTCAAGCTCGGACAAGGCAATGGCGTTCATCATCGGTCTCCTCCGCGCGAGCGACAACCGATGAACAGTCTTAGCCATGGTGGGGCTCCTCCCAAGAGTCTGGCGGGCCTCAGGCGCATGTCTGCCTGGGAAACGCCAAACGGTCTGCCTGCTGATCAACGAGGCAGATCGTTCAGGAGCCGGTGGAGACGGTCTGTGGAGGGGATTTGCCCGGATCTAGGCCTGGGAGCGGGTGATGGGACTCGAACCCACGACATCCTGCTTGGGAAGCAGACACTCTACCAACTGAGTTACACCCGCGTCCGATTCTGACCGCATTTTAGCATTGGACTTCCTCGGCGTCCATACCTGTTCATCGGCTCATTGGCCAGCTGCGTGTCAACGTTTTAGGCCGCGCCGTGCCGTCGTCAGAGGAGAGGTGGCCCAATAGGTGGTCTCCCCGGCGATAGCCGGTGCCAATCGCCGAAGGGTGTGCCGAGCACCCCTGCCGGTTGCGGCCGTTGACGCTCAGGAACAGAACCGCGTATACTCCCCACGCCCGTGGGGGCATAGCTCAGTTGGGAGAGCGCTACAATCGCACTGTAGAGGTCGGGGGTTCGAGTCCCCCTGCCTCCACCACGCGGCAGCCAGTCCGGCCCTCGGACCGGACTGGTGTTGATCGGCAGTCCACGCTACGGAAACCGACCGGCGACTCGCCGGCCCGTCTGCTCGCAGCCACGGGCGCGGCACCAAAGCGGTCTCAGTCCGCCGGCTGCGGCCTCAGCTGTCCGGCGCCGCTCGGGGGCAGATCGCGCTCCGGCCGCTCGACCTTGCGCTGGTCGCTGACTGCCGCCAACCCCTCCACCAACGGCGCCGCCGGCCGCCCCGTCGGCGGACCAACCAGGTCGGGTTTCGGCCGCGGTGAATCGAAGAGCGCCTCGAGCTCGTCGCCCTCGATCGTCTCCTCCCGCGTGAGGAGGCTGGCGATCGCATCAAGCTTGTCGAAATTCTGCGTCAGCGCCTCTTTCGCCCGCGCGTGCGCCGTGTCGATCAACTCGCGGATCTCGCGATCGATCTGGTAGGCGACTTCGTCGCTGTAGTTCCGTTGCTCGCTGATCTCGCGGCCGAGGAAGACGAGCTCGTCCTTCTTGCCAAATGCCAGCGGGCCGAGGGACTTGCTCATCCCGAACTCGGTGACCATCCGGCGCGCGACGGCGGTCGCGCGTTCGATGTCGTTCGCGGCGCCCGTCGACTGCTCCTCGAACACCATCAACTCGGCGACATGCCCGGCCATGAAGACTGCCAACTCGTCCTCGAACTGCTTCTTCGTCTTGAACAGCCGGTCTTCGTCGGGCACCACCCGGGTGTACCCGCCCATCATCCCGCGGGCGACGATCGACACCTTCCGGACCGGATCGGAGTTCGGCAGCATCCGAGCCACCAGCGCGTGACCGGCCTCATGGTAGGCGGTCATCAGGCGCTCACGCTCCGAGATGACGCGACTCTTCCGCTGCGGCCCCGCGATCACCCGGTCGATCGCCTCCGTCATCTCGTCGCGACCAACCGTCTTTTTGTTGCGCCGCGCCGCGAGGATCGCCGCCTCGTTGACCAGGTTTTCCAGATCGGCGCCGGAAAACCCCGGCGTCTGCCGCGCCAGGTTCTCAACGGAAACGGTCTCTTCCAGCGGCTTCCCGCGCGAATGCACTTCGAGGATCGCCCGCCGCCCCTGGATGTCCGGCCGGTCCAGGATTACCTGGCGGTCGAACCGCCCCGGTCGCAGCAGCGCCGGGTCGAGCACGTCCGGCCGGTTGGTCGCCGCGATCACGATCACGTTGGTGCTGCTGTCGAAGCCGTCCATCTCGACGAGGATCTGGTTCAGCGTCTGCTCGCGCTCGTCGTGGCTCCCGCCGAGCCCCGCCCCGCGCTGCCGCCCCACCGCGTCGATCTCGTCCACAAACACGATGCACGGCGCGCTCTTCTTCGCCTGGTCGAACAGGTCGCGGACGCGGCTCGCCCCGACCCCGACGAACATCTCGACGAACTCGGAGCCGGAAATGCTGAAAAACGGCACCCCCGCCTCACCGGCAACCGCGCGCGACAGCAGCGTTTTGCCGGTGCCCGGCGGTCCGACCAGCAATACCCCACGCGGGATTCGCGCGCCGAGCGCCTGGAACTTGTCGGGATACTTGAGGAACTCGACCACCTCGACCAGCTCTTCCTTCGCCTCGTCGACGCCGGCGACGTCGGCAAAGGTGACCGTCGGCTTGTTTCCGGTAAACAACCTGGCCCGGCTCTTCCCAAATGAGATCGCCTGGTTGTTGCTCCCCTGCGCCTGCCGCATCATAAAGACGAAGATGCCGATCAGAAACAGCGTCGGCAACAGGAAGCCGAACGCGCTCAGCCAGCTCCCCCACCGGCTTGCCGGATGGACCTCGATCTGGACCTTGCTCAGGTCGACGCCGTAGGCCTTCAGCGCGTCGAGGATATTCGTCCCGGAGGGCAGGACGGTCTTGGCCGAGCGCGTTCCGCTGTCCTTGTACGTTACCTTGACGGTGCTGCTGTCCTGGGACTGTTCGAGCTTCAGGACTTTATCGGCCTGCACTTCGCCGGCGACCGTGCTGAAATCCTTGGGTGACGGCGAGCCGTCGCCATTGACGACGATAAACCACAGCGCAATCACGGCGACGATCAAGATGATCCAGACGACGCTACTGCGGAGGCGCTTCAAATCTCGCATTCGCTGACCTCCCGCCAGCCCCAAACCCGGGTCTGCGGTTTCGTGGCCCGGATCGGGTGACGCTCAGCCGAGTATAGCATCGGCCCTATTCGTTCGATACGATCCGATCGTCCAGGACCGCCACGTAGGGCAAGTTGCGGTACCGTCCGGCGAAGTCCAGTCCGTAGCCGACAACGAACTCGTCGGGAATCGTGAACCCGACGCGATCGACCTGGACGGCGACCGCATCGGGCTTCTCCTTTTGCAAGAGTGCCACCACGCCGATGTCGATCGGGTTGCGCCTGCGCAGCACGTCGAGCAAATACTGGAGTGTCAGCCCACTATCGACGATGTCCTCGACGACGAGCACCCGCCGCCCCTCCACGTCTTCGTTGAGATCCTTCAAGATGCGCACGACGCCCGAGGTCTTGGTGCTCGCGCCGTAGCTCGAGACCGCCATGAAATCGATCGTCACCGGAATCGTCATCGCCCGCATCAGGTCGGTCATGAACGCGATCGCACCGGTGAGCACCCCAACCATCAGCGGCGAGACATCACGGTATTCGGCGTCGAGATCGCGCGCCAGCTCGCGCACCCGTTGCTGGATCGCCTGCTCGCCGACGAGGATCCGGGCGATACCCTTGGTCTTGGGTTCCTGGTCTGTCACGGCACCTCCTCAGTGCGCAGCACTCGCACGCGAACCGTGGGCATTCCCGGTGCCGCTTGCTCCCGCTCGGGGACCCGGATGCCGGCGACCCACCAGACGTCGTCCCCGTCCGCCAAACAGACCAGGGAGCTCCGTAACCACGGCGACACCCGCTCCTGCCGGAGCCAGTCCCGTACCCTGCGCCGGGACACCGACCAGCGGTCGCTCGCTGTAGTCGGCCGCAGGCACGGGCGACCGTCAAACGCCACCCGCGGCAGCAGCGTCGTCGCCGCGGTCGGCGACGGAGCTGCGCCCGCCGGTTGTCCCTCATCGAAGCAGACGACCCAATCAGCGATCGGATACCGGTCGCCCGCGGTCACCGGAATCGGCCTGGGGCGGTCCCGCCCGGGCTGGCGAGACCAGAGCGGTCCAATAAATCGCTCGCGGGCCAACCTCACCAAGTGGTCCGGCGAGCCCGCCAGCAACCGATCGTCGACCACCGCCGCGACCAGCCCCCGGCCCACCTCGATGAACCGTGCCACCCCCGGTCGCGCCGCGAGCCCGAGAACAGCCTCGATGCGGTCCAGACTCGGCTGTCCTTCCGGCGACCGACCGGCCAGCCATTGGAGCACAATGCGCCGTTGCACGGCCGGCTCCTCGCCGAGCAGCACCCTGCGGCTCAGTCCTCCATCTGCCGCGATCGCGCGTTGATAGGCCGCTCGTGCCAATCCTTCGAGCACCCGCTCCTCGGCCGCGGCGACGCGGGCGAACCGTGCCAGCGCTGCACCCGAGCCCGGAAACACGCGTTCGAGCACGGGCAGCAGCTCCAGACGAACCGCATTTCGACGCATGCCTCGATCGGCATTGCTTTCGTCCTCGACCGCCGTCAGGCCACGATCCGCCGCGTACGACCGAACCTCATCGCGCGTCTCCTGGAGAAACGGCCGCCAGAGACGCATCGGCGGCGGAGCGCCCGCCTCCCGATCCGTCCACCATGGCACGGAGGCGATCGTCAGCTCGGCCATGCCGGCAGCGCCCCGGAGGCCTGAACCTCGCAGGAGATGGAGCAACACCGTCTCGGCCTGGTCGTCCTGATGGTGCGCCGTCGCGACCACCGCGGCCTGGGCACGCTGTGCCTGGTGCGCGAGCGCGAGGTACCGCTCTCGCCTCGCCGCCTCCTCGATGCCGACCCCTGGGTGGCGCCCGCGCAAACCGGATTGCAGCCGTTCCACGACGAAGGGCAGGCGCAACGCCGCGGCGAGCTCGCCAGCGCGCGCGGCCTCGGCCGCCGACGTGACCCGCAACCCATGATCGACATGGACAAGCAGGACGAACAGGCGAGCGACCGGGGCGATCCGGCCGAGGAGGGCGGCCAGCGCGAGCGAATCCGCCCCGCCGGAGAACCCGACGATGACCGTCGCGTCGGGCGCAAGTCCGAGCGCCCGGTAACGGGCGAGCGCACGCTGCTCAAGACCGTGGTGGGTGGACGTCCTGACCATCCGATCGGCACTGTCGCGCGGAATCCGAGGAGCATCCGACGAGTCGTGGTGGTTGGGCGGTGCCGACGGGTGGACTCGAACCACCGGCCAAGGGCTTATGAGTCCCTTGCTCTGCCACTGAGCTACGCCGGCGCGTCTCGTGGACGCTCGGAGCGTAGCAAATCCCGCGTCCCAACGTCAAACCGGGCCGGTTCACGGCACCCTCCTCAACTGTCGATCGCTCGGCGGCGCCACGGAGCGCGCGCCGGGTGCTAGACTCGCTCCCCAATGTTCCTCCGCACCAGCGGTCGCGGATCAGGGTCGACCGGGGTCTGGCATGATCGAACAGCGCAGTGATCTTCTCCAGGGACTGAATGCCGAGCAGCAGCTCGCGGTCACCACGACCGAGGGGCCGGTGTTGGTCGTAGCCGGTCCCGGTTCCGGCAAGACGCGTGTCCTCACCCACCGCATCGCGTACCTCATCCGTGAATGTCACGTCATGCCCGACCGGATCCTTGCCGTGACGTTCACCAACAAGGCGGCTCGCGAGATGCGCGATCGGATCGGCCGGCTGCTCGGTCAGGGCGCGGACGCCGGTCTCGTGATGGGGACCTTCCACTCGATTGGCGTCCGCTTCCTGCGCCAAAATCCGGGGATCGTCGCCGACCGGCTCGGGCTCCTGCCCAACTTCCTGATCTACGACGACGGCGATCAACTCGAAACGGTCAAGCAGGCAATCACGAACATCGGACTCGACCCGAAAAACGTCGCGCCGCGCCGGATGCTCTCCCGCATCTCGGCGGCGAAGAGCGCACTGGTCGGCCCCGACGAGTTCGTCGCCCAGGTCGAAACCTACGACGAGGAGATCGTCGCGCGTGTCTACAAGGAGTATCAACGGGTGCTGCGGAAGTCCAACGCCGTCGACTTCGACGATTTGCTGGCGCTGCCGATTCGACTCTTCGACGAGGCGCCGGGTCTGCTGGAACGTTACCAGGAACGATTTCGCTATCTTCTGGTCGACGAGTACCAGGACACGAACCGCGTCCAGTACGTGCTTGTCGCCGCCCTCGCCGAGAAGCACCGCAATCTGTTCGTCGTCGGCGATCCCGATCAGTCGATCTACGGCTGGCGACAGGCGGACATCCGCAACATCCTCGATTTCGAGCGGGACTATCCCGACGCTCAGCAGATCCACCTGGAGCTCAATTACCGCTCGACCAGGCGCATTGTCGACGCGGCCGACCGCGTGATCCGCTCCAACAAGCAGCGCATCGACCGCCGCCTGCGGACCGAGAACGAAGAGGGCGAGCAGGTCGCCGTCCGCGAGCTGAGTGACCAAAACCACGAAGCCCAGTTCACCGTGGGCGAGATCCGCAGGCTGATCCAGACGCACGCGATCCGCGCCGACGATGTCGCCGTGATGTATCGGACAACGGCCCAGAGTCGCGTCCTGGAGGAGGCGTTCCGCCAGTCCGACATCCCCTACCGTATCGTCGGCGGTGTCCGCTTCTACGAGCGCAAGGAGGTCAAAGACATCCTGGCCGTGCTCCGGCTGCTCTACAACCCGGCCGACGAAGTGAGCCTTCAGCGCGTCGTCGACAACCTCCCCGTCGGTCGCGGTCTCGGTCCCAAGGCGGTCGACGCCGTGCGAACCTGGTCAACGCTGAACGGCCAGACCCTCCTCGACGGATTCGTCGCGCTGGCGCCGACCAACGCGGCAACCTCGGCACCGGAGCTCTCGGGCGCGGGCAGGACCGCCGCGCAGCGGCTGGGAACCGTCTTCGCCCAGCTCCGCGACCAGGGCCGGCGCTTGGCCCTCGCCGAGCTCTTTGATGAAATCCTGGAGCGAACGGGGTACAAAGGGTCGTTCAACCACGAAAGCGAAGAGGAGATGCAACGCTGGGCGAACGTCCTTGAGTTGCGCTCCGACCTCGAGAAGTACGATGTCCTCGATCCCGCCGAGGCGCTCCCAACCTACCTTGAGCAGGTGGCGCTCGTCGCGGACGTCGACGCGCTCAACGAGTCCGATCGGGCCCAGGTGACGCTGATCACGCTCCATTCCGCGAAGGGACTCGAGTTCCCGGTCGTGTTCATCGCCGGCGTCGAGGAGGGGCTGCTTCCCATCAGCCGGGCGATTGAGGTCGAGTTCGCTGATCCGGCCCCCCTGGAAGAGGAGCGCCGCCTCTTCTATGTTGGGATCACGCGCGCCCGGAAGCTCCTCTACCTGACCTACGTCGGGACGCGCCTGTCGTATGGCCGGACGCAGGGGGCCGTGCCGTCGCGCTTCCTCGCTTCCTTACCGATCGACGATATTCGCAGCTTGGGTCGGCGCGCGGCGACGGGAGGGCGGAGCGGTCAACGCCTGGCAGAGTGGGCACGCCAGCCGTCCTCGTCCCTCCCGCCGTCCGGCGGTCACGAACCTGGCTATCTCGCCACCCCCCAACCGCCGCGACCTTCGCGCACGTATCGCGTGGGTGAACAGGTGTTTCACCCGAAATTCGGCGAAGGGGTGATCGTCGAGGCGGTTGCGCGGAATGCCGATCAGGACCTCGCGATCGACTTTGCGCGCCACGGCCGGAAGCGGTTGATCGCCAGCCTGGCGCCCCTGGAAATCCTGAACGACTGACGTCCCCGTGGCTCCGTCCTCCTGATGTCCGTACACGTTGTACAATCGCCTCGGGTCGTCATGCTTCGGAGTCGGCCGTGACAACAATCGTTCCCGTTGGGGGTCGGTTACGCGAAACGCTGGAGGAGACGGAGGCGGCAGCGCTGGCGCCCGCCGCGACGCCGAGTCGCGGCGCCGAGCGGCGGCGACCGGAGCCGGCGTCAAGCGTGCGCATGGCGTTCCAGCAGGACCGCGATCGCATCATCCACACGAAGAGCTTTCGGCGACTGATGCACAAGACGCAGGTTTTCATCGCCCCGGCCGGCGACCACTATCGCACCCGCCTGACACACACGCTCGAGGTGACCCAGATCGCGCGCACCATCGGTCGGGCGTTGCGGTTGAACGAGGACCTGATTGAGGCGGTCGGGCTTGGGCATGACCTTGGCCACACGCCGTTCGGTCACGCCGGCGAGACGGCGCTGGCCGAGATGCTGCCCGGTTTCCGCCACAACGAACAGAGTCTGCGGGTGGTCGACGTCCTTGAGAAGAATGGACGAGGTCTCAATCTGACGAACGCGGTGCGGGACGGCATCCTCCGTCACTCCAAGCCGGACGACGAGATCACCGGTCAGACGACCGGGCGACCGGCGTCGCTCGAAGGTGAGGTCGTCAAGATCTCGGACGGCGTGGCATACATCAATCACGACCTGGACGACTCGATTCGGGCCGGACTGATCGAGCGCGACGAGGTCCCCGCGATCGTCGTCGAGGTGCTCGGTGAGACGCACTCGACGCGGATCAATACGCTCGTCTGCGACATCGTCGACCAGTCGACGACCCAGGCGCGCCCAGGGCGCATCGCGATGTCGGCTGCAGTCCAGGACGCGGCCAACTCACTGCGGCGGTTCCTCTTTGAGCGGGTCTACACGCCGCTGAACGAGCGCGCGGACACGATGCGCGCCCAACACGTCGTGCGTGAGCTGTGCGCCTACTTTTTGGCGGAGCCGGCGCGGCTGCCGGCCGAGTTCAGGTCCTCAGAAGGCGACTCGGCCGAGCGGCAGGTAGCGGATTACGTGGCCAGCATGACCGACCGCTTTGCGGTCGATCTCTTTCAGCGGCTCTTCGTCCCACGCTACTGGTCTGTCTAGAAGGCGGCGGCCGTCGTCCGGCCGGTGAGTGGAGTGCCCATGGCCCGTGACGCGACGAATGACGTGCGCCAACGAACCGACATGGTCGAACTTGTCTCCCAATACGTGACCCTCAAGCGTGCGGGGAGAAGCTACAAGGGCCTCTGCCCGTTCCATCAGGAGAAGACGCCGTCCTTCGTCGTCTTCCCGGATTCGCAGAACTTCCACTGCTTCGGCTGCGGTAAGGGCGGCGACCCGTTTACGTTCTACATGTTGGTCGAGCACGTCGATTTCAAGGAGGCGCTGACTGAGCTCGCACGCCGGGCCGGCGTCCCCCTTTCCGCAGTGGCGACCGTCGCGCCCGAGCTGGACGCCCATCGCCAGCGCCTCATCGAGCTGAACGAGCTGGCGGCGACGTTTTACGCCAACGTCCTGACCAAGAGCGAGGCTGGCGCGGTCGGCCGCGCCGTTGCCGCGACGCGGGGCCTCTCGCCGGAGATCATCGCGCGATTCCAATTGGGGTTTGCGCTCGAGGGCTGGGACCGATTGCTCGGCTTCTTTGCGGCGCGCGGCGTCGATCCCGCGCTGGCGGCCGAGGCCGGCCTGCTCCAGGTCCGGGAGTCGGGTGGGTATCACGACCGTTTTCGGAACCGCCTTATGTTCCCGATCCGGAACCGCGATGGCCGCGTCGTCGGGTTTGGCGGGCGGGCCCTCGGCGATGCTCAGCCGAAGTACCTCAATTCGCCGCAGTCACCGATCTTCGACAAAAGCGCCCTGGTCTACGCACTCGATCTCGCAAAGGACGAGGCGCGCAAGCGCGACCAGATCGTCATCGTCGAAGGGTATATGGACGCGATCGCGGCGCATCAGTTCGGGCACGCGAATGTCGTCGCCGCGATGGGGACGGCGCTGACCGACGAGCAAGTGGCCCAGGTCAAGCGACTGACGAAGCACATCGTGCTGGCCCTCGACGCCGACGCGGCCGGACAGATGGCGACGGTCCGCAGTTTGGAGTCGATGCAAGGGGCGCTCGACCACGAGGACATCCCGGTTCCGGACGCGATGGGCGTGATCCGGTTTGAACGGAAGCTGAATGCCGAGATCGCGATCGTTCAGCTGCCGGAGGGAATGGACCCGGACGAGCTGATCCGGCGCTCGCCGGACCGGTGGCCGGAAATCGTGGCGACGGCCCGGCCCTTTCTCGACTTCTACATCGATGCCGTGACGGCACCCGTCTCGGCGGATGACGCCCGTGGCAAGGCCGAGGCGGTGGGCCGTGTCGCGCCGGTCCTGCGGCAGATCGGCGACCGGGTGATTCAAGCGCACTACGTGGCGATGCTTGCCCAGCGGCTCCGACTCGACGAACGGGTGGTCCTGGCCGAGGTCCGGCGCTCGGCGCTGCGACCGGCCGTCCCACCGCCGGCAGCCGAGCGGCCAGCGGCACCGCGCGAACGCCTAGCGCATGAAGATCACCTCTTCGGGCTGCTCCTGCGCCACCGCTCACTCTGTCGGGAGATCCTCGCCCAGGTACCGGACGAGGACGTCATGGACAGCCGGAATCGGGCGTTGCTCGCCGTCCTGCGCGACGGAACGATCCCGGACATCGAACCGGAGCAGATCGTGCCGGGGCTGGACGACGCGCTGGCCGATCACGCGGAGTACCTGCTCGAGCAACTACAGGGGAAACCCTCGCAACTGCCGGGCCACATTCAGCGGGAGGCGCGGCAAGCGCTCGAGCATCTCGGATGGGAGCGGCATAAGTTTCTGATGCAACAGCTCAACGCCGAGATCGTGGCGGCGCAACAGGACGGGGATGACGAGGCGCTGGCAACGCTCAAACCGCAGGTCGCCACGCTGGCGGAACGCCACCGGGCGTTCTATCCACCGCCCAGTCCGTACTTTCGAGACAGCCGGGACAAGACAACGCTGGCCGGGGGGGCTCGCGTCACCTGAGCGCTGCCAAGATCGAGTCGCCGAGCGGCCCGTCGTCCTCAGGCAGCACCGAGCGGAGATCGAGCAGAAGGTGACGCTCCTCGATCCGGCCGAAGACCGCGGGGTCACCGAGGCGCAGGCGGCGGGCGAGCCCGCTCGCGTCGAGGTCATGGTGCGCTGCAATCGCGACCGCGAAGCTCGGCAGAACCTGACCCGGCAGGGAGCCGCCGCCCACCGTGGCGTCCGTCTTCCACACCTCCGCGACAAACCCGGCACTCGACAGACGGTCGCTCAAGGCCTCGGCCCGGTGACGGATGGCATCCGGCGCCAGAGCGATCATTCTCCAAATCGGGACTCGCCATTCGGCTTCACCGCGAGCGTAATGGCGGAGGGTCGCGGAAAGCCCGGCGAGGCAGGTCTTGTCGGCACGGACCGCCCTGGCCAAGGGATGCGCTTCGATGCGGGCGATCCAATCGCGGCGCCCGACGATGATGCCGGCCTGCGGACCACCGAGGAGCTTATCGCCGCTGGCGGTGACGATCGAGGCCCCGGCGCCAAGGCTGGTCGCGATCGTCGGCTCCCGGTCGAGACCGAAGCGCTCGGCGTCGAGGAGGGCACCGCTCCCAAGATCCTCGATCACCGGCAGCGCGCGGGGCGCCGCGACCCGCGCCAACTCGGCGATCGACGCGGCGGCAGTGAACCCCGAAACCCGGAAGTTGCTCGGATGGACCTTGAGGATCGCCGCGGTTGAGCCGTCGATGGCCTCGGCGTAGTCGCGCGCATAGGTACGGTTCGTCGTTCCCACTTCGACCAGCGTCGCGCCGCTCTGACGGAGGACATCCGGGATGCGGAAGCCACCCCCGATCTCGACGGCCTCGCCGCGCGAGACGATGACAGAACGCCCAGCGGCGACCGCGCTGAGCGCGATCAGGATCGCAGCGGCGTTGTTGTTGACGACAATAGCGGCTTCAGCTCCGGTCAGGAGGCGCATCAGCGTCGAAATTTCGCGCAGGCGGCCGCCGCGCTCGTTCGTTTCCGGATCCAGTTCAAGCGGGACGTAACCTGCCGCCGCGGCGGCCATCGCGGCGGCGGTTTCGGAGCTAACCGGAGCCCGGCCGAGGTTGGTGTGGATCAGCACGCCGGTGGCGTTCAAGACCGGCGACAGGCGCGTCCGCTCCAGCGCGGCGACCGCGGCGACGGCGCGCCGCTCCACTTCCTCGCGGCCTGGACGTGCGCCGTCCTCGATCGCGACGCGCTCTCGCGAGACAACGTCCTGGAGGTACCGGGTCAGATGGCGGTCGTCGAGGGTTGAGACACCGACCGCGCGGACGAGCTGGATCAACGACGCAACAGCGGGAATCGCGGCAAACGGGTTCTGACTCGATCCCCCTGCGGGGGTCGAGTCATCCGGGGCGGCCTTGGGCACGAACGTTGCCTCCACCCGGCTGTCTGCGACGACACGAAAAGGGGAGCGGCGACGGCCGCTCCCCCATCCGGTCGGGGAGAGAGGATTTGAACCTCCGACCTCAGCGTCCCGAACGCTGCGCGCTAACCGGGCTGCGCTACTCCCCGTGGCGCTGCTGAGCGTACCACACGGGTGGCGGTGCCCGCAATGCTCAAGGCCGAATGGCCGAGTGTCAAGGGCCTTTCCTCAATCGATGCATCGCGGTTTTGAGGCGGGCCTGGTTCGCCGGTCCGTCCACTCAGCGGCGGCGAACCGCGAAATCCCGGTCGCGAGGCGTTGTCATTGTTGTCTTGGTTGTCGACAACAACGTCAACGCCAAGAGCGCGTCGATGGCGACGTACGGCCGTTCAACGCGGTGACCAACCTCGCGGTCGCGGTTAGCCTTGTGGTCTTGCCTCTGCCGTGCCGCCGTGGCATCGCGTGTGCTAGCATCGGCGCGTGTCTCGGTTTGCCGAGGTCGGCCCGCGTAGCTCAGAGGATAGAGCGCCACCGTCCTAAGGTGGGCGTCGGGGGTTCGAGTCCCTCCGCGGGTACCCAGCCTTGCGCCCCGCTCTGCACTCGCACGCGACAATGGCACGTCGCGACCCGCCCGGACGCAACAACCTTGTGGATGTCGCCTCGGCTGCGGGACGAATGGAGGAGGTCTGCGCGATGGATCTGCATATTCGCGGGAATGACGTTGAGATCACCGACGAGATTCGAACCCTGGCGCTCCGCCGCGCGACTCAGCTCGACCGGCTGGTCGATCGGGTAGTCGACGGCAAGCTCGAGCTGCGGCGCCTGCACCAGCGAACGGGAGGCGACCTGACCGTCGCCCAACTGACGATCCAAACCCGAAAATCGCTGCTCCGCGCCGAGGAACGCGAGCGGGACACGCAGCGGGCCGTCGACCTCGTGATGGACAAGATGGCCCGCCAGATCCGGCGCTACCACGATAAGCGGGCCGACCGGCACGGGCCACGCCCCGGTCCGATCGACGAGATCCCGCTGGAGCACGAGGACCTGGTCGACGCCGAGGAGGCGGACGCGCCGGGACGGGTCGTTCGAACCAAGCGCTTTTCCGTCAAGCCGATGGATCCGGATGAGGCCATCGAGCAGATGGAGCTGCTCGGCCACGATTTTTACCTCTTTCACAATGCCCAGGAGTCCCAAATCAACGTCGTCTATCGACGACGTGACGGAAGCTACGGCCTGCTCGCTCCAGAGCGCTCCTAACGCGGCCGGCCCCATTCGATCCCGGGCGTCCCGGATCAGCTTCTTTGCTATCATTCCGATAGTGGCTGCGCTTTGAATCGTAAGGCGGAGCGTCGCGGCCATGTAGAGATGAGGCGCTCCAGCGACCTGGCGGTCGACGGGTCGGATGCGACCGCCGCTCGGAATGGATCGTGAGCCGTCACTCGCGTTGACGGCGGGGAGCTTGATGTCAAGTGGTCGTGTCGGATTTCGCCGGGCCGTCCCTTTTTGGGTACGAGACGGACGCTCTCCGGCGCGTGGCCGCCATCTCCGTGCATACGTCTCCGCTCGCGTCCCTCGGTAGTAAGGACGCGGGCGGGATGAATGTCTACGTCCGGGAGCTCTCCCGCCACACCGCCCGGCTGGGTCTTCCCGTCGACGTGTTCACCCGGCGGACCGATCCAGATTCGCCCGAGACCGTTCCGATGTATCCGGGCGTCAATCTCATCAACATCGCCGCCGGCCCGGCGGCGCCCGTCGATAAGAATCAGCTCTTTCAGTATCTTCCCGACTTCGCAGCCGAATCGGCGCTCTACTCGTTGCGACACGGCGTTCGATACGATGTCGTTCACGCCCACTACTGGCTGTCCGGCTGGGCGGCCCATTTGCTCAGGCGGTATTGGGACACGCCGTTTGTCGAGATGTTCCATACAACGGCCCACATGAAGAATGCCGTGTCGGCGCTCACCGACCGCGAGTGGCCGCTGCGTTCGGCGATCGAGCGAAAACTCGTCGGGCTCTCCGACAGCATCATCGCCGCGAATCCGGACGAGCGGGCTGATTTGATCTGGCGGCAGCGCGCACCGGCCGCGAAAATCTGTACGGTTCCTCCGGGCGTTGACCTGGAGCTCTTTGTTCCGCGCGACCCACAAGCGTGCCGGGCGGCGCTTGGGCTGGCGCCGAACGAGCGGGTGGTGCTTTTCGTCGGGCGGGTCGACCCGATCAAGGGGATCGACAGACTGCTCGAGGCGGTCGCTCGCGTGGAACGCCGCGGCGTCGGCGTGACCGTGCTGTTCGTGGGTGGCGATCTCGACGAGTACGGGCAACCGACCGTGCCCCTTGCCCAGGTGGTGCGCGAGAGCGAGCAACTCGGCATCGCGGATCGGTTCCGGTTCGTCGGATCGCAGCCGCAAGATCGTCTGCCGCTCTACTACGGTGCGGCGGACGTGGTCGCGGTGCCGTCGCGGTACGAGTCGTTCGGATTGGTGGCAGTCGAGGCGATGGCGTGCGGTGTACCCGTCGTGGCCTCGCGGGCGGGTGGACTGACGTTCACCGTCGAGGACGGCGCGACCGGATTCCTAGTTCCGCCGGACGATCCCGCGGAGCTTGCGTCGGCGTTGCTGCAACTGCTGTGCAATCGGCGTCTGCGGGACCAATTTGCGATCAACGCCCGCGAGAGTGCGCAGCGGTTCGCCTGGCCTGCAGTTGCCTCAGCGATCCTCCACGTCTACCAGCGCCTTGCTGACGGGCACCGGGCCAACCTCTGTTGCGACGAGGAGATCTACGCGTAGCCGTCAAACGAGCTGTTCCGCGTGGGCTGAGGCTCCTTGCTCAATGTCATAAGTCGGCTGCTCGTGCCCCGCTCGCCCGCGTGTGGGCGGAGTCGGGTAACCCCGGCGTCTTGTCTCTCGTATCCGCGTCCTCTTGACTCTCGTCGGCCGACCCGTTTGCCCTCGACCAGGGCGCTGCAAGCAGCGCCCCGACGAGCCGTCAAACCTTGCTGGGCGAAGGAAGAACTAAAGGGAGGCGACGGCTTTGCGGTAGATGCCAAGGAACTGGCGGATCTGCTCCTCGTTGACGACGAGTGGGGGGACGATCCGGATGGCTTGGTCGTAGGTGCCGCAGGTGATGAGGAGGAGGTTGTCCTCAAAGCAGGCTTTGACGACCCGCTCGACGGCGTCGGGGTTCGGTGAGCCATCCTCTTGGACGAATTCGGTGGCGACCATCAGACCGAGGCCGCGGACGTCGCCGATGACCGCGTGATCAGCCTGGATGTTGCGCAGTCCGTCGATGAGGATCTTGCCCATCCGGTCGGCGTTCTCGACGAGGCCCTCGTCGCGGATCACCTGGAGCGTGGCGACGGCGGCGGCCGTGCCGACCGCGTTACCGCCATAGGTTCCGCCGTGGGCGCCGGGCGCCCATTGGTCCATGATGGCCTTGTCGGCGACGACGGCGCCAACCGGCAGGCCGGAGGCAATGCCCTTGGCGACCGCGATGATGTCGGGGACGACGTCGTAGTGCTCGAATCCCCACATCTTGCCGGTGCGACCCATGCCCGTTTGGATCTCGTCCATGATGAGCAGGATGCCGTGGCGATCGCAGAGCTCGCGAACCTTCTGGACCCAGCGCTTGTTCGGGAAGAGGTAACCGCCTTCTCCGACAGCGGACTCCATGAGGATCGCCGCGACGTCGTCGGGCAAGACCATCGTGTCGAAAAGCTGTTCGAGCTCCGAGAAGTAGTGGAGATCCGCGTCCTCGGCGGGACCCTGATACGGGCTTCGAAACAGATAAGGATATGGCGCGTGGTAGACGC
>JRHI01001489.1_pt1 | contig 19419 bp, 17 predicted proteins | sample 215371 | NCBI WGS metagenome assembly JRHI01 (sample SAMN02929681, study PRJNA255918) | sediment metagenome | biome: cave system; feature: Ice Cave; material: Sediment; isolation source: sediment from deep within a dark volcanic ice cave with no known source of... ...
AGCTGGCTCCTCTCCCTCGGCTACGAGCCGGTCCCGGAGGTGAGCGAGCCGGGGACGTTCTCGCGTCGCGGCGGGATCATCGACGTCTACCCCGCGTCGGCGACCGAGCCCGCGCGGGTCGAGCTCGTTGGCGACGACATCGAGACGATCCGGTCGTTCGATCCGGTGACCCAGCGCTCGCAGGGGAGCGTCGACGAGCTCGTGGTGCTTCCGGCGCGCGAGCTGGCGATCCATCGCGGGCCCGAGCTCGCCGAGCGCCTGGCCCGGTCCGGCTGGGACGCGCTGCCCGACGGGCTCGCCCCGTTCAACGCGCTGCTCGAAGGGCTGCGYCAGGGCGCTTACGTGGCGGGGATCGATGCGTTCGCGCCGGTCATCGGCGCGGCGAGCTCGCTGCTCGCGCACCTTCCACCCGATCGCTCCACCGTCGTGTTCGAGGACTCGCTGGAGCTCGCGCTGGCCTGGGACTCACACGAGGCGCAGGCCGACGAGCGCCTCCAGGAGCTGCGGGCCGAGGGCCTCCCGGTCGCGGCCTTTCCGCCGCCCTACGTCCCGCGGACCCAGCTGGAGCGGGAAGCCGCGGGGCACGGGGCCATCCGCGTGGCGCCGCGGGATGACGCCCTCCGCCTGGGCTGGGGAAGCGCGCCCGGCTACGCCGGCCGCCTCGATGCCTTCCTCACCGAGATCGCCGCCGCCGGCAGCGGGACCCGCGTCATCGCCTCACCCCAGGCGGCGCGCCTCGGCGAGCTGCTCGCGGAGCGCGAGGTCACCGCGACGCCGGCCGAGACGCTGGCCGATCCGCCCGTCCGCGGGGCGCTCGTGCTGCTCCATGTGCCGCTCGCCGAAGGATTCGCGATCCCCGAGCTCGGTCTGCGCGTCTTCACCGACGCCGAGGTGTTCGGGTTCCGGAAGCCGCGGCATCCGGAGCGGCGCCGGCGACGTGTCGCGGTGGGCTCGTTCCTCCAGGATCTCCGACCGGGCGATCACGTCGTCCACGAGGACTCCGGGATCGCGCGCTTCGAGGGCTTCGAGACCAAGCAGATCATCGGGGTCGAGCGCGAGTACCTCATCCTCACCTTCGCCGATGGGACCCGCTGGCTTCCGACCGACCGCATCGACAAGATCACGCGCTACGTCGGTGGGGCCTCGCCGACGCTGTCGGTCATGGGCGGCACCGAGTGGCTGAAGACGAAACGGAAGGCGAAGAAGGCCGCCGAGGAGATCGCGCGAGAGCTCCTGCGCCTCTACGCCGCCCGCGAGGCCGTCCCCGGACACGCCTTCGGCACGGACACCCCGTGGCAGATCGAGATGGAGAACGCCTTCCCCTTCACCGAGACACCCGACCAGCTCACCGCGATCGACGACTGCAAGCGCGACATGGAGAAGCCGCGGCCGATGGACCGGCTCGTCGTGGGCGATGTCGGCTACGGCAAGACCGAGGTCGCGCTCCGCGCGGCCTTCAAGGCGGTGATGGACGGGAAGCAGGTGGCGGTCCTCGTGCCCACGACGGTGCTCGCGCAGCAGCATTTCGAGACCTTCAGCGAGCGCCTCGCGACCTTCCCGGTGAAGGTCGCGATGCTGTCACGATTCCGCACGCCGGCGGAGCAGAAGGAGACGGTCGCGCGCATCGTGACCGGTGAGCTCGACATCGTCGTCGGCACGCACCGGATCATCCAGAAGGACGTGGCGTTCCGTGACCTCGGTCTGGTCATCATCGACGAGGAGCATCGGTTCGGGGTGAAGCACAAGGAGCGCCTGAAGGCGATGCGCACCGAGGTCGACGTCCTGTCGATGACCGCGACGCCGATCCCGCGCACGTTGCACATGGCGCTGTCCGGCGTGCGTGACATCAGCGTCATCGAGACCCCTCCGGAGGACCGGCAGCCGATCGAGACCCGGGTTGTGGAGCGGACCGATGACATCCTGCGCGAGGCCATCCTCCGTGAGCTCGACCGTGGCGGCCAGGTCTATTACGTGCACAACCGGGTCATCGGGATCGAGCAGGAGACCGCGCGGCTGCGGGCGCTGGTGCCGTCGGCGCGGTTCATCGTGGGTCACGGCCAGCTGGACGAGCGCAAGCTGGAGCGGGTGATGGTGGACTTCGCCGACCAGGACCACGATGTCCTGGTCTGCACGACGATCATCGAATCCGGGCTCGATATCCCGAACGTGAACACGATCATCATCGACCGGGCCGCGACGCTCGGCCTGGCGCAGCTCTACCAGCTCCGGGGCCGGGTCGGGCGAAGCGCCGAGAAGGCCTATGCGTACCTCTTCTACAACCGCGAGGCCAGCCTCACCGACCAGGCCCGGGCCCGGCTCCAGGCGGTCTTCGAGGCGAGCGAGCTGGGCGCCGGCTTCAAGATCGCGATGCACGATCTCGAGATCCGCGGCGCCGGGAACATCCTTGGTGCCGAGCAGCACGGGAACGTCGCCGCCGTCGGCTTCGAGCTCTACGCGCAGCTGCTCGAGGAGGCGGTGAACGAGCAGCGCGCCGGCGTGACGCAGGCCGCGCTCCCGGCCGCCCAGGCGGTGGTCGATCTCTCGCTGTCGACGGCCATCCCGGATGACTACATCCCCGCGCGCGCACGCAAGCTCGAGACCTACCGTCGCATCGCGATGCTGCGCGAGCTTGACGACCTCGCCGCGCTTCGTGAGGAGCTGAAGGACCGCTATGGCCCGCCGCCGGAGCCGATGCGGAACCTTCTGTACGGGGTCGACGTGAAGCTGCGCGGCGTCCGCGCCGGTGCCATCGAGATCCGCGTCCGGGGTCCGGAGCTGCGGATCGGCATGGGCCGCGACCTCGGCGACGGCGACCGGAAGGCGCTGCTCGGGATCTTCCCCCGCGCCCAGCATGGCCAGCGCCAGATTCGCGCCGCCGTCACCGATGCCCGCGGCGACTGGCGCGATGCGCTCACCCGGCTCCTCGACAGGCTCGCGGGGTGAGGGGGGCGGGATGAAGATCGGGGTCGATCTCGACGATGTCACGGCCGAATGCGCGGTGCCGTATCTGCGCCGTTTCGCCGACGAGTTCGGCATCGCGCTCCCCGATCAGGACCTCGGCTGGCACACCCTGCGCACGATCGAGGGCGTGAGCGACGCGGAGAAGGATCGCTTTCGGATCGCGCTGTACGACGGCGCGTTCTTCAGCGAGCTGGTGCCCTATGCGGATTGCGCCGGCGTGCTCGCGGGGCTCGCCGCGGCCGGGCATGAGCTCTACTTCATCACCGCGCGCGCCGAGCGTCGCCGGGCGGTGACCGAGAGCTGGCTTCGGGAGAACGGATTGTTCCGGTACGCGAAGGCGGTGCATCTCAAGCCACAGGGGGATTTCGATCCGACGGCGCCACGGGGACGCTACGACGCGACGAGCTCGGCCCGGTACAAGGTGCGGATGGCCGCCGAGATCGGACTCGACGTGTTCTGCGAGGACGACGAGACGATCGCCGCGGCCCTCGCCGCCACCGGGACCAGGGTCTATCTCTTCGACCGCGTCTGGAATCGCGGCCTCGAGCATCCGAACATCGTGCGGGTGCCGGACTGGACCACCGTCGGCCGGCATCTCGGCATCGGGTGACCGCGGCGACGCTGCTCTACCTGGTGCGGCACGGGGAGAGCGAGGCGAACGCCGCGGGGGTCTTTGCCGGACAGGTCGACAGCCCGCTCACCGCGCGCGGCCGGGAGCAGGCGGAGGCCGTCGCCATCGCGCTCGCCGATCTGGCCATCGACCGCGTGGTCGCGAGCGACCTCTCCCGCGCCCGTGAAACCGCGGCCGCCATCGCGGCCGCGCACGGCCTCGAGGTGGAGGTCGATCCCGAGCTGAGGGAGATCGATGTCGGAGCGGCCGCCGGGAAGCGCTGGGATGACGGGACGCTCCGCGCGAGCTTCACGGCCGCCGATTCGGACGAGTTCGTCCGCTGGCCGGGCGGCGAGTCGCTCGAGCAGGTCCTCGCTCGCTCGCTGGGCTGCATCGACCGCCTGGTCCGCCGGCATCCGGGCGAGCGGATCGTCGTCGTCGGCCATGGGGGGGTGACCCGGATCCTGGTGAGCCATTTCCTGGCCATCCTTCCGCGACTGGACCGCAGCCCCGCGACCAACACGAATGTGACGATTGTCCGCTTCGATGGCACGCGATACACGGTCGAGCAATTGTTCGGTGACGCCCACGTCGCGACCTGACCTGCGGCACCGCTGAGGAAGGCACGATCTTCCCCGCGATCCCGGGCATCCGGACGGCGTCCATGCTCGAGGAGGCCGGCTCGGCCATGGCCGAGGAGAAGCGGCGCGAGCTGAAGGCCGTCACCGCGAAGTTCGGCCGCCCTCGGCGGGAGCGGTGCGGTCCCGATCCGGGCCGGTCCGCTACTGTTTCCGCCGATGGCTTCTTCCACCGACCTCGCCGCACGCATCCGCGACGTCCCGGATTTCCCCAAGCCCGGGATCCTGTTCAAGGACATCACCACGCTGCTCAAGGACGGGCCGTCGTTCAGGAGCGCGATCGACGGCCTGCTCGCGAAGGTCGGACCGCGGCAGATCGATGCGGTCGTCGGCATGGAGTCGCGGGGGTTCATCTTCGGCGCCCCGATCGCCTACGCCCTCGGGGTGGGCTTCGTCCCGGTGCGCAAGCTCGGCAAGCTCCCGAGCGACGTCGTCAGTGTCGAGTACGACCTCGAATACGGCTCGGCGACGCTCGAGATGCACACGGACGCCATCCGCCCCGGGGCCAAGGTGCTCATCGTCGACGACCTGCTCGCGACCGGCGGCACCGTTGCCGGGACGATCGAGCTGGTGAAGCGGCTCCAGGGTGAGATCGTCGCGCTCGCCTTCCTCATCGAGCTGGTCGCCCTCAAGGGGCGCGATCGGCTCCAGGGCTACGACATCGCGACGCTCATCGAGGTGTAAACTCACGCTCTACGCGCTAGCGGCGGAGTCCCGCTCGGTCTAGCCCCGACCCAGGGAGATCCAACGGACCCAGGGAGGTGTCATGACCGCGGCCCCGCTCATTCCGGATGTCCAGCTCGACGCGCAGGCCCCCGCCGCGAGCGTCCGCGCCTTCTTCGAGCGGGATCGCCTGTTGGCGGCGTACGCGCTCGCCGATCTCGACCCCGAGAACGTCGACGACTGCCGCTGGTGGGTCGCCCGACGTCTGGACGAGATCGTGGCCGCCGCGCTCCTGGTCGAGGTGCTGCCATTCCGTCCGTGCTTCGCGATGGGGGAGCCGGGCGCGCTCGCCCAGCTGTTCCGCGAGGGGATCCACGAGTCCCGGCTCATCGTGGCCACGCCGCCCCAGGGCCGTCTGGCGCTCGAGCAGACCTATCGGTTCGAGCGTTGCGACCGGATGCATCGGATGGTCGTGACCGCCCGGACCTTCCGGCCCCGGGTGACCCAGAGCGTCGTCCGCCTGGGCCCTGAGCGCCTCGCCGACATCCTCGACCTCTACGGCCCGGCCTCCCGGTCCTATTTCACGCCGGCGCGCCTCGAGCGCGAGATCTACTTCGGCGTGTACGTCGGATCGCTCCTCGTCGCGGCGGCGGGAACGCACGTCCGCTCCGGCACCGCCGGGATCGCGGCGGTCGGGAACGTGCTCACCCGGCTGGCGCACCGGGGCCGCGGACTGGCCACGACCTGCACCTCCGCGGTGACCGAGGCCGCCCTCGAGGCGCACCGTGACGTCGTGCTGAACGTCCGGCAGGACAATGTCACCGCGATCTCCGTCTACCGCCGTCTCGGCTATCGCGAGCACGCCTCGTTCGTCGAGGGTCCGGCGGTCCGCCGCGCGGTCTGGGAGCGCCTCACCAAGAATTTGTTCGGGAGAACGTCATGAGCGTCACCACCACCAGCGCGTCCGATGTCACCGATCCGGGCCTCGCCGAGGCCGGCGCACGGCGGGTCGCCTGGGCCGGTCGGGAGATGCCCGTCCTGGCCGAGATCCGCGCGCGGGTGGCGAAGGAGCGGCCGTTCAAGGGCCTCCGCATCGCCGCCTGCCTCCACGTGACCACCGAGACCGCGAACCTCGCGATGACCCTCCGGGACGCCGGCGCCGAGGTCGCCCTCTGCGCCTCGAACCCGCTCTCGACGCAGGACGAGGCCGCCGCCGCGCTGGTGGTGAACGAAGGCATCCCGACGTTCGCGCGAAAGGGTGAGGATCGCGACACCTACTACCGCCACATCGAGGCGGTCCTCGCGACGCGCCCCCAGATCACGATGGATGACGGCGCCGATGTCGTCACGCTCCTCCACACGACCCGGCGGGAGCTGCTCGCGGACGTGCGCGGCGGGACCGAGGAGACGACCACCGGGGTCATCCGGCTGCGGGCGATGGCGAGCGAGGGCGTCCTCGCCTACCCGATCATCGCGGTGAACGAGGCTCGCACGAAGCATATGTTCGACAACCAGTACGGCACCGGGCAGTCGGCGGTGGACGGCCTCATGCGCGCGACGAACATCCTCATCGCCGGGAAGACCGCGGTTGTCGCCGGCTACGGCTGGGTCGGCCGCGGGGTGGCCTCCCGGCTCCGCGGCATGGGCGCGATCGTCGTCGTCGTCGAGGTCGAGCCGCTCCGCGGCCTCGAGGCGGCGATGGATGGCTACCAGGTGATGCCGATGGCCGACGCGGCGGAGCGCGGGGACATCTTCATCACCACGACCGGGAACCTGAACGTCATCGGCAGGAGCCACTTCGGCGCGCTGAAGGACGGCGCGATCCTCGCGAACGCCGGGCACTTCAACGACGAGATCGAGATCGGCGCGCTCGCCGAGCGGTCCTCCGGCCGGCGCACGATCCGCCCGTTCGTGGAGGAGTTCACCCTCGGATCGCGCAAGGTGTTCCTCCTCGCCGAGGGCCGGCTGCTGAACCACGCGGCGGCCGAGGCGAACCCGGCCGCGGTGATGGACATGTCGTTCTCGAACCAGGTGCTCGCGATCGAATACCTGTTGAAGCGTGGCGGAGCGCTCAAGCCGGACGTCTACCCGGTGCCGCACGAGCTCGACCAGCAGATCGCGCGGAGCAAGCTCGCCGCGATGGGCATGCGCATCGATACGATGTCCGAGGAGCAGGCGGCCTACGCGAATTCGTGGAAGTCGGGGACCTAGGCGATGACGATGAGCTTCTTCAGCGCGGACTCGGTGCTGTTCTCGAGCGAGTCGGTCACCGAAGGGCACCCGGACAAGCTCTGCGATCAGGTCTCCGACGCGATCCTCGACGCGCTGCTCGCGAAGGACCCGCTGGCCCGGGTGGCGTGCGAGACGATGACGACGACCGGTACGGTCCTCGTCGCCGGTGAGATCACCACGAACGCCTACGTGGACGTCATCGGCATCGTCCGTCGCGTGGTGAAGGACATCGGCTACACGAACGCGCACTACGGGTTCGACCACGAGACCTGTGGCGTGCTCACCGCGATCAAGCCCCAGTCACCGGACATCGCGCAGGGCGTGGATCGCGCGCAGGACGACTGCGGCGAGCTCGGGGCCGGTGACCAGGGGATGATGTTCGGCTTCGCCGTGGACGAGACGGCCGAGCTTATGCCGCTCCCGATCACCCTCGCGCACGCCGTGGCACAGCGTCTCGCGGCGGCCCGCCGGTCCGGCGAGATCCCCTACCTGCGTCCCGACGGGAAGGCCCAGATCACCGTCGAATATCACAAGGGCGCGCCGAAGCGGGTCCACACCGTCGTTGTCGCGACGCAGCACGATGATGGGATCGGCCTCGCGCGCATCCAGCGTGACGTGAAGGAGCTCGTCGTCCGGGCGGCGATCCCCGCGGAACTGCTCGACGACGACACCCGCTACGTGATCAACGGCACCGGGAAGTTCGTCATCGGCGGACCGATGGGCGACGCCGGGCTCACCGGCCGCAAGATCATCGTCGACACCTACGGTGGCTACGCCCCGCACGGCGGTGGCGCATTCAGCGGGAAGGACCCGACCAAGGTCGATCGCTCGGGCGCGTATGCCGCGCGCTACGTCGCCAAGAACGTCGTGGCCGCGGGCCTCGCGCGCCGCTGCCAGATCCAGATCGCGTACGTCATCGGGGTCGCGAAGCCGGTCTCGCTCAACGTCGAGACGTTTGGGACCGGCACGGTGGGCGACGAGGTCATCCGCCGGCTCATCGACGAGCACTTCGACTTCCGCCCCCAGGAGATCATCGAGCGCTTCGCCCTGCGCCGGCCGATCTACCTGCAGACCGCGGCCTATGGGCACTTCGGCCGTCCCGACCTCGATCTGCCGTGGGAGCGGACGGACCTGGCGCAGACCTTCGCCCGTGCCGCCGGGAGTCGCGCCGCGAGCGCCTGACGTGCGGCGCGCCCGGAGCGCGGCCGGCCTTCGGTCGTCCGCTCGCCCGGCGGCCAAGCGTGTCACCCGCATCTGGTCCGGTGCTTGCATGACGGGCTGGTGCGCGCCGACGTTGGCGGGCAATTCCTTCAACAGGGGGCGGATGATGGTCAAGACGGTCGTCGGACGACAGCGGACCGCCTGGGGCGCGGTCCTCGGCGGATGGCTCGCGGCGCTGGGCCTCGCGGCGCTCCTGACGCCGCCGGTGTCGGCGCTGCTGGTCAGCCTCTACCCGAATGAGCGCTCGATCGCGGCCGCGGTGCCGGTCCTGGTCGGGGTGGGGCTCGCGTATCTCGTCGGCGGGCACGTGGCCGGTCGGATGGTCGGGTACCGGACCAGCTGGCACGGCCTGCTCGTGGCGTTCTTCGGCCTCTTCGTCGTCTTGGCGATCGTCGTGGTCGCCGTGGCGCTCGAGCTGGGCGTCTTCGGCGCGACCTACGCCATCCCGGAGCTCCTGCCCGCGCTGGTGACCGCCGGCCTCTACCACTCCGTCGACGCGCTCGCGTTCGGCGGGCTGCTCGGGATGCCGCTGGCGATCTTCTCGGCCTGGCTGGGCGGCCTCCTGGCCCCGACCCGCGCCCTGGTGTCCGACCCGGTCGGCCGGACCGAGCCGCTCGCGGCGGCCGAGCCGGCACGCCGGGTCGAGACCGCGCGCGTCGTGACCCGCCCGGTGGAGCGGCGGCCCTTCCGGCTGCTGCCTTCGGTCGGGCGCAAAGGTGGCGAGCGGGTGACCTCCGGGGAGCGCATCGAGCCGGAATAGGCACCCTTCGCCGCCACGGGGCGGTCGCTCCGACCCGTATCCTCGGGGGAAGACCGGTCGGGTCTTCGTAAGGAGCATCTTGATGGGGCGCCTGCCGTTTCGGTCCTTCGTCGCGGTCGTCCTGGTCACGTTGGTCGTCCTGGGCGCCTGCACCACCGGCGGCGCGACGCCGTCCGGGAGCGGGGCACCGGCCGGAGCGGTCGGGAAGCCGGTGTACGGGGGGACCATCACCTTCGCTCTCGAGAACGACGTCATCGATTTCGACCCGCTGCGATCGCGCGCCTTCGTCGATCGCAATGCCCACTACCAGATCTTCGACTCGCTCGTGCGTGTCGACCAGTCCGGAAAGATCATCCCCTGGCTCGCGGAGAGCTGGGACACCGCCGCCGACGGCAAGCAGGTCACGTTCAAGCTCCGCCGTGACGTGAAGTACCACGACGGCACGCCGTTCGACGCGGCGTCGGTGAAATGGAACATCGACCGGTATCGCACCACCCAGGGCTCGCAGCGGGCCAGCGACCTCGCGCCGGTGGCGGCGGTCGAGGTCAAGGACCCGTTCACCGTGAGCTTCACCCTGAAGACGCCGTTCGCACCGCTCCTCGCCACCCTGGTTGATCGCGCGGGGATGATGCTCTCGCAAAAGGCGGTCGAGGCCGGCGGCGCCGACTTCACCCGGAAGCCGATCGGGGCCGGCTCGGGCCCCTTCAAATTCGTCGAGGCCCTGAAGGACGACCACATCACGCTCGAGCGCAACGCCGACTGGTGGGGCAAGGACAAGGACGGGAACAAGCTCCCATACCTCGAAAAGATCGTCATCAAGCCCATCCGGGATGACAGCGTCCGGACCACGAACCTGCGCACCGGCGACGCCCAGGTGGCGAACAACATCCCCGGCAAGGACGTCGAGGGGCTGAAGACCGAGCCGAGCCTGACCTACCAGCAGGCCCCGAACTACGGCTTCGACAGCATCATCACGAACCGGAAGAAGGGATTCGTGTTCGAGGATGGCCGGCTCGTTCGCGCGGTCTCGATGGCGATCGATCGCAAGGAGATCAGCGACAAGGTGTTCTTTGGCGTCGGCACGCCCGGCTACGGGGCGATCGCGCCCTCGCATTTCGCCTACGACCCGGCGTTCAAGCCGTTCGAGAAGGCCGACCCGGCGGGCGCGAAGAAGCTCGTCGCCGAGGTCGGCCGCGGGCCCCTCCAATTCGAGATGCTCGTGACCGCGGGGACCGGCGTCGGTCTCCAGCTCGCGCAGCTCCTGCAGGCGCAGCTCGGCAAGGCCGACATCAAGATGGACATCAAGACGCTCGAGTTCGCCGAGATCCTCAAGCTCCAGGACGCCTGCGCCTTCACCGGCGCCACGCTCGTCGGCTGGAGCGGCCGCGTCGATCCAGACGGGAACACCTACAGCCACATCTACACCGGCGCCCCGAACAACAACTCCTGCTATTCGAACGCGCAGGTCGACAAGCTGCTCGACGAATCGCGGACGACGAGCGACGAGGCGAAGCGCAGGGCCGCATTCCGTGCGGCCGAGCAGATCTACGCCGTCGACGACCCGGCACGCGTGTGGTACGCGTTCCGCACTTCGCAGCTCCTGACCGCGAAGAAGCTGAACGGCCTGGTGCCCTATCCCGACGGTCTCCCGCGCTTCGGCGTCGGCTGGCTCGAACGGTAGCGGAGGGAGGCCCCGGTCAGCCTGGTGGCGCGGTACGTTCTTCGCCGTCTCTTGCTCATGATCCCGGTCGCGCTGCTGGTCACGGTGATCGTCTTCGCGCTCATCCGGTTCACGCCCGGCGATCCGGTCCTGATCTACGCCGGGGAAGAGAAGGACCCGGTGGCGCTCGACGCGCTGCGGCACGAGTACGGCCTCGACCGGCCGCTGCCGGTCCAGTACGCGTCCTGGCTCTCCCACGCCCTCCGGGGTGATCTCGGCCGCTCGCTGCGGACCCGCCAGCCGGTGACCGAGGCGATCGTGGAGCGGGTCCCCGCCACCCTCACGCTCGGTCTGACGGCGCTCGTCCTCTCGATCGGGATCGCCCTCGTCGTCGGCACGGTGTCGGCCCTCAAGCGCAATTCACCGCTCGATCTCATCGCGACCGGGTTCACGATCGCGGGCGTGTCGCTGCCGAACTTCTTCCTCGGTCTCATCCTCATCCTGCTGTTCGCGCTCGTCTTCCGGCTGCTCCCGCCCGGCGGCTATGTCGCGCTCCTGAACGATCCCCTCGAGGCCCTTCGGCATCTGGTCCTGCCCGCGATCACCCTCGCCACGGCGAGCACCGCGGTGAATCTCCGGCAGGTCCGCTCGAGCCTCATCGACGTGTTCGGCGAGGACTACATCCGCACCGCACGGTCCAAGGGCCTGCCCGAGGCGGCGATCGTCGTCCGGCACGCGCTGAAGAACGCGTTCATCCCGGTCGTCACGATCTTCGGCCTGCAGATCGGGGCGATCCTCGAGGGCGCGATCATCACCGAGAGCGTGTTCTCGTGGCCGGGGGTCGGGCGCCTTGCGGTCGATAGCATCGCCGGTCGCGACTATCCGGTCGTGCAGGCGATCGTGCTGCTCTCGGCACTGTCGTTCATGCTGAGCACGCTGGTCGTGGACGTGCTGTATGCCTGGCTCGATCCACGGATCAGCTTCGGGCGGAGCGCCGCGTGATCCGCGCGGTCCTCCGACAGCCGCGGATCCTGATCGGCGGCTCGCTCGCGCTCGCGCTGATCGCGATCGCGATCCTCGCGCCGATCATCGCGCCGTACCCGCCGACCCTGGTGGACGTCTCGCGGTCGCTCGAGCCACCGAGTGGCGCGCACTGGCTCGGCACCGACGATCTCGGGCGAGATGTCTGGTCGCGCACCCTCTACGGCTCGCGGGTCTCGCTCTCGGTCGGGCTCATCGCCGTCGGGATCGGCCTCGGCCTCGGCGTGGCCATCGGGCTCGTGGCGGGGTACGCCGGCGGCGTGGTCGACCTCGTCCTCATGCGCGCGATCGACGCGCTCCTCGCGTTCCCGGCGCTGGTGCTCGCCATCTCGATCACCGCCGCGCTGGGCCCGCAGATCCAGAACGCGATGATCGCCATCGGGGTCGTGGCGATCCCGCTGTACAGCCGCCTCACCCGCGGTCAGGTCATCTCCCTTCGCGGGCACGAGTTCGTCACGGCGGCCCGGTCGGTCGGCGCCGGGCCGGTGCGCATCGTGCTGCGACACATCCTTCCGAACATCATGAACCCGCTCATCGTCCAGGCGACTCTCTCGATCGCCTTCGCCATCCTCGCGGAGGCGACGCTGTCCTTCCTCGGCCTTGGAGCCCAGCCGCCGGAGCCGACGTGGGGCGCGGACATCAGCTATTCGCGGCCGTACCTCATCAACGCGAAGTGGTGGATGAGCGTCGGTCCGGGCCTCGGGATCTTCCTCGCGGTGTTCGCCTTCAACTATCTCGGGGACGCGCTGCGCGACGCCCTCGATCCGCGCCTGCGCCGCTCCGGGTGAGGCGGACGGGCCGGCGCTAGGCGCGCTCCCCGCGGAGGGTCGTCCGCACGAACGACCCGATCCAGGCCCCGAGCGCGGCGATGATCAGCACGATGACCGCCGCCGGGTTCGCGCGGGCCATCTCGAGCAGCAGGGTCGGCAGTCCGATCGCCAGGGCGATGCCGCCCCAGACCTTCGGTACCGCGAAGGCACAGCCGGCCGCCGCGAACAGCACCAGGCCGGCGAGGATCCCGGCGTCGTCGGTCGCGGCCGTCGCGACGGCGACTCCGATCGCGAGCGCGACGGCCAGGACGATCGCGGTGCCACGCCGCACCGCCGGCCTCATGTCGTCTCTTCCTCGCGCACCCGCCGCTCGGCCTCGACCCCGAGCGCCACGGTGCGCTCGTGCGCCGCGTGGATCGCCTTCGAGAGGACCGTGCGGAGCGAGCCCTTCTCCAGCTGGTAGATCGCCGCCGCGCTCGTCCCGCCGGGTGAGGTGACCATGTTCCGCAGCTCGGCGAGATGCCGCCCGCTCTGCCGCGCGAAGAGCGCCGAGCCCTCGACCGTCCGCAGGACGAGCTCCTCGGCCACCCGCCGCGAGAATCCCAGGTGCACGCCCGCGTCGACCATCGCCTCCATGAGGAGGAACACGTAGGTCGGCCCGGTCCCCGAGAGCGCCGTCGCCATGTCCACGTGACTCTCATCGTCCACGGCGATCTGCTCGCCGAGGGCTTCGAGGAGCGTTCGCGTCGTCGCGCGCTGCTCGGCCGTCACGGCCGGCGCGGCATACCAGGCGGTCACGCCCATCGCGACCTGCGCCGGGGTGTTCGGCATGGCGCGGACCACCGCGGCGTGGCCGAGGCCGGTCTGCAGGGCGTGCATCGTCGCGCCGGCGATGATCGACACCACCAGCTGATCGGCCCGGAGCGTCCCGCGGAGCTCGCGCATCACCGCCGGGAGCACCTGGGGCTTCACCGAGAGGACCACGACCGACGCATCCGCCGCGGCCGCCGCGTTCTCCGCGAACGCGCGGATCCCGAAGCGCGTCGCCAGCTCGTCGCGGCGCTCGGCCCGTGGCCCGGTGACCGAGATCCGCGACGCCGGGACGATGCCCTTCTGGAGCAGCCCGCGGATCATCGCCTCGCCCATGACCCCCCCACCGATGAAGGTGAGGCTCGTCTCTGTTGCCATACCTACAGCTCCTTCGCGAACTCGACGGTCTTCTCGCGCCGGTATCCCACCCGTTCCCAGAACGCCATGGCCCAGGTGTTGTCCTCCCAGACGAGGAGGTTGAGCTTGGGGCACCCGCGCTCGCGCAGGCGCGTCTCGAGGAGCGCCACGAGCTCGCGTCCCAGGCCGCGCCGACGCTCGTCCGGATGGACCGCGACGTGATAGAGCCAGCCGCGTCGGCCGTCCCAGCCGGCGAGCGCCGAGGCGACGAGGTGTCCGTGCTCCTCACCGAGGACGAAGAGCTCCGGGTCGCGCCTGCTGAAGCTCCCGAGCGACCGGTCGTCGTCGCCCGGCCGGATCGCGACGCCGCAGGCGAGCCAGAACGTGCGGAGGCGATCGCCATCGCCCTCGCGGTACGAGCGGATCTCCATCGCCTGCGAGCCTAGTCCAGAGCGGGCGGCATACTGCCGGCATGCGTATCGGCCGCTACCTGATCGAGATCTTCAGCGACGGCACGTTCAAGCTGGACGGCGGCTCGATGTTCGGTGTCGTGCCGAAGGTCCGCTGGAGCCGGGAGAAGCCGGCCGACGATCTGAACCGGGTCGAGATGGACATGAACTGCCTGCTCATCCGCGACCCCGACGGCCATGTGGTCGTCGTCGAGACCGGGGCGGGGACCAAGCTCACCGACAAGCAGCGGGGCATGTTCGGGATCGAGCGGCCGCCGGCGTTGCTGGACGAGCTCGCGCGCCGCGGGGTGCGACCCCCGGACGTGACCCTGGTGGTGAACACCCACCTCCATTTCGACCACTCCGGCGGCAACACCCGCCGTGACGGCGATGCGCTCGTCGCGACCTTCCCGAACGCGTCGTACGTCTTCCAGAGACTGGAATGGCTGGATGCGCTGGCGGCGAACGAGCGGACCCGCGGCTCGTACTACCCGGACGATTTCGCGCCGCTCGAGGCCACCGGCAAGGTCGAGCTGGTCGACGAGGCGGTCGAGCTCCTTCCCGGCCTCCGCCTCGACCGGGTGCAGGGACACACCCGGGGGACCCAGACCGTCCGGGTGAGCGACGGGAAGCGGACCGTCTTCTTCTCGTCGGACTTCATGCCCGACCGCCACCACCTTCCGTTGCCCTGGATCCCGGCGTTCGATCTCTTTCCGCTGGACACCCTCGAGGCCAAGCGCACGATCCTCGCGCGGGCGGTCGAGGAGCGCTGGATCGTCGGCTTCACCCACGACCTGCCCCGCTTCGGGCGGGTGAGCAACGTGGAGGGGAAGATGCGCTTCACCGAGCTGCGCGAGGACGAAGCCTGAGCCTGCCGGTCGACCGCGCCTCGACGCTCATCGTGGGCGGCGGGATCACGGGCGTCGCGGCGGCGTTCTTCCTCGCCGACCGCGGGGAGGAGGGCGTGGTCCTCGTAGAGCGGAGCACCCTCGGCAGCGGCACGACCCATGGAGGCCTGGGCGGCATCCGTCATCAGTTCGTCGACGAGCTCGATATCCGGTTGTCGCAGCTGGCGACCGCGTTCTGGCGGGACTTCGCCGCGCTCACGAGCGGCAGCCACGACTTCCAGCAGCACGGCTACCTGTTCATCGCCGAAACCGCGGCGGGGATGGCCGCGCTGCGCGGGCCGCTCCCGCTCTACGCGCGCCTGGGGCTCACGGTCGAGATGGTGAGCCCGCACGAGATCGCGCGGATCGTCCCCCGCGTCCGGACCGATGACCTGCAGGGCGGCCGGATCTGCCGCGCCGACGGCTACGGCGATCCGCTCGACGCGCTCGCCGGCTTTGCCGCCGCCGCCGCGGTCGAGGGGGTGCGCCTGCTCGAGCACACCCCGGCGACCGCGCTCCTGGTGGAGGATGGCGCGGTGCGGGGGATCCGGACCGCCGACGGGGAGCTGCGCGCCGACCGTGTGCTCCTCGCCACCGGCGCCTGGACCGCGCCGCTCGCCGCGACCGCCGGCGTGCGGGTGCCGATCTGGCCCTATCAACGATCGATCCTCGAGGCCGCCGGACCGTTCCCGACCCTCGCGCGCAGCCCGCTCGTGGTCGAGTGGGAGTCCGGCCTCCACTTTCGTCCCTCCATCCGGCGCGGCGGCGCGGCGGTGCGCTTCGCGATGCCCAACATCGGCGCCGACGGCGGGGTGGAGAAGGGCCCGGCCGGCGTGCCCGCGTCGTTCGACCCGCCGGTCTTCGCGCCGGCCGAGGTCCCCCCGGCGATCGAGGCGTGGGTCCGGGCGCGGGCGGCCCGGCGGATGGAGCCCTTCGCCGACCTCCGGATCACCGACCGCTGGGCCTGCAGCTACGAGATGACCCCCGACGATCATCCGATCGTCGGCGCGGTGCCGGGGACCCCCGGCCTCTACCTCGCCGCCGGCTTTTCCGGGCATGGCTTCATGCACGCGCCGGCGACGGCCCAGCTCATCGTCGAGGAGATGCTGGATGGGAAGGCAACGACGCTCGACATCGCCGACCTTTCGATCGAGCGGTTCCGCCGCGGCCGCCGGCCGTTCGGCGCCACGGTCCTGTGATCGTCCGGTGATCGTCCGGCGGCCGCCGGCGCGCGACGGTCCGGTGCTGCTCCGTCGGCCATCCAGCGCGACGGTCCGGTGATCGTCCGGCGGCTCCACGGGCTGGACACCGCGGCCGCGGCCACCGGCGCRGCGGTGATCGTCGACGTGTTCCGGGCGTTCACGACCGCGGCGTTCGCGATCGCCGCCGGCGCGCGCGAGGTCGTCCTGGTCGGTGATCACGAGCAGGCGCTCGCGCTGAAGGCCGCGGATCCCTCGCTGTTCCTCACCGGCGAGATCGGCGGCCGGCCGATCCCGGGTTTCGACCTCGGCAACTCGCCGTCGCTCATCCTGGGCCTCGATCTCGGCGGGCGCCGCGTGGTCCAGCGGACGAGCTCGGGCACCCAGGCGGTCGTGGCGGCCGCCGCGGCGAGCGAGATCGTGCTGGGGAGCCTGGTCATCGCCGGAGCGACGGTGCGGTACCTGCAGGATCGCGAGCTCGTGTCGCTCGTCGCGACCGATCCCGGGCGCGCCGATGCCCGCGAGGACGAGATCTGCGCCGCCTATCTGGAGGCGCTGCTCCTCCATCGGGCCGCGCCGCCGCCGGATATCACGCTCATCGATCGGCCGGGCGGCTGGCCGGACTGGTTCCCGCGGCGCGATGCCGAGCTGGCCTGCGAGCTCGATCGATTCGCCTTCGCGCTGCCGGTGAGCCGCGAAGCGGGGCTGCTCGTCGCCCGAGCGGTGTTCGTGTGAGCGCCGGCGCGGGCCCCGCGTCCCATCCTCGCACGGGCTAGCATCTTCGCGTGCCCCGCGTGCTCATCACCGGCATCACCGGCTTCGTTGGCAGCCATCTCGCGGAGCGTTTGCTCCAGAGCGGCTACGAGGTGCACGGCCTCGCCGTCGAGGAGCCCCCCTATGCGAACCTCGCCGCCGTCGCCGCCCACATCGATGTCCATCGCGCGACTCTCGCCGACGCGGAGAGCGTGCGCGCCGGCGTCGACGCCGCGGACCCCGACGTCGTCGTCCATCTTGCCGGTCAGGCGATCACCTCGCTCGCCCAGGCCGACGCCACCGGGACCGTCGCGGTGAACGTGGTCGGTACGGCGACGGTGCTCGAGGCGGTCGGGCAGCACCCCGGCACCCGGTTGGTCTATGCCTCGAGCGCGACGGTCTACGCGATCCCGGAGCACCCTCCGGCGACCGAAGAGACGCCGCTTCGTCCGAGGAACGTGTACGCGGCGACGAAGGCCGCGGCCGAGGTGCTCGTCCGCGAGTTCGGAGACCGCGGCCTGAACCCGGCGGTGATCCTTCGTCCGGTGAATCAGATCGGACCGCGACAGCATCCCGGCCTGGCCGCCTCCGGGTTCGCGAAGCAGATCGCCGAAGCCGAGGCCGGCCTCGCCGAGGCCGTGATCCGGCACGGAAGCCTGGACGGCGCCCGGGACTTCCTGGACGTGCGCGACATGGCCCGGGCGTATGTCGCGGCCGCGCGACTTTCGCCGGCGCGGACCGAGACCTACAACGTTGGCACGGGGATCGCGGTAACGATCGATACGATCCTCCGGACGCTCGTCGGCCTTGCGCGCATCCCCGTGCGCACCGAGCTCGATCCGGAGCGGGTGCGGCCGGGCGACGCGACCGAGATGGCGGTCGACGCCACCCGCTTCCGCGCGGCCACCGGCTGGATGCCGGAGGTGTCGCTCGAGCGATCGCTTGCCGATCTGCTCGACCATTGGCGCGCGTCCGTGGCGGGCCAGGCCGGCCGCGTCGAGGCGGGGTAGAAGGAGGGCAGATGCCAAAGATCGTGTTCGGCACCGACGGCTGGCGTGCGCGGATCGCCGATGCCTACACCTACGACGCGGTGCGGGTCTGCGCGAATGGCGTGGCCGACTGGGTCACCGCCCACGGCGGCGCGGATCAGGGCATCGTCATCGGCTTCGACCGGCGCTTCTCGTCGGAGTTCTTCGCCCAGGCCGCGGCCGAGGTCGTCGCCGCGCACGGCGTCCACGTGTACCTCGCCTGCGAAGCGGCGCCCACGCAGTCGTTCTCCTGGGCGACGATGCGGAAGAAGGCGAAGGCCGGCATCGTCATCACCGCGAGCCACAATCCCTGGATGGACAACGGCTTCAAGGTGAAGGCCTCCACCGGCGCGGCGGCGGGACCGGAGATGCTGACGGAGATCGAGGCGGTGATCCACCCCCTCGAGGACACGCCGGAGAAGGTCGCGCGGATGCCGTTCGCGGATGCGCAGCGGAAGGGGCTGGTCGAGATCTTCGACCCGGCCCCCGACTACCTCGCGCACGTCGGCGAGCTGTTCGATCTCGAGGCGTTCAAGGGCGCCGGCTACACGCTCCTCTGCGAGCCGCTCTACGGCTCGGCCGGCGGCTACTTCCCGCGCCTGCTCGGGGGCGGCAGGACGAAGGTCATCGAGCTGCACGGTGAGCGCAACCCCTATTTCGGCGGCGTGAACCCCGAGCCGATCCGGCCGAACATCGATGAGTTCCTCAGGCGCATCCCGCTCGAGCATGCCGACGTCGGGCTCGCGGTGGACGGCGACGCCGATCGCGCCGGCCTGGGTGACGAGAAGGGCGAGTTCGTGACCACGCTCACGCTCTATGCCCTCCTCATGTGGTACCTCTGCGAGATCCGTGGCCTCCGCCAGCCGGTGGTGAAGACGGTGAACATGACCTCGATGGCCGAYCGGCTCGGCGAGAAGTACGGGGTGAAGGTCTACGAGGTCCCGGTGGGCTTCAAGTACATCGGCCCGAAGATGCAGGAGACGAACGCGATGTTCGGCGGCGAGGAATCCGGCGGCTTCGGCTTCCAGATGCACCTGCCGGAGCGCGATGGCATTGTCGCGGACCTCTTCATCCTCGACTTCATGCTGAAGACGAAGAAGACACCGTCGCAGCTCGTCGCCGAGCTCATGGACCTTGCCGGACCGTCGTTCTACCTGCGTCGTGACCTGCATTTCGACGCGGCGACCTACGGCGCGACAAAGGAGCGGATCATGGCGACCCTCGGCGGCGCGACGCCGTCGGCCATCGCCGGCCACCCGGTCGCCCGGACGATGCAGCTCGACACGAAGGACGGGACGAAGTTCTTCCTCGACGACGGGTCGTGGCTGCTCGTACGGCTGTCCGGGACCGAGCCGCTGGTCCGGGTGTACGCCGAGACCC
>JRHI01001490.1_pt1 | contig 19407 bp, 17 predicted proteins | sample 215371 | NCBI WGS metagenome assembly JRHI01 (sample SAMN02929681, study PRJNA255918) | sediment metagenome | biome: cave system; feature: Ice Cave; material: Sediment; isolation source: sediment from deep within a dark volcanic ice cave with no known source of... ...
GGCGGCGTGATCCGGACCCGGTAGCGCACGGGCAGCCCGTGGTCGGGATCGGCGACCAGGATGTTGATGAGGGTGACCCGGCCGCCGGCGACCTGCCGGTAGGTGGCGATCGAGCCCGGCTCGGTCGCCACGAGCTGCGCACCCGGATACCCGGTCAGGATCCGGGCCGGATCCGGCAGCGGCGCATGGTAGGCGGCCTGAGGTCGGGAGACCGGCTGATCGAAGCCTTGGCCGGAAGCCGAGATCACGCGCACGGGGCCGGTGTACGCGGGCAGCACTCCGGCCTCATCCTGCCCGGGGCGCGGACGGCCGCCGACTCCGGGGAGGACGCCGAAGCCACCGCGGACCCAGTTGCAGAGCGAGTTGCCGCGCGGGCAGAAGTGGTCAACCTGGTGAAGGTCGGCGCCGAGCCCGGCCGGACCGCTGGCCAGCATCGCGGACAGCGCCAGCACGAAGACGGCGGCCAAAGCGCCGGCCGCGGGCAAGAGCATCCGGGCCGGTCCCCTGCCGCGCGGGGCGAGCGTGGCGCGCAGGGCGGCGACCGCGCGCCAGCGCCAACCGGGGGGCGGGGCCTGCCGCATCCGCTGCGCCAACTCCGTCCGCAGGCCGGGGCGGGGCGACACCGAGCGGAAGGCCGCGTCGAGTCGCGCCGAGAGCTCGGCCAGCTCGGGGTCTTCGCGCAACTCGCGGTCGACATCGGTGCGCCGGAACCGGTTCATGCCCCCTGTCCCCCGAATTCCGGCGACCGGCTCAGGCGCTGTCGGAGAGACTTGACCGCCCGGTGATACAGCATTTTGGCGGCGTCCTCGCTGATGCCCAGGGCCATCCCCGCCTCGGCGAAGCTGAGACCGGAGTGACGGAGTGAGATCACGACCCGCTGACGGTCGGGAAGCGCGGCCACCGCCTGTAGAAGGGCGCGATTCTCGATCGCCTGCTCAGCCACCGCCGACGGATCCACCTCGCGCATTGAGTCGTGACGCAGCCGATCGGTCAGCCGCTGACCGCGCTGGTTGCGCCGATGGTAGTCCATGCTCGCGTTGCGAGCGATCCGGAACAGCCAGGCCGCGGGCGAGTCGTGACGCGGCTCGTAACGATCGTAGTTCTGATACGCATTGATGAAGGCCTGGGCGGTCACGTCCTCGGCCTCCGATTCGTTCTGGACCTGGACCCGGACGAATGCGTAGATCTTCGCGAAATATTCCTCGTAGAGCTGCTCAAATGCCGGCTTCTGAGCTGACAACTCCTGCCCATGGTAGAGGCTGCTCCGCGGCTGCCGTAAAGGTTGGGAGAGGTTTTGATCCATATGAATGTCGACTCCGGGGCGGCCATCCCGGTCACCGGGCCTCGCATATTCCTCCCACTCACAAGTGAGTAACGCGGAGGCGCCCGGAACGTAACTGCGCCGCTATCGGGGCCGGCGGCGAGTCTCCGGCGCGGGCTCTGGAGCCGGGTCGACGGCCCTGATCACGATCGTCCGCACCCCGATCGCGAAGGCGAAAGTCATGCCCCCGACCAGCACCAGAACCGGGATCACCGCCGAACGAGAAGGCGGCCAGGCAAAGGCCCAGACGGCGAGCACCAGCACCCCCAGGGAACCGGCCGGCACCACCACCGCGGCGACATCCAGGAAGCGACGCCCGGCGGGGGTGATCCGCGCCCGCTCCGAGGGCTGGAGGGTGAGCCCGACGAACACCCAGGCCACCGGGGGGACGAAAAGGCCCAGGAACCTGACCAGTTGCTGGAGCGCGACCGACCGGCCCAGGCGGAGGCGCCAACCGCCCGACCCGCCCTCAGGATTCATGCTGGTACCGCGGTCGGTGTCTCCGGCAGGAACTGGGTCCGGTAATGGCGCGCGTACACGCCTTCGCGCTCCAGCAACTGCCGGTGGGTACCCACCTCGACAAGCCGGCCATGATCGAAGACCAGTATGAGGTCGGCGGCGAGCACGGTCGAGAGCCGGTGCGCGATCACAAAGGAGGTGCGGCCTTCGAACAGCGGACCGAGCGCGGCCTGGATCGCCCGCTCCGACTCCGAGTCGAGATTGCTGGTGGCCTCGTCGAGGATCAGGATGCGCGGGTCCTTGAGGATCGCCCGGGCGATCGCGATCCGCTGCTTCTCACCTCCCGACAGCCGGTGCCCCCGCTCCCCGACCACCGTCTCGTAGCCCTCCGGCAGGCCGGCGATGAAATCGTGGATGTGGGCCGCCCGAGCCGCCGCCTCGACCTGGGCGCGGTTGGCGTCCGGCCGGGCGAAGAGAAGGTTCTGGAGCACCGTGTCATGGAACAGGAAGGTGTCCTGGAAGACGACGCCGATCTGCCTGCCCAGCGACTCGAGGGTCAGATCCCGAATGTCGCGGCCGTCGATCGTCACCCGACCTTCCTGGGGATCGTAGAAGCGGGCGAGCAGACTGGTGATGGTGGTTTTGCCAGCACCGGAGTGCCCGACCAGGGCGACCAGCTGGCCCGGTTCGACGTGGAAGGACACCTCGCTCAGTGCCGGCTCGGTGGCGCCCGGATACCAAAAGGTCACCTTCTCCATCGCCACCTCGCCACGCACCACTCCGGCGTCGACCGCGCCGGGCCGGTCGACGATGTCCTGGGGCAGGTCCAGGTACTCGAAGATCCGCTGGAACAGAGCCAGCGCTCCGGTCACGCTCACCTGGAGCCCGGCCAGCTGGCCGACCGGCCCGTAGAGCCGTCCGAGCAAATAGGTGGTGAAGGCGATCACGGTGCCGACCGATGTCTGGCCGTGCACCACCAGCCAGCCTCCCAGCAGGAGGATGACGGCGGGACCACCACTGCCCAGCCACTGGAGGACCGCGAAGAACCAGCGTCCAATCATGGTCGACCGCAGTTCCAGTCGGCGGAGATCGTCGGCCAGAGCCGCGAAGCGCCCGCGCTCGATCCCGGCCCGGTTGAACGCCTTGACCAGGAGCACACCGGAAATACCAAGCGTCTCCTGCATGTAGGAGGTGAGTTCGGCGAGCTTGGCCTGGACCGCCTTGCGAGCGCTGAAGGTGGCCTGGCCGACCCGGCGCGTGGGCAGCACGAAGAGCGGCACCACCGCGATCGCGGCCAGCGTGAGCCGCCAATCCAGGGCCAGCATCAGCGCGATCGTGGTGCTCAGGATCGCCAGATTGGAGACGAAGTTGAAGATGGTGTCCGAAACCACCCCCTGGATGCCGCCAACGTCGTTGGAGACCCGGGAGATCACGTCACCGGTGCGGTTGCTGGTGAAGAAGGCCACCGACTGGCCCATCAGCCGGTTGAAGAGCTGGGTACGGAGGTCGAACATGATGCCCTGGCTGATCAGGTTGCGCAGGTACGACTGCAACACTCCGAGCAAGCCGTCCAGAGCGGCGGCGCCGATGCTCACGAACACCAGGAAGACGATGAAGCCGTAGCTGGCGCCCGGCTTCAGGGCCCGGTCGACCAGAGTCTTGAACACCAGGGCCGGGACCTGGCTGACCGAGGCACCGACGATGATCAGAGCCAGGACCGCGAGGCCGGCCCTCCAGTGAGGTACGAAGTAGGAGAAAACCCGCCGGATCAGCGGCCACTCGAGCTTCACGTCGGCGTCCTTCCGACCCCAGTCGGCGTGGGCGAGTTGCCACATGATTACATGCTTACTGCCTGAGGAGCCGGATTATTTCCGCCGGCCGGTTGCTGAACACGAAGTCGGGGCCGGCCAGCTTGACCCATGCCGAGGCCACCGGGTCGTCCACCGTCCACACCCCGATCACCCCTCCGGCCAGGTGGACCGCCTCGACCATGGCCCGGTCGATCCCACTCCAGTGGGGGGCGTAGACCTCGGCCCGGTGCCGGGCAAGCTCGGCGACCGGATCCGAGCCGGTCGCCAGTGGGTTCCGGTAGTGCTCGATCAGCTGGCGCAGATCGGGATCGATCGGGGTCGCCGCCGCCTCGGCGGCGGCGACCAGTTCTGGGTGAGGCGGCCGCAGTTCCAACAGCCCCACCGCCAAATCGGAGCTGAGCGCCCGTACCCGGTCGAGGGTCGGCCAGTCGAAGGAGATCACGCACGACTGGCGGACCATCCCGGCCCGGTCGAGGGCCTCGAACAGCCTCGCCTCGATCTCCGGATAGCCGCGGCGAGGCTGTTTGATCTCGACCGCCAGGATGGCCCGGTCGCCGCAAAGGTCGATCACCTCGGAAAGCAGGGGGATCCGCTCGCCGCGACCGGCATCCAGGCGGCGCAGCTCCGCACAGGTCATCTCGGCCACCGCTCCGGAGCCGTCGGTGGTGCGGTCGACGGTCTCGTCGTGGATGACGACCAGATGACCGTCTCGGGAAAGGTGGACGTCGCACTCGATGAAGTCGAGCCCGAGGTCGAGCGCCGATCGGAAAGATGCCAGGGTGTTCTCCGGGTACTCGGCCGGGTTGCCCCGATGACCGCCGATCAGCATCCGTCGCTCACGGGCGGCGGCCTCGACGATCTGGCGGAGACGGCTGGATTGGTTCACGGCAGGGACCAGTCTACGTCGCGCCCGGCGCCGCGCCGACGCCCGTCCGCTCGGGTTCCAATGCGGAGTCGGCCCGCGCCTTTGTAACCCGCCGCCCGCCGGCAGCCTCTAAGCTGGGCTGTGGTGGCTATCTCCGACCTTCGTCGTTCGATCGGCGCCCGGCGGCGCGGCCAGGTTTCCGGCCTCGAGCCGGAAGCTCCAGTGGAAGCCCGGGTGGAAGCCCCAGTGGCGGCGACTTCGGCGGCGATCCGCGCCGTGATCCCGGAGGGCCGGCCTCGGTGAGCGGCCCCGCTCACGCCGGGCCCGGCCGGGTGCCGCACCTGCTCGGCGACCTCCGGGCCTCCGGCCACGTGCAGGTTCCGGTCAAGGTCGAGATCAGCCGCAACCTCCTGCGCAAGCTGCGAGCCGGGGAGACCCTGTTCCCGGGCATCGTCGGTTACGACGACACCGTACTGCCCCAGATCAGCAACGCCTTGATCGCCGGACATGACCTGGTACTCCTCGGCGAGCGCGGCCAGGCCAAGAGCCGGATCATGCGTTCACTGGTGCACCTGCTCGACGAGTGGGTGCCGGCGGTCGAGGGCTGCGAGATCAACGACCACCCGTACAACCCGATCTGCCGGCAGTGCCGCAACCTGCTCGCCGAGCACGGCGACGATCTCCACATTCGCTGGATCCATCGTGAGGAGCGTTATGCGGAGAAGCTGGCCACACCCGACATCTCGATCGCCGACCTGATTGGCGAGGTCGACCCGATCAAAGTGGCGGAGGGACGCTACCTCTCGGACGAGCTGACCATCCACTACGGCATGATCCCGAGGGCCAACCGTGGCATCTTCGGGATCAACGAGCTTCCCGACCTCGCCGAGCGGATCCAGGTCGGGCTGTTCAACGTGATGGAGGAAAGAGACGTCCAGATCCGCGGCTACCGGATCCGCCTCCCCCTCGATCTGCTCGTGGTGGCCAGCGCCAACCCTGAAGACTACACTTCGCGGGGCCGGATCGTGACCCCGCTGAAGGACCGCTTCGGTTCCCAGATCCGTACCCACTACCCGCAGCAGATCGAGCAGGAGATCGAGGTCATGCGGGCGGAGCTGACCAGGCCCGAAGGGGCTGAGGTCCGGGTGCCGCCCTTCATGGAGGAGATCGTCGCCGAAATCTCCCACATCGCTCGGCGCAGCCCGCACGTCACCCAGACCTCTGGCGTTTCGGTGCGGATGTCGATCAGCAACTACGAGAACCTGGTCGCCAACGCCGTGCGCCGGGCGGCTCTGGCCGGGGAGCCGGTGGCGGTACCGCGGATCAGCGATCTCGCCTTCCTGACCCCCTCGATCTCCGGGCGGATCGAGTTCGAGGTGGTGGACGACGGTAAGGAACGCCAGCTCATGCAGCGGATCGTCCGCTCGGCCATTACCGCCGTGTTCGGCCGCCATCTCGACGCCAGCATGTTCTCGCAGTTGGTGGCGCGCTTCGAAAGCGGCTTCACCTTCGAGGCCGACCCTCTGGCCCCTTCGGTCACCTACTTCGTTGACGGATTCTTCGATGCCGACCTGGCGGTGGCGGTGGCTGCGCTGGGAGTGGAAGACTCCGCGCCGATGCGGGCTTCCGTGCTCGAATTCGTACTGGAGGGCCTGCATATCGCCAAGCGCCTCAACAAAGACGAGATCCCGGGCCGGGTGCTGTACCGAAAATAGGCCGGCCGGCTCTGGCTCAGCGGGTGGGCTGGAAGTAGTAGCTGAGCGAGAAGGTCAGGACCAGGAAGGTGGCCAGAGCGACCAGGATCAACTCGACGCTCAGCACCCGACGGACCATCGTTCTGGCCCGGCGCGTGCGCTCTCCACAGTTGTCGCAGTAGGAGGCCCGAGGGTCGATCGGCTCGCGGCAGCGCTCGCAGCGAAGACTTCCGTCGACTTCGGTGCTCGGCGGGTTCGGCATATGTCCAGTATCCGTCATACCTGGGGCCGGTCAGGCGACTGAGTGGATTTTGGCCTGCTTCCGGACCGCGCCCGCAGCCTCTACCTTGCCCTAAAGTCTTAGCGTGACCAGCAGCCAGCTTCCAACCGGTCCGCCGGCCGGCCCCGGCGACGCCTCCAGCCAGGCGCCGGCGAGCGGTCTGCTCACCACCGCCTTCAGCGCCACCAGCCGGAGCGACTGGGAGAAGCGCTACTACCAGTCGATCACGATCCTCGCCACCCTGGCCCTGATCGCGATCGGGGTATGGCTGCTCAGCCATGTCGCCCTGCTCGTCGTGCTGGTGGTCCTGGCCCTGCTGCTGACCGTGGCCCTGGATCCGGTGGTCTCGTGGATGGAACGCTACCTGCCCCGCGCGATTGCGGTCCTGATCTGCTACCTGGTTCTGGCCGGCATCCTGGTCCTGCTCGCCGTGGTCGTGGTTCGCCCGGTTCTGATCCAGGCCGCAGCCTTCATCAGAGACCTGCCCCGGTTTCTGAACCACGCCTATGCGCTCGGCCAGCGGCTGGGAACCGACCTGGGCGCCAACCTGCCCGACCTGGGGGTCAACCCCCAGAGCAGCGGCCTGCTGGGCGGGCTGGGCAGCGCCCTCCAGAACATCCTGGGTAGCGCGATCCGGGTCGTGCCCAACCTGTTGAGCTTCGTCTTCGACGGCTTCATCGTCCTGTTCATCGCCTTTTGGTTCCTGGTCGACGGCCGCCGCTTGCGGGCATCGGTACTGGAGCGGATTCCGGAGCAGTCGCGGACCAAGGTCGAGTTCGTCGCCCAGGCCTTGACCAGAGTGCTCTCCGGCTACATCCGTGGCCAGTTGCTGATGGCGCTGATCATCGGGCTTTCGGCATGGATCGGCTGCGCCGTGCTTGGCGTGCCCTATGCCGCCGTGCTCGGCTTCCTCGCCTTCCTGGCCGAACTGGTGCCCATGCTGGGCCCGATCCTGGCTGCGGTGCCGGCGCTGCTGGTGGCCGCCTTCCAGCCCTTCCCGCTGGTGATCTGGGTGCTGATCTACTTCATCGTGATGATGCAGGTGGAGAACAACCTGCTGGTGCCCCGCATCGCCGGCCATGCGGTGGGCGTGCATCCGGTAGTGGCGATGCTGGCCCTGCTCACGGGAGCCGAAGTGGCCGGGATCGCCGGGGCGCTGGTGGCGGTGCCCCTGGTCGGAACCGCGAGCGTGCTGATCGACGCGTTCCTCAAGTCATCACGGGGCGAGGCGGTAGTCGTCCACCAGGGCGGCATGACCTTCGCGATGGAGGAGGAGGCGGCGCCCCCAGCCGCCGGCGGCCGGCAGGTCTGAGCGGAATCTCCGGGCCGGCCCCGGCCGGCTAGTCGAAGCCCGCCGGGAAAGCCGGGGGCACCAGCCGTCCCGGTTCCGCGACCAGCTCGATCAGGTCGTTGATCCCCTTGCGGGTGGCCACCACCAGCAGCCCGTCGCCGCGCCGGATCGGCTGCTCCGGCCGACCCCACCGGACCCGACCCTCCGATCGCAGGCCGAGCACCCGGCATTCCAGCATCGACTGGATTTGGGCAACGGTCATGCCCTCGGCGGCGGCTCCCGGCTCGACCCTGCCCTCGGCGACGACGAAGCTTCTCCCACCGGCCGCCACCGTGGCCATCACATGCTGGCCCAGGGCAGCCGCCGCGAAAGGTGGCGCGGCCAGTGAGGACACCGAGCGCGACACCCCGATCTGGAACATCCGCTCGACGTGACGGGCAAGATCGGCATCGCCCAGCCGGAGCACCACCCGGATGCCGGGGTTCAGCTCCCGAGCGGTCAGTGCCGCCTGAAGGTTGGAGACGTCGTCATTGGTGAGGGCCATGATGCAGCGCGCCCCGGCCACGCTGAGCGCCTCCAGCGTCTCCGGGAGGGCGGCGTCACCGACCATCAGCGGCACCTGGAGGCGCCGCACCGGCGCCAGGAACCGGCTGTCCTCGTGGATCTCCGCGGCCGCTACCGTGACCCCGATTTCGAGCAAGCGCTGGATACTGCGAAAGCCCACGTTGCCCACCCCGCAAACCACCACGTGGCCGTGCAGTTCCTCGGTGCCACGATCCAGCAGCCGGGCCAGGCGGGTACTGAGCAGGGTGTCGGAGATGAGTGCGAAGAAGATCGCCAGCGACGACGCCCCAACCAGCATCAGCACCACTCCGTAGAGCTTCAGACCCCAGGGTGCGTTCCGCAGCGTGATGTCGCCGAAGCCGGTGGTGGTGATGGTGGTGACCGTGAAGTACAGGGCGGTAACCGGGTCGAGGCCATAAAAGTGGTTGAAGACCGCCGTGCTGACCAGGATCAGGCTGGCCAGCATCCCGCCCAGGAGCATGAGCCGGCGGTCGACATCGCCGATCAGGGTCCGAAGGGCGGCGACCAAGGCGACCATCGGACGTCTCCGTCGAGGTCGACGAGCCGCCGACAGCGTGTGCACCGCAGCCGGACCGGCGTCCACCAGGCAGATCGCCTCGCCCGACTCCGGGAACAGCGACTCCTGAGCGTCGGTGGCGGCCAGAGCGGCGAGCAGGTCGGGGCCGCCCACCTGGCGGCGCTCGACCAGCAGCCGGCGCCCCTCGATCAGGACCGCCTGGGTTTGCCGATCTTCCACCGCCGCATTGACGAACGAAGGGGCGGCCAGTTCGGCGTCGCTGAGCACGGCGCCGTCACGGAGGATCCCCGCGATCCGGCCACCGAGGTCGGTATTGAACATCCTGACCACGATTCGCAGCCGGGGATTCAACTCCTGGGCGGCAAGCGCCGCGTGCAGATTGCCGACGTCGTCGTCCTCGAGCAGAACCAGGGCTCGGGCCATTTCGACCCCGGCCATCGACAGCACCCCATCCTCGACGTAGTCACCCGCGACCACCGGCACCTCCAGACGCCTGGCAGCGTTGAGGAAGCGGTGCGCGGTGGGGCGCCGAACGATCACCGCCCGCTCTCCCAGCCCGAGCAGTTCTTGCACGGTGCGGAGGCCGAGCGGGTTGAGGCCGCAGACCACGACATGATCGCGCAACTCGCCCGCGATGGCCCGGCCGGTCTGCCGGTTCAATCCGCCCCGCCCCGGCGGCTTCGGGGAGCCCGGCCCGGCTCGGGCCCGCTCCGCCAGCTTGCCATCAGCGATCAGCGTAGCTCAGCTCGAGGCGTACCCCCGGCCATCGGTGGCCAGGTCGGCCGCGACGACCTGCGTGGGCTATGGCTGGTGCCCGCGCACGGACTCGAACCGTGAACCTTGGGTTTAAGAGACCCCTGCTCTGCCAAATTGAGCTACACGGGCGGACAAGGCGCTCAGCGCAGCTTATCAGTGTAGCGCACCGGCTTCTCCGGCTCCCCCCGCGGCACGCCCCGAAGGAAGCCAGCGCAGCGGCCGGCCGAGGCAGTCGCCGAGTTCGACCAGGAGGGCTTTCAATTGCTTCAGCCGGGGACTGTTGAGGCGTGCCGCGCCCCGGCCGGCCAGCTTCACCAAACGCGTGGCCTCATAGGTCCTCATCCGCGCGATCGTGCCCGTCACCTCGCTCGGCTCACGGCCCAGGCGCACCGCCTCCGCGCGATAACCCTCGACGAATCGCCCGGCGGCCTCCGAGAACCAGGCGGCGGCTCTGGGCGCGCCCCGGTACAGCTCGGCGGGCCGGAGGTAGGCGAGAAAGCCACCCAGATCGATCGCCGGATCGCCCATAGCGGTGCCATCGAAATCGATGATCGCCACCTCGTCCCCGACCAGCAACTGGGCTGGCTTGAAGGCGCCGTGGATCGGCGCCGGCCGGGCGACGGGCTCGGCCACGAGCCGCTCTCCAAGCGTCGCCTGCAGGCGCGCCAGGGGTTCCGGATCCAGCCCCGACCACGATTCCACCCGGGCCCTCCAGGCCACCAACTTCTGACCCTCGGTTCCGGCTTCGAGTCTGCCGCCGAGGTCGACCTCGAGGCTGTGGAGCCGGGCCAGGCTGGCCCCGACTCGAGCCAGCGCCGAAGGCTCGGGGGTGCCCAGGGGTCGGCCCCTCACCGCTTCGGTGTGCACGATCCCGAGCTGGTCGTCGATCCCCAGCGGTCGTGCCATCATCCCCGGCACCCGCAGCCCCGCGTACAGGGCCTGGGTGCGTTCGAACACGGTCCGCGCCAACTGGGGGTCCGAATAGCACTTGGAGTAAACGACCAGCCGGTGTCCATCCTGGCCGGTGAGCTCGGTGCGAATAACGCACCGTTTCCCGGGCTTGTAGGCGACCACCCACGCCCGGGTCGACCGGAGCCGCCACCCCGGTTGCTCGAGGAGCCGGCGGCCGGCCGCCTCCAGGCCGGCGAACCCGAGCCCTCCCGGCCTCGCTCCGATCACCGGCGCCAGGCCGGCAAGCTTCTCGTCGGCGGGGAACCGTCGCACCCGCAGACCGTACTCGCGGGCGTCGACGATCCCCGGCCGCACCACCTCCAGGTGGCTGGTCTCGAGGTCGGCCAGACTGAATCGCAGCCAGCCGCGAAAGAGCTGGTTCGCATCGATCGAAAGGCTCGCCCAGTGACCAGCAGCGGCCGACCCCGCCTCCTGAGGCGCCACCAGGGTGGCCACCAGGCCTCGCCCCGAGGAATAGCGCAGGGCACCGATCCGCAGCCCCGATCGCTCCTCCCCTCCTGCTCGGCTGAGGATGGTCGAGGCCACCTCGGGAACGTCGCCCACGCTCAACCTTCCGGCCCCGCGGCTCACCACGGCTGCGCCCCCGGGCCGCGCAGCACGGCCCCATTCAGGTTCGAACCGACCCCGAGCTGCGGCATTGCGACCTCCTCACCCACCGTTTCGTAACCACAAACCCCGGAACTCTCGAAACCAGGATCGGCATCGATCTTTACGGGGCCGGTTCCAGGCCTGTCCCCGCGCATGATCGGATCTTCGGCATGCGACGTCAAGACGACGGCTCGGTCTTTTTGCCCCAGGATGTCGATCTCCCCGACGCACTCCTCTTCGGGCTGAGTCCGAAGCGGCTCCTGTACCTCGTCGGCGGCGCTGGCGCCGCCTACGCGGTCTGGGCGTCGGCGTCCGGCCTGCCCGGCCTGCTTCGGTACCCAGCCGGCGGCCTCGCGGCCCTGGCGGGGCTGGCTCTGGCCTGGTGGGGAACCGGCGGCCGAGGCCTCGACGAATGGCTGGTCGACCTCGCCGGCTACACCCTGCGCCAGTGGCTCAGCCGGCGGCTGACCGGCAGCCGGCTACAGACCCCGGGCCTGATCGCCGGCCTCAGTGAACACCTGTCGATCAGGCTCGGCCGGGTCGGGCGGCGGCCAGCGGCGGGCATGCCTGGCGTGCATGGCGCCGGTTGTACAGATGGCACAGATGACGCAATTGGCGCAACTGGCCCGGATTCTGCGGATACCGGAGAGGAACCCTGCGGAGGAACCAAACGGACATGAACCCTCCTGAGTCGCGATCTCCTTCCATCCTGGTCACCAGCGGGCCAGGCCTGCTCGGCGCCACCGCCGAAGAACGCGGCGTGCTGGTGGCCGGGTTCAGGCGGCTGGTCGATGGAATGTCGGCACCCTTCCAGGTCTGCTGGCGGCGGCACCGGGTGCCGGCCAGCCCGATCGGGCTGCTGGCCGGCGATTGGCAACCGAATCCGGATCTCGGCGCCATGCGCCTGGCCGATCTCGCCGCCCACGCACTCGGTGTCGAGAACTCGGGAGGCCTGCGCCTGGAGACCACGATCACGGTGTCCGCGGCTGACCTGACGCATACGGGCGACGCGCTGGCCGGAGCCGGCTTGCGCTGGGCGGCGCGCGACCTGCCGGGAGCGGAGGAGTTGGCAGGCGTCGAACAGCCCGGCTACCTGGAGGTGGCAGACGGCTTCGCCCGGATCTGGGAGCTGATCCGCTGGCCAGGGGTCGCGCTCCGGCCCGGCTGGCTCGCCCAGCTGATGCCATCCCGGCTGCAGGCGGCGCTCTCCTACCACGTCCAGCCGGTGCCKACTGCCGCCGCGATCGAATACCTCACCCGCCAGCTGGCCTCGATGCGCGCCAGCCGCCTGCACGATCCCAGCCTCACCAGCACCGACCCGGCCCTGGGTGCCGCGCTGCCCAACGCCGAGCGGCTGCGCGACGACCTCAGCTCGGGCCGCGAACGGGCATTCCGGGTGAGCCTCCTGCTTGGTATCCAGGTGCCCAACCGAGAGTCGCTGACACCTCTCGACGGGGTGGTGGAGGCCGCCGCCGGCGCCGCCCTCTGCCGCCTGGAGCCGTGCCGGTGGCGGATGGCGAGTGCCCATCAGGCGTTGCTGCCGGGAGGTGGCCGCCCCTGGGGTCGTACCGCTTGGTTCGACAGCTCGTCGGTGGCCACCCTGGTGCCCTGGCTGGTGGCCGACCTCGACCAGCCCTCCGGGATCCTGCTCGGCCGCAACCGCGACACCGGATGGCCGGTGCGGGTGGACCTCTTCGACGACTCGCTCCTGCCCAACGCCAACACCGGCATCTACGGCCATTCAGGGGCCGGCAAGACCTACCTGATGTCGACCTTGCTGGCCTCCAGCGTGGCCGCTGGCGTCCAGGCCTTCGTGCTGGATCCGGAGAACGAGTACGGAGCGCTGGCGGCGTCTCTAGGCGGCTGCGCTTACCGGCTCGGGATCGACTCCGACCTCTCCCTCAACGTGCTGGAGGGGCCGGCTCCAGGCGAGGAGCCCGGAGCCGCGGCACCGATCGCCACCGAGGAAGGCATCGCCGACACCGTGGAGCTGGCCGGGATCATCTGTCAGGGCCTCTCCGAGGCCGAGAAAGCCGAGTGCGAGACCGCGGTACGAACCGCCTACCAGGCCACCTCGGCTCCGGTGCTGGCCGACGTGGCCCAGCTGATGCCGGCCGGCTCCCGGGCCGGCGAGGTGATGCGACGCTGGAGCCGAGGCGGGCTGGGAGCCATGTTCAGTCGCCCCACCAACGTCGACCTCGACCTGCCGGTGGTCGCCTTCGGCATGCGCGAACTGCGGGATGAGATGGTGGGGGCGGTTCACTACATGCTGGCCCGGGCGCTCTGGCACCGGATCCGGGCCCGGCGCCGACGCACCCTGCTGGTCATCGACGAACTAGGTCTCCTCTTCGAGGATCCGGTAATGCGAGGTTTCGTGGTCAACCTCGCCCGGCGAATCAGAAAGTACGAGGGCGCTCTGGTCTTCGCCACTCAGAATCCCGGCGATCTGCTCTCCAGCGAAGCGGGCAAGGTGGTCGCCACCAATCCGGCGATCAACCTGTTCGGTGGCCTGCGGGCGAGCGAGGCACAGCGCCTGGAACAAGCCTTCAACCTCGGCGCGGACCAACGCCGCGCCCTCGAGACCGCCGGGCGTGGTGAATTCCTTTTGGCGGCCGGCCAGCTGAGGGTGCGGCTCGAGGTGGTGCGGCCAGCCTGGCAGGCCAGGCTGGCGGCGGAGCCGGTTGCGCCAGAATAGACGCCAGTGAGCATCTACCCGGGCGAACTCCAGCGGATTCGCTCCACCGACGGTACCCAACTCCTGCTGAGGGTTTGGGAGGCTCCCGGTGCGAGCACCGCGCTGGCGGTGGTGCACGGCCTGGGCGAGCACAGTGGCCGCTACGCCCCACTTGCCGCCGCGCTGGCTGCGCATCAGGTAAGCGTCTACGCGGTCGATCTCCGCGGCCATGGGGAGAGCCCGGGCCGACGGGGCCACGCCTCCGCCTGGCGGCGCTGGCAAGAGGACGCACTGGCCTGCTACCAGGCGGCCGCCGCCACCGGCCTGGAGACGGTGCCCCTGGGCCACTCGCTGGGCGGGGTGATCCTTCTCAGCGCCCTGCAGGACGGCCTGATCGCCCCCAAGCGGGCGGTGCTGAGCAATCCCGCGCTCCGAATCCGACAGCGCGTCCCGGGCTGGAAGCGAAGCTTGGGGCGGATCGCCGGACGCCTCGCCCCAGAACTCACGCTGCCCACCGGCCTTGATCCGGCCGGCATCTCGCGGATCTCCGAGGAGGTAGAGCGCTACCGTACGGATCCCCTGGTTCACGACCAGATCTCCAGCGGAGGCTATCAGGGTTGGATGGACGCGGTCGCCCGGATCGAAGCCGACCCTTCGGCGCTGGCGGTCAAGTACCTCCTGATCGTGGGTGGCTCCGACGCGATCGTCGATCCCAAGGGCTCGATTGATCTCCACATCCGCTCCCGCGCGGCGGCCGGCACCTACCGCCTCTACCCCGACTCATACCACGAGCCGTTCAATGACCTCGATCGCGAGCGAGTGTTCGACGACCTGGCCGAGTGGATCGCAACCACCTGCGACTGCGACGGCGACCGGCGCTTCCTCTAGGTCGGCGCGGTGAGGGTCGTGCTCCAGAGGGTGCGCCGGGCATCCGTCGAATGGGAAGAGGCTGACGGCGTCCTACGCCGGCAGATTGGCCGGGGAGTGGTGCTGCTGGTCGGAATCGGGCCAGGAGACGATGAGAAGGTGGTTGCGAAGATGGCCGGCAAGCTGGCCGGGCTTCGTATCTTCGAAGACGAGGGCGGGCGTACCAATCTCTCCCTGGCCGAGATCGGAGGCGAGGCCCTGATCGTCTCGCAGTTCACCCTCTACGCCGACCTCAGCCGGGGCCGGCGGCCAGGCTTCACGGGAGCAGGCGATCCCGCCCGGGCGAGCGCTCTCTACCAGCTGTTCTGCACCGAGTTCGCCGCGACCGGGGTGCCGGTCAGCACCGGCGAGTTCGGGGCCGCCATGGTGGTGAGCCTCGACAACGACGGTCCCTTCACGATCGTGGCCGCCGACAGTGAATGGCCGGCCGCCTTGTGAGCAGGCGCCGCCGGCCGAACCGCGCCCGAGCCGGGCCGGCTGCTACCGTCAGCGGGTGATCAGAAACGACTCCGCCGCCTATCTGGACTCCCACCTCGAAGCGATCCGGACGGCGGCCACACGGATCAAGGGCCACATCAGGCGAACCCCGGTGCTCGCCACCGACCTCGGCGACGGCCTGGTGCTCAAGCCTGAGTGCCTGCAGGTCACCGGCTCCTTCAAAGCGAGAGGCGCCTTCAACGCGGTGCTGCGCCTGGTCGAGCGGCCCGACCAGGTCAAAGGCGTGATCGCGGTCTCGTCCGGCAACCATGCCCAGGCGGTAGCCCGCGCGGCTCGAGTGGCGGGACTGCCGGCCACCATCCTGATCCCCGCCGGGGGGAATCCCCTCAAGGTCGCGGCGACCAGAAGCTACGGTGCCGAGGTGATCACCGAAGGCATCGACTTCGCCAATCGGGAGGCCAGGGTTGCCGAGTACCAGCAGCGGCTGGGCCTGACCCTGGTCCACCCCTTCGACGACTGGGATGTGATTCATGGCCAGGCGACGGCCACTCTGGAACTGCTCGAGGACGATCCGGAGGTGGCCCTGGTGGCAGCCCCGATCGGGGGCGGCGGGCTGCTCAGCGGAACCGCCCTGGCGGCCAAGGCGATCCGCCCGGCGGTACAGGTCTTCGGGGTCGAGCCGGCCGCCGCGGACGACGCCGCCCGCTCCTTCCAGAGCCGGTCAATCGTCACCCTGTCCGCCACCCCGGACACCATCGCCGACGGCGTGCGCACCGTTTCCATCGGCAAGCGCTCCTTCGAGGTGATGATCGGACGCCAACTGGTCGACGGAATCGTCACCGTCAGCGAGCAGGAGATCGAGGAGGCAGTCCGGATGGCATGGCTACGCCTCCACCTCGCGCTCGAACCCACCGGCGCCCTGCCTCTGGCCGCCCATCTGGCCGGCAAGCTGCCCCGGGTTCAGGGTCACACGGCGCTGATCCTGTCAGGAGGCAACTTCGATCCGGCGGTGCTCTCTAGACTTTTCAACAAGTGACCGGCCTCCGGCTCCAGTCCACCTGCGGCCGCCTGGAGCAACCCTTGTGAAACCCCTCAGCCGCCGTCTGGACGGCTTCACCGAATCGGTCATTCGCGAGATGACCCGGCTCAACCTGGCCAAACACGGCCCCGAGCGCGCCATCAACTTCGCCCAGGGGTTTCCCGACTGGCTGCCCAGCCCCGAGATCCTGGCCGCGGCCCACCAGGCGATCGACGACGGCTACAACCAGTACGCAACCACCTGGGGCGCCCCGCCGCTGCGCCAGGCGCTGGCCGCCAAGTACTCGAGGGCATGGGGACGCGAGGTCGACCCGGAGGCCGAGGTGACCGTCACCTGCGGCTCGACCGAGTCGATGATGGCTGCGATGCTGACAGTGATCAACCCCGGAGACGAGGTGATCATCTTCGAGCCCTACTACGAGAATTACGGCCCCGACAGCATCCTCAGCGGCGCCCGGGCCCGGCTGGTGCCGCTGCGCCGGCCAGACTGGTCGTTCGATCCCGACGAGCTGCGGGCGGCGTTCGGGCCCCGCACCAAGGCGATCATCGTGAACACGCCCAACAACCCCACCGGCAAGGTGTACTCGCGGGCGGAACTGGAGCTGATCGCCTCGCTGTGCCTGGAGTTCGACGTGATCGCCATCACCGACGAGATCTATGAGCACATGGTCTACGAGGGCGAGCACGTCTCTCTGGCCACGCTGCCCGACATGGCCGAACGAACCATCACCATCAGCGGCGCCAGCAAGACCTATTCGGTCACCGGATGGCGGATCGGCTGGCTGGTCAGCCCGCCCGCGATCTCACGCGGCATCCGTCAGGTGCACGACTTCCTCACGGTCGGCGCGCCGCATCCGCTCCAGATCGCGGTGGCGGCGGCGGTTCAACTACCCGAGTCTTACTATGACGCCCTGCTCGAGGAATACCGAGAGCGCCGGGATACGATGGTCGCCGGTCTCGATCGCCTCGGGTTCGAGGTCACCGCTCCCCAGGGCGCCTACTACGTGATGGCCGGGATCACACGGTTCGGTACCGACGACGACGTCGCCTTCGCACATCGCATGATCGACGAGGTGGCGGTGGCCACTGTACCCGGCTCCAGCTTCTTCCGCGAGCCAGAGCTGGGCCGGGGGTATGTCCGCTTCAGCTTCCCCAAGCGACTGGAGACGATCCGGCGCGGCATCGACGCGCTGGCGGATCTGGGTCCGGCCGGAGCCTGAGCCACGTCTTCACCGCCCCATCGCCCGGGAACGGATCGCTTCCGGGAAGGCTGACCACCACCCTCTTAACAGCCAGCCTGGACACCTCGCCGGAAGCCGGCTAGCGTGCCCGCATGCCACTCGAGCCTATCCCCCGCCGAGCCGCATGGGTTCGAACCAACCGTCGCATCCTGTTCATCGTGTTGGCGGAAATCGTCGTCGGCGCGGTCTGTCTGATCCTGGCCTGGGCCTGGCTGGGCGCGGCGAGGAGTCCCGCCCCGGCGCCCCCTGAAGCCGCCCTCACTGAACCGCCCGGCGGTGCCCGGAGCGCTTTGAATCCCACTCCACGGCCGCCGCCCACCCCGTCGACCCAACCGTCGCCGAAAGCGCCGGGCGCGGCCAGCGGCCTGATCATCCCCGACTTCGTCGACCGCCGTCGCCTCAACTCCGACACCGCGTCTCTCGAAGCGGCGGAGGCGCGCCTGCTCCAGGCCGCGATCGGGTGGATCCGGAGCTACCTGGAGAACGAGGTCCTGCCTTCGGTGCTCGAGGCCGAACGCGTCAACGCCGATCGGGCTTCCCGGAAGTGATCGGAGCGATCAGCTGCGATGCAGCGGGCTGCTAGGGCCACCGCCCGCGGTCGCGGCGGCCGGCGCAGGTTGAGTGCTCCCGCTGCCCGGTCCCTGCATGGCGATCGAACCATTCAGGGTGGCGCCATCCTGGACTGTCAGCCGGCCCACTTTGGCGTCCCCGGTGAGGATCGCGGCATCCGCCAGCAGCAGCCGCTGATGGGCGGTCACATCGCCCTGAACGTTGCCTCGAATGGTGATGTCGCGCCCCTCGAGGCGGGCCTTCAATCGCGCCGAGTTCTCGACCTCGATATCGCCGGTCGCGATGATCTCACCCTCGACGGTCCCGAGGATCTGGACATCTCCCTCGACGGTGAGGGTTCCGACCAGCTTGTCCTTCGGGCCGAGAACAGTAATTTCGCTCTTGGCGCGAGAGCTGCTGGGCTTAACGGCGTCATCTGCCATCGATTCGGGGGCCTCCTCTGTCGTCTTCGTGGCGGTGGCGGCCGCCTCCGTCTCCGCGCCGGTCTCAAGCTGTGTCCTGGATACCGGCGACCTGGTCCTGTCTTTGGGTGCCGTACCACCCGGCGGGATCACCCGCGGTGCGCCCGGTGGCTGGGTGGCGGCTGGTGGCTGCGCCTGGCTCGGCCCCGGTTCCCTTTCCCGGGTGGGCGGGGCACCGGCCGGGGTGACAGTGGCCGCCGGCGGCTGGCCTCCTCCGGCTGATGCGGATGATACCCCGGGCGCCGCCGGTGTCGCCAGTGAGGTCGATGGCGTCCCACCGCTACCCGGCTGGTCTCCACCCGCGGCGGGCGGGCCTTGACCACCGGATTCGGAACCGGTCGGCCCCAAGGCTGGATCCAGGGCTGTGCCTGTGCTGGAGGGACCAGCAGCACCGGCGGGCGCGGGCCGACTGGCGGCGAGTCCACCAGCGAGCGGCTCCGGAGGCTTGGGCGGAGTCGGTGGCGAGGCAGCCGTGGCCGGCGCCTGAAGTCCGGTACCGGCCGGGGCGGGCGTTGCCGGCACGGGCTGGGCAGACCGGGTAGCCGCGGTCGGGGCGGCGGCGGCAGGCGCTGGCGGTGGGGGCGGCGGGGCTGGACTTGACTCCGGAACCGACTCCGCCCGGTCGGCAGGCTTTCCCGGGCGGTCAGGACCCGCCGGCGGGGTCGGGGGCGGAAAGGCTGCGAAGGCCGGGCCGGGGCCGCTTCCGATCGGTGGTGGAGCGGTGCCTGAAGCCGCCTGTGATGGCTTCGGGACAGCCGGGCCGGGGCCGGCCACCGCTGGCGGAGTCGGCGGCGCAGGGCTCGGGCCGGGGCGGGCCACCACTGGCGGAGTCGGCGGCGCAGGGCTCGGGCCGGGGCTGGCCACCGCTCGCGGAGTCGGCGGCGCAGGGCTCGGGCCGGGGCTGGCCACCGCTGGCGGA
>JRHI01001491.1_pt1 | contig 19398 bp, 23 predicted proteins | sample 215371 | NCBI WGS metagenome assembly JRHI01 (sample SAMN02929681, study PRJNA255918) | sediment metagenome | biome: cave system; feature: Ice Cave; material: Sediment; isolation source: sediment from deep within a dark volcanic ice cave with no known source of... ...
GCTCCGGCCGCACAGCTCGCTCGGCTACATGCCGCCAGCAGTCTTCGCGGCCGCGCTGATCAACCCGGAACCCTCATCGAGGGTGGACCACTAAACAGGGACCGGTCACTACCTCATGGGGTCGGTCATCCTCACTACCAACCGCACCATCGGGCCCACCTGGGAGCGAGATCTTCGACGACTCAACGGTCGCGGTCGGTCCCCTCGACTGTCTCCTCTACCGCGGCACGCTGCTCCAGATTGAGGGCCAGTCCTACCGCATGCGCGCCCGCCGCGCACAGGTCGACGCCATCCGCCGAGCGGTGGCTCAGTGACCGGCATCTGCGACAAGGAGGTGATCGTCATGCCGCTGAAGTAACATCTTCCCGCTGGTCCAGCTCAGCCCAATGGGCAGAGCACTTTCGGTGAGCAACTCCGAGCACTTCTCGCGCGCGACCGCAGGTCTTTGACATCCTCAAACGCCCGGTCCCCGCCTGTTCATTAAGCAGGCCCTTTGACGCCCCGCGGCTCCTTAGTAAATGACTGGATGTGGCTGGCTCTGCCCTCGACAGCGACACACATGGAAAGCGGAGTGGCCCCAGCGAAGGTGGAAGCCCGAATTGAAGCGTTGCTCGCACGATCACCGGCATTCCAAACTGATCGCTACGTCATCAGGAAGCCTCCATTGATCCCAAAGACTTGGCCTGTAACCCAATCTGCCTGCCGACTGCTTAAATATCTGACGGCGGCAGCAACGTCCTCGGGCACGCCAATCCTTCGTATAGCATATTGGCGCAATATGCGTTGCCGCATGTCGGAGTCCTTCAGACGGGATGGGGTAGCGTGAGTATCAACCAATCCCAATGCGACGCAGTTGGCCGTCACGCCGTGACGACCAACGTCTCGAGCGATTGATTTTGTCCAACTGATTAGAGCGCCACGCGCAGTGGCCGATGCCCACATCTCCGGATCCCCTGCACGAGCAGACTCCCCGATGATGCTAATAATCCGACCCCACCCGGCCGTAAGCATAGCCGGCAACGTCGCTCGAGCAAGGTCAAGTGGAGCATCTAGGAGTACTGCTTCCGCCATTTTCCAGTCCGCCGGACCAGTATCGAGAAAGCGACTTGCCAATCCCAAACCGGCATTGTTGACGATGATGGAGGGCGGACCCATCCTCTCAGTCACCGCTCTTGCGAGTGCGACCCCGCTACCGTGCTCAGACAGGTCAGCGTAGAACGCCTCGGCATCTGAGCCGCGAATCCGTAGATTCCGGACCAGAGCCTCAGCCTCCGCCCTAGCCGACAAGTGATGCACGGCCACCCCCCAACCGGCTTCACACAGCTGCTCCGCAATGGCGCGCCCAATGCCGCGGGACGCCCCCGTGACCAAAGCCACCCTGGCATTGGACGACGCCACCAGGTCGATCACCGTGAGCCACCGACTCCAGAACGTACTAGTGGCGGCGCGCCTGATTCGGAGAATTCATAACCGATATACCAAATCACAGCAGCTGACCCAAAAGCGCACCAGCCCGCGGCCCTTGCCAACCAGGGAATATCAAAAAAGTTGGAGCTACCAGCACAGATCAGCATAGCCAGCAATGTACAAAACGCCACGGATATAGGTAAATACAGTCGCGGCGACCGCCGCACGCGCCACAAGGCAGGCAACCACATGTAAGCTACGGGCACCGTCCACCATAACTCATACGAGCCGATTGCCTTCGTGGTCGACAGGTGGGGACTTGGATGGCCCGTAACTAAAAGATAGAAACCTATCAACAATGAGCCAAATGTGACAATGACTCCTGCGAGGTAGCCCTCTCCTGCAATCAACATAAAGAGTCCTCCAACTACCTCCATCACTCCGGCCACAACCAGCGCGTTAAGAGTGGCTCCGATGGCAACCGGGGGGGTGACCACCTCTTGAAACCCGAATAGCGCAAGCGCAAAGCCGAACGTTGCTAAAGCAAAGATACCTCCATTTCCCAGTGACCTCTCCATCTCGACCTCCTATGTCGGCGTCCACTCTGGTCGGCAGGGCCTTCGTCCTGTGCTTGAACATCAGCCGATCCACTGCCTGACTATTGCCTTAAGTCGCGTAGCACCTCTCGTGCTCGGCTCTTTTGCACTTTGCCGAACGAGTTCCGCGGTAGAGCGCCGACGACTAGGACATGTCGCGGACACTTGTAAGCTGCGAGCTTGCCTTTGCACCACAAGATGAGCTCGTCGGGCGTGAGTGACGCGCCTTGCTTTGCGACGACTAGTGCCGCCACCTTCTCTCCCCAGCGCTCGTCTGCAAGACCCACAACAGCGGCTTCTGCAACTCCGGGATGCTGTAACAAGATATTCTCGACTTCGACGCTGTAAACATTTTCCCCGCCGCTGATAATCATGTCCTTGACTCTATCGACTATGAACAGACAGCCGTCGTCGTCCAGGTAGCCGAGATCGCCAGTACGGTACCATTGCCGGCCATTGTCAAAAAACGTAACGTCAGACCAGGCTTCGGCTAGGTTCCAGTAGGTGCGCGCCGCAGTCAAAGAACTGGTCGCAATTTCTCCAACCGTCCCCGGTGGTACCGGTCGAGCGCCACCTGGGGACACGATACGAAGCAAGGTCCCAGGAACCGGCCAGCCCACAGATCCCCTCTTTGCGGCACTTGCTTCAGGCGGTAGGCATGTGTTCAATAAGGATTCCGTGATCCCATAGGCATTGAACACCACGCCTGAGGGCAAGGATGTCTCACTTTCCAGGCGATCGCGATACTCTTCCGGGAATGGTGCGGAGGCAGTCATCCAGCAGCGCATCGAGCCCAAGTCATATCGATCCTTTGTAGGCAGTGAGAGCACCGCCCAAGTCATGGAAGGAACAACAAAGGCGTGCGTGATCTTGTGTTCTTGGATGGGCCCAGCATTGTTTCAGGATTAAACCTTTTAAGCATCACCTGAGTGGCGCCCACCAGGAAGCCGCCAAGATGTACGTCCTCCATGGCTCCTCGATGAAACATTGGTGCAACCGCTAAAAGGCGGGCCCTTTCATCCATCCGCAATGATAGAGCGGTAGCCACCGCGGACCATACGCTGCTGGCATTACGTACTACCGCCCCTTTGGGACGCCCTGTCGTTCCAGACGTGTACCAAATTCCACTGTCATCAGAGGCGTAGACACACCAATCAAAACCGGACAGGGAACCAGGTTGCGTTTGAATTAGGTCTTCCAGTCGATGAGTCGCCCCAGGAGCATCGTCGGGACCGGCAGCTATCCAGGCATCACAATCTACCGTCGACCGCAGCTGCCGCATTGTTGAATCAAACTCAGCACTGTAGACAACTGCACGGCAGCCTGAATCTACCAGTGGGTAGGCGAGTTCTTCCGGCAACCATCTGGCGTTCAGGGATACTATTACGGCGCCAAGTCGCGCCAGGGCAAAATAGACCACGCACAATTGCCACTGATTGTGAAACAGCGAGGCTACACGATCTCCTTTGCGCACGCCAAGGGCCGCCAAGGCATGCGTCAGTGCGTCCGCGGTGCGATCCAATTCCCCGTAGGTGATTACATCGTCGCCGTCGATGATTGCCAGCTTGGTAGAAAAGGCCGCGGCCGCTCGGCGAAGAACACTGTCGATAGTGCATGCTTCAAGGTTCACTGAAGCTATCTCCTCACCGCGGGGTGGTCTAGGCCCCGGGACGGTCTTGCCATTTGATCCAACCGAACGAGGATCGGCAATTCCGACACCGCATGGCGATCTCAGAAAGCGTGGAACCAAAGGTTGAAGCGATGTGCGTATCACACGAGCCGCAATAGGGGCAGTCCACTACGTGCCCGTCGCCCAGCCATGCCTGCTCCCATACAGTCGCGCTCTCACGCGTCACCAAATGTCGGGTCTGCACATCGTTGTCCATCAACAGCATTTTCACTCAACAGTGCTGAAGGCGTCGGCGTTTGCCTCTGAACGGGGCCGTCGAGCCAAACGCGCCATTTCATCGACTGGTACCATCAGATGGTAAAGAGCAGCCGGCACCGCTGAGCCCCTTGGACGCCGGCGATCCCACTCCCATCCTTCGGTGACCACCTGGGCACCTGTGGGTGTCCATTCGCCCTTGAGTCGAATGCCAGCAGTATGCGCTTGCTGGTTGACTGCATTTATCAAGCGTTGGCCAGCGTGGGTGTGTTGTAAAGAGTCAGAACCCGCAGGGCCTAGCCAAGCGAGAACGTGCAGGACGCTGTCTTCGATGTGTTGCGCCGCAGCGCGCTTCTCGTGTTCAGAAAGGCTCTCCAGGCAACCGGTATAGTACAGTTGATGATAATGCTCCTCGTTGCTTATCTTGGCCAGCAGACCCGATGGGAGTGCCGCGGAGTGCACGGGCGACTGAAGAAGCACCCAAGTCGCCAAGTCAGCGCAGCTGGCCCGGGCAAGAAAATCAGGCCAACTGATCGGTGGGGAATCCAGGAGCGCCATACTGTTGATCTCGTGTGGCAGCCGGTCGAGCTCCAGCGTCTGTTCTTTCAGATCGGCCATCTCCTCGATGTAGCTGAAGAGCGCTCGGGTATGCCCCAACTCTTCTTGGAGAAGTGCGCTTAAGGCTGTAAAGTCGTCCAACCGGCGCGCGTTGGGCAAGACCTTGATCAGCCAATGGCCCAGAACCCATTTGGTGTCAGCAATACACATGAGATCACGAATGAGGAGTTGGGGTTTGCGCCCAGCAGCGGTCTCAGACAATGCCCATACCCCTTTTTCCTCTCTTGCTCAGCACAGGCAGCACTTGATCTGCTGGTACCAAACACAACTCCACCCATCGATGCTCGTCGTACGTGGTGACCGCCTGCACCTGCGCGAGCCGTTCATTGGGAGCGCTAACCATGCCGACGTGGTACAAGTTGCTGTTCTGCGTCCGCCTGGCAAATACTTCATAATCGCGGGCTCCGACTACTGGCTGCAAGGCTTTAGGCGTGACAGGTTGAGTAGCCATTTAGACCTGGACTCCAACATCTGCAAGCAGCCTGCGGGCCCGACTACTCAGTCGGTTCTTTGACCACTGCTCAGTCCAGTCCACCTCGACCCGCACGTTGCGCACACCGTCGCCTGTCGCCAGCTCTTCTCGCACCGCTGCATGGATATCCTCCCAAGCTGGACAGCCCAGGCAAGGGAATGCCAGTCGCACCACAACTGTTCCGTCACCGACCTCCTCGACGCTGCTGAGCATGCCCATGTCGTCAAGCGAAACTTGAAAATGGGGATCCAGGACACGTCCCAGTGCCTGATCGATTCTGGGTCGCAGCTTTACATCTCCCACAGCAGTTCACCCCACTCCTCACGCTGCAGCCTTTCGATCCGCTCTTTGTGACCAGGAGCGCCCGCCTTCCACTGGGCAAGAGTTTCTTCCCAGGTAGCTCGCTCGGAGAACCAGCGGCGCCCTTCTGGATCGCAAACCGCCGGAAACGGGCAGTCGGCCACGTACTGGCCGGTGTGCTCATCCCGGTTAACGGGAACATCGATGCCGGCGCGCTGGGCCCATTCGGCAACTTCCTTCAACCATATCTGACGCATTTGATCGTTGGAGCTACCGCGAATTCGAAACGTTAACTGACCGGTGCGCTTTTTGCGGTCGTCAGTGACCCCGAACCACGACATTCCGTGGGGAAAGAGCCAACCAATGTATTCTTGGACCTTGGCTTTGGTGGCGTCATTCAGTTGCCAATAATACTTGGTCCACCTTTCACCATGAGCAACATGGAACTTTTGCTCGAAGTTCACTTTTCGCAGTGCGCGCCGATAAGGTGCGTACGAACAATTCTCCTCTAAATCAAGAGTCGTGACCCGTCCGGCTCGGTCCAGAAGTGCCTGGGCCACTACAAATTCGATGTAGTTCGACAAAGGAAACTGGAGCATGTAAAAAATCCTAAAGCGCTCCGGGTCGGTACCGAAAATGATCTCCTCTGGTTCCTCGCCAAAGTCCCTCAACATCATGAACATTTGGTGGGCGTGGCCCAATTCATCTTGAATCGCGGCCGCCACTGCGATCTTAGCTCCAAGATCGGGACATGTGGCAAACACCTGGTATGCCCAGGGCAGCGTAGACAGCTCCAGAGCCGCCGCGATACGCATCGTGTCCGTCAGTATTTGGCGGTATTCGGGCGTCAGTTCAGAGGGGTCCTCCAAAAGCCGCCTCTCATCCATCTGAGGGGTTATGTGATCGATCGCTGACGTGGTCAACGCAAACTCCTTGGCCTAAACGCTGTTCGGACGTACATCATGTGGTCACGACCAACCCGGTCAGAACGAGACGCCGCATGGTACGGACAAATTCGGTACCCGACAGATTGTCGCGGCGCCGGGCCCACTCAACAAAACAGCCAACGTCCAAGGCCATGATCACGCTGGCCAGCTCATCGGCTGGGACGTCTTTCCGGAACACCCCTTCCTTCTGGCCTTCGCTGACAACGTTCGCGACCGATCGTGAGAGCCGATCCATCAAGGACTTCAGCCGTATCTCAGCGGGTTCGCCAGATCCGTGCAACTCGATGTTCATTAGGATGGCCAGGAGCATGTAGTCAGCGCACACTTCCCCTACAATCGACTGCGCATGCAGAAAGGCGACGAGTCGGTGGAGCGCTCCGCCTTGCGCGGCGTCAACTGCGGCCAGGGTTGGCTTGACTGCGAGTTCCTCAATCCGATCGAGTAGGCGCATCAGCAAGCCCTGCTTCGAGTTGAAGTAGAAGTAGACGGCACCCTTCGTGTAACCTGCCTCCGAGGCAATCTGCTCGATCGATGTGGCGTCGTATCCTTGCCTTATGAATAGCCGGGCGGCTTGGTCGAGGATGCGCTCGGTACCAGCGACGCGCCTCTCGACGTTGGACATCCGTCGGGACCTAGCCGGTCCACTCCGGGTAAGTCGGTCCTTCGCTGCCGGCTCTTGGGGATCGCTCGCTTGGAGCATGTACATACTGGCTGGACAGTATCGTACTGTGCTCCTGCTGTCAAGTGTGGGGAGCGAGCGCCTCTAAGCAGGCAGCCAGCCACTGGACATCACTAGCCGCCCAACGCACGAGCTTGCGACCCTCGCTCAGCTCAGTCGCAACTGTGCTTGGGGGCCATCCGTCGTCGGCGGTAGCCTCGGCTGGGATCAACCTTCAGAGAGTTGGGCCAAGTCCTGCTTATCTCATAGCTGGAAGGAGATCTGTTTCTTGATCAGATATTGCTCGACCCCGTACCGCCCACCCTCGAGCCCGAACCCGGACCCCTTGACGCCACCGAAGGGTCCCTCGACCGTTGCCGGGAAGGGGTCGTTGACACCCACGACCCCCACCTCGAGCGCCTCGGCCACCCGCCACGCCCGCGTCAGATCACGAGTGTAAACGTAAGCGCCCAAGCCGTAGGCGGTATCGTTGCTCCTGGCTATCGCTTCTTCCTCTCGACTGAAGCGCTCAAGAACGATGATGGGACCGAAGGCCTCTTCTCGCAGGACCTCCATGTGGTCAGCCACGTCGGTGAGGACCGTGGGTGCGTAAGTCAGCGGTCGCAGCACCTGTGCTCCGGTGAGCACCCGGGCTCCTTTGCTCCGGGCATCCTCGATCAGCGCTTCCACTCGCCTCATGATTCGCTCGTGCTGCAAGGGTCCGTAGTCAGTGGCGGGGTCGCTGGGGTCGCCGATCCGCAACGCCGCGACGCGTGCCAGCAATAGGCCCTGGAAGGTGTCCGCCACGCTCGCTTCAACCAGGACCCGCTGAGGGCTGGCACAGATCTGGCCCGAATGCCGGAACTTGGCAGCAACGAGGCCGGCCACGCACGCCTCAAGGTCAGCATCGGCGAAGACAAGGAAGGGGGCAACCCCACCCAGTTCGAGCACGAGGCGCTTCATCCCGTCCGCAGCCATCCGCATCAGCTCCCGGCCGAGGCGCGCTGACCCAGTGAAGCTCACCATCCGGACGCGGGAGTCGCGCATCAGCGTCCTGGCGATGGAGGGGGCGTCGCCCGCAATCACGTTCAACGCCCCGGCCGGCAGCCCGGCCTCTTCGAACAGGCGGGCGAGCGCGAGGGGTAGCCGCGGCGCCTCTTCGGCTGGCTTCACCACCACGGTGCAGCCGGCAGCCAGTGCAGGTGCCACTTTGCGCCCAAAGATGATTCCGGGTCCGTTGGCTGCAGTAAACGCTGCCACCACCCCCACTGGCTGGGGCACAACCACGACCCGCTTGCGGGGATCCGGCGAGGAGACCAGGTCACCGGAGATCCGGCGCGCCTCCTCGGCACAGAAGCGAATGAAGGCACCCGTGGAGCGAACTTCCTTAGCGGCTTCCCGGACCGTCTTCCCCTGGTCCTCAACCAGCAGGGCCACCAGCCTTTCCTTGTGGATCCGCAGCAGGTGGTAAGTCCGGTACAGGATGTTCGCCCGATCGTTTCCGGCAAGCCCTGCCCATGAACGCAGGGCTTGCGTCGCCGCCGCGACTGCCTGGTCTGCCTCCAGTTCGCCCCCACAACCCACCCTGGCCGCGACCTCGCCCGAGTATGGGTTGCGGACCACGAAGCTACCACCGCTGGCGTCTCCCCATTCCCGGCCACCGATCCAGAGCGGCTGCACCTCAAGTGAATCCACTGCGCTCACCTCGGTCCTCTCGAGCTCACGGAACCCGCCTCGCCTAGCCGGAAAGGATGTGAACAGAACCAACTGCTGAGTCCCCGGCCACGTAACCGCCGGTGTTCTCGGCCAACCCGACTCGGGCACCGGTGACCTGGCGTTCTCCAGCCCGACCACGCAACTGCCAGACGATCTCAACGATCTGCGCAACCCCCGTGGCTCCGACCGGGTGGCCACGGGCCAGCAAACCACCGCTGGGGTTGACCGGCACGCGCCCACCCAGCGCGGTCTCGCCACGCTCAAGCAGCATAGGACCATACCCCGTCTCGCACAACCCCAGGTGCTCGTAGAGCGGCAGCTCAGCCGGAGCTGCCCCGTCGTGTAGCTCAACTAGGTCGAGATCCTCAGGTCCCAGCCCGGCCTGTTGGTAGGCCAGGCGCGCAGCCCGGGCGGCGGTGGGCTCGTCAGCACCGCCGCTCACCACCACCGAAGCACGTACAGAGATTGAGCCCCGCCTGCGCGTGGCTGGACCCGCCATCAGCACCGCCGCAGCAGCCCCGTCGCCGATCGGTGAGCACATCAACCGGGTCAGCGGGGGAACGATCACCGGCGCTTTTAAAACCTCATCTACCGACACCGATTGGCGGAACTGCGCGAAGGGGTTGAGGGCGCCGTGAGCGCGGTTCTTAGCGCTCACCATGGCGAAGTGGCGGGGAGTGGCGCCGCTTCGCTCCGAGTATTGGAGGGCGCGGCTGGCGTATAGCGACATGAAGAAGTTGCCTCCGTAGTCGGCATTGTCCATATCGGCAGCGGAGCGCAGGGCCCGGGCAGAGAGCTCCCGGTCTTGGTGGTAGAGCTTCTCTACGCCTAGGACTAGAGCACAGTTCCATTCATTGGCCGCGAGGGACAGCCAGGCCAGATGAAAGGCGGAGGCGGACGAAGCGCAGGCGTTCTCTACGTTGAAGACGGGGATGCCACGTGGCAGCAGATCCTGAAGCACCACCTGCCCACGCACAGCCTCCTGACCTGTCATCAAACCAGCGAAGGCGTTCCCGACCACCGCCAACTGGATCGCTGAGGGTGGCAGGTCCGCGTCCGCCAGCGCTGCCTTCGCCGCCTGTACTCCCAACTCGCGAAGGGAGAGGCTGGGATAGCGACCAAACGCGACCATGCCCACGCCCGCGACTTCGACGCGCCGCACTTACCAGCTTCCCCTCAAGGCCTCGAAAGGATTCCTGCAAGCCTCGCAGTAGAAGACGACCATGGACACGGTAGACCCGAACTCCTTCTCCAATCGAGTGCGGAGGGACCCACAGTGTGGGCAGGTCATCGAGGTGGCGCCAGGCTGCCGGATCCCAACTCCGAACTCGCGCAGTCTCCGCACGCCCTCGGCCGTGACCAAACTGCTCGACCAGTGTGGCTCGCTCGACCAGGTAACCTCGGCCTCACGGTCCACCTCGCGGAGGAGCCGTCGTACCTCTTCCAGCATGTACGAGCGTCCAGGGCAGGAAGCGTAGCAGGGTGCCAGTTCGACACGGACATGCCCTGCATCATCAACCTCGACCTTCTTGACCAGACCCAGGCGAACAATGTCGACCGGGACCTCAGGATCCATGATCTGACTGAGGAGTTCTAGCACAGATGGGAGCGTCAGCATTGACCTACGAGTAAGTAAAACACAGCTCACTGCCGGCATGTCAAGCCTGGCTCGCTTCCGCCACTAACTCTCGGATCTGCACCTTGCCTACCGGATCGCGGGGGAGCGAGGAGCGAAAGAGGACGCGTCTCGGGTATTTGTAAGGTGCCAACCGAGCCTTGCACCACTCCTGAAGTTCGGCCGCCAACACCGGGCTTCCTTGCCCGCCCCTAGCCACCACGAATGCCGCCACCACCTGCTCCCGGACCGGGTCTGGCAGCCCTACCACCACCACCTCCCGGACGGCCGGGTGTTTGAGGAGGACCTGCTCCACCTCGACCGGGGCCACCTTGTAGCCAGCCGTCACGACCAGATTGTTCATGCGCCCCATGAACCAGACCACGCCATCCTCGTCCTGCCGCCCCAGGTCGTCGGTAACAGTCCACCCATCGACCACCTCCTGCTGCTGCAACTCGGGTCGATTCCAGTACGTGAGGCCGGTCGCCCCGCGCGCCGCAATTCGACCGACCTCTCCCGGCGAAAGAGCATCTGCGCTGGCACCGCCAATATCGACGATGCGCAGCTCGTACCCTTCCGCTGGCCGTCCGAGTGCGAATGCCGGCATTTCTTCATGGGCGTGGGGTCCGACGAACCAGTTGCACATGACCGAGCTTCCCAACGGGTTGCTCAAGTGATGTCCGAGAGATTCCCAACGCTCATAGATATCGCCGGCCCCGGTGACTAGGAAGGGGGCGTAGACACGTTCAAGCGACGCAAGCACCTGAGGTTGTCGGCCAGCGGCGTCTGCCAGCTGGTCTAAAGTCACCGGGATCCCGAGCAGGTGGGTCACGCGTTCTTTGGCGATCGCGTCCAGCACCGCCGATCCTGTCAGGCTGGCCGGCTCGATCAGCGTCGCCCCCTGTTGGAGGACTTGAACGAACCTGCCCAGGAGCCCGGCCACGTTTCCAATCGGGATCCCGTGCACCCAACGCTGACCCCGTCCCAGATACCACGAATGCGCCAATCGGCGTCCGGCCGCCAGCCAGCGGCGGTGAGTGTGATAGGTGGCCTTGGGTTGCCCGGTGGTCCCACCAGTGTGCCAGACTGTGGCCAGATCGTCGGCTAGAGTGCGGACCTCCAGAGCGGCTCTTGGGTCCCCCTGGGCGATCAGCTCGTCCAAGAGATGCCCTGGACCCGACTCTCCGATGACGACAAGCCCTTGAAGGGCTGCGGCGGGTGGGGCCGACTCCAGTTCGCCCAGAAGCTCGGCGTCGGTCACTGCCCAGCGGGCAGCGGTGTCTTCCAGGTAGAACGCGATCTCAGCCGATCGCGCCTGGGCTGGAATTGGGACGACGGCGGCGCCGGCCTTCCAGGCTCCCACCGCCGCTACCACCGCGCGGGGACGGCTGAGGCAGCGCAGGGCTACTCGGTCACCGATCTTCAGGCCGAGTTCGACCAGCGCCCCCGCCAAGCGGTCACTGGCATCCTTGAGTTGCTGGTAGCTCCAGCACTCCCCCGTCTCGAGGCACACAATGGCGAGGTCGTCCCCGTGACCTCCCAAGCAATGGCCGTCGATCGACTCCCGCCCCACGTTGGCGTGTGTCGCAGCCTCCTCGTCCGCCGTCCAGATGAAATCCGGCTGATAGCTCGGCTCCACCAACCAGGTAATGGGGTAGCTGTCTCGCTCGGGATAGGTCTCTTTCACCCTTTTTACCTCCACCTTTTTACTTCTTTTCGGAGCTGTCCTCTGCACGGAGGCGGCGCAGCCAGCCGGGAAGGCTCGTGGGGCTACCACCGTCCACATAGACATGGGTTACGGAGCCCTGGGCCACAGCGCGGCCCAACTCGTCGGCGAACTGGTGTCGCACCTGGAAGCTGGATCTTCCGATCCTGGTCACCCATGACCAGAGCGTCAGCCTATCGTCCACATGAACTGGATGCAAATAGTCGCATTCGCTTCGAACCGCGGGGGTCGCAACCCCAGCGTCGAGCAGGTCCCGTACTCGGACACCGGCCTGTTGTAAAAGCCGATGGTAAGCGCGGTCCATCCAGCCGTAATAGGCCGTGAAATGGATCTGGTAACGGTCGACGTCGATCATGGAAACGACGATCTCGCTTTGGCAAGCCTGCTTCGGCACAGGCCAGATCCGATGGTGGCTCATCGCAGCTGATGATCAAGGGCCACCAGTGCGATGCCCCGGGCGAGCATCCTCTCACCAGCACGGGCCTCGACCTCCAGCTGAACACCATCCGGGCCATGCCCCGTCACTCGGGCACTGGCCTCGATCTGATCGCCCGGGAACGTGGGGGAAGTCAGGCGCACGTCCAGAAGGCGAACACTGCCAGGACCGGCCCAGCGGGTGAGCAGGGCCCCGATCGCCCCGATCGGGAAGGTGCCGTGGGCGATCACCGACGGATATCCAGCCCGCCGTGCCACCTCCTCCTCGACGTGGATCAAGTTGGGATCCTCCAGGGCGACCGCCATCCAGGCGATACGCATCCGGTCCACCGGGCACCGGAACGGCGTCGGGCCTGGACCGAGCACGGCCCTACTGGTATCCATCGAGTACCCTGCCCCCGATCAGGTCGAGCAGCATCTCGGTCGTCCCGCCCGCAATCGTCCAGCCGCGCACCTCGCGGTACCGCCGTTCCGCAGTCAGTTCACGGGTGATCCCACGCGACCCCAGCATTTGGATGGCCTCGTCGCTGGCCCGCACGGCCAGTCGGGAGGCGGTGAGCTTGGCGACCGCTGTCTCCCAGAGACTGGGGAAGCCGCGGCCGTCGTCACAGAGGGCCGCTCGGTACGTAAGAAGTCGGGCCGCCTCCAACTCGGCAGCCAACTCCGCTACTCGCCATCGAAGCCCCTGGGACTGTGCCAGCGGCCGCCCGAACTGATACCGGGCGTTGAGGAAGCGCCCGATCTCATCGAGTGCGGCCTGGGCGACCCCGAGCGAGATCGCCGCTATGCCGCAGCGAAGCTGGTTGTAGGCGGACATGGTGGTCTTGAACCCTTCTGTGGAGCCGGCATCGCCCGGGATCAGCAGTGCGTCCGGCTCCACCGGGCAGTAATCGAACCGGAGCACAGCCTCCCGGATGCCGTTGCCCCCGATCTTGTCGAATGTCCTTACTACCTCGAACCCCTGTGCTCGGGCATCCACGACCACCGAGCCCAGACCCCGCAACCCCTCGCCCTCGAAGCGCGCGAGGACCTGGAGCGCACCACAGACGTCACCTGCGGTAGTAAATGATTTCTCCCCCACCAGCCGGTAACCGTCGTCGCCGCGCTGTAGGCGTGTTGTCACCTCGCCCAGTGAGGAGCCCGCCCTCTCTTCGGTGATAGAGATGCCTATTAGAGTCCGTCCGGCCACCACCTCCGGTAGGTAACGAGCCTGCAGGGACTCCGAACCAAGACGCGAAATGGCGTACGCGGGTCCGTTGACGCACATCTGGAGCAGCTCGGCTGTGGCGAAGCAGCGCGCCGAGAGCTGCTCCAAGGCCAGCACCGCATAGATCCGAGGCCGCTCGTGCCCGCCGAAGCGTCTGGGCAGGGTCAACCCCAGGAGACCCTCGCTGGCGAGCACCTCGACGTTCTCCCAGGGGAAGGTGCCGGTCTCGTCCCAGAAGCGAGCACGGGAAGCGAAGTGCTCGTCCGCCAGTTCTCCGACTCGGTTTGCGAAGCGGCACTCAGCCTCGCTCAGGCCGAAGCGCTTCAGGGCGACAGTTGCACTCACCCGGGCCCTCCCGGAAATCCCCCGCGGCACAGTGTTGTGCTGGTCTCCACGAGCACTTCCTCGCCGCTGTCGTCTCGGTAGACGGTCTGCAGCTCGATAATCGCGAGGCGACGGTGCCCCTCGCCGTGCTCTCTGCACTCGGTGCAGCGGGTCTGTCCCCGCAGCCGTTCGCCGGTGCGCACCGGGCGCCGGTACTCCAAGCGCACGCCGCCAAAGAGGGCCTGCTCCCAGGATACGCCCAGGCGCTGGAAGATCTCGCCGCTGTCCTGAGCCAACACGAAAAACAGCATCCCGACCGGCACCTCGAGGTCATCGCCCAAGGGCCGGAGGTTGTCGCCCAGAGCGTGGGCGAACTCACCCGCCTTGGTCGCGCTCACCGTGTACTCGAATTCGGGAAACTCTGTCCCAACTACTTCCATCTGCTCAGGCCCACACCGCCGTGGGGTCCAGGCGGAAGACAGCTTGCGAGGGTGCGATGATCGCCTCCAGGCGGGCTTGAGCGTCGGCTGACCGTTGCCGTCGCTGCCGAGACGAGCGCAGCTCACCGGGGAGTCGGAGGCCGATGGCGCTCAGTCTCTCCTCAAGCGTGCGCGCCCAGTCACGGGCATCCAAGCCATCAACCCCCATATCAAAGAGGTCGGCGCAGTTAGGCCACAGCCGTGCCAAGCTCCGGCTAAGGCCGGTGCGGCCTACTTCTGAGCGGCAGAGTGCTGTTGCCCACGCCCACCAGTGCTGGCGGTGGTACTCTTCTTCACGGACTATGACGGTGTCACCCGCGAGGCGGGTCACCCGCAACCGCTCCGCCTCCTCGTAGAGGACCTGCTTGGCTATCACCTCCACCCAGGTGCGGACCGGGAAGGCGGCCAAGCTGGAGCAAAGGAAGTCCTCCGGCTCACGCAAGAGGAAGCGCCTATCTTTGGCTCGCTCGTCCTCTCCCATCAGGCCACAAACAAGCGAGGCATGCGAGAGTTCGTCCTGGGCGAAGGAACCCATGGCCACTGCCTCCTCCAGGTCCAGGTGGCCGTGGAGCATCACACCCAGCAGGTGGCCGACGAGATACTCATCGTCCGCCCACCGTTCCAGCGCTTCCCGGGAAGGGTCGATCACTCGGCCCTCGCCTTGCGTTCCATGGCGCGTTTGCTGAAATAGGACGGCTGTCTGTACTCCTTGGCGAATCCAATGCGGAAGAGCTCCATGTCGCGCTCGTCAGTGCATACGATGTGCGCCCTCTGCACGATCCAGAGGCCAATCGGCTGGTCGCGCCGAGTGAACACCTCCTTGGCTGCCGTCAGAGCCAGTTCGTCTCCAGGCGCACGCACGCTGCCTACGTGGGTGAATGGCTGGTCGTTCCGGAGGCGGACGAAAACCTCGTAGTCGGGCATCAAGGACCGACCTACGCAGCCACAACGCGACTGACCCAGTTGTTGTCACGATGACGACGGCGGATCAGCTCCATCCTCTCGGCGGAGGCTGGGCCGTTGCCCTCGATGACGCGCCTAACCTCTCCCCAATCTGGCATCGTGAACTCCCAGGTACCGTCCTGTCGGTGCCGTAGGCGGGGATCGTTAACCTCCAGGTCCAGCCCCTGCAGGACTGGCACGATCTTCTCAATCCAGCGCTGCCGGAGTGTGTCGTTGAAATCCACCTTGATCCGCCAGCGTAGGTTCTGCTGATCCGGCCGGGTAGAGTCGGGCGGCCCGAAGTAGGCCAACATCAGCGGGAACCACTTGTCCGCGCCTCGTTGCAGCTCGGAGCGGGCCCAGGCGTTCCCTTCGGTCATCAGCACTGTGGCGAGATCGAGTGCCTGGTGGTAGTGAAAGGACTCCTCACGCATGATCTTGCGAAGCGCGCGCACGTACGGCTGGTAGCTGCCCCGCACCAAGGACTGGAACTGGACGATAGCAGAGGAGTTCTGCATGAGCGAGGCGATGGCGATCTCCGGCCAACTCTCGATCCGGTAGTGGAAGATGTTCAACAACTTGATGCGACCCTTGAGGTAGTCATCGATGATCTGGCGGCGGTCGAAGCCCAGATCTTCGCCCACTCGTGCGAGCACCTGGGCATGGCCGAGTTCGTCCTGGCACTTGGCGGTCAAGATGATCTTGCGGCTCAGACTGGGCACCTTATCCAGCCACTCCGAGAAGAGGGTCTCTCCAACCACTTCGGCCAGAACCTGGAAGCTGACCACTCGGCCCATGGCCTGCCGATAGGCGTCGGGCATGGGATCGGTAGCGTTGACCACCCCCCCAGCGGCCACGTATTGGTCGAAGTTCTCCAGGGTTGGCTTGGAAAGCAGGTCGACTGTCATCGGGGGGGTTCACCTCCACAGACTTAAGGTTGGTTGACTTTCTTGACAGTCCAAATTAGGCGCCGGCCCGCCGCAAGCTCTGACTGCGCTCACGCAGCCGTCGCCGCTGGACCTTCCCCACTTGGTCCTTTGGCAGTTCGTCGATGAACTCCACCACACGTGGGTATTTGTAGGTCGCCATCTCCGCCCTCGCGAACTCCTGAAGTTGGCGGACCATGTCTTGGTCCCCCAAATGACCAGGCTTGAGCACCACGAAGGCCTTCACCACCTGACCTCGGATCTCATCCGGAGCCGCCACCACAGCCACCTCCGCGACCGCCGGGTGGCGAGCCAAGATCCCCTCAACCTCAGGAGCGGCGATCTGGCGCCCACCACTTACGATCATGTCGTCGAGACGAGCCTGGAACCAGAGCCAGCCCTCCTCATCGCGGCGGTAGGAGTCGTCTAGGAGGCTCCAGCCGTCCACCACGTCGGCCCGAGCTCGCTCCCGGATGAAGGGATGTCGGTTGATCCAGTAGGTGATCCCCGTTGGCCCTCTCAGCGCCAAGCGGCCGGGCTCTCCTTCAGGGGCTGGCTCTGCGCTAAATGGGTCGACCAGTCGAGCCTCGTAGCCGGGTAAGGGAGCGCCCACCGAGAGGCCCGGCGCTACCTTCTCTCCGAATAGGTTAGGGTCCAAGAAGAGGTGGCGGACGGGCGTCATTCCCACCGTGTTTCGCAGAGGGAAACCGAACGTCCGTTGCCAGCGGTCGTACGTCAGCTCATCCAAAATCTCCCCAGAGCTGAGAGCGTTGCGGACCTGGAGGCGTGGAGCGTCACCTCCTCGCTGTTCCAATTCCCGCAGCACCATGCGGTACATGGTGGCGGCACCAGCCAGGATGGTGGCTCTGTACCTCTCAGCAAACTCCAACATTGTGGCTGGTGTCAGCCGCTCGACGTAGATCGCCGCTGCGCCCACCCGGAAGGGGAAGTTGATCCTCTCGCCGTTGCCGAAGGCATGGCCCATAGGCGCGTGGGTCAAGAAGACATCTTCGGGGCCGGCTCCCCGGGCCAACCCGTTGAGGTCGGCTAGCACGACCTCTGCGGCGTGCGTGTGTATGCAGCCCTTGGGATGCCCAGTGGTACCGCCCGTGTAGTAGACGCCGGAGGCGTCCAGGGAACGATTGGGGTAAGGCGCGAGGTCCTCCGGTTGCTCAGCCAACAGCTGCTCGGCGGAGACGTGGTCGCCGGCCCCGCCGAAGGCTACCACAGTCTGCAAGGTGGGGCAGCCAGCCCGAACCTTCTCCACCTCGTCGAGGTGGTCGGCATGGGTGACCAGGAACCTCGCTTCGGTGTCGTTGACAATGAACTCGATCTCGCGGGCTCGTTCCACGATCGCGGTGGGGACGACCACCCCACCCAGCTTCCAGATCGCGAGTTGCGCCACTGCCATGGCAGGGGAGTCAGGAAGGCGGAGAACCACTCGGTCGGCCGGTTGCAGGCCGAGTCGGAGCAGGCCGTTGCCGAATCTGTTGACAGCCCCCTGCAAACGGCCGTAGCTCCACCTCTCCCCCGATTCCGCCACCACGATGGCCGTGCGTTCGGCGCCTAGGCGCCGAACGGTGCGATCGAGGAGCTGGTCCGTTGCGTTGAACGGACATTCTCGGTGCACGTACTGGATCCAAGGGGCACCGAAGGTCAGCAGCGGCCGCTGCTGGGGCTCAGGGAGGAAGCGAGCGGGGAGATTTGCGAAGGCGATCAACTTACCAGTTAGTAAAATACAGCGTCGCACGCCTGTCAAGGGGTGGAGGGGTCGCTGGCGGTCCATCTGGTAGGCCTCCACCTCGTAGGGACGCGCCCCGCCTGGCATCGGTTACCCTCAGACAGTCGAGGCCGAGCCACCGGAATGTACCAGCCCCGGTGTCCCAAAATGGTGGTCGTATGCGCCAACTCCGTCCACAAGGGCATCCTGCCCGCCGCAGCGGCAGGCTCAGAGGCATCCCTCGCCCGGACATGGTGACCGAGCCGCGGTGAAGGGTAGTCGCCAGAACCGACGCGAGATGATTCTTCGCGAATCCCTCAAGCAATTCAGCGAGCGCGGATTCCGCGAGACCAGCATGCAGGACATCGCTGATCGGCTGGGGGTGACGCGGCCAGCCTTCTACTACTACTTCTCCTCCAAGGAGGAGATCCTCTGGAGCGCGATCGAGAAGCTCGGCAACCAGCTGCTCGAGCAGGCGGGTCCCATCGCGGAGAGGAACGCACCGCCCATCGAGCGCGTCGCCACCCTCCTGGCTCAGCACACCATTACGCTGCTCCGCAACGCGGCCGCGTTCAAAGTCTACTTCGCCGAGCGAGACTCCCTGGACGAGAAACGCAGCCAGACACTCCGCAAGGGCGAACACGCCTACGCTCAGGTGCTCGCCTCACTAATGGCCGAAGGGCAAGCAGCTGGCGAGATCCGCCCGGGAGACCCCCTGGTGCTTGCGCTACTGGCGTTGGGCACCGCCAACTCTGTACTGCGCTGGTACCGCCTCGGTGGCAAGTTCAGTGTCGAGCAGCTAGCGAGTCTCGTGGCCGAGGTGGTAGTGGCGGGACTGCGGTGCCAGCCCGGACCGTGACCACAGCCCTGACCCAGCCCGCCGGCAAGGCCGGCAGTTACCCCACCCGGCAACTGCTCCGAGCCCCGTGAGCCCTCCTCGCCCCCGCCTGTACCCAACCAGGTAGCTTCGAAGTCCGCGACGTAAACAGGAGAGCGCCACTGGCTCGTCATCGAGGAAAGCCCGAACTCGGACACGGGCTCGGAGCTGGCGGCCACGCAATAGGGGTATTGAGGTCCTGGTCGGGGCCAATCTCTATCCTTTCGGGGCCGCTTCTCCTCCCACACATTGCCTGAACACCGCGCCGGGTTCTGCCAAGCCGGCGGTGACGGCCAGGCGGTCCATTCGTTCCATGTACGTCAGCACCTGTTCTTGCGACCGTCCGAGCGCTGCCCCGAAGACCTCCACAACCGCTGGGACCCCCGGGCGGCCCCAACAAGATCACGTTCCGCTTCTCCTCCACGAAGCGAAGATTGGACAGCTCGGCCACCTGCTTGCGGTCGAGCGACAGCTGGAAGTCGAAGTCAAAGTCGGCCATGTTGGCGCTCACGGAAGGTGAACAGTTGCGATCACGAAAAATGAACACT
>JRHI01001492.1_pt1 | contig 19395 bp, 14 predicted proteins | sample 215371 | NCBI WGS metagenome assembly JRHI01 (sample SAMN02929681, study PRJNA255918) | sediment metagenome | biome: cave system; feature: Ice Cave; material: Sediment; isolation source: sediment from deep within a dark volcanic ice cave with no known source of... ...
TCACCCATCCGCGTACGGCCGAAGGCCACCTCAACTAATCTGGCGGCATGTCCTCGCTCACGAGTTCACCCGCGCGCGAACAAGCGCTGCTCACGGCCGCCCGCGGGGGCGATGAAGGCGCGTTTGGCTCGGTGGTCAACCCATACCGAGGCGAGCTGCACGCTCACTGCTACCGGATGCTCGGCTCAGTCCATGACGCCGAGGACGCCTTGCAGGACACCCTCCTGCGGGCGTGGCGGGCAATCGGACGCTTCGAAGGCAGAAGCTCGCTCCGCTCCTGGCTCTACACGATCGCCACCAACGCGTCACTGAATCTGATCGCGCGCCGACCGAAACGGCTTCTGCCGATCGACTACGGCCCGGCCACAGATCCCCACACCGGTCCCGGCGAGCCGATTGCCGAGTCGGTATGGATCGAGCCGTATCCGGACGAGCAGCTGGGCATCGAGGATGGCCTGGCCTCCCCCGAGGCCAGCTACGAGATGCGGGAGAGCGTCGAGTTGGCCTTCGTCGCTGCGCTGCAGCACCTGCCCCCCAACCAGCGGGCGGTCCTGATCCTCCGCGAGGTGCTCGGCTTCTCCGCCCCGGAGGTGGCCGACACACTCGAGACGACCGTCGCCTCGGTGAACAGCGCGCTTCAGCGGGCTCGCAAGTCGGTCGACGATCGGCTTGGAGAGCGGACCCAGCAGGAGACGCTGCGGGCGATCGGGGACACCCGGTTGACCGAGATCGTCGATGGTTACGTGGATGCGTGGCAGCGCGGCGACGTGCAGAGCGTCGTCACGATGCTGACCGAGGACGCGACCTTCGCGATGCCGCCGCTGCGCAGCTGGTTTGGCGGGCGCGAGCAGATCGGCGTCTTCCTCGCCGGCTTCGCCGTGGGGATGTGGCGGTGGAAGGCCGTCCGCGCCCATGCCAACGGACAACCGGCGCTCGCGTTTTACGTCTGGGACGACGCCGAAGGCTGCTATTTGCCGTTTGCGCTCAACGTGCTCTCGTTCCGCGGCGAGCAGATCAAAGACGTGACCGCGTTCATCGTCCGTTCGACCGAGCCCACCGAACGCGAGGCCTACATTCGCTTCACCGAGCAGGCGACCGATCCCAATCGGCTGCTCGCGGCGTTCGGCCGCTTCGAGCTGCCCGCTCGGCTGTCCTGAGTGGACCCGCGATGGCGGGGAGCCGTTCGCTGCTCTAGGGCGTCGAGGGCGTCGCGGGGGCCGCGCCCGCCAGCATCTGCGCGCGGCCCCGTGCGGCGCGCACCACCGACTCGAGCGTTTCACTGTCGTAGGCGCCCGGATAACGACGCCCGTTGATGAAGAAGCTCGGGGTCCCGGACACGCCGCTGGAGTCCGCGGTGGCGACGTCCTCCGCCACCCGGGATGAGTACTGATGGCGGCGGAGCTCCTCCCAGAAGCGATCGACGTCGAGGCCGAGTCGCGCGGCGTAGCTGCCGATGTCCCGGGCCGTCAGCTCGTCCTGATGGTCAAGCATCAGGTCGTGCATGTCCCAAAACCGCCCCTGCGCCGCCGCAGCCTCCGCGGCCTCCGCGGCGAGTTGCGCCCGGGGGTGCACGTCGTTGAGCGGTAGATGTCGCCAGACATAGCGCAGCTCGTCGTCGAACTTGCTCAGCAGCTCCCGGATCACCGACTCCGCCCGACCGCAGTACGGACACTCAAAGTCTCCGTACTCGATCAGCGTCACCGGGGCGTCCTCGGGCCCGCGGACGTGATCGCGAGCCGGATCCACTTCGTCGGCCAGGTCAAGGATGTCCTCGGCCGTGCCGACGATCTGACGCGCCCGGACGTTGGCCGGCACTCTCCTGACCACGCGCAACACCACCCAGCCCAGCATCGGCGCGAGGATCGCCGAGCCCAGGACGCCGAGTTTGGCCTCGTCCAGGCGCTCCCCGGTGAAGGCCAGGGTGGCGATCAACAGTGACACGGTGAAGCCGATCCCGGCCACCGTGGCGCCGGCGGACAGCACCGGCCAACTCAACAGTGGGCGCGGACCGCGCAGCATCGGCCGGGTCGCCAGCCAGGCGGCAGTGAGGATGCCCAGCGGCTTGCCGATGACGTAGGCGATCAGGATGCCGAGCGTGATCGGCGAGGTGATTGCGTTGCTGAGCAGGCTGCCGGTCACGTGAATGCCGGCGTTGGCCAGCGCGAACAGTGGCACGATCACATAGCCGGTCCAGGGGTGGAGCCCGTACTGCAGGCGCTCATTGGGCGAAATCGCCGAGAGGACACCGAGCTGAGCGGATCTCGCCAGCTCCGGCGTCGGCTGCTCACGGAAGGAACGGGTGAGCGAGGTAACCCGCTCGAGGTCCTCGCGCGAGGGCGGATAGGCACTCGTCACCAGCCCCACGGCGAGCCCCGCGATCACCGGGTCGATTCCGGACTTGAACATCGCGACCCACAGCGCGACGCCGACCGCGACCGCGAGCTGGCGCCTGGCAAACGGCACAAATCGGACCAGCAGCAGGAGGCCGAACAGAGCGATCGCGACGACCAGCGCGATCGCGGCGACGTGATCGGTGTAGACGACTGCTATGACCAGTAGGGCACCGACGTCGTCGACCACGGCCAACGAGAGCATGAACACGCGCAGGCGCGTCGCCGACCGGGGCGTCAGTAGAGCCATCGCTCCGAGCGCGAACGCCGTGTCCGTCGACATCGCCGTGCCCCAGCCGTGGGCGCCCTCGCCTCCGGCGTTGAAGGCCAGGTAGATCGCCACCGGGACGATCATCCCCCCGATCGCCGCCAGCGCCGGAACCGTCAGCCGCTGACGCTGGCGCAGCTCTCCCACGTCCAGTTCCCGCTTGGCTTCCAGACCCACCACGAGGAAGAAGAACGTCATCAGTCCCTCGTTGACCCAGTGCCGCAGATCGGCGGAGATCGCCCCACCGCCGAGGTGGATCGAGAGCTCGGTGTGCCACAGCGACTGGTAGAAGTGCGACCAGGGTGAGTTCGCCCACAGGAGGGCGATCACGGCGGCGATCAGGAGCACGCTGGAGCTGCCCGTCTCCGTACTGAGGAAGTCGCGGACCGGGGACGCGAGGTTGCGCGCCCACGCGGTCCGGCCGCCCAACGAGCTGCTCTGAACCTCCGCCATCGCCGGGGCGATTATCGCTGGCCGTGGCCTGGGCCTTCGTCCTGGTGGCGAGGTTCGAGCATGACGAGTGCTGTTGCTGGGTAGTGAAACAGGCTGAGTTCGCCGTTTACGGGGCGAACCAGGAGAGGGAGGTCACTGTGTACAAGCAGGTTCTTGATCCGGTTTCCCATTCGCTGGGGACCACGTCGATCTTTGCCGTCCTGCCGCTGGTGGTGTTGTTCTTGCTGCTGGGCGTGCTGCGACTGAAGGCGCAGTGGGCCGCTCTGCTCACGCTGGGGGTGGCCATCGTAGTCGCGCTGGCGGTGTACTCAATGCCGGTCGGGCAAGCCGGGGATGCCGCTCTCGAAGGGGCGGCGTTCGGATTCTGGCCGATCATGTGGATCGTCATCAACGCCCTGTGGATCTTCAACATGACCGAGGCCACTGGAAGCTTCGCCATCCTGCGCCGAGCGTTCAGCGCCGTATCGGACGACCTGCGGGTGCAGGTCGTGGTGATCGCGTTCTGCTTCGGCGCGCTGCTCGAAGCGCTGGCCGGATTCGGGACGCCGGTGGCGATCTGCGGCGTGATGATGGTGGGCCTAGGGATGAAGCCCGTGAAAGCGGCGGCGATCGCGCTGGTCGCCGACACCGCGCCGGTTGCCTTCGGCGCGATTGCGATTCCCATCACCACCCTGGCCCAGGTCACGGGGCTGCCGGTTCATCACCTCAGCCAGATGGTTGGCCGTCAGACCCCCTTCCTGGCCCTCATCATCCCATTTGTGCTGGTGTTCATGGTCGATGGCCGCCGAGCCCTGCGCGAGAGCTGGCCGGCCGCTCTGACTGCCGGAGTGGTGTTTGCCGTGCTGCAGTTCGTGGTCTCCAACTACGTCTCGACTCAGCTCACCGACATCATCGCGGCGCTGGGGTCGGCCGGGGCGGTCGTGACGCTGCTCCGCGTTTGGTCACCGGGCACGCCGGGCGCGCCGGCCCGGACGGCGCGCCAGCCGGCAATCGCCGGCGGTTCGGCTAGCGATGCCGCGTTCGAGAACCGCATCCAGGCCGAAGGTGGCCCCCCGAACCTCCGCGAGCTGGTTCGGGCGTTCGCCCCGTACGCGATCATCGTCGTGGCCCTCGGGGTGAGCAGCCTCCATGGCGTTCAGGTCCAGCTGGACAAGGCTACGAGCGCGTTCCATTGGCCCGGGTTGCACGTGCTCAACGTGAAGGGCAAGGCTCCGACCAGCGAGACGTTCAAGCTCAACTGGCTGACCGCTGCGGGAACCTGGCTGTTCATCTCAGGTGTGCTGACGATGCTGGCGCTGCGGGTCCGGCCCGTGCTGGCACTGAGGACCTATGCACGCACCCTCGCGCAGATCAAGTGGGCACTGATCACGGTGTGTTCGGTGCTCGCGGTCGCCTACGTGATGAACCTGTCCGGCCAGACCATCACCCTCGGCACCTGGGCCGCGGGCGCGGGTGGCTTCTTCGCCTTCCTGTCGCCACTGATCGGGTGGTTCGGCACCGCGGTCACGGGGTCGGACACCTCGACCAACTCCCTGTTCGGAGCTCTCCAGGTCGCCGCGGCTCACAAATCGGGGCTATCTCCGACGCTGCTGGCGGCCGCCAACAGCTCCGGGGGGGTGCTGGCGAAGATGGTCTCACCGCAGAACCTGGCCATCGGGGCCGCCGCCGTCGGGCTGGCCGGACAGGAAGGCGACATCTTCCGCCGGGTGGTCGGGTGGAGCATTGCGCTCGTGCTGCTGATGGCAGTTCTCGTCCTGCTGCAGTCCGGACTGCTGTCAGGGATGGTGCCCTAGCGGGCCCTTCACTGCGACTTTCCGCGGTCGCCGGGGTAGTACGGTGATCAACCCCCACGCAGCACGGAGAGAGGAGATTCCCCGATGGGTGATCGCATGCAGCGGGTGAAGGGCAAGGCCGAGGAGCTGAAGGGCTCTGCCAAGCGCCAGGCCGGGCGCGACAGCGGCCGGCCCGGCACCCAGGCCCGCGGCACGGCCGAGGAGCTGAAGGGCAAGGCCCGCAACGCGGTCGGCAAGGCGCGTAGCGCCATCAAGAAGTCGACCCGCTAGGGAACAGCGCCGGCCCGGGTGACACGACGGCAGCGCCGCCCGCTCGGGCCGGCCTACTTCAGATATTCGTAGGCGGGGAGCGTCAGGAACTCCACCAGTTCCTTGGACAGAGCCACCTGATCGAAGATCTCCCGCGTCTCGGCGGGGCGGCCCGCGCGCCAGGTCTCCGCCCCCACGTTGTCACGGATCTTCGCGGTCTCCTCGTCGAGGATCTCCCGCACCAGCTCTGGTGTGACGATGCGACCGTCCTGGAGCTGGACGCCATGGTGGACCCACTGCCAGATCTGGGAGCGGGAGATCTCCGCCGTGGCGGCGTCCTCCATCAGCGAGTTGATCGCGGCGGCCCCCCGACCTCCGAGCCAGAAGGAGATGTATTGAAACCCTACGCTCGCGTCGGTGCGCAGTCCGGCCTCGGTGATCTCCCCGGGCGTCGCGGCCAGATCGAGCAGCTGGGCGGCCGTGACCTCCACGTGCTCACGCTGGCGGCCGAGCTGGTTTGCCGCACCGTTCAGCCCTTGCTGGAACACGTCTCGGGCAACGGGAACCAGATCCGGATGGGCGACCCAGCTGCCGTCGTAGCCCTGCTCCACCTCGCGCTGCTTGTCGGCGCGGACGCCGTCGAGCGCCTTGGCGTTCGCCGCCTCGTCCTTGCGTGATGGAATCAATGCCGCCATCCCGCCCATCGCGTGGGCGCCCCGGCGATGACACGTCTTGGCCAGCAGGTCCGCGTAGGCCCGCATGAACGGCACGGTCATCGTTACCGCGCTGCGATCCGGCAGCACCATCTCCGGCCGATCGGGAAAGCACTTGATAGCCGAGAACATGTAATCCCAGCGTCCGGCGTTCAGACCCGCCGAATGATCGCGGAGCTCGTAGAGAATCTCGTCCATCTCGAAGGCCGCGGGCAGCGTCTCGATCAAGACGGTCGCCCTGATCGTTCCCCGGTCGACCCCGAGCGCATCCTGCGCAAAGCAGAACACCTCGTTCCACAGTCTCGCCTCCCGGTGCGACTCGAGCTTGGGGAGGTAGAAGTACGGCCCCGAGCCGTTCGCGAGCAGCCGTGGGGCGCAATGGAAGAAGTACAGGCCGAAGTCCATCAGCGCGCCAGCGATCGGCTCGCCGTCGACGAGCAGGTGCCGCTCGGGCAGGTGCCAGCCGCGGGGGCGAACCAGCAGCGTCGCCGGATCCTCCACCAGCTCGTAGTGACGGCCGTCGGACCCGTCGTAGGTGATCGTCCGGTCGATCGCGTCCCGGAGGTTGATGTGACCCTCGACCATGTTGCGCCAGGTGGGCGCGCTGGCGTCCTCGAAGTCGGCCATGAACCCGTCCGCGCCCGAGTTCAGGGCGTTTATCACCAGCTTGCGATCGGTCGGGCCGGTGATCTCGATCCACCGCTGCTGCATGTCCGCCGGCGCGGCCGCAACCTGCCATTCGCCAGCGCGCACGTCCGCGGTGGCGGAGAGGAAATCGAGCTCCTCCCCGGCTGCCAGACGAGCACGACGCTGCGCGCGCGCCTCCAGCAGATCACGCCTCACATCTCCGAACTCGCGTTGCAGTTTGCCCACGAAGTCGAGCGCGTCGGGGGTCAGCACCTCCTCAAAGCCCGGCTCGATCGCTCCGCGCAGCTCAAGACTTGCATGAGTAGCCATGGTCAGCCCATCCTTTCACCTCGGGGCTCCCCGGGGACAGCGCCGGTAAAACCCCGCTCCCGCCGGACCGTGTTCGGCAGCGCCCGCCCGAGCTCAAAGGCCAGCGCCCCGAGCAGATCTAGCAGAGCGAAGCCGGCCGCGTCACGATCGCCCCGGACGAGCCCGCGGACGAGCATTTTGGCGCTGCCGGCCAAGCGCCGGAGCAGAGCGCTCGGGGTCGGTGCCGGGATCGCGCCCGGGTAGCGCCGATCCAGCCACGCCGCGCCGGCACCGTGACGCACGAGCTGGCCGATCCGTGCCGCGATCGTGCTCCGGCTGCTGTGGGAGACGATCGCCTGCGGTCGGTACTCGAGCCCCCAACCGGCGGCAACCAGCCGGAAGCAGAGATCTGCATCCTCGGCCGTTCGGGCCTCAGCCGTGAAACCGCCGACCTCGGCGAACGCACAGGCGCGGACGGCGCAATTCGCGCTCTGCGCGTAGGCGAACCCGCCCCGGCTGAGCGTGTTGACCTGGCTCATCTGAGCCCGGGCGGCGGCGTGACGGGATGCCAGCCGGTCCGTTTGCGCTACGTCGCGGATCGCGCCGGCCAGGACCGCCGTGTCGGCCGACGGCCCGGGGGTGAACAGGTCCGCCAGCAGCGACGGCGCCGGATGCGTATCGGCATCGATGAACACCAGCCACTCGCCGCGAGCGGCAGCTGCGGCCCGGTTGCGGGCGAAGCCCGGCGAACGAAGCCCGATCGTGCGAATCAGCTGGGTACGCCCGGGCGGTGAGGCGATCTCCGGCATGGCGCGGTTGAGGGCGACGAGGACCTCGTCGTGCTCGCCCAGCGTCAGCTCCTCCAGCGCGCTCAGCAGACGCTCAAGGTGACCGCGGGGGCCGGCGAATGGGACGATCACCGAAACCGGAGGGCGGCCACTCACGCCGCGGCGCTCGCCGTCTCGCCCACACACAGAAGCGCGAGCAGGGCCATGATCGCCGCCGCCACGCTCCAGGCCGGCAGCCAGCCGCCGACCAGCGCCAGCACGAGCAGCGCGACTGCCACCACCGCCTTCCCGCGTCCGAGCTCGCCCATCAGCCGCAGGCGAAAGGCCACGTGGCCGAGCAGGTACAACGCGACCCCGCCGCACAGCGCCAGTCTCGCTCCGGTCCGCAGCGGCTCGCTGACCGCGTGCACCACCCCGTTGACCCCCACCGCGAAGACGATGATGCCGGCGACGATCACCAGATGCAGGTAGCTGTAGGCATCCGCCGCTGTCAGCACCGGGTCGCCGTGCTCTCGCAGCCGGCGCTCGGCGGCGTCCGCCGAGCGGTCGAAGTATGTCCACCACAGGCCGACGGTGATCAGCAGGCCCAGCGACACCGCGGCGACCACGGCGACGCTCAGCCCCTCATGACGGGCGCCGACCCCGATCGTCACGATCGACTCGCCGAGCAGCACGCGGGTACCGCCTTCGAGCAGCGAGCCGACGACCAGCAGCGCCATCCCGATGCCCACGGTGAGGGCGAACCCGGCGATCGCCGACCAGGCCGCGTCCCCGCGCCGAGAAGCGTCGGCATACAGCGCCAGGTGCAGCAGGCGCACCACCGTGTAGGCGACCGCGAACAGCATTCCCTCCCCGTGAAACGCCTGCGGCACCGCCAGCCCGGCGATGAGGATGAACAGCGTCGCCAGCAGCAGGCATGCGCGCAGCGACGGCGAGTTGGCGGCCTGAGCATTGGCAGCCCAGACGAACGCCGACCACGCCCACCAGATCAACGCCAGCACCAGCATCGACTGCCCGAAGCCCGTCCAGGTGAGGTTGGCCGACAGCAGCGCGGTGACCTGAGTCACCGCGAACACGAACACGAGGTCCCACAGGAGCTCGAGCGGGCTGGTTCGCCGCTCCTCTCCCAGGCCCTGGCTGGAAGGTGCCGCGAGCTCGGTCACGGCCAGAGTCTCTCAGCCGGCGGGAGCGCTCCGGGGTCAGGCGTGCGTCGGCTCGCGCAGGTTGGCCTGCTCGTGCTCCTGCTCGAGCCGAGCCAACGCGCGCTGGTAGTCGTCGTAGCGGCGCACCACGCGCATCCACGACCAACCGGGGCGCCCGCGGAGCTCGTGGCTGCGGTCGCGGTCGCCCGGCCGCGCGGGCCTGGATGTCTGCGCCTCGCTGCGCGCCGCGCGCGCCTCGCCCTCGGCGACGAGCTCCCGATGCTCGGCGATCGCCTCGCGCAACTCAGGCGCTGGTCGTTCGTCCTCGAGTAGGCTCGCCTCCAGGTGCGTGCGGAGGATCAGCAGCTCCCGATCGGTTGCGCGCCGCGCCTTATTGGGGTCTGAGCTCCGGAAAGCAAAGCGGTCCCACGCCCGGGCGAACGAGATGAAGTTCGTCCGACCGCCGGCGCGATGGGCGGCGAGCATCGGGCAGATTCCGTCCTCGTGCGTGTAGGCCCCGACGATGATCTCGTTGTGCGTGATCCCCTCCAGCATCGCGATCCTCGTGTCGCGGGGCAGGCAGGCGATCGTCGTGCGCAGCTGGCTGATCGTCGCTCGGGATCGTTCTCGCATAGGGTTCATCGCCTCCCACAGGCGGCGTGGTCACCTTATCGGCGACCGTCGCACCGCTCAAGCGATCTCCTTCCGCGAAAGGAACCTTGCAAAATGAAGCTCGGAGTACACGTCGGCTACTGGGGCCTGGGGATGGGCCCCCAGGACCAGCTGGAGGTCGTGCAGGAAGCCGAGCGGCTCGGCTTTGACTCGGTCTGGGCCGCCGAGGCCTACGGCTCGGATGCCGCCACCGTGCTGGCCTGGCTCGCCGCGGGCACCTCGAAGATCAAGCTCGGCTCCGCGATCTTCCAGATGCCCGGCCGCAGCGCCGCAATGACGGCTATGACGGCGGCCACGATCGACGAGCTGTCCGGAGGACGGATGGTGCTCGGGATCGGCTCCTCAGGACCGCAGGTCGCCGAGGGCTGGCACGGACAGCGCTTCGCCAAGCAGCTCCAGCGCACGCGGGAGTACGTCGAGGTCGTGCGGATGGCGCTGGCGCGCCAGCGCGTCGAGTTTCACGGCGAGACGATCGAGCTGCCGCTGCCCGACGGTCCCGGCAAGCCGCTGAAGCTGATGATCACCCCAGAGCAGGAACGGATCCCGATTTATCTCGCGGCGATCGGCCCGAAGAATACCGCCTTGGCCGGGGAGATCGCGGACGGTTGGATCCCCACGTTCTTCTCCCCCGAGTACGTCTCGGAGTTCCGCCGGCTCCTCGAGGAGGGAGCGGCCCAGTCCGGGCGGACGCTCGATGAGTTCGACATCGCCCCGACCGTGAACGCCTACATCTCCGATGACCGCGAGCTCGCGCGCAACCTGATGCGCCCGGTGCTCGCCCTGTACATCGGGGGCATGGGTTCCCGAAAGCAGAACTTCTACAACAACCTGGTCCAGCGCTACGGGTTCGAGGAGGCGGCCGGGGAGATCCAGGATCTGTACCTGGACGGCAAGAAGGCGGAGGCGGGCGACGCGATCCCGGACGAGCTGATCGATATGGTGTCGCTGTGTGGCCCTCGTGAGGTGGTGCGCGACCGGCTCTCCGCGTTCCGCGAGGCCGGAGTGGGGACGCTGATGATCACGCCGATGGCGTTCACCGCCGACGACCGAATCGCCCAGCTGCGCGCGGTGGCTGAGCTGGCGGCTTGAGCTGCGCGGCGACCCCGCTGCGGATCTTCCTGGGGGCATTCGGCGATCCCGGCCACGCGTTTCCGATGCTGGCCCTCGGAGCCCGACTGGTCGAACGCGGACACGAGGTCACCTTCGAGACCTGGAAGCGATGGCACCAGCACGTCGAGGGCGCCGGCATGCGGTTCGTCGCCGCGCCGGAATATCCGGTGTTTCCCACCCGCGAGCGGCCGCTGAAGCCCTACGAGGCCGTGGTCCTGGCCACCGCGCAGACGCGCGAGTCAGTGCGCGCCGCCTCGCCGCACGCCGTTGTGCATGACATCCTCACGCTCGCCCCGGCGATGGCCGCCGAGCTCGAGGGGATCCCGGCGGCGACGCTGATCCCCCACGTCCATCCCTCGAGCGCACCCGGGTCCCCCCCGTATGCATTCGGCGCCCGGGTTCCTCGGACGGCCGTGGGACGGACGCTATGGACGGCGCTCGATCGGCCCGTCCAGGCCGGGTTACGCCAGGGCCGGAACGAACTAAACCAGACGCGCGCGAAGCTCGGCCTGCCTCCGGTCGCCCGTCTGCACGGTGGCCTCAGCGAGCGGCTTTGTCTCGTCGGAACCTTTCCGCAACTCGAGTACCCCCGGTTGTGGTCACCGGAGGTCCACATCGTCGGCCCGCTGCTGTGGGAGCCGCCATTTCACGACACCGACCCCCCACCCGGCGATGACCCCCTGGTGCTGGTGGCCGTGTCGACCGCACAGGACCCGGCTCACGTGCTGCTGCGGGCGGCGTTACGGGGGCTGGCGGGGGCGCCCGTGCGCGTGCTCGCGGCGACCAACCGCAAGCCGCTGGAAGAACCACTCGCCGTGGCCCCGAACATCAAGCTCGTCGACTGGGTCTCGTACTCCCGCGCGATGCCGCGGTGCGCGGCGGTGATCAGCCATGCCGGCCACGGGACGCTCGCGCGGGCGCTGGCCTCGGGCGCGCCGGTACTGGCCGTCCCGCACTCCGGCGACATGGGCGAGAACGCCGCTCGGATCGACTGGGCCGGCGTCGGGGTCAGGTTGCCGTGGCGCCTGCTGGGACCGAGCACGCTGCGGCTGGCGCTGGCTCGCGTCCTGGGGTCCCCGGCGCTGGCGGCACGCGCGCAGGAGCTAAAGGCATGGGCGCGGGTAAACGACGGAGCCACCCGAGCGGCGGAGCTCGTGGAGGGGTTAGGAGCTCATGCGGGGTGAGCCCGAACGTAGGCAATGACCTCAGCAGCCTCGCTGGCCCTCAGGTCAACCGGCTCCCCGGCGCAGGTGCACAGCTCCACTACCACGCGCTCATCGCTGATCTCCCGCGCGCGCCAGATGGCGCCATGCTCCTCCCAGCGCTCCAGCTCGGCGGTCGTCAGCTCGGCCCTCACGCGGGATGCGCCCTCGCCCAGCCGGCGATCTCCCGCGAGCCCTGCACGACCTGCTCGTCGTCGGTCACGAGCACCGGGACCCAGTGGTTGCCGGTCAGCCGCGTGACCTCACGCCGGCCGGGGCTGAAGTTCAGGAACTCCGGCAGCATCCCCAGGCCGTGGGTGCGAATCAGCTCAGGGTGATGTCCCGCATCCACCAGCGCGTGATACGCAGTGCCGCAGGGATGCCCGCCGGGGCGGGGCGCGGGCTTCCAGGTGCCGTAGCAGATGAACAGCTTCACCTCGCGTTCACCCTAGCGCTCTGGACGGTCAGTGATGATGCACGCCAGCAGTCTCGTGAAGCTCCGGGGGTGGGACTCGAACCCTGACCAGGGGGTTTATCTGGGGTCCGTACCCTTATGTTACTTGGGTTTAGTTGCGCTCAGTTCCCTGCGGTGCGCGCAAATTGGTACCCGAATTGGTACCTCGCGCGAACGCGGCTCAACGACATCACGCTCCCCGGGGTTCGGGCAGTAGTCGGCGTAGCGCTGCGTCGTCTGAATGTCCTTGTGCCCCATCCATTCCTGCAAGGTCCGCATCGGCACCCCCTGGCCTGCGAGCGCCGTCCCAGAGCTGTGTCTGAGACTGTGGAAGCCGAACGCAGGGTCGAGTCCGGCAGCCTTCAGCGCAGCGCGTAGCCGCTCGTACATGGCCCGCCAGCCGAGCGGCTCGCCGGTCTCCGGGTGGCCGAACACGAGGCCGTCCGGATCCGGGTCGACAACGTCGGGCTGATAGGCGCGCAGCAGCAGCTCGAGCTCGCCGGCGACAGCATCGGGCATCGGCACCGACCGCTCCGAGCGGCGGGACTTCGGGGTGGTGAACGTCTTCTCCTTGCGATCCCACGTCCGGCGCACGCGAATGCGGGAGTGGACGAAATCCACGCCACGCCAGTCGAGCGCCTGCAACTCGCCGATCCGCAAGCCGGTCAGCGCGGCGGTCAGGTATAGGGCGCGGTCGAGCTGCTGGCAGTCGCCTGGGCGTGCGGCGTCCACGAGCGCCCACACCTCATCGCTGGTTAGGTAGCGGATCTCTGTGTGCGTCGGCGCTCGCGGCAGCTCGATGTCCGCGATCGGGTTGCGCGTCGCCCACCGCCGCCGTCGATCCGCGGCAAAGTTGAACAGCGCCCGTAGCGCGCCGACGTAGTTTCTGATGCTCTTGTCGGAGAGTCCGGCGGCGCGCATCCGGGCCATGGCGTGCTCAACGTCGGACTCGGTGATGCGGTCCAGCGACCGGGAGCCCAGCGTCGGCAGGAACCACTTGTCCAGCGCCGCATTGTAGGCGCGAATGGTGGATGCTTTCGCGCCCGTCGCCTCCAGGTGCCCGGTCCACGCCACGGCTGCGGCTTCGAGCGTGCGGGCGTGCTCGACGGGCGCTGCTGCCTCTAGGGTCGCGATCAGGTCGCGCAGCCGCGCTTCAGCCTGCGTCTTCGTCAGCCCGTCCGGCTGGTGCGGGGTGCGGACGGGGCCGATGCGCCGCTTCACTTGCCGTCCGTTCACGTCCCGAAACTTTGCGAAGTAGACGCGGCTGCCGTCAGCCTGGCTGGTGGTGATGATGGAGCCGGTGCCGTAGGCCCGGCGGTTAGGCTTGCTCTGCATCAGAAACCTCGTTTCCTGGTGCCACGGCGCCGGCGGCTGGAACCCGCGCGGCGCCAATTTCTTGGGTTGTTGACGACTGTACATGCTCCCCACCGGCCGCCGAGGTAGATTTTTCGCCGACCTCAAACCGTTCGATCTCGTCGAGCCGGTAGCGGTAGTACCGACCGAGCTTCACAACCGGAATCCGCCCTTCGCGCGTCAGCCGGTAGACCTGCGACTTCGGGACCGACCACCGCGCCGCCAGCTCATCAGGGGTCATCACCCGGCTCACGACATCACCCCGCGTCCGGAAAACTTGGCGGCGAGCCGCTCGCCGAGGCCGAGCGGCTGACGAGACAGCAAAAGAAGGCGAAGCGTGAGGAGCTTCGCGCGACGCACCGGGCCACCGCCGACGTCGCCAAGCTTGACCCCGAGAGCGACGAGTACCGCGATCTCGTCCTCGGACATCTGCCCGATGAGAGCCACCCGGGTGCCGCCGCAGTCCTCGGCCGCCAGTCTTTCAGATCCGACGCGCTCGGCCGGCGATGGGGCCCCCTCGACGAAGTGGACGAGAGTCAGATCATGCGGGATCCGCGCGGATCCGCATAGCGAGGAACGACAACGCCATCAATCGCCTCCTGTCGTCGTCAGCGCTCGGTTGATCTTCGCGTCGAGGCTCTCGCGCTTCGCGAAGTTGTCCAGGGTCCGCAGCGCAGGATTAAGCTCCATCGCCTGGTTCAGCGCGCGGCGCTCCGCGAGCAACTTCTCGACTTGGGAGGCAACCGCGTTTTCGCCCCCTCGGATCGTCAGTAACAGCGGGCCGATTCGTCCCCTTTTGGGGCGTGGGGTGATGAATCCCCCTGGCTCGAAAAGGGGACGCTCAAATCGCGTCGGACGGTGCTCGGGCGGAACCGGGTATCGGCACCCTCCCTCGCCCGCTTCGCCCGCTTCTTGCACGCTTCCGAGCAGTAAATCTGATCGCGTCGAGTCGGGATGAACTCGACATCGCAGAGCGGCCCCGAACATCGAACGACCGGAGGGGTTGATGTCTTTGCAGTAGTTGATCTGACTGACATGAGCCCTTGTCCCGACGAGTCCCGGTGCGACCTCGCACCAGTCTCCGGGTAGCGCGCCGCACGCCGGGCACTCGTGAGTCTTCCACGCCCGTTCCGGATGACTGGTATCGCTCCGCTGTAGACCGCCACGCTTGCCGCGGCGCAGGCACCGCGCCCGCTCTTTGGCTCCGCACGCAGGGCACGAAACATCTAGATGGCGTGGCCGGACACGCTGCTGTTTGCGCGCCCGGTCTCGCCGCGCGCGTCTCATCATCTCGTCGCTAGCGTCCTCGATGAACACGGCGAGCTCGTCGTTGTCCGTGTCGCGGAGGAACGCGCTTGACGGTTGCTCCTTGACCAAGACAACGAGGTTGCGTGAGCTCGTCCGCCGCTGATCGCTTCCCGCCTCGGTGAAGCCAACACCAGCAGTAAGGTTGAAGCTCTAGGCTTTGAGCGTGTACAGCCCGGAGGTCGCCTCACCGGGCTTGAGCGGCCCCAGGATGAGCTTGCCCGGGCCAGAGGCTCGAACCCGGTGCTGTCAGTAGCGCAGCCGCGCGAGCTAGGGCTGCTGTCGCAGCGGTGAGGTGGCCCCGAAGAAGCTCACATGCGACGGCACCTCCAGCGCGCCGATGAGGTGGATCCGGTAGTCGAGCTGATTGGTCCAGGCGCTCCGGTGCTCGTCGTAGCTGGTCATCCGGATCTCCGCGTCGGCGTCGGAGGTCAGCAGGCAGCACTTGCCGTCATTGGTGAGCTCCCGCCGCTTGGCGGGGAAGTCCTTCGGATCGAACTTGCCGTTCTGCTGCCAGCTGGCGCTCGCTGGGTTGCTGATCTGGAGCGGCCCGTTGCGCAGCTCCTCGGTCGCGGCGATGAACTCCACCTCGCTCAGAGGGGTGCCGTCGGCGTGGGTGACGGCCACGAGGTCGATGTCCCCGGTCACCCGTACCCAGCCCGGGGCATTGACCGGCTGGGGACCGCGCGGGTTCACCTCGACTGACAGGAACTGCCCGTCGGGTCCGGAGGACCGAAGCTGGAAGCCGAACTCCTGGTTCGGCCCGTTGGGCAAGCGCGCTGTGGGGCCGACGTTCTCCTCGTATGGCCACTCCTGCACCTTTGAGCCCCGCTTCGCCCACGCGCGGTACTCGGGCAGCAGCTCTTTGAGTTCCTTCTCCCGCTGCGCCTGCCGCTTGAGTACCTCGGTCCAGTATGGGTTCTCGGCTCCCCATGGTGTCTTCTCCTTGACGCCGTTGGCGATCAGCTTCTCGATCACCCTTTGCCGAGTGGGAAGCTTGGTGTTGAACACCAGGCTGGCCAGGTCGTGGCTGTCAGAGAACCCCAGATACGCAAGATCGATGCGGTTGACGTTCTTCAGCTTCAGCCAGAACGGCTTGGGGATCGCCCCCTTGGCCAGCCACTCAAGCGATTCCGCCAGCCGCGTGCGCAGCGAGACCTTCAGGCCGTGGCGCTTGGTGAACGCCCGCAGCCACTCGGCTTGGCTCTTGCTGAGCCCGGCGAACGCCTCCGCCATCGCGTCGGTGACCTTCAGACCCGGCTTGACGTACTTCTCCAGGGCGAACAGCACCTGCTTGACCGGGGCAATCCGATCCACGATCGGATTGACCTTCTCAGCCACCTTTGCGAAGAAGGCGGTCTTGGTGGCAGCCAGCTTGGCCGCCACACTGGGCAGGCGGGCAAGCACGGCCGGGGTGAGCGCGAGCGCGAGGTTGGTGAACTGCTCTCCGGTCTCAGACCCGAGGTCGTGGTAGGCCTTGCGCCAGTCGCCGCAGCAGCGCTCCTGCTCGACCTTGGTGTAGCGGCGATAGACGGCGGCGTCGAGCTCGCGGTACAGCTTCACGCTTGCTTCGGCCAGGCTGTGGATGTCGGGGCCGAGAACCTCCTCGATCAGCTGAGGATCGCCGCTGAACGGGGCGTAAACCTTGAGCGCGGTGTTCAGCACCCCGTCGATCAGCTGCTTGCGCAGCACCGGATCGTTCTCGGCCACCGTCCACAGCTCGACCTCCCGGTTGAGGTAAGCAAGCGCCCCGGTCGGGGCGGTGACGAACGCCCAGTTCAGCGCCGTGGCCCCGAAGTCATACAGTGTCCCGGCGGTGGCGTTCCAGATCCCGTGGATGAGACCGCCGGCGTAGTAGACCGCCGCCTCACCCGGGTATCCCTCCGGCGCCGGAGGCGGCGCGCTGTCGTCCACGGCCAGGTTGAAATGCTTGGTGCCGGTCATCACCACGGCGCTGCTGGACAGGTGTGCGAGCTTCTGCTTAGCTACGGAGTAGACCGATGGCGGCGTGAACGAGGCCTCCGACCGCGTCCCGCCGGAGTGCGTCGGGGCCTTTCCCCCCGGGGCTCCGTGACCCAGCAGTGCCTCCAGCGCGGTCTGATCGGGGTTGGCCAGCTCGAAGGCGTCGCTCGCCCCGGTATGCACGACAACATCGAACTCGTGCTTGGCCGAGCGCGGCGGAAGCTTCACCCACGGCGAATCGACGACCGCGCCCAGGGACGGCAGGGGGGGGATCGGCTGGCCGGCCAGCTGGAGGTGGCCGTCGGTGGCGTTGCCGGCAAGCTCGGCGTGGATCGGGGCGATGTATAGCGTCCGGTAGTAGGAGCGGTTCTCCAGCGACACCCTGATCTGGTAGTGGCTGCCGGCGATGATCGCCTTCGGGAAGGTTTGGCTGCGAGCCAGTGTCCCCTGCTGAGCGTGAAAGATCAGCACCTGGGAGCTCGGCTTGAAGATGGTCTTGCCAAGCCCGGGCACCTTCTTTTTCTTCTGGGTTGCGTCGACGGGGGCGGCGATCTCGAATTCGCCGTCGCCGAGAACCTTGATCACATAGGTGCTGGACTTCTGCCCACCTGGAGCCAACGACCCGAGATCGAGTTGCTTGGGCGCTGAAATGTTCTTCAGCGGGATCGTGCCTACTGGTGCCGGGCCGTTCCAGCTGAACAGCAGCTCCTTGGGCAGATAGACATGGTCGAGCTTCTTGCTGCCACCATTGCGCACTGACACGTGCACCTTGACGTCCACCGGCTCCGCGCCAGATTCGTTCTGCTTGATCACGACCCTTGCCGGATCAACGGACAGCTTGACCTTGAGCGAGCTCGGCATCGGAGGCGTTACATGACCGCACTTTCCGCCGCTTTGGCCGGATCTTACGAACGGGAATTGGGGCGGAAATGGTTCGAAGTGCGCCGAGCGTGTCGGGTTGGCTTCACCGCGCAAGTCGAGATGATGCGCATCCCCTAAGTACTCGAGCTCGTTGTATGGCGACGGAGCGTCAGCTGCAACCGGAGGCCCGCAGTAGATCACGGTGCACGCCGCCTCATCCGGAGGCAGCTGCACGGTATCGCCCGAGGCGGTCCTCACTGTGCCTTTCAAACCGCATTGCTGCCCGTAGGTTTCACCGCGTGAGTTGCCGAACGTGATCATCCCGGTGGGTCGGATCACTTGCGGAGAACCCTTGTCATAAATATGGCCCTCGCACAAGAGCTCGCCTGTGACCGTCCGATCGCAAGAGACCCTAGAGCCCGTCGGACGATGAATTGGGCCGGAGCACCGATTCGAGCGGTCACCCGCCAAGGTGGTGAACGTGCCGCTTCCGGCGTGCTGCTCCCCCACCTCCTGGGAGCTTCCGCCGTAGACCAAGCGCACCACGGTCTCCCCGGCGCAGTAAGGCGTCACGACGAGGTCGCAGACCGCTGTGCCGACCGACGCGCGCGCTGCCGGCGCGAGGGTGCACTGGTCGATGCTCTGTCCACGGTGCGCGGAGCTAGACAAACGGGTCGCCCCGAAAGGGTTCACACCCCAGAACACCTGGCCCGTCGGTGACGTGCGGGTCCCGGGCGCGTGGTCGACGACCGTCGCCGTGCACAAGTAATGGGGCGCCCTCGAAACGCGGCGATTGCGGTCATCGGGCCGGCGGTCCATCGGGAACGGTTTGTTGCCGTCCGTGGCGCATGACACGGTGGTGCTGGTGGGTCGCAGCAGGCTGTGCAGTCGGGTGGTCGCGTCGCTGGGATGGTGCGATCCCCCTGTATAGGCGGCCGAGAGGGTGCGTGAGTCGCCGAGGAACCGGTCGTACTGGCCAGTGGCGGTCGCGGTCGGGGKGTAGGCCAGGACACAGCTTGCCCGACCTGGAGTGGATGTCGCGACCAGCTGGCAGGACAATGACCCATTCGAGCTCGCGCCTCCAGCTGGGTTGCGGAAGGTCCCCACCCCGTCGCTGGAGAACAGCACCACACCGGTCGGACTGACCGGTGTTCCCGACCCGATGTCCGAGATGGTCGCCGTGCAGCTCGTCGCCTGGTTGAGCAGCACCGTGGCGGGGGTGCAGGTGACGCTGGTCGCGCTCGGGCGCAGACCCGCGGCCAGCACCCCGATCCTCGTGGTCGCCGCACTCGCGCCGTGCACCCCGTCGCTGGGATCGTAGACGCCGCTGATCAGATGCGAGCCCGAAGCGACGTCTGACGGGGTGTAGGTGACCTGACAGGACGCCTGCCCCGGAGTGCCCGTCGGGCTCAAAGTGCAGCCGGAGGAACCAAAGCTCCCAGGCGAGTCGCTCGTGAAGCTGACGGTCCCATTCGGGGCGCTCGGCGGTCCCGAGCCGACGTCTGTCACCGTCGCGGTGCACGTGCTCGGCGAGCCGACGGCAACGACCCCCGGCGAGCAGCTGACCGTCATCGCGGTTGGGCGCGCCGTCGAGGCGACCGCGAGCGCGAAGCCCCCCGAGCTCGCGGAATGCGTGCCATCACCTAAGTAGGTAGCGGTGATCAGATGGCTGCCGGTGCCGACCTGCCCCGGGATGTAGGTGAGCGAGCACGACGCCGAAGCGCCGCTGCCCGCGAGCGTGCAC